>Ga0179593_1463170_pt1 | contig 11656 bp, 15 predicted proteins | sample CZODoug2_1_08_16_FD_185931 | JGI IMG/M metagenome (GOLD analysis project Ga0179593, IMG submission 185931) | Vadose zone soil fungal communities from Angelo Coast Range Reserve, California, USA - CZODoug2_1_08_16fungal (PacBio error correction) | ecosystem: Environmental > Terrestrial > Soil >...
AAGGGGGTGAATGCACGCATCTTGCCATGGCCGCAAAGAGAGTCAGCAATATGGTTGACGTTGGGGACCACTCCTCCAGGAGTTGAAGCAGGGGCGGCGGCGGCGCCAGGAACCATAAAAAAGGTTCAGTAGGGGGCCGAGATGCCATGCGCAAATGCCTTCGAGCGCATATGCACCCGATAAATCAAGGGGTGGGAAAGACGTCGAGGAAAAAAAAAACAGAAAAGACGGGGTCTCCGGGGGGAACAAACTGACAGGGCACGAAAGGGATCTACATAACCTAGAGAAAAACAGAACGCTCACCCATAGGGAAAAATGAGCATAAAAAAATCCAGAACCTCCAACAGTTATCGAAGTTTTCGACAAACGTCAAGGCAAAGCTAAGACAATGCGCCACCCACTGGGAGCGGAAGAAAGGGCTCGCTCCTCATCTCCTCCACTTAATGGATTGATTCCCAAGCTGGGGTGTGGCAGACGCGAGCTTTTAATGACTATCACAAATATTGTTCACTGACCCCAAAGGAGTGATAGTGGCGAAAAGCTTGAGGAAGGGTCGATCCGAAGAACATAAATGCGGCAATCGAAGCCTACCGGTCGGTAAAAGCCCTTGGTTCCGTGAGACCTTTCCAGGAAATGGACACAAAGGAAAGACAGGGGATAGGCTGAGGGCTATAAAAACGAAGTTCTTCAAGACAAGTAAGCTGCATGGGAAAACATGCCACCCAGACGAAAAGCGACGGAATGAAAAGCACATCTGTCGGGGAATGGCGGCGGACACACCGACGCAAGGATCAGAAAGGCTGGGGAGCGAGCGGAAGGGGAATATCGCTCACCGTCAAATATGCGTGCCGCTATGACACAGCTTTACCCATATGCTGGAAGCCGGCCCACACCCAGCAGACGGCAGGATCGACCTGGGTAAAGAGGGGGACCGCCTAAAAAATTGACAGTCTCCGGGGGTCACTGACAAGGCGGGCTCAGGGCACCGTAGCTAGACGCGGCGGAGGGCGCCAAGCGAGCGGCGAAAAAACGACCCAAATTAGCACGCAGCGACGCAAACCGACATGCGGGGGAGTTCGACAAGGTCTTCTGGAAAGGAACGGGCAAGTCGAGAACACCTGAAAAAAGAGGTCTGAAGCGGCCGCTGCGAGAGAGATAGGCAATCGGGGACACAGCCGCTGCAAGAAAAGGAGAAGGAGGACTGTAAGGATCAAAGTATTATCATCAATAGGGGGCGTGCACCACAGCTTGCTGAAAACCGAACCATGAAGGGGCCTTTAAATCCATTCCATAAACCCGAAGACTATTATCGTTAAACTCGAGGGAGGGACACTCTAGGAAAAAAGAAGTAGCATTGGTCTCCACGCTCAACCCGAGGCTAACAGGGCTTGGGGGAAAGCCGATCCGTCAGGTTACGAAAAATGGAAGCGTAATACCGTAGGTTTACTTTGAAGGCAGCAGATGGAAAAGCCAAGTCCTTTTAATACTTCGGGCTATTCGTCAGCCGAAAAAGCGCGGAAAGTATCCTACATCCGAGGGTGTCCGGTGGAAAAAAATGGGGCGGTTAAGGGCAGGGGCGGGAGAGCGCAGAAAGCAACCGGAGATATTGACCGTAGCGCAGTTTAGCGGTGGGGGAAAGGAAACGTCGCCGGGATCAAATGTGGCCAAAATATGTCGGCCACAGATGGGTGTGATCGGTCACCACAGTAGAGAAAATTGTGGTATTATGCAGCAGGGCGCTTGTTGTGTCGCTTGGAGCGAAAGGGGGAAAAAGAAGTCCGGGGGAAGCCAGGCGAACAGAAAAAAAACCGCGGGAGGGGCTGCAAAGTAGCAGGGCCGAGTGGTAAATCGAATGTTAGGGAGAAAAAATACAAACATTGGTTTGGGATTGTGTCAACCCTTTGAGGGGGTGGATCGACGCCAGGACTGGTTTGGATCCACCCCAGCACAAGTCCAAAGAGGGCGAACACATAAGGGAAAAGGCCATGAGGTTCCAAAACCGTGGGGGGGGGGGGGGGGGGGGTGGGGGAGAAATTCTTCCCTCCACAGATTCGTGCTAAATGAGAGTTTCCCAAGGGAAGGTTTCGGGTTCGCCGAACGAACTTGGACGGAAGAGGGCTGGAGGGAGACCAACATGGCGATTCGGGGAATGGGGGAAGAATCAGCGATTTTTTCCGCAGGAAAGGGAAAAAAAAGGGGCAGCCCAATGGAGGGACGAGCACAAAAGTCACCCTACGTCGGCAGGAGGTGGTCTTAGCTGGGGCCTTTAATGACGGCGACGCGAGGGAAAAGCTGCGCAGGAGGAGAGAGACAAAAGAGGAGGAAAAGAGGAGAACCAAAATAGCAAATAGAAATAGCCGACATGAAAACCATAAAACCCGCCGGACGCCGGAAAGTGGTGAAGCTCTTGTCCGCTGGGGGGGCCGTCGCCAGTGGAGTAGCGAACAGTGTGAGGAACCCCGCACGCGGACCGGAAAAAAAGAGCGCGGATGCTACGCAGAAGAATGCGCTAACCCCAGCGAGGCAAGGTTTCTTCGAGACAGGAAACCGCGAAGGCCTGGAAGGAAAATGGGGCGCCGCCGGACTGGGGATGTGGAAGACTCAATTCCCCGTGGTGGCTTTGGCCATGAGGTCAGGGAGAAAGAGGGAAACTGATGCCTGAGGGTACGGAACAAAAGCCCCGCGCTGCACACCCGGAGTGGTCATCAAACCGTTTCATTGGAGAGGTCTTAAATGCGATTTTACAACCGGCGAGCTGGTCGAAAATGACACGCGACGCGCTCTGGGTTTTGCGGGAAAAGATAACTGAACACTCAGGGAGAGCGAGAAAGCAAAAAGCGCCAAAAGAAAACAGCCACCATTCCTAAGCCTTGAAACGACTACCCGGTGGGGGGAATCAATTGGAATAAGGATGAGAAGAGGCCGAGGGAAGGCCCAACGCGCAAGAAAATCGATAAGTAGGCAGCTACATTTCTAGCCGCAATCGGATGACTTCACAGCCAAGGTGGTGGAGAACCACAAACGCAGTAGGATATAATCCACCTGGGGCAGCGGGGGAACGATCGCGCGTTACTCCAAAAGGCGCCAAGGGGAAAGTGGCCGAGCCATACAGTCGAACAAAGAAAAAAAACTCCTCCAATGTCTAAAAGCTGGCCCGGCGGGCTGCCTTGACTTACTCCGATCGGGAAGCAACAACATCAAAAGACCTGGTTGTGGCGCGGGAAAATCGAGTCAGGGGGGGAAGGTAACCCCATGCGAAACGATGGGCTGCGTAGGAAACGCGCTTAACGATAATGCAGGGTGTGCTGGGAATGGATTCTTCAGAAGACCCAAAGGGAATGGGAAAGGGGCAGAAGCCGTGAGGCAAAAAAAATTGATGATGTCTGACCGGGACGGGGGAGGGGTACATCGGAGTTTTCAGCCTTCAAGAATGTCTTGAGAGAAGGGTTCGAGAGAAAAGAAAGGACAACGGCCTTGGACGGAGGGCGGAATACGTGATCGAATTGCACGTCCTGGAAGAAAACGATGTCAAAGAAAAAAAAACCAGAAGAGTTGTCGCAAAGGGCGCCTCGCGGCAAAGGTGGAACTCAGGAGTGACGTCCAGTCAGATCAAAAATCCTGCCGACGAATAGCGACGTGGCGCGAAAGAAGGGGGGTAAAACAAGCTTCCTTGCCGGGAAGATTTGGAGCGGCCGACGAAGAACCAGCGAAGGCAAAGGCATGCTTTGGGGGGACGACGGCAAAAGAAGCTGAAGCTCGTTGTCTATCAACAAAAAGATCCTGGCTTGAAAGGGGAGGCACTCCGGAAGGCGCCGAAACTGCGATGAACAAGGCCGATCTGGAAAAAGAAAAAACTCAAAGATTGATCGCCGACAAATCGTTCCGCACTACATTCGTTCTCGTGCGTCTTTTTTAACAGGATGGGGCCCATCATGGAAGCGAAGAAAAGGGGAAGTGAAAAACAGAGGCGGATCAGAATCTCGATCCACGGAGCTGAAAAAGTGGCATCGCCAACACTGTGAACTGCAAAACGGAACCAAACAGGCCGACGAAGCATTACACTATATTTGCTCTTCTTCCGGGGTTCTGAGCATGAACAGGGAGAAAGAAAGGAGGGACGCCAAGATCAATCATGGGAGGGGGAGAAAACAAAGGGTGGATCGGCTGAATGAAGCCAACTCAGGTTTCCCCCATCAAAAGCCAGGGTGATCGGCAAGGCGATGGAAGGGTTGTCGGCATCGTTCTTGGACCAACGCAGTGAGTTGCCTATTTGCTTTTGGGCAAACGCTACGGAAGTTGACGGGAGGTTTTTTCCTTTGGCTGGTCGGAAAAACAGGGGCGGTGAGGAGGAGCGATGTGCGCTCGGTTCATGTCTCTTATCGTTGCAGCTTTTGGTGCGCCGACAAAGATTGGGGTTTCTGGGCAGGGTGGGACGAAGGAAGAGGACACATGGCTGTAAGGGTAAAAAAACTGCGCGCCCGTATTGCGCAATGGGAGGCAGAAAGTACTGCGCCTGCGGTTGCAGGGAGACGAACTTTCGGAAGAAAGAAATGACGGAAGAAAAGAAGGGGGCCCGTCAACTACCAAGGGCTGAGGCAGAGGCAAGGACGCCCATCTCCGAAAAACAACTTAAGAGAAAAGAAGAGAAAAGTGGTGGGGCCGAGGGAAGACTTGAAGGTCTCCTCAGGAACTCAGGATGGACTTTTCGCCACGACCTGATGGGCAGGCGGTCGTCACGACATTGGTCTAAAACGAAGGAAGAAGACGCGAATGCCATAAATCAGCGGCGAAACATTGAAAACCCGTAAGCCATTTGACGCGCCGGTGGTGGGGGGCGAAAACCAGGCCAGAAAAGCGCCATGTGTAAAGGACCAACAAAAAAGACGAAAATATAGCAGAAGAAGGATCGTCCAACAACGCCAACCGACTGATCAAAAGTCCTTAAGACAAGCAACAGCCAAACCAGAAAGGAAGAGTCCGTAAACCAAACCTTAAAAAAACGCTGCAACTCACTCCCCTTGGTCTCTCCATAATTGGCCACTCAAAGCCTGAGATCGAAGCGCGAGAAAAGGGAGCTGCGGGCCCCCATCTGGGGTTGGAAAAAAAAAGTCTGCAAGGGAAGAATACCACTAAAGAATGCTTAACGCACACCCAGGGGGATATTGGACTGAAAGACCGCGGAGGAGAGAAAGGCGACGAAGCCAAAACGAGGGATCTCTAGAAGGGTCAATGACAGTCTGTAAGTGGTCCACGCCTTTTCTGAAGGGTGCACCTACAAAATCTCAGGAATTCTTCGGAGCAAGGTGATAGCGGACGTGGGAGGTAAAAGAAAACGCGCAATACCTCTTCCAGGAGGAAAACAGAATTAAAACAAACCATCGCCGACGAACATGCTTGAGCAATCCCTTTTTCAGGAAGGGACACTTCTTCCCTAAAGCGGCAATTGGGAGGACAAAGGGAGGAGGGGGGAGGGGCGGGCGCAAGAATCCGGAACCTCAAAACAAAAGATTCGGAGCAAAAATCAAGCCTGAGAAAACCGGCACCCCACAGCATGTTCTAACTTTGTTTCTGGGGAGAGGAAGCCGAAAAGCAGGGCCAGAGAAGGAAGGGAGAGCACAAAGGCGTCTCTCGGGGACACGTATAAAGGGATGGAGCGGGCAAGCTAGGGAAAACCGACTCCCGGAGAGTCACGAACAAAAGACGCCCGAGCCATGGAGAAAAAAGAGTGATGGCCAGCTAATCCAAATTCAACCTCTGCATGTTTTCGAATTCAGGCGGCATGTATTATAGCATCGTCAACCGGGTCAGCGCAAAAGGATTGAAAGGGAAAAAAAGAAAAAGATGAAAACCCCGCCGGCAAGAAGATGGGCTGCACAGCACGCAAAACAGTAATTGGAAAAGGGGGCTGACCCCCATAAGTTACGTTAAGAGCGGCGGAACGAGCCGCAGACAAGAAAAAGAAAAGGGAAATGGGGTGCACGCTCACCAAAACGAACAAGAAAAAGCGGGGTGGTTAGCAAATCTTCCGTAGACGCCCCAAGGGGGAAAGAACTAGGGGGTTTACTGGGAAAAAAGCAAAACGATGGCAAGAAAGGGCCAAGAACCTTGGAGAAGGGGGGATTCAAGCGCAGATCGGTCGAAAAAGCATCCCGTGTGCGAGTAGCTCCATCCGTATGGGGTTTGTCGCACAAAGACATTGGAGTGAGGCATTAAACATAAATGGCGGATGGTAGCGTCGAAGGAAAGGACACCGGCAGGGGAGAATTCTCGGCTGCGAGTTGGAAGTCCCATTCCGGCGCCGAGAAGGCAGTAAGAAAAGTGACTGGGGAGGAAAAGAGGGTGTGGGAAGATAGAGGAAAAAAGATGGGCTCGATAACGGAAGAAAAGGAGAGGGTTGATTTTCCTACGAACAACTGAAAAGCCGGCAGACCAGGGGATACAGCAAACATCCTCAAGGAGGCGGGTCAATGGGCGAAAGTACGCCTGGGGGGAAGGATGGCGTTAGGAAAAATAACAACGGGAGTGCTTAATTCCTGCGGGTTGGGCTCGAAAAGTCTAGGTGGCTGGGAAGAAAAAACCAGGCCAAAGGTCGCAATGGGACAACGGCCATCCGGGGCCAAGCCACGATGACAAAAAAGGGGGAGAAATTAGTCCTTCCAAAGAAACTGCCGAAATGCAAAGAAGTTCCCAGGGCTCGTGTGTGAGGAATCTATCGACATCTCAGACCCTATGAGGGGAGGGAAAAACCATGAGAGGGTGCTGCAAGGCGGGAGGGAAAAAAAGAAACAAACCGCAAATGTGCCGGCCGGGCAGAATCACCCTTTTGGCGCTAAAAAAAAGGAACGCAAAGCAGGAACAATATCACAGAAAGGAAAGGATCAGGGCTTTTCATTCCAATGGTCCTGTTCCTCAGGGACGCCTAGAGCTAGTCGGCAGAAGCGGTAGGGGGAGAAGACAACAAACGAGGATGAGGAAAAGAGGAAGAAGGAGAAGGCATAGAGAACCGTCCATGAAGGCCAAAAAGGAGCAAAGGGCGACGGAAGAGGAAGACCTTCTTGTAAAGGGGCAGGCGCCAGGAGTCGGAAAAAAGGGGGAGACCCAAACGAAGAAGAATCGAGCTACATGCAGGTGGATCCGGGGCCAGCCATCTGCGTGAGGAGGAAAGACGACGCGACTCCCTTTTGAACGGCGCATGGAGACCACGGGGGTGGGTCTTCGGCCAAAGAGGGGTTGCAGGGCTGCCGCGGTCCGCAAAAAAAAAAAAGCTAAATGGGTGCCTGATGGTCGGACGAAAAAAAAAAAAGAAGAGCAGGGGGAGAAAAAGGGGTGAAAATGCAAAGTTGAAAGGGCTCAAGATCCCGGAAGCGATTTACAGAGCGATGGAGCATACCGCGAAGCGCGATTGGTTTTTGCGTGGAGCCAAGGCGTCAAGAAACGAGCGCGGAAAAGGGGGGAGAGAAAAAGCAAAAAAGGCCACCTAATAACCAAAATCCAGAGCAGACATGTGTCCGATCGACAACAGAGGGGGGGAAAAAGGCAACTTGCCCGGTCTGATTAATCGTCAGGAGCCCTGGAGTGAACAAGAAAAGGGGAGCGAAAGTCAATAGCTCCTCCTGTGCTGCGCGACGCCTACATAAAACAAATCTGACAGTTCACCGAAAAATGTGTTCGGAAAAGACAACACAAACCGATGGGGAGAAAAGATCGAGAAACTGTTGCAATAGTATCTCGCGAGTGATACAAAAAGCGCCAATGGATCTTGGGAAAGTACCAGCGGGGAAAGTCTAACACCTACCGGTATCCGGAGGGCAAAGAGAGGGAATGACGACCGGGGCAGATTAAAACCACTCCACGCCGAGGCGCTTATGACTCGAAGGTGAAGCGTGGCGAAAAAGGAGACGGCAAGGGGAGGGAGAAGTGTTGACCGCGCTTTTAAAGGGAATACAAACAGGGGGGTTTCAATCGGGGTTTCAAAAAAGAAAAAAAACACCTGGGCGCATCCCCTATTGGAGGAGGAGGGGGGCTGGAATACGGGAAAAGGGGGGTCAAAAAGGCCTGGAAAGAATGAGGAAACGGGGGTGCTGCCGACAGCGCCTGCGCGCCCGGGAACCGCTGATTCCAGGTAAGGACTCGTTCCAAGTCCAGGACAAAGAAAGGGGGAAAAATCAAAACCATTGGAGGGCAATGCAAAAAGCGCCTGGGTAAAAAGCCCCTTGTGGGAGTAGGGATGAGAAAAAGGTTGTGGCCGCCCTCCTTCCTGATACAAGAAAAGAAGTCACTAACCTTCATTTCCTGGTCTTCTTCCAGGCCGAAAAAAAGCGATAATCCCGGATGAGTTGTGTGGCAAGGAGAGAACGATATCATTTAGTGGGAACCAGGAATCGCCTTTGGGACGGGTTCCAGCGGAAGGAGTAGAACCCCTCAGGCCCCTCTTCTGAACCGAAGGTCCTCTGTTGCCTGGGGTGCCTGAATAAAGAAGCCTCCCCGAGGCGGGACCAAAAAGATACGTGTACCCTTGGGCGTCTTTGGGGAAAGGGGGTGCCAAGGCCAGAACCTGGCTATGGCTTGTCTGGAAAAAAAGAGGCCGATAACCTGAGCAGAAGAAGAATGACCTGAGTCAGTTCTCACCGGTGTGGTGAAAAAGTGACATGGCTGCCCGTAACGAAACGGAAGAAAGAAGTCGTGGGGGGGGGACAGGATGGAAGCTAAATTCGGCCAGTCGGGCGGCAGTTCGAGCCAAATCGCTGGAAGCCCAATAAGAGAAATCGTGGTGGGAGGTGAAACAAATAAGGGCGTCAAATAACTATTGGTAACAACAAATCGGGGCCCCCAGAAAAAAAGGGATCGGGGAAAGTGCATATTGTCGGGGGGCAAGGTTATGGGTATACCCACTGGGCGAAGGAGGCCGGAAGGGGCTAGTGTTGCCGACGAATCCAGTGCAAGCGGTTTCCTGGGATTGGACTCAAGACTTGTCATTGCGGGCGAGGCAAGGTGGGGGGAGGAGCGTGAATTACTCAAGGTAGGAAATGGGGGGGTACTGCGACAAGAGGGCGCTTCTGGGGGTCCAGTCCCGTCCGTGGAGTGTCGGTTTCATCTAAAAGAGCAGGAGTGAGAATGGTGCTGCGCGGCCCGCCTGAAGCATTCGTCTGAAACACGGGCCAGCAGCCCTCAAGTGCTATGAAGCAAAGGTAGTGTCGAAGGGGAACAAAAAAATGGAAAAGCGGGCAGGAGCAAAACTGGCAAGGATAAGCGCCGAAGTCTCAGAATCAAAAAAAACGGGAGGAGGGAATAGATTGGGAAGGCCGAGGGACGTGCCATTTTCCGTCAGAAAGAAGAAGAAGATAGGAAGGGGGACCCAAGACCCTTGCGGTCGAGTTCGGGGCGCGCGCCAGGGGTCTCAAGAACAGGGAAGGAACGTGCCGGATGACATGCAGGAAAAGAAGGAGGAGGAGGGACCAATTACCAGGAAAGCCGTGGAAGCTCGAAAGGGAGAAAAAAAAGGAAAAAAGCGGCAGGGGTAGCCGCTTCCCGACAAAAGAACATAGATATCCTAACAGGTCGCAAGACTCATCCCATGAAGACGGACTTCAAGGACCCAGACAAACCGGGAGACAAAAGATAAGGAGAGGGAAACCGACCAAAAAAAGTTACTCAACCTTCGCCTCCATGGGAGCCAAAAAAAGATGGCCAAGCAAGGACAAATCACACGGCGACGATCACCTCTGGTGACGGGGTAGCAAAATGGTTTTTCCCAACACGCGCCGGAAGGCAAAACCCAATATTGGAGTTCACCCCCAAAAATGATGTATATTGAATGCCAAAGAGGGAGTGACATTCTCCGAAGACACAGAAGGACGCAATCGCGCAGGGGAAAAGCCGTAGCTCATGGTCTCGGGTGTCACCGTGAACATGGGGGGGGGGAGGCCCAACCTTACATGAGCAATTATCAGGGTTGAGTCGCGATAACGGTGATAACTTGGATAAAAAAAAAATCAAGCTTCCGTCAACATATGGGGCACAAGGTGCAAAAGCAGTACGATCATACAGCCATTCTCTTGCAAGCATACGGGGAGGCGTCAGAGAGGCGGGCCACACCGCGGGCATGGGGCATGAAAATCTTGGGGACAGGGCGGTCGTTAGCAGACTCAAGGGCCCCGGGCCAAAGGATTCTCGTGCAGCGATAGCAGAAGGGAACTTCTATGAGGCAAGGCGCCGAACATCAGGAGGTCAGAGAGGAAAGGGTTTCAGGCTATTGGGGACTCAGGACAAAGACAAAAAAAATCAGACTGGGAAAAAGGGAGGAAAAGGCGGCCACTTCTAGGGGGAGCAGCGTGAGGAAAGATGCTTCGAACCAAAGAAATAAAAATGCGAGTTAACTACAAGAGAACAAAAAATGGGAAAGGGATGAGGGGAGGGAGACAAAAGGTCTGGTCGTAACCTCGGAACTTTCACATTCGGATAAAAGCGCCTTCCAGGCATCTTCCATTTAAAGAAAGAAGGGGAGGCCAGAAAAGGGAGGACAAGCCAGGTAAGCTTAAACCGGCAAGAAAAAAAAAAATGAAGAAATATGGGCGGCAGCCAAGCGTCAGGAAAGGAAAGGATTGCTGTTAAGTCATCCATTCGCCAAAACAGCCAGTATCGGAAAAGCGCCAGGGAAAGAAAGATCACGAAGACAAGCCGTTCTCAGGGGAAAACTCCACAAACCGTAGAGCTGAATTCAGAAGTATGAGGTGGTAACTTACCGATATCGGCGACCACTGCTCCACTACCTTTCAAAAAAGACCTTAGGGTAATGTGAAGTCACAATGGGAGAAAAGGGAAAAGAGCAGGGGAGCCTGGGGTTTGGAAACGCTCTATAGGGGACACCGCAGACAACCGGTCGGAGATTATCACTCCGGTTTTCCTTTGGACCAACACTTTTAGGTGAAAGGTCATCAGAATTGAAGGAGAGGCCGTCGAAGAAAACGGGGGAAACAATGACCGCTTCGCGATTTGAGTGGCAAGGAAAAAGCAGAACGATATCACAGAAGGCAAATGGAGGGGGGGAGGCAAAGGGGGGTGGAAGGACACAAAGTGCTCTCGGATGGTCTTTCTCTAGGGGTGAGTTCTCGAAATGATCCGCTAAAAAAAAAAGCAGGGAACCAGGGCGACCACATAAAAAAAATGAACTAGTCTCGTTCAGGGGCGGCCAAAGGAAGAGCGGATTGGTGGAGGAAGGGGACGGCTATAACTGACCAGAACGGGTGTAGGGGTCCCCAAAAAAAGTGGTGAGGTTTCTCGCCGCCGGCCTGGGGTGTTAAGGCCGAAAATGACAGGGCCAGAATCCAGAGGGGAAAAGAAGAAGGGCCAACAAGGGCCACCACCGCAAGTTAGAGGGATCAGGACAGGAGACTAAAAAAAAGGCAGGCCGGAGGTCCCAAGTCGCAGGTTCGGAAACTTCTTCAGAAGACAAGGCAAAGGGAAGCCGCGGCTGCAGCCCAGGAGATTCTTCCGGGGGAAACGCACGATTTTGCGGCAGGAGGGGTAAGATCACCCTGTTGCACGAAAAAATAAGCAAAGAAGAGATGAACCTTCCTTGAAAAGGGCGTCGGAGGATGTGTTATGACCCAGGGCAGAAGGAAGAAGATATAAAAGAGTCGGCTATCTGCGAGGGAAG
>Ga0179593_1566618_pt1 | contig 11656 bp, 13 predicted proteins | sample CZODoug2_1_08_16_FD_185931 | JGI IMG/M metagenome (GOLD analysis project Ga0179593, IMG submission 185931) | Vadose zone soil fungal communities from Angelo Coast Range Reserve, California, USA - CZODoug2_1_08_16fungal (PacBio error correction) | ecosystem: Environmental > Terrestrial > Soil >...
ATCTGGGAGAGGGAGTCGAGAAAAAAAATGGCACGTGGTAGCCAGGAGAGGAAAGTCCCGATTACCATTGGTAAGGGGAACTAGAGGTGATCGACCCTTATGACGCGAGTCTTACTCAGATTCCTGCAGCACAGAGCAAGCAGGGAGTCTTTTCAAGACGAGGCTGCGTGTCTGGTATTCAGTACGTATTGTGAGGGGGAACAGTTCGGAAAGGTGTTCCTGCATCCCTATCCCGGGAAAGGTGTTTGCCGGGGGTGGGCATATTCACCAGCCAGGAAAGATGCGATAGTGTGCTTGGGGGAAAGGGAAACATGGATACCCCCGCGGGGGAAAAGGCTGTTAAGGGGCAAAGCATGTTCTGTCGCCAATAAACTAGGGGCAGCAAGGTCACACGAGAAACAACAGCTCCAAAGCCGTGGCTAACCTCATTGGATCGAGAGTCAGCAAAAGAGGAGGTCCGCTGGCACTATCACATCATTTGCTCCTGAATTCTCGCCGATCAAGGTCATGTCCAGGAAACTGCTTCCACTTGTGTCGTGTCTGCTTGCGCACGCGGTGTCTTTTTAGGACGTCACCGGTTGTCTGGGTGGATTTTGGTGCCGATGTGAGAAGGTTCCTCTGCTCAGGACTAGGGGACTTCAGAGGTCCTAACATCGGTTAGGCGGGAAGGGGGTCGGACCGCTGCCGCGAGTTGGAAAGGGAATGAGGGGAAGTCACGAAGGCACTGATGTAATTGGCCTGGGGGGGCGTCGGAAATTATGAGGCGGACAGCCGGGGCAACTTGAAGTGGTAGAATGGGGTGACCTCAGTGGGGGGGAAAAGCTGAAAATGTAGTGGACGTGTACGGGGCATCTTTTTTTAGAGAAACACCGGGCGAAGGTCTTACCGGTAGGATCTCTTTCCGTTGTGGGCGGTAGGAAGGTTCAGATTTTTAATCACGATGGGCCCTCTCTGTATAAACCACGGGGAGTGTCAAACTTCCTAGGAAAGAGTTGAAAGTCCTCGTATAGGGTTCGTCCTATTACAGAGGAGGTCAAGCTAAAAAAGGAAAACTACCTTAGGGAGTGGGTGGGTGAGTTTTGCTCGGGCTTGGTAGCGCACGGGGGGGGGGTCCTATCAGGAGTCGTGAGGGGGAGATGAGAACAAAGGGCTTGGGACGCGCGAGCGTGCGGGGGTCGAAGCGACGAGGGCTTTTCACTTGGGGTGCGAATTGTGAGGGATACACGGAGCAGGTGTGCTTAAAAGAGTAGGTAGGAGGGGGGGGGGGTATAGGGTGATGAGGAGGAGAGGCTTCGGGGCTGAAAGGTCGCTGCGCATAATCTCGAGTAGGGCACAGGCGGGGGGACGGGTTAGGTGTGGAGAGAGTGTTTGGCCTTCACGCAGAAGGGAGACGGGGGACGGGAATGCAGTAAGGAGGGGGGGTGCATGGGGGTCTGTTGAAGGAATTTTGTAATGAAGAGGGGGGTAATATCGGGGGGGTTCATGCCAAAAAGGGGGTGGGTTGTGTAGAGGCTATGTCGAGGAGAGGGCAGGGCATGGGCTTGGAAGAGAGTTTATTGAGGAGGGCAAGTGGTGGGGAATGGAAAAGATGGGGAGTGCATGTTAGGCAGGAAACCCGTGGGCAGCACAGGAGGGGGATCAGGGGGCGCCTCCCGGGCGGAAGGGAGGTCCGGTTGGATCGGGTTCGACGGTGGGTGTAGAGGGACTGGTAGGCAGGGTGGCGTTGGAGCGTGGGAAGACATGGGTTGCCATGAGCGTTTACTGGAGTCATAGTGAAAATGGGGTTTGGCGAAGGGAGGTTTGGTGAGCGGATCACTAAGAGGGGGATCGGGGAGCGGGTTTAAATTTGACGGAGTTTTACACGGTTGACTCCATGGGGGTTCGAGTGTGTGCTTAGCTTAGGCTGGGGGGGTGGAGGGCGAGGGGGAAGAGTAAGCTTGTAGACTGATGGGGGGACGTGTTCCGGATCTGTAGCCAGAACAGACGGAGGTGGGTGGGGGGGAGGGGTGGAAGGGGGGGGGAGGGGGAGGAGGAGCGCGGGGCGGGGGAGGGATGAGGAAGGGAGGAAGTCGGGAAGGGAGGCAGAAATCCGGTGGGGTGGGGGGTTGCATTAGTTGCTATGTGCTTAACAAAAGACGGGGGGAGTGGGTATGGCGATTGCGTACTCGGGAGGGCTGATTCCGGAGTCCTCTATCTTAGACTTACTGAAACAAGGGGGATAGAGGGCGAGTGCGCTTGAGGTGTGACGGGGGGGTTTGGGCCATCCCTGGGGATTTTTCGGCCCGAAGTTGGTGGGAACCGTAAAGTTACCGGAACGAAATCGAAAAGAGCGCTATTTCAATTAAAAAACACGTCGGGGAATGAAACTAACCGTTGTGGCCCGGTGGGTTAACGAATGGGGGGTTCATGGAGGGGGTGCCGCCTCAAGATAAGGGAGAGTTATGGGGGGGGTTGTCGAAACGTCTGGGCGGGTAAAGGCGGCATTTCACATGCAAGTCCAAGCAAGAGGGTGGCCGAACTGCTGTGGAAAATGGGTTGCAAAAGTTGGGGGGATGGCCGATCCGGATGTTACGGGTGCCGGGGGTTCGGGTCTCAAAAAAAAGGGGCCGTCAAAGCCAACCTGAAGAGCCCTACGATGGGTGCAGGGGGCGCCCGGTGTCGAGGTTGGAGCGGATGGTGGGGAGCTCGGTGTAGAAAGCGCCGCCCATCTCAGTGGAAGGGCGAGTGTGGGGCCAGACACTGGGAGACCGGGAAAAAAGGTAAAAACCTGAGGAGGAAGATGAAAAGGCCCGCACAAGAAAGACATCCGAGCAGCTGTCAGCATGATCACAAACGGAGGGAGGAAGAGGGGGAAGATGGTTGAACGTGATAAGCGATTAAAGCCTTGAGAATCGCGAATCACGTGTCACAAGTTTGGGAAAGAAACGTGGCTGATAAATTTACGCACAAGTAGGAAGTGCGGCGCCGGCATACTAAACGACCCGCGGAGAAAAATGCCGAAGAATTACCTAAGAAGAATACGGCGCCAGGATACCATCGCGAAAGGGGGCGAGATGGGAACTATGGAGCGGAGATGCAAAGAAAAACCCACGACAACATCAAAGGTGACCGAAACAGACGTCAACACAAGGGACCCATATTGTCACAGAAAGGGCCACACAACGGGAAATTGGGGGGCGACGCCAGCGGGGAACTTCTGCCTCATGAGCAGAACGCAACGGGTGGACAAAAACTAGGACGCTGGCGAAAATCCGCGGCGAACAGAAAAATTCGACGAGGGAAACTGTAAACGCGTTCATTGAGCCGGCGAAAAAACTAAAAAGATAAGCGGAAAGGGGGGGATGTTAAGTCAAGCCGACCCGATAAACGGGCGGCTCGCAAAGAGCGGCACCCCAAGGAAGAATGAAAACCCACCGGCGTCTCAGGGAGACCTGCCCTCCTCCGGAAAACAAGGCGGACAAAACGCCCTGGAAAAAGCGCGACACGAGCTGAGAAAATTATACAGACAGGCCATTAAAACACGGGGAAAAACAAACACCGGTACCCAACCGTCCTGCAATACGGGAAGTCAGACTAGGGGCAATGGAAAGCACCGAATTAAGAACATTCCATGCCAATCAGGGGAATGGCTAAGCACAAGAACCGACGTGGGGTTCCGAAAAAAACAGAAGGGAGTGTAGGCAAACTGCCTGTAACATAAAGAAATGAAAAATAACCTAAGGAACGTTTTCTCGAAAAAAATCACCTGCTCATCTTCTCACCCCGATGGGACCTTCCTATGGCATACTCCAGGCCTAACCCCGGGGTAAAAAGGTAGACGTTTCCATCAAACCTGCTCCGGGTCCCAAAGGGAAAATGGCGCCCAAAGCGGGACACTGCCTCGGCGGGGAAGCAATAGCACCCGGGAACGAAGGTGCCTTAAATACAAAGAGAAAAACGTCGTGAGATGAACCTTAAAAAATTTTCAGGGATCCAATCGAAAAAATAACAAGACGGGAAACCACGAGGCGGGTGAAGTAACCGTGAATGCAAATGCGCGACGCACGGCAATTACCAAGACAAAATCTCGGCGTGAAGGGTCTATGAGTATCAAGCACGGGAAGCAATGTCGCCAGTCAAGGGCCTGGGCCCCCGGGACCGGGGGGGCACAGCGGAATTCTGAAAAAAAAGTGACAGGCAACTTCCACCCTAAAGTACAACTGTTACGGCGCCATGGCCTTGTGGGACTTAGAAGGAACTCGAAAAGATAAAAAATTAGGGGCCGGTTGACTTCAAAATTTCCTAACTGATCAAAATCGATATGTCCGAAGGAAAGAGATCGTCTAGAGGAGGCGACCGATGTCGGACGGAAACGCGTTTGTGCGGCAGGGGGGGGACCGAACATGACTTACACTGCGGTGGGGAAAGGAGAAACTTCCCTCGAAGGAAAAAGTGCTCCGGGGAAACATCTTATAACAATTGTGATGTCCCCGAAACATACGAACGCGAAGATTCATTCTTGTCAAAAAAAAGGTTGGGGCCCACTACCCTTAGGCCGACCCAAAAACAGATCCGCAGGCGACCCCTCCTTTAATATCAATAAAGAAAGGAACACTCTACCTCAAAAGCTGATTCCGAAATTGGGTCAAGGACTTCTCAGGGCCGACGTAAGGGAAATAATCTCAGATCTGTAAACCTTTGTCGAAGGAAAGGGGTAAAAGCTGATTCTATCGACCAAGGGTACCCATAGAACTAGCAAGGCAAGGGATAGAAAAAACGCGTAGATCGCGAGAAAAACTTATTAAGGAAGGGGGAAGGAGATGGCAAGCAATGTAGAGATGGAATAGGGACGTGGGGTCAAGAGGGACAGCTGGGCCAAGAAAAAAGGACGAGACGGGGTTGAAGTCGAAAAGAGTCTACGGCTCGCACTACGGCACAATAAGGACTGACGCAAAATATTAAAGGAAAAAGAAAGTGGCGTCGTACGGATCGCTGTAATGCCAGGTTGCGGTAGAAACGGCAAAAGGGGCACTGTTTCAGGCCCTATCCGGGGTAAGTTTGTGGGGGAAGGTCACCGCCGGAAAAAGAGAGGTGGCAGAGGGAAGCCCTGTTACTGGGGCAGAGCCCACTCGGGGAGGCGAGGGGGACGGACAATCTTAGTTGGTATGCTTCGAAGAAAACCAGGAGACTCGACCTGGGACACGCATCCCCACGCGACGGGAAAAGGGAAATCAATAAATTCTACCAGGTAGCGGCTAAAAAGTCCTTTCGAAAGGCCTCTCGATTGCACCATCGAGGGATAAGCCGGCAATACTTGGGACAACGCTGTCGGTAACGCACGGTGAACAACAGAGGGGAATGGGGGGAAGCACAGTTGGGGGGAGATTTGGTGGGCCGGGACGTCAGTAGCAGCAGCGGGGTGCCTGAAAAGGCGAACGCTAAGGGCTTGGGCCGTTTAGCTCCCGGTGCCTCAAGGAGCTTCTACGGTTCCTCACAAAAAAATCGGTAGTTGCCATTGGGAAAGGTGTCTCATTGCACGTACACGGTAGTCCATTCTTGAAAAGTTTGCCGTGGGAGAGGGGGGAGGTCTCTTTTATCCTAGGGGGTTCGTTCGGGTAGCTCACGACAGAGCGGTTGGGGGGAATTGCCGGCAGACTGGGCGTTCACGGAAGCGGTTCTGCCTGCCGGGGGAAAGTTCGTGGGGAATTGCACAGACAGGAAACAATGGTACGAGGCAAGGCAAGATGCATCTCCGTAAAAATGTTTTGATAAAGCAGGTGGGAAATCCCAAAAAACGGGGCGTGAAAAATCGAGTGACGTGACAGTAGGGGCAGGGGGGCGTGGGGAGGAGGGAGGAGTAAGGGTGTAATGAGAGGAACGGGGGGGGGGGGGAGCGGGGTTCTTTTTCGGGGGAAGGTTTCACCGGCCCCGGAGGTGGTGGGAGGGAGCGAACCGATGGGGCATCGGTGGAATTGGTCGGGGACGTCAAAAAAAACTTAACAAACGCAAGTTTACCGAAATGCCGGGCAGAGTTGGATGGTGGAGTTGAAATGAAAAAAAAAGTTTGGGTCAGTCCTGTCGTCTGTGGGGGAGCTCCGTGAAAGTAATGGGTAGAAACAGGCCGTTCTGTAGAGCGCGGAGGGAATGGCGGAAAGAAAACCATGGGTTGTGCATCACCCCGGGCTTAAAAAAAAAGGAGCCAGAGGTCCTGGTGGGGGTGGGGGCAAAAAATTAGAGCGGCCATCGTGAGTTCTTGAAATAAAGGTACCAGAACGAAGAAAGGGGGAATTGGACGGCGCAACGTAAAAGGACCAACAGTTGACAGGGGTTTTTTGTGCCGAGGTACCGCTAAGGGGGGCTTTGGTTTGTGGGAAAATTTCCGCACATCGCACCGAAGAGCGGGGGGGGGGGTCGAAAAGGCTGTTAGATACATTGCTCCTAGTTCTATTGGAACCAAACATCTCCGCGTGGAAATGGTACTTGTTTGGAAAGTTTAGTTGTTCAACGTTTTTTGAATGAATACGGCCCAAGTCTGAAAATTGTTTTAAGTTCTGGTTTACAGTATCAAAGAAAAAGGACCATATTCGACATTCCTCAACGACCCGAAATGGCCCCGGTGTCAGCAATGTCGTCTAGAAGGGGAGAGTTCTTGAAAGAGAAGTAACTTAGAGTGGGGCCCTCTCTCGGCGAAGGGTTGTGAGTTCAGGGAAACACCTCTTTAGATGGATTCCAAAACTATGAGACACTGGGGAAAAAACCAGTACCTAGATTAGATATAAACCCCAGCCCATTCAAAAGGCTTACGTCCAACTCTCCTCATACCAACTTATTGAGAGGAAAAAATCGATAGCTGTTGAGTTTCTAAGAGGGGCACTGTTAAGCGGCGAATCAGTCAGGTGAAGCAAAGGTAATAACAGTTTGGCTCCTAGAAAAAAGTGGGCGGCTCCGGGAGAGACAAGAGGGCGCACAAAAAGACCAGGGGAAAAGGCCGCGGGCGAAAGGGGAAAGGCGACATGGAGAGGAACAACATCTGAAGGCTGGGCGGAAAAGGGACTCTTGAAAAGCGGAGAGCCTAAATCAAGGCCACCAAGACAGTCAACAAAGAATCTTCCCACAGTGGGAGCTGCAACATGGCGCTGGCAAAACGCTGTGGGTTGCAAGGATCCAGGGGAAAATACTAAGGGTAAGCACGAACGAAAAAGTTTTTCTACAACCAGAAAGACGGGATCGGCGAGCACAAAGAACACAATCAAAACACCCAACGCGCAACTTGGGGGTAAATGTACGCGACGCCGCAGACGAGAAAAGAATAGCCCACTGGGAAATTACTTTAAAAAGAAGAACCTACAAGAATGCTCGCGAGAAAATAATGCGGGGACCACACCACCGAGGGAGTGACACCAAAGTCAGACCGAGTATAGACACGGGACTAAACGGCTACCGACCAAAGAAAGAGGGTCCAGCAGAGAGGGCAACATAGTAGCCAGAATGATGCAACAGAAAGAACCACCAGGAAGGGTCATCCAAGAAAAGAAACTCCAAGGCAGAACCCTGACAAACCACGAGGAATGGTCAGTGGGGTGAGTTCACTACGGGGCAATACCCCTTATAGAGGGACAGCAAAGAAAAAAAAAACCCGACGGGGGGGGAACTTAAAAGGAAAGCCAGGAAGAGTCAACGAGTAGGTAAACTAAATCGTGAAAAACTCAGAATGGTTAAATGGACGCGCATCTAAAACAAAAGACGACACACGGGAGTGCGAGACTCTTGAAGATCGGTTTTTAAACGGGAGGAAACAGTCTTCCATGCGCCAAAAGACCAGGAGTAACATCATAAGTGAGGAGGGAACGGCAAGCTGTTCCGTAATAAACAAAAAAGATCACGGGCTTGGCGTACAACCGTCAGGGGAAAAAAAGGCTTCCAAGGCGGGCAGTCAAATGCGCATGACACGGGCAGAACGTGAAAGGCCGAATACGTGAAGTTGCACTTGGTAGGGAAAAAAAAAGGCCATGGCATCAAAAAGCTAAAGCGGTGATTCGATGAAATGAGAATAGAAAAAGGCAAATGCCTTCGCACGAACATACCGGAACCGGAGGCACGAGACCTTAAGACGGAAATGCTCAAAGAAGGCCAACCCATCAATAAAACTAGTCAAGACCACGGGGGTAACTCTTTAAATGGAGAAGCAGGGAGGAAGTAAGTCAACCTTCACGGAAGAGTGAGGCCATGCGGAAGATATCTGCGCTGAGGGACCAAAAACATCAGCGCTCGGCACTGGGTGCGTGGCCAGGACAAGGTCACGCTGTTTGGAGCAGACCGGGAAAGAGGCAAAAATCTCTGGGGTTCCCCCGGGATAGCAACGGTGCCGCCGAATTCGATCGCGATGGGAGAGGGTGAGAGACCACCATGTTACCCTGGGATGGGGAAAAGCCTAACCTCATGTAAAGCCCAAAGGAGACGGGATGAACAGAAGCCGCAAGCATCCGTACAAAGAGTGTCCGAATCTTGAATGAACTTGCCAGTACTTGAGAGGAGAAGAAACCTAGGAAAAAAGGGAACAAAAAAGGGGAGGATGGAGCTATGCGAGCGAGAACAGTGGAGTCACCGTAGATACGGGGAGACTAATAGAGAATCTTTTATCTCTCTCAGGGGAGGTCCAAAAGATATGGTCCCAATAGTGGGTAAATTCTCCATAGATGGGGAGAACGTGGTCAAGAGCATCATCCTGGCCCTCTCCGAGACTTTTTGAAAGAGAGTCAAATGAATGCGTGATGCATAAGGAAGAAACCAAATTCCTGGGATGAATATCTTCGTCGGAGGATGCGGATTTCTCTGGCTAGCAGAACGGGGGAGGAAACTGCTGATTGAAGGAGTTTTTTCCGAAAGAAAGATCATGTCTTAAACCCCCTTTTTGGAAATTCCCGCCGTCGTCTAGTAGGAGGGGGAGGGTGACGCGACAAACCACTTGTCTGCCGACCCAAGGGCAGGCCGGGTTCGCCAAGAGAAGGGTGGTGCCGCTGAAAATCAAAGAGGGGAAAAAAAGAATGAATGCGCACAAAAAAACCAACGCCGAGACGGGGGGGGGGACGGAAGCTATCTCAGAGAAGAGCCTGGAAAAGCTCTGCTCTCAGGTTCGACATGTTGAAGGAAGGGAGATACACGTGAGTCAAGGAAAGCGGTAAACAAAAGACGGGATGGAAAGGCCAGGGTGTAGGGTTTGGGGAAGGTCTGTGAGCTAAGGCCATAGGGGGACGTCGGAGGGTGCCCCAGATGTCTGGATTGGCTGTTGGAAATGACGGCGAGCCTAGATGAATTAAATAAGGCACGCCAGAGGGGGGGAGTAAGGGGACGTTGGGCTTCCTCCTCATGAGGAAAAGGATAGTCACAGGAAAAAAAGGGGCATGTTTCTGTGAATGGTGGGGGGAAGGACTCGTTGGACACGCTTAAAATGGAGTTAAAGGGGGGGGGGTATAAAAAGGGATCTTTTGGCCCACCCCGGCCCCGGAACCGGAAAAAAAACGCGCGTTCCGGGGAGCCTGCGGTAGGACGCCGAGGCTGTCAAAATGTGGGGCTGGCAGCGCCGGAAAAATCCTTATCCCAAAAGGTAAATGAGAGCCTCAACTGGTGAATGTTGAATAAACTAAAGAGGGGAGACCGTCAAGGGTAGAGGGAGTGGGAGTGATTTTTGGGCCTCACGCTTGCTTGCCTCCCGGACCGGATTTGGTGAAGGGTGATGGGGTAGAAGATCCACACATCTTTGTGCAGAAGTTTAGTGTTCGGTGGGGTCCAACGACCCTCACTGAGGAAGGGGGGGGGTTCCCCTTCAGGTTCTTGCCGGAAGTGTGTGCATTTTGTTGATTCCTTAACTTTGGTGTCAGGTTCAAGGTCGTCTTAACCAATTTCGGGGAGAGACTAGTACGCGGAAAGGGCTATGCGAAAAGACTTAGGGGGTTCTAAAGGGGTTTAGGAGCGTTGTCAGGAGGTCTGGGCCTGGTTATCAAGGCCCAGTGTATGTGGTGGGGGGGTTTGGTTTCCGGAAGTATTGGTCGAAAGAGAAGCGGGAGGGGGTGATGAACCTTTTAAAGTGCACATAAAATATCGAGGGGATCTCCTTCCTCCGTTTGTTTCAAGGAAAAAAAAAACCCGTTACGTTGAAGCCCGTTGTGGGGGGGGGGGGGGGGGGGGGGGGTGGGGGGGGGGGGGGGGGTGGGGGGGGTCGCTTTTTTTTTGGGGGGGTTAGGCCAATATATTCCGACATAAGGGAAAGGGGATGGTCTCCGGCTTCGTGCTTAATTGGGCACATTCAAGGGGGGGAACCGGGGGGGGCGGCCAAAACGTCAAAAGGGGGCGGCGTTTTTGAAGGGGTATTTTGACAAACGTTGTTTGAGAAAATGCCTTCGGAAGAGGATTTGGGTGGGTGGTGTTGTTTCCGGTCTTCAACATCGTCGAAAAAAGGGGAAAGGCCGCTGGGAAAAAAGGGTCTATATCTAGTGAGAAGGGAAGTGGGGGCGGGAAAGTGGTGACTCCCGCGGAGGGGATCGGCGCCGCCCCCAGGTAAAGAGAGGTCACTTAGAAAAAAAAGGGTACCGACATTGGGGAAACCTAAAGGTTACCTCTAATAGAATGACCACTTCTCCAATCCGGGAAGAAACTGTCAAACGAGAAAAAAGACACAACTATTAGTAAAAAAGATTTTAAAAGAACATTGTTCGTTAAGAGAATCCCTTGAAAGGGGGGTGCACAATAGAACATTGGATAAAGGGGGGGACCGATCTAAAGAGGGAAGCTGTGAAAGAAGAGGAGAAACGAACGTCCACAAGTCCTAAAAAGGGACTCTCGAGGGGTAGCCTTGCGGATTAGAACCCATCGAGGGAGGAATGGGGAACGCGTGATCAAAAAAAAAAGGTCACCAGCACATCAATTTAGAACGGCATCTTCAACAAAGTTGACAAAAAAAAAAGGAACACGTCGCCCAGGGGGGGGCGGCGCATCGTAACTTAAGAAGAAAAAAGAAATGGTTGAAAACACCATCGGGAGGGCAGAGGGACAAGAACACCATCCTCGCGAACACCAAGCGAAGAGGGGGTAAGGGAAGGACGGGCCTGAAGAGAAGAAAAAGAGCTAGGGGCCCTGGTACGGTGATCTCGACCATGCTCGAAGCTCTATAATGAGGCACAGATGGCCTGGCAGGAAAAAGAAAGCTTTAGAAAAACGGTCAGAACTGAAAAAAGGAACCGAAACACGGCGACCACAATTGCCGCTGCGACATCCTTACAAAGACAACAAGAAAGTACAATCACTCACTACAAAGATCCCAGAAAAGTAACGACGGGGGGAAAAGTCGAAAGGTAAGTGGTAACTTGAAAAAGAGAAAGGCTCTCAATCTTGGTCTTCTCCCTGAAAAAAAAGTGTTGTTGACCTACCTGCAAAAAAGGGAAACAAAAAAACATTCCTCACATAAAGGCTGAAAAGGGAGGACCGCCGTGAAACCTCACCGACCGGCGCAGGAACTCAACCCGGCCTTAAAACACGCTGGCGGAAGGTAGAAGGTAGCAACGGCACTGCTGCAGGCGCCAAAATAAAGGCCGAAAGGCAGGACCCGCTTAAAAGTGAGACTGCTACCAGGGAAAGAGAAAAAAAGGCTACAAATGAAAAGTGCGCTTCGTTGACGAGCATC
>Ga0179593_1639182_pt1 | contig 11656 bp, 10 predicted proteins | sample CZODoug2_1_08_16_FD_185931 | JGI IMG/M metagenome (GOLD analysis project Ga0179593, IMG submission 185931) | Vadose zone soil fungal communities from Angelo Coast Range Reserve, California, USA - CZODoug2_1_08_16fungal (PacBio error correction) | ecosystem: Environmental > Terrestrial > Soil >...
TCAACCGAACAGTAAGGGGGACGTGACTTGAAGCAAGACAATACACAACAAAAATCTAGGGGGGAACCGAGACTTCTCTATATTCGTGCCCGAGAAACGGATACCTAGCGGGGGGGGGTGTAAGTTACTGTCTGGGCGCTTGTATTAATAGATGTCAATTTCGTCATATTGAAGGGTCAAAAGGTGGCCCAACCATTGCACGAACGCGATCGCGTTAGTCAAGAAAGTGGTCTACGGGACGTGGTCAAGAGAAAATACCTAAAAAAAGTAAAATGGAGAATGAAGCGGACCCCGGCTTGGTGAGAAAATCCCTGAAGGGAAAAATTTCGGGTAGTTGAGCTCAATTGAAAAGGGGGGCCTAGAAGCAAGCCGGGGAGGGGAATAAAACTAATCCGTGGGGAGCCTTAGGAATTTGGGGTACAGCAGAAATCGAGTTCAGCTTGACGTGAGGGTAAGTGACCGGGGGCACACAACTAAAAAGAAATGGGATCGTACCCGCACGTTTATAAAAACAAAACGGGGGTTGGGAGTGGGAAAAAAAAGAAGACCTCTTTACTCTACCGAAAAAAATTAAGGGAGAAGTAACAAAAAAAGGGGTTGGGAAAAAAATGTCGCTCCGGGGGGGGGTCGAACAGCATGATTCCGCAAAAGTAGGCTTGGTTACACGTACAGTAGCAATAACATTCATGAGAACCCCAGTAATGCCTGCAAACGGGAATAAGGGGAGTGAAATGTCAGATATCTGGGGACAGGGGAAGGATCGCCAAGAAGCAATACAAAACGGGAATAAACGAGAAGGATGGGAATAGGCGTCCGGGCTCTTGCGAAAGATGGGGATGGGAGAAGGTAATGCGGCTTGATTTGAAGGTGATCATCGCATAACAGCAACTAAGAACGCTAAAAAAACCCAGATCAAAAAGTTACAAGAGTGATGGAGTCATACTGCCCGAAGGAGTTAAAAGTTATTCGATGAGGCGCAAGGATAAATCCACCCCACTAAAAACTTCAATGAAAAGGTTGAAAGCCGGGATGGGGTGGAACGCCTCAAAAAGGTTCAACAGGACGGCGGAAATACGCGGAACTCCAACACGAATCTCAAAACGCCGGCTACACCAAAGTGGCCAATGGATGCGACGACGGATATGCAAATAGCCGGATCTAACAAAGTGGTCAAACAAAGGCTGAGATGGGGTCCCATCGCATAAAAAAGAGTTGCAACCGGAACTCAACATAGGGATCGCTCACGACCGGACAAAAAAGACCGGAGGAAATAGTGTGAAAAAGGACAAACGAAGCCATACAAGGGTTAACTTTTGATTTAGAACAACGACGGCCCTATGGGGCTTATGGAAATAATGTAGAGGGGAAAAGGACCAAAAAAGGGAAGGGTAAAACCCAAATGACGCCGTCGAGGAATGGTTCGGCAAGTAATACCTACGAAACCATAGTCCTAAACGACACCGGAGGCCTCCCTCCCCACAGAGTAATAAAAGAGAATGTCCTGCCAAAACAAAGAGTGGGAGAAATGAAGACGCACTACAAACGGTTTACCAGAAAACAGGTATAAGGCCACCGGCATTTAGTTACGTCCAAAAAGGGGGGGGGGGGGGGGTGGAAAGGGTATCCTCGTATTCGGCTCCGACCGCCTCAAAGGAAAGTTCTATCCCACGCGAAACTAAGCTTGGCCAGAGGAAAGCATTGAACCGGCGGTGGGCCCAAAAACGCCCAAGCCATAAAAGATAGACTGGGAAAAATAATCGACATCGGCAAACAGTAAAAAAGGGCAAAAAAACTTTCGAGCCAGGGGGACAGTCGAGGAAACAAATATGCCTCTACACCGAAATGAACGGAAAATTCAGCGCGCGAAAATTGTGCGATGATTTCTGGAAAGTGGAAGGTTAACCAAGTAGGGAGGTTGGGGGAACGAGAGTAAGCCTGATATCCTGAAAACAGATATCCCGGGCAAAAAAAACGTTTGAACAAACAAAAAGGCAAGAATCAGAAGGGAAACACACCAATCCAGTGGCGAACAGAACCAGAAAAGGGTTGAAACCAAGAGACTGCCGAGACAAGGAAAGGGAAAAGTATGAAAGGGAACATCGTGCGAAGGGAGGGACGCTCGGGGGGGACGGAAGGAGAAGCTTGCAGCAAAGGGGAAAGTGTACACGGGACTGCCAGGAGAAGAACGGGAAAAAAATACGGACAATTTAGAACTTGCAACTGCCCATAACGGAGTCAAGGGGGAAAGCTCAGTGGTGCAAAAGGGACCCGCAAGAAGTAAAGAGCGGAGCAGGAGCTCCAAATTTTGGTTGAACGACAGGCGATAACGGGCTTATAAGATTTCGTAGAAATCAAAAAAGGGAAAGGGAAAAAAGTTAGTACCGATTGTCAATCACACAGGGGGAAAACTTAAGGACTCATAAGAAAGAAGGGGGGGAGGGGGAATGAGTTAAAAATGGATGTCAACACCAGAAATAAAATTATTCAGGGAGAAAAATCATGGGGTCACTAAGCAAAAGAGAAGGGGCGTCGGAAGAATAAAAGACATCAAAGAGATCTAACGGAGGAGATACCCCAAAACAACAACAATGAACGTCGATCGTCTTGGTCTGCATGGTTTCTGTGGGAGCAATCGTGGATTGTAAACCTTTTAAGGTTTGGAAACCGGTGCTAATCCAAGACTATTGTGGTAAACGGAAGGTCTGAGAACACGATCGACCAAAGAGGCACAAGAATTCATGCAAAAAAAATCTTTCCCATTGTCAGAGGGAAACAAAGCGAGGCTCTAGGCCGAAAGGAAAGCTTGGGATGCCTTTAATTCCGGAAAAACAAAGTCTGAGGGAAAACGAAAAGACAGGGGAAAGTAAACGAAATTACGTTCTGGTCGTTGACCAAAAAATTCCACTACTTGTCAATCACGATAACAAAGGGGGGGGGGGGTGTAGAACGAATCCAAAAAGAAAAAAACGCAAAGAGTCGGGACGCGTGAGAACGAAATCCCCTCAAAAGAAACGATCAACTCAACAACATTGGATAGGGGAAAATGGGGGTCTACACTAAAAAAGGGGCCACAAATCAAAAAAAGGGGGAGTTGTAGCGGCGATTCCAAATCTAGGAGGGGAAAAGACGACCGTTTACCCGGATTTGCGGAAACTAGGGGGAGGTACGAAGGCGCTCAATCGCCCCCTCAATTTTGTTTCGGGGGACCTGTAAGTTCAAAGCAGGAAAGCGCTGTTGAAAAGAAAGCGTGATAAGAAGTGAAAAGCATCTGACCTAGAAGTTGATTCAAACGGAGGAAATAGAGGGGGGGGTTGGACAAAGCACGGGGAAATTGCTCGACTCGGTCATTCAAGGTAGGAGAAAGCCTAGAAAAAAAAACCGTTTAAACAAAAAAAGTTGGGGGGGGATTCCAAGCAACGTAACATGGATATATCGGAAAAAATTCACTCCTGCCCGATATCCTCTTTTTAAAGGACATCACGCAAACTGGGGGGGGGCGACTTCACCGCAGGGCGAATTCGTTTTTCAGTCGGAAGGACTTACCATGGGGGGGGAGGGGATCGACTTTCTGTTGCTCTAACAGGGCGCTCGCAAAGATTCACCCTAACGGCACTCCCGAAGCCGTAAACGAGAGTCGGTATTCTCTCCCCTCCCCCCCTTTTCTTCTCTTAATCAGACAATAACAGCCTTGAGGAATCAACCGCCGAAACTGATCTCCAGAGGAAATTAACCGGGTAAAATCCGGGAGTCAAAAACAAGAATCTCTTCAGAAGGAGATCGGGAACTTATAAGGAAAGATACTTTTTATGCACCGTTAGTCCCGGGGGGGAAGGACCACAAAGGCCGAAGATGAGAGATCTTCCAGCAAACGTCCCGGGGACACTCTTAGGAACCTTTAGAGGGGGAATTCTAGCAAAGTATTTCTTCAAAACCCTCTCTGGCTGGCAGGGGGGGCCTTGAGAGCAGGGGGAACCCTTCATTTTTTAAAAGTAACGTCAAGAGCGCGTGCAGGGAGAAACTAAAAATTGCCATAATTCGAATGACGTCCTTGGAACATGCCCGATACAATCGTTTGCCAAACTTCTAAAGTGGGAAGGATCTCAGGAAGAAAGCGATTGGGGAACTATGCAGGGTTGGGACGTTGGAAAAGGGGATTATACGGGGATGGGGTCCTGGTAATAGGGCACGCGTAGGGGCACCCCACTGACATCATTACATTCGACCTCAAAAAGCCAGGAGGACGTGGGACCTAACTGGCGTCGGTTAAAGGTCCGTCGACCCAACGAGGATTGGGGAGAAATCAAGAGGGTCCGGGTGGAGGGCGTAATCACAAAAGTTACCGTCTGTAGGGAAAGGTTTAAGGTCCCCATGACCTTACTTGAGGGAGCTAAATCTTGGGGGAAGAAGTTAAAGACTGAGTAAACGGGTGATCTGAGCGAGGTCTTGCAGAAGAAGGGGTCTTAGATCAAATTCAAATTTTACACACAAAGCCCGCCTCATAAAGCTTACATCGGGAAACCCACATAACGGGGTAAAAAAAACCACAGTGCGGTTTTACAGACGGGCTCATTCTCAATGTGAGGGAGTGGGAAAAACTCTAATGACTGTTGGTCGAAATGGCCGGAAGGGGTGATTTTGGGGCATTGTCGAAGAGAAATACACTACTACAAGCAAATCATGAAAAAGAATCGACAAGGTTGAAAGGTTACAAGGAGTCTGGACGAGGGGACAGGTCACAGGTATAAGCGCTCGCCTGAGGCGGAAAAGGGCTGAGTACCGCCTCCGCGATGTGGGGACGGGCCCCTGACCGAGGGGGATGCGGGGGACCCATTTGGGCTCGCAACAAAAATCTAGCCAAGTTCCCAGGGAAAAAGTGGGGTCGGACCGGCGTTCAAAAAGGGTGAGGGGGGGTGTTAACAAAAAAGACAAGTATTGGGGGGGATTGGGGAAAGTGGTGTTATGGGGGGAAGGTGCAAGGGGGGGGGGGGTAAAGCACCTGGGAAGAGGGTCGGAAGACACGGACAAAGATTGACGACAGACGGAGGGGTGGAAGAAGCTTATAAGCCATTGATCTTGGGAGAGACTGGGTCATGGTAGGCCCACGCCGCGCAAAATTGAACGGCGATGGCTTAAACAATAAAAGGGGGGGCAGGAAAGGCTAGGATAGACCGTCGTCCTTGATACAAGGGAGGGGCCGGTACGAGGGGATCGGAAGAAAACTTCTCAGAGGTGAAAATTATATAGGTAGTGGACAAATCGGTCTGGAAGAATTACCACATTAGGGTATCGGAGGCTAGGGGAGGATGGTTGGCTCTTAGGGTGTCAAGGGGGGTAAAAAAAAGATGTCTAAAAAATTGGTGAAGCCCACCAAGTAGTCAAAACTTGGACCAACTAAAAAGTAAGGGGGTGAAAACCGAAACGACCGCGTCACCGTAAAGAATAGACCTCAAGAGAACGGGACGGTGCGTACTGGTTTAGGGGGAGGAGAAAAACGAGGGAGAACAATAAGTGTCGTAGCACCAGGTACCACCCGTACCCCACACACAGGGATCATAAAGGAGTCGTGTAATAATGGGGCACCAGGGCGGTTACCTGGCAGAACTAAAAACAAAAAATCGAAAGGAGGCGTAAGCACCTAGACCAGAATCAAGATGGGAAAAAGGAATTGGGCGCACTGAATAAGACCAATATCATAGCTAAAGGGAAAAACCATCAAGGGGGGGACCGCTAAAAGTGCGTTGGTTAAATAAGACGGAAAAAAAACGAACTCATAAAGACGCGTTTTTGGTGTTCGGTGGGTTAAAGGGGGAAAAAATAGGAAAGTAAATAAAACGCGCAAAAACCCATGCGGAGAGGAAGCCTCGCCGGGTAGAAATTCGTAAACAGTCCCCACCAGTCATTATACGGGCTAAGAAGTATGACCTAACGGTGACACAATGCGACCGCTAGGGAGGGCATCATATAAAAAACCGAAGCGACCCAACTTCGCCGAAAGTCAACAATATTCAAAAAAAATAGGGGCCAAAGAAGACGAGTCAGTCAAACAGGTTTTGGGGGGGGGGGGGGGGTGGGGTGGGGGGGGGGGGTGGGAAAAAAAGGCAGTGCTACTGTAGAAGAAGTGGGGGGGGTTAATACTGGAAAACCGGTTTGTGGTGGTAATCTGGGCCAGGGGGGATAATGACATATAGGACACCGGGAAAGTTCACAAAAGTCTTCGTAATGGTGGGAATCAAGCCCCAGCCAAAGAAAAGAAATCACAGCACAGGACAAGGCACAATTTAGAGGAGTAGACATACAGAAAGTCGAGAGAACCGTGGCCTCCATCAAAGGTTCAAAGAAAGGGAAAGGGGGAAAGGTTCGAAAAACTAACGATCTAGCTGAAAGAAAAGGAGGAATTAGCATGGTTAAAAATCGTCAGGGGGGACAGGCCTTAAAGCCTGGCTAGAGGGACCCGTTCCTTCAGGCTAAAGGAAAAAATAAAGGAGACAAAAGACCAGCGACGGCTGGGTTAAACCAAGGTAACAGTAAGTAAAAGCAGAAAAGTTGGGGGAGGCGGCTAGGGACTGGCAGGTTAAAACCCGGAATTCCGGGAAAGGCACTGTAACGACTCTCCGGCAATAACCATCTCCGATGGAAATTTATACGAACGACCGGGCTAAAGCGGAATTTTTGACGGGAAAGGCTTCTAAGACCCCTGTTGGCTACAGTGGAGGTGGACGGAGCGGCGAATTTTTGGGAGAATCGGCGGGGGATTTTGGACGTCCAAGCGCCTAACTACGAAGGTGGTTCGCAACCATCCAAAAGGAACGAGTGGGAACAGCAAGGGAGAAACTAAGAATTCGGAGAGGCGGACGGATGGTGTCTATTGCGAACTATATGGCGGAGGGGCGTTTGGATAATCCAAATCGATGACCGGCTTCTGGTCCTATCGCAACAAAGCCTCCGAGACGTATGTGGGGGGGTGACAATTGGCTCGATCGAGCCGGGGGTAAGGGTCGCAAACCAAACTCCCACACAGGGCTATGGAGAAGTTCTTAGAGAAACGAAGACTTTAATAGGAAGATTGGAGAACAAGCGAGAAAGTAACCAGAATTGTGTGAAGCAAGGGAATTCCCGACAAACCAGGAGGGAAAAGTCAAGGAAGGGGTAGGAAAAAGGGCAAGCGCTGTGGAGAACACGTCAATACGTCCGGCCCACAGCTTACATATGGTACTCAAAAGGGAAAACAAGAGGTCAGTGGACCGGGGAGAAGAAGAAGAAGCAAGAAACTATCTCAACACCAAGAGTTCATTATTGAAATAGAAGGGAAGGGCTTGAAAAGTTAAGAGGCGTTTTTGAGAAAAAATTTCCTGGACGATTCACCACAGAGAGGGGGGAGAGACAGGACATGAATGGGTTCACTCCCAGCGAAAGGGGGTAGTCAAAAAGGGGAGGGAGATCCAAAGAGCCCCTCACGGGTCTGGGGGGGGAGGGGAATACCTGGGGGGTAAAAGCTATGTCAAATCAGTGATCCGTAGGTCAGAATAAGGGGGAAAAAGCCATTCCTGTCCTCCCGTATTTCCATCTTAATCAAACGAGAACTAAGAAAAAACACGCGCCCGGGACGTGACGAGTATTAAACTGATCCCTCCGTCAGGAGTTGGGAGAGCGATCTAAGAAGAGAAGTACACACCCAATTAACGTGTATCCTCCAGAATGAAACCTGTTAAATCTGCAATGGGACATCGGAGATGGGGGAACAAAGATCGCTGCGAAAAGTAGCAGCGTTGGATCTGTGTGTCGAAAAGGGGGGGTCTAATGGCTACGATGTATCAGAACGGACCTGCGCCAACGGGGGAGGATACGAAAAGAACAGATATTTATCGCCCCTTCAAACAAAGGTTACCAAGGGGAAACTAGACCCGGGGGTAGGGGAAACAGTGACAAGACACCGCCGTAGAATTCTTGAAAATTATTAGATCATGGGAAACTGCAGGACAAATTCAGAGAACACCAAGCTACCATGGTCCAGAATCGGCACGCCGTCACACATAGGTTTCAGAGGAAGGCTCAAAAAAAAAAAAAAAAGAAAGGATGGGGGAGCAACAAAGATCGGGACTCCGAAAATTATTTGTTCAAGGGCTTATGGCGAGAGGGAGTGCAAAAAGGGGGGAAGTCGTAAAAAAGAAGACCAATACGGCGTACCGTAAGACTAAGGGGGTACCAGTCGACTTAACAAAATGGAGTCATTGGCATCATGAAGAGCATAGCGGATATAACAATAGAGCGAAAAACTTCATCACGAATGGGGGTTCAACAATGTCATGTCACGGCTGGGGGGGGGACAAAAGAAAGCGGAAAAAAGAGGGAAAGGTAAAGAATGAAGAAAAGTAAAGTGGTAGCGAGATGTACAAGTCGTGAAAGCAAGATTCGGAAGTGTCTCCCAGGAAAATAACTTGAAGAAGGAAAAGGACACGCCAGGACATGCACAGAAGATTCGCATAAACGAGGGGGGACCCAGAGCAGGTGCAACTGACCATAGAAGAACCAAGCCATTCTTGAAACACAAACCACTCTTATAAAAGAAGGCCTTATAGCCCATTTGACAACATGGGGTAGAAAGGGATTTAAACCATGGGAACAGCAGGTCGCGAGGGATAAGACGACACTGATTGTTAAGAGTAATGCTATTTGGGGCAACGCGGGGGAAATAGGACGAATCAACTGAGGAATCCAAGGTCCCGACCAATATGCCGCGTTAACGCCCAGAGGGGGGATAGGGGTGAGAGCTATTGCGTAAAAGTCAGCCCCTTAAATGTAATAGGCAGAGGGGTGTGCTTTGCGAAATAGATGGTATGAGATGTGTAAGAAAGAGGAAAGGTATTGATATTGGAAGGCGCACAGTGTAACCGTGAAATGAGGGTTGCGACTAATCGCAGTGGGAATTTACAGGCTGTGGGGGCAAAGTAAGAAGACGATTCGGGGATGTGGGACATGAAAAAATCACCAAAGAACGTCCCGGTGCTTAGGGAGGGGGGGGGAAGAAAACGTCGCGAATACGGATTTCACGGACACGCACGTGGGAAGTAGCCCCAAAGGGGATAAGAAACTCGTGTCCAACCAGGGAGGGGAAAAGGAATCAATCTTATTGTGCGTTTCCTTGAAGGGGTAATGGTCATAAAGGCGCTGAAAAAAAAAAAAAACCAACAAACACGATGCACTTTGGGAAGGAGGAAGAGGAAAGATCGGCGGGACCTTAAATTTTTAAGAAAGAAAAGACTTCAAAAGGGTCAGCGAAGAGGAACGACCACGCGTCACGGGTCACGGGGACAGTGCGAAGCAAAAGATCAACTATCAAAGAGGGCTATAATAACCTAGTGCTCGAAAATCTGGCGTCAAGGCCCTCTGTCGTTTAGTCCATCAGAGAGGCAACATGAGGGGTAGGAGGAGTTGGAAAGGCCTGAAGGGGAGGAAGATCCGAGAAGAGGGGAGGAATCTGGAGGGCCAGTGGGTCTAAAAACCAAAATGGGGGGGACCCGGGGAGGGGAGGGGGGCCATAGGAAACCAAAAATCAAGTGTTTTGGGGACAATCTGCGACAAAAATCACCAGAGAGGGCGTCAGACGGTAATATTCCGTTCAGGTACACTAACCAGCAACATGGGGGAGGACGCCTCACGAAGGGGTCAAGGACAACATTCAGATTCCCACACTAGCCCAAAAGGGAAGCATACATGGGTACAGGGCTGGAAAGGACTAAGGAGACGTAGGAGATAAAACCACATAACAATTCATCGGGAAAGGCCCCGGAGGGTTAAAGAAAAATGTATTGTAATGAGGGGTAAAAGAACAAAAAATACAAGAGTAAAAGTAAAATCGCATATTGGGGGGCTAAAAAAGAAAATTAGATAGCGACTAAAGACGGGAACCCCAATTCATAAAAAGTGTCGGAAAGTGGCCAAGCTAACCTGACAAAAGAATAAGAAAGTAAAAGGTATGGTTTGGAAAAAGACTTAGATTTCTATCAAGTTAAAAACGGAAGACCACCAAATGGGCAACAGCCTGGGGCTGAGCTTATGTGTAATCTTAATGGGGGACAGAAAAGGGGGCCAGAAAGCGCGAATCTGTCGATCGACAGAATCCCCAAGTAATAAAAACGAAGGTTCATTACAACGGGTTACATCCCCACAAACAGGCCACTGAAGGAGAAGGCTTCCAAAAGGTACGAAAAAATAAGATACTGGGGATACGGCCGCAAAAAGCCAAAAAGAAATGCTGGTGTTTTAAAAGGTCTACGAAGAAGGAAGACAGGGGGGCTTAATATAACCAACACAAAAAAAAAAAAATTGGACTATAGAAAATGGGGGGGATGGTTCAAAGGGATCAAGGAGGGGAAAAAGGACAATCAGTCCGAGAGGGAAAAACTCTCATTAGTGGTCAAGGCCGACATCAGAGGGCGTGTGGTAAACTTAGAATGCCAGTCATTAAACAGGGAAATTACATTCTTCTAGTGGTGCTGGGGGGGATATCAAGAGTAGAAGAAATGCAAATCGCAAGGACAGACCGACTGTGATGTCACGTGCGCATTTGAGAAAACAAAATACCATGTCAAAAGTCCTTCGGGGGGAAAAACCACGGGGCAAACATAAAGGGAGAAAAAAGAAAACTTTTGAATAAAACCGAGAAAGTATCCCCGCAGTGCAAGGGATACCTGCAAGGGACGGCGGCGCAGAGAACGTAAGAGAACGATGGGAAATATAGATAACCGTGCGGCAAGAGGAAAAAATTTAAGGGTTTAGGAAATAAAGTGCCTCTAAAAAGGAACGAAAAAGCAAGAATCCGGGGGAAAAGTGAGGAGAATCGGCGGATCAGAGACACGTCACATCAATTTTGTTGAAACACGCAAAGCCGACACAGAATCATACCGAGGTAACGGGCTCAAGAATCCACAGGAGAGAACTGCGCCTACATTTCGAAACACCCCGATAAACTATCATCCAAATGGGCACAAATTCGCTAAAGTGCAGAAACGATGGGAGGGTAAGGACAACCGAACGCGGATGGGGGGGCGGCGAGTTCAAAGGGGGGCCAAAGAAGACCGCGGTAGGAACACACATTACCAAAATACCTCGTCGAAGAAGACAATCCAATTCGATCCTACTCCCCGACCGGCGGAGTGCTCGTGCCTCTTTGGTGTAAAAATACCAGGCATTCCGTCAACGTTGTCGGGGAGCCTTCAAATAATTGACCCTTATAGAATCAACAACGAAGAAGGGTGAAATCTAGGTGAAAAATAACCTTTGTGAGAGAAAATACCGAACGTTGGATGCAACTCTAAGGACCGTCGAGACTATGCGGGGTGGATAAGAGGGACGCGGCAAGCAAAAACGCATCGAGGGAGGAGGGGGAAAAGAATGGAAAAATACGCCTACAAAACGAAAACAGGTCGGGGGTCAAGGGGGGAAGGGCAAGACATTTAGGGGAGGTAAGGGGCCCATAGAGCACGGGGGAAGGAAAAAGGTAAGTAGCAAGATTGGGATCCTTGTAAAGACGATGCGTAAAAACCAAGTCTTCCCTTGAAGGGAGCGAAGAAAGAACGAACTCAAGAGAGGGGGGGAGAGGCACAGAAGTTGAGGAGTGGTGCTTTATGCTTCAAAAGGCCGCACCAAAGTATCACTT
>Ga0179593_1346312_pt1 | contig 11654 bp, 11 predicted proteins | sample CZODoug2_1_08_16_FD_185931 | JGI IMG/M metagenome (GOLD analysis project Ga0179593, IMG submission 185931) | Vadose zone soil fungal communities from Angelo Coast Range Reserve, California, USA - CZODoug2_1_08_16fungal (PacBio error correction) | ecosystem: Environmental > Terrestrial > Soil >...
AAAGCAGGGTGTTAGAATAGGAACAAAACAACAACGAGGGGGGAAATAGGGCTCTAAGGGTCGTTTGTTCAAGGCGAGTTCTATCTGCTGGGACCAGGCCCCCATTAAAAAACATCCGCGACTATCAGAACAAAAGAAACGTGACAAAAAGCACATAACGACTGAAATTAGAGGTTGACGAGACCCCTGAAAAAGGGACGGGGGACTACAACGACAACCAAGAACTTTGTGGATAGGTCCTCGGAAAAGAAAAAGATGGGGAAGTGAAGTCGTTGGGAAGGTTGACAATCTGCGTCATGCCTTGGGGGCCTCCTGAATGAGCCGGGCGACATTTGACTGAGTAAAGCACGGCTGAATGAGCAAGTGGCTGTGGGAGTCCAAGGTGGGAAAAGGAGGAGACACTCGGGACGTCTACTAGGTAGGTTAGCGCAGGAAATAAAGGCTTTGAAGGGAGAACGGGGGCTGAGGGGAGCGGCACAGATTTCAGTCGACATTTGGGGCCGGGGATAACTGATTGGGAGGGGATGAGAACTCCAATGAGGCCGAAATCCTTGTCCATGAACCGGAGTCTCGATAAAGGGATGAAGTGCCAAAACAGAATTCGATGACTGAGGAACGGTGGCGGAAAAGGATTAACGCACTGAAGTGTCTGTGGAAAAGAAAAAGGAGGAGAGGAACCATTCTTCCTTGCAATTAAGGGAAGGGGAAAAAGAGGGCTATTTCTAAAGGGAAGTGCCACTTATTCAACATACAAGGTAGGGAAGAAAAAACAATTGCTAGGAACTTAGAGTCTGAAAAAGACTTTGATGGACCTAAGTGTGAGCCAGTATCATTCAATCGGGGCGAGAGGAGAAACCAATCTGAGCGTACAATCCCATTACCAAGAAAAGGTAAGAAGAAGAAGAGGGTCGGCCCGTCTGTATCATCAGTTCGTAAAGCCTTATTAGAGAAAGGAGGGAAGTCAGGGAAGCCGGGTATGTACATTTGTAAGAAAACCCCAGAGGACTGATGGATGAAGACAACCCGGCTAGGGGGAAGGCCTCGAAGTTGGCGGTTTGAACCTCCGAATTTCTGATCAACGACTGGGAGGGAGGGGGGGTGAAGCTAGTTCATATATTGAATCTGGAAGGAGCGAAAACTTGAATATCAAAAAAAAGCGAAAGAGATTGGAATGGTTTAGTGCGTTGTAGAGTATCCAAAAGTCGAACGCACGACAAAGGGACGGCAGAAACTGAAGAACTGAGATATCATACTCGGAGCTCGGGAGTACTATTAATTGGAGAAGGCTGTTTGCACCAATGGTTCATGTTTCCGGGGGGAGCATAAGCATCGAAACGAGAACGGAAGAAAGGAAGTGAGGTTGGTTTCCGAAAAACTCGCTGAATGGTTGAGGGGGGGGGAAGAAGGTAGGGGGAGACCACAGTCTTACTTTCTTCTTGATGAAGAGAGAAATTTTCCGGGAGCTGCGAAACCACGGGGGGTTTCACGAGTGGGGTCAAAGAAAAGTAGAAAGGAAATGTTGGGAAAATCTCCTGGTCAGGACAGATCACTAGCAGGACCGAAACGCCTGCCAACTCTCTGCGAGGTAGGGACGATCCGGAATTGCGAAAGTCAAGGGGAAGATCCGGGGTGAGGGGGAGAAGAGAAAAGAATCCCATCTCCTTAGGTTTTTGGAACTTCACGGAAATTTCTGTCAAGATCCGTGATCAAGGGGCGGGGGGAAAAATGTCTCAAGCAATCCCTGGGGAGAGGGTAACCACTGCGAGGGGGAAGAGGGCAGGTGTAGAAGGAGAAAAAAGGGGAGGAAACTGTGGGAATCCTGAGAGGGCACACTGAGCTCTACTCCTTGCATTCCGTTTCTCGGGAAACCTCAGAGCCTTCACATCCAGAAAAGGAAAAAGGGAAGTCATCAGGGGGAGTCATCTCCTCGCTCAAGGAAATACTCTTCTTACAAAGGAAACTATAAACTAGTGATAGAATACAGGAGACCGGATAAGAAAGGTGGCGCAGAATCCGGAAGAGGGAAAGATTTGGGTCGTGAACTTCTTAGGGCTAGCCAGCCGTTGAATCGGGGAGAAAAATGCTCTGACGCAATGAGCTCGTCAGCGCGGGTCTGGAACAGGGGGATAGAGAAGGCTCATCTGAATACAGCCCGGTTAAACGAGCCTTGGGGAAAAAAAGGTCCCTCCTTAAACTGAATCTTCTGAGGTGGGGACGACGACATCAGTACTTCTAAAATCGGATTTAACGGGGGGGGTCAGCAGGGGGCTAGTCTTTCGAAACCCGTAATAGAAGAACCATCGCTTTGCGGTTCGAAGAAGGCCAGGTATAAGGGGATATCCAACAGATGATGCAATAATCCCTGAACAGGCTATGAGGAGAAAAGAAAAAAGAACTGTGAAGTCTAGAGAGGAGGGAGGGGGATGCCACTGGCTTGAAACACAGTGTAAAAAGCACGGGCGGAGGAGAGAAGTGGATTGGTCGGCGAACCGCCCGTAGTAAGGCAGACGTGGGGAAACAAAGGGGTATGATGCGACGCTCTTAACTTCTTAAATAAGAATGGAAACTCAAGGAAGAGACACCCCGTTAGGGGAACTCAAGAAAGATCTCAGAGTCCGAGCAAAGCAGCCTATCAAGTACCTTATGTAACAAGGCACAACATCTTAGTCCAAATTTCCAAGAGGGGGGAGACAATCCGGGGCCTTCTACTTCTATGGACCTATAGCAAGAGGTCTGGACACTTCTGAATAGGACCTATTATTCTTGAAGCCGGAGGAGATGACAAGAAAGACGAAGGGGACGTTTCCCTTGGATATGGCTGAGATTGGTAGGGTGGGGACAGAGAACATAATGAAGGAGGAGGAGCATAACAACATCGGACCAAGATCATTTTTTCTAGTCTAGACGGGAAGGAGGGGGGTAAAGGAAAGAAGTTGGTCAAGATCAAAAGAACATTCCGCAGGTGACTTTCCCCCGGAAGCACGGGCTTGACCGAAATATTTGGGATGACATTGGACAAAAGGAGGATGCGATGAAATGTGTGAGGGAAACACACTACTTCCTCTCGCCGCGGGGTTAGGGGGCTCGAAGGAGAGTCCCCTAGCTGAGGAAGAAAAAAGGTGGCATTGAAATGAACATGGGAATAAACTCTCGTGATCTTGGGAGTGGAGGCGATGGGACAAAAAGACCTTCTTACCAAAAAAAAAAAAAGGGGAGGTTGAAAGTGACACTATAAGAAAAAAACTTGTTGGATCATCGACCGGGAAACAGTGGAATGGAGGCGAATAAAGCCTAAGGCAAGTAATATTTCCTCAAATTAAACCTGGAGATTTTCATAGGAAAAAACTGAAACTAATGCCTCTCCTTTCTATTTCAATTGGATACCTGAAACATTCAAGGTGGGGAAAAAAGCGGATCCAGGAGCTTAAAAAAAAAAAAAGAGTAGGGAGGAGGGAAGGGGGAACGTTCCTTGTTAAGGGGAAAGCTCCTTTGTAGGGAAAAAGTTTCATCAGATAGAGACAATCAAACCAGGAAGGCGGTGTTGAGGGCGGGGGATAGGGTGAACCGCGTCACTGGAGGGAAGCTCAACTGCCGATGAGGGGAAAGAGCATCTCTAGTTTTAGAAACAAAAAAAGAAGAGGGCGGTTCAAAAATCAGTTCGCTGGTTGAAGGAAAGAAGAAGGGGACTTGAATCCGCCATTCAGGGGGGCGTTGGGTAAGAGAAAAGAGGACAGAAAAGGCTCTGTGGCCGGGATTTCGCGACTACGGAAAGGGGAAGAAAAGTGAGAGAAAGGAATGGCAAGGCTGAACCATTGAATTTGGAAGGCGTGTAGCTTACGGAACTGTGGGACTCCTCAGGACGCCTTGATCTCGAGGAGAGAGAAAGGGAAAAAACAGGTAATCCCAACATGGCTACCCACTAAAAAGGAGATTCAGAAAGTGTGTTTTCACCCGAACGGATTGGAAAAAGACAGTAGACGAGAAACTAAGAGGGAGGGGGGAAAAGGGAGTGAGGGGGAAAAGGGGAGGGCATGGGGGGGGGTCTAGATCTATTTATCATACAGCAAAAGAAAAAAAAGGTAGTTGGACGTCAGAAAAAAAACGGGGATAGGAATGACGACGGAGTGAAGACCTTGTTAGACAAGGATGGGGGATGGGGCTGATAAGGAGGGGGGAGCGAAATCTACACAGATGTCACCTCCCCAGGCCAAAAGGAGGGAATGAAGAAGTTCCCTCCATCGTCACGGACTCTATGAGGGAGACGTTTGCAAAAGCAAGCAGTCCGGGGGAGAAGGATGGTATGGGGAAAAAGGAATTTGTCGATTCGCGCGATGGGAAGGGGCGGAAGGAAAAAAACAAATTAGCAAGATACTCAGGAGGAAAGGAGGAAAAGCATCTGTGAAACACGGAAAGTCTACCAAGAATGGGAGGCCTCGTAGAGGAAACAGTGAGAAAAAAAGGGAGGGTAGTTTTCTGGGAGCCTTGGAAATTGGGCTCTCGGGGAACAAAGATTGCTATTGGAAAGACCCAAAACCCACCCGCGGATGTTGATGGGGAAGGGAGAGAGGATGATCTCCGCTTGTGATCATGGGAGGAAGGAAAAACCACGAACAACGATCCTACTTGAAGGTGCGGAACCCCTCGCAGAGAAAAAACTTGAAACGCGTGGGGGGCTAAAAGAACGAGACTCTCGTCGGCAAGTGGTCAACAAAAACAAACGTATGTCTATGATGGAAAGAATAGAGGGATAGGGGGGAAAGGGGGGTAGGAAAGGGGAGAGGGGAAAAAACCCGCAAACTTGGAACAATCTTCTCTCAATGGTCCTCAAAAGGACTAAACACTAGGCGATCGTGTCAAGGCGCCATACCCATAAAACTACGTATCCAATCGGAGAACCTTAACAAAGAAAATCAAGGAGGGTTTCCAAAATAATCATTCGGACGGAAAAAGGGATAGGAGGACGAAACCAGCACAAAAAAGTTTAAGGAAAAGAGATTCCTCCAGTGGAACTGGGGATGGGGGGGAAAAGTCAGTTCCCGGTGAGACACAAATTCAAGAATTGGTCAAAGATTTAGAACATGGATGGTCCGCCGGCAATCAAGCTACTAAATCTAGGTTAGAAACGGAGGGGAAAAAGGGAAGTTGAGACACGGTGGCAACGGCGGCCATCCTAGAGGCTTGAACGTCGGTCGCCACACGGGGAAAGGAAAAAAGAAATGGGTGGAAAGTACTGGGTAGATTTAAGGTCGCAAAGAGGAGAACATCAATAGCTGCAGGAAAGAAGGCGGGGAGATGAGCAGAGAATAGTTCGTCCGAGCACGTTTTGGGGGCGAACGGAGGAAACGAAGAGTCGGTGAATAAAGTCAGTCACACCCTGACTTGAGGGGGGAACCATAATCAAGGGAGGTGCACACTCACGAGTTTGAGAGGGGTCTTCCACGAGGCCAGCGGGGGTTGGTATAAGAAATTTAGCTTCCTGAAGCTAAAGTTGAGGGCCTGAGCAGAGCTTGGTAAAACGAAAAACTGAGCATCGGAGAGGCGAGAAGTAGAAAACAAAGAGAGGACAAACGGAAGAGCAAATTCCCAAAAAATTAAGGTGAGAAAGGGGGGAGAAATGCTTCCTGTCGTCTTTCTGTAACCACGGAGGCTACGAGAAAAGGAGGGCCAATCCCTAGAAGGGGGGGGGGGGGGGGGGGAGGAAAATAGAGGAACCCAAAAGGGGGAGGAAGGAGGGCGGAGGCCCACAAGGCGGCGTTCCACGACGAACGTGGAAGGTTAACCAGCCCGCGGGACTAGGAAAAAAAAGGACTGGATTTCATGGCAAAGCCGGAGGGGCGAAGACGAGAGGAAAGGAGCACAAGAACGAAACAACTTTGTCAGGGGGTGTTTGGGGGAGGAGAAGATTGAAAATGGGAGCCCAGCAACATACCAAGCTATAAAAAAGAAGGCGCTCGGGATCGATCACTAGAGGGAAACTGAAATGGGGCATGGGTCAGTGAAAACTATCGCACAGAGGGAAGCAGGAGGCAGGTGGGTGTTTCCGGAGGGAAAAAGGGTCATCTGGGTTTATTGACACTTCGGGTCTGACCCGGTCGACGGTAGAGGGAAGGAGACCTCAAGAACCGTTTGTGAACTGTCTAGAGCAGGAAAAAAAAGGGGGGAAGTGCTCAAGGCACTTGAATTCCAGGGTGGTTTGCTCTCGAAATGAACCAGGATCACTAGAGAAAGAACAAAGGTTAAGGACTTAACTGATCGAGAGCGTATATGGAAGATAGTAATTTCTAAGACCTAACTACCGCCGCGGCTCGTCGGGACGGGAGGTGGATCAGAGAAAAGAAAAAAATCTAACAGATCATCTGGTCCTGCACGGGGATCAAAGAGGGAGAGGAATCTTTGACTTTTAAGGGAAATGGAGAAGTGAAGGCAATGGTTCTAAACATTCAATGTTTCCGCTTTTCTGTCTCTGCCTTAGAACTAGCTAACCGGGGGTCAGACCAACGATTAGAAGCAGATCTGTTTCATGCTCTGTAAAAGGACGTCCACGGGCCAATCAGAGCTTCAAAGGGATAAAAAGTAAACCGTACCGGATCTGGGACCTACCGGCGGATAATCGGAAGAGGTCGTCAAGGGGGATGGTGGGGTAAAGGTCGATCGGGCTCTAGGGACAAGATAGATCCGGCTCGGCTTGAGAAACGAGTGAGTGTAGGAAATGGGGAGGAAGGACTTCTGTTTACAATAAGGCCGGGGGAGTCAGAAGGGATAGGCCCTGAGCAGGAGAGCATACGGAAGGAGTCTGAAGGAACTAAGATCCTGAGAAGTACTATGCAAGTGTAAGCGCGATTCGAGAAAGAAGGACGGGGGGGAAAAAAAAGTAACGCCGTGAGAAGGGGGGAGGGAGCTGGGAACGCCACAATAAAGACCACGCTGATTACCACGGGGTGGGGCATCAAGGGGCTTAGGCTTCGACCGAAAATCAGCTAAAGGAGGGGTGGCGTTTCAGAAAAGGGATAAGGAGCCTCATACAACACAACACCTATGGATTAAAGGGGAGAGAAAGATCCTTAGAAAGGATACTTAGTTATAAAAGGACTATTTATGCTACGTCTCTGGGGACGAAGCCGGCCCAGGAGGGGGGAAAAACAACATGGGTGAAATCGGCTAAAGATTTCGCGACCAGCAAGAAAAAGATCAGGGGAGGAAGGCTTACTTGTGACCAAATTCCTTCTTCTCAAGCTGAATGAGGGGAGAAAAAAGGGAAACAGATCGAGACCCGTCACAAGGACGATTCTCTCATTGCGGTAAAGGACATAAGAAAGAAAGGAAAACCGGGTATCTTTAAGCTTAAGGGAAGGAGGGAACCTGGGGGGGGCAGGAAAAGAAAAAGAGGGATCGTTATATGGGGGGCCCTAAAGAGCACTGGCCTTACCCAGACTTCTTTAAGAGAGGCCGATGGAATGCTTGAAGAGCGGTCATACCATGCGCTGTCATTGCTGGGAAGAGAGAGAAAGTGGTTACCTTTGAGCGGGTAACAAGGAAAAGAGGAAGGGGATATAAGAAGAAGGATTCAAGATACTGCACATGAGCGGTTTCAAGTGAGCAGGAACAAATGTGGGGAAGATCAAAAGGGTTAACATGAGTTGCCAAAGAGAATAAGGATTGACATTAAAGGGGGATTTTGATAATGACAGGAAAAGAAGATGTCGTAATGGGGAGATGAATACACGAGGAACGCGCAAGTCATAGATTCTCTGCCAAGGAAGAAAGTCATAGACAACGCGAGGATGAAGGGGTGTACGAAACTGTAGATTCTCTTTAACGTGAATGAGAGGCCAAAGTCGTCTCCAGGTATTGAAAAGTAAAATGATATAATCTCCAATTGGAGTGAAATAAAAGAAAGGAAAACGGGAATGGTAGGCTCCAACAGCCGAACGAATCAGTGTATTCTGAAAGTCAGCGCGGTTTTCCATCAGAAAAAACCAAACTACTAAGGACTCGCGTTCGAGAGGTCGGAAACCTAAGGAAAAAGGGGGGAATCTTAAGATCGTTGATCAAAGCGCTAGTAAAATGCGATGGGGAAGGGGGGAAGGGAAAGGGGACTTATCGGGGTCGTGCGAAAAGGACACAAATCATAAAGGAGGGGACGGAGGGGGGGATAGTTGCAAACGAGGACGTGGAAAGAGCAGAGGGATGACCGACATTAAGACCGCAAGTAGAGCCCGCGGCTAGGAGGTGGAAAAGGGGAATAAAAAGTTTAGGGCGTGTCGATGCCCTCGAGGATGGGCCAGAAAGGGCCAAGTAAGGAAACTCGGTGGTGGGGGATATTAACTCTTTACCAGGAAGGATGGCCGCTTTCAGCAAAAGAAAGAACGGAGTTACAACGGGAAGTAAGAACGAAAGGGGTAAGCGCTGAGGAAAACTGGAGTTGGGGAAGGGAGTTTGGTCGGGAAAAAATCGCTTTTTTTCTACTTGTCTCGCACAGAAACGAAGGAAAGAGCAGAGGAAATCAGAACGAAAGGGGGGGGGGGAAGAAAAAGCTATGATAAGCAACTACATGTGCTGAGTTAAATTTGTTTGGACGACCACGATGGAGAAGGTGGCAAACTGAAAAGCTAAACCTTCTATTTTCAATTAAAAGGGGGAGTAAAATGGAAAAGACAGGAAAAAGGTGGTAACAGATAGGCGAACAGAATAAATCATTGATTGGAACTCATGGTGTAGCCAAACGGGAATCGAAAGGAAGTCATTCACGGTATCAGCTCAAAAAAGATTCATTTGCACGATTTCTGGTAAGTCGTGTCGCATGAAATCTACCAATGAGGGGGATCAACCTTGGCCATCATGGGAAAATAATCTGAAGACGGGCGGCCGATCCGGGCGTACGTCACGGCTCAGGGGGCTAGAAAACAGAAAATATCCAGGAAAGGTTTCCAAGATGTGAAGGGGGACGACGTGAGGATGTCTCCTTGCTTGGAAGTCGTCCAGGACCAAGACATCAGTATGACCAAGGGGGGGGGAAGCATATGTGTAGAAAACGACTGTCAAGACCAAGAAAATGGGAGCCGAGGAGAGGACCGGGGGATCCAAACGGTTAAGGGTTCGGCCTCCTATTGCAACGGGGGAGAGAGGAACCGAGTTGCGGAGGGGGGCCCTCTATGTTAATGTGGGATGGTACTAGATAGAGATCCGCTGGTCGGTTCACTGGGGCATGGAAAACTATTGGTGTGGCGGAAAAAAAGAGGAGAGAGACACTGGGCACGCGGGGGGGTTCTAAAAGATCTCCGTACTACAAACTCAAGGAAAAGGAGGATAGAGAAAAAAAAAAACAGAGGGGGGAAGGGAAAAGAGAGAGAAGCAGTGTCAGCGAGAGAGGAGGACGCGATGGCGTATCAAAACCACAAAAGATCTGGTCAGGGAGGGGTCCGCAAAGGACCGAAACGTAGGAGGAAGATTCAGTCCCCCATAAAAAGACAAGAGAAGAGAAAAGCCTAGAAACTGACCTGGATGAAAATAATCATATCGGGTGAAGAAGACCCACTGAAGACTGTAGGAACAACACCAGCAAGGGTTGGAGAGGGGACTCAGAAGAATAAAAGGGGACTTTTTAGGTCGTGCCTGGATCAGCGTTCAAGGACATGAGGGGTCTCCGAATGACTGTCTACAGTTTGCGGGAGTCCGCAGAAAAAGCTCATCGCAGTCCGGTGAGAACTGGGGGGGGGGAATTCGGGATCACAGGTTACGTTTATAACCGTTCTGTGGAACGCGGAAAGAAGAAGACGGGAGAATACAATCCTTAACTCCACACGTTATAGGCAAAAAGAGTGGATTAAAAATGTGAACCTAGGGGGGGGATGAAAACTGATGGGGTATTCCTTCTCCCAAAATAGACAAGCAATAAGGGCAAAGGGGAAGAATAGAGAAGATAAAGGAATACGGGGACGAAGGGAATCGCCGGGGGAGGGAGGACATTGTAAGGGGGCTGGATGAATTAAGTTTCGATCTATTCCCCGAATACTTGCAGAAAAGGAACAGGGTTTAGAAAAAGTTTGTCTTTCTCCACAGGGAAACTGCTTTAGAAAACAAAATTTTTCTTCCTTAATGTAAGGGGGGGGGGAGGAAGAAAGGGGGATTAAAGCAGGTATACTCCTCTTAGCTTCAATGGGAGGGGAGAAGTCGCCACAATCGATTCAAGGAAGAAAGAAATCACTCCAAAAAAGCAGTTAGTCCTCTGCCGCAGGGAGCGGGGGAAGATCAAAAGGAGTAATCCGGTATTATGCCCAGGATCACCGGGGAATGAGTACGCGTTCTAGGACCCACAACAAAAGGAGTCCCAAGCAGAGGGAAAAGCACGTTGTGCTTCGGGGCCCGCCGTAGAGCGGGAGGAGAAAAACTAAACCTGGGTGGCACGAGAGGGCGCGCTTCTTCGCTCGGCAAAGGAAGCGGCATTGCATGGGGAAACGGTCTAAACAATTTTTATGGTGAAAGGGTTGGGGTTCTTAACGAGAGAAAGGGCCGCAAGACAAAGGGGAGACGGCCAGTAAGGAACAACGAAGAATAACACGCAGAGAGGGGAAGACGTTCACAGGAATTATCAGCTTCCCACTGGGCGTTTTCCGGAGAAAAAAAACAGAAGACGAAAGCGGAGGACATAGGGAGGTTTGGTTGGGGAAAGGAAAAGAAAGAGGAATTGGGAGGGAAGACTTTTCGGGGCGGACACGGAGGACGGTCGGACTTGATGCAAGTACAGGGGTCCTGAGCTGGGCTCGACGAAAGGGGGGCTATAAAATAAAACACGCAAAAGTGCGCAGGACTGTTGACTCGCCTCAAGTAACAAAAAATCAAAGGAAGGGACAGGTCAACCTACCCAGGTTCCGGAGCAATTCAAAAATGGAGGAGAAGGGAAAGGCGTCCCGGGGGAAAGAATAAACCAATGCAAGAGGAGAGGGAGGGGGAGGAGTACAACAAAATCCATAAACTGACGGCATGGATGGTTTCAGGAAAGGGGAGAAAATCTTTAGGCGCAAGAAGGGAAGCATTTCAAGGAACTGGCGAAGACAGGGCCAGGGGAGAGGAAAAAAAACATTAGAAAAAGGGGCCTGTCCGTGCTTCAACCGCCTCCTGTGGCCGCTCGTGGACAAAGAAAACGGCATGAAAGGGGGTCGCTGTACCCTTGAAAAGGGGACAATCAGAGAGCGCCTGGAACGACATAGAAAGGGAAAGTTCCAAAGGCGGAGGGGGGTCCATCTCCTTCGCTTAAACATCGGCCATCTCGTAACGAAGGTGGTGGTGAAGAAGAAATCGGGCCACTAAGGAAGGCCGCTTGGACAAATAGAGTGCTTCAGATGTTCAGGGCCCGGTACTGGGAAATCTAATCCGGGCGGGGATGAGAGAGGAGAGGGGAATCAGTGGAAAAGAAAATCTGCAGGGTCAACGGGTTCTCGGATCATACTCATCTTCTAGCAAAAAAGGAGAGCGGTCAAGGTCGAAGGAGGATTTAACCAAGGAGAAGAAAAAAAGGATCTTGCCTGCTGGGGAGCACTAAAAAACGCCTCTCGCCGACAGCGATATTCAAAGTACAACAGGTTTGGCCAATGGGCTAGGCTGAGGGGGCCGGGGCGAAGGAGCATACGTAAACTGGTTAAAGAAAGCCTTCAAAG
>Ga0179593_1818696_pt1 | contig 11654 bp, 13 predicted proteins | sample CZODoug2_1_08_16_FD_185931 | JGI IMG/M metagenome (GOLD analysis project Ga0179593, IMG submission 185931) | Vadose zone soil fungal communities from Angelo Coast Range Reserve, California, USA - CZODoug2_1_08_16fungal (PacBio error correction) | ecosystem: Environmental > Terrestrial > Soil >...
TCACAACCTGCAGCACGTCAATCGCACCCTTCAACCTACTTGAATGAGGTAGCGACGGGCAGGAAGGAAGACATTCCTTAGTTAAAGGAAGATTCTAACCACCAGTCATTCGCAGCCGAAGGGGAAAAAAAAAAGGGAATAGAGACGACCTGACAGTCCTCGAGTGGGCCTGGGGGAGGGAGAAAAAGGGAGAAGGAAGGAATACAAAACCGGTTCCACACCGTCCATGGTTTCCATTTTCTCAACGAGAAGGCAGGGCTGCAGGGGGGAAAAGAAGGGAAGAGAAAAGGGGAAGAACTTTCCCACATGGGAGAACAGTGGGGAAAAAAGAACGCTCTTGTCGCCAGCGGGAAAAACGCGGCTGGCACGGTCTCTCGCGATGGCGATGTAAGATGGGAAAAGAGGAAGAGGGAGGGGAAAAAGAAAAAAAAGGTCCTCTACCCTTATCTCCACGAGGGGCGAGAGAGAAGGGAAAAGATTCAAGGTGAGGGAAAAAAAAGCTTTGGAACTCGCTCTGCCCTGCTCTCGATAAGAAAGAGGGGGGAAAGGGAAGTTACGGAGTTTCCCTTTCTACCGGAGCCAAGGTGAAAAAAGGAAAAAATGGAAACCAATCTGATTTGCAATCCGAAACAAGGCGGCTGGCGGTCCTCAAATCGCTTTCAGTGGGGAAAAGAAAAAGGGAGGGGAGAATAGGCAAAGCGACTTGGGAGCGATCACACCCCGGGGAAAAGAAGAGAAAGGGAGCAGCACAAAACCATTTCCCCAAAGTAGCCGGGCCGGGTGGACTTTCCGCTCGACTTTTATTGGCCTTTAACAAAAGGGTGGGGGGGGTCCTTAAGAGGCTTCTTTCCCCCGGGAACGCGGGGGGGGGGGAAAAGAAAAGTGCACGGCATTTCAAGCGAACCGCTAAAGTACATTTCTAAAATTTCCTTTAACGTGGACCAACCAGAGTGGGGGGAGAGAAACAGGAAAGAACAAGATCCGCTCAATGGCCGCGCTTACACATTGAGAGAAAAAAGGGACGACCCCCCTTACTTCAGTGCTTCAACACCTCTGGAGAAAGGAGAAGGGGAGGTTTTCCTCAGCTCAAAAAGGAAAAAGAAAGCAGGGGGCCCCCTCAAGAGGCATCGCCTCTGATTTGAATTCAGGATGGCTCAGGAGAGGGGGGAAAAAAAGGGGGGGGGGGGAATTTGACTTGCAGTCGAGAAGAGCTCAGGAAGAAAAAAAAAGGGCAAAAATCGGAAGTGGGAGGGGATCATCCGGCGGTGGAGGGGAAGAAGGAAAGAAAAGAGGAGAGAAGATGTCTAGATCGTTGTCCATCAAGAGGGAAGGGGGGAGACGAGATTTCCAGCCCTTACCGGCATCCACCGAAAAAAGGAGAGATAACTAATGTGGAGAAAAGGAAATAGAGAGATTATCGTTTCCTCTACATAGTTTCGGGGGGGGGGAGGGGGGGGGGGAGGGATGGGGATTTCGCGAAGTCGCTTGAAAATGCCAAGAGGGATGGGTGGAAGAGAGTCCATCTTATCCAACTCCTATAACTCCAATCCGAGGGTTGAAGGAAAAGTCGAGAGACAGTCAAATTGCAACACAATCATTTTATTCCCTTTCCACGTAGGGACGATTGAAGGAGGAAGGAGATGCCTCTGAGGTCCCGCTAAGCTCTTGGAAAGAGAGGGGAGGAGAGGAGATTAGGGCTCTTCCGCGGAGAAGACAATTGTGGGGAGGAGGGGGGGGGAGGGAGGGGAAACACCCCCGTGTCACGTTTGAGAAAGGGGGGGGGCGTTCATTTTGCAGTTTGCACATAGGGTGACCATTGATTTTTTCCTACAACTAGAAAAAAAAAAAAGGCTGGAGAAAGAGGAGGATTGCAACTGTCCTTGCGGCCTGGGTGAGAGAGAAAAAAAAGGGCGCTCCCTAATGCGGGGTGGTTAAGTCAATTACCACATTTCGATCCGGAAGGCCCAACCCGGGGGGAGGGGGGAGAGGGGAGGGGGAGAAGCCATATCCCATTTTTTTGCTGCCAAGGGGCGAAAGAGGGGGAAAGTGACCGAACGGGCGCGTAAAGAAAAATCATTCCGTTTTGTCACACTGCAAAGCGAGTGGCGAACAAAAAAGGGGGACGGTTGACAAATCCTATTTGTTTCACCATAATGTGACAGAGAAGGAAAGGGGCGCCGTTCAGAAAACTCCGTAAGGCCTCTTTTAAAGACCAACCCCCGACCCAGCTTATAGGGGGAAGGAGAGGGAAAGGAAAGAGTGGCAGTTGATAATATAGCCAGCAACCGAACAGGGGAAGAGGGAGGCGTTTTAGGGTTCCCAATGTCGCTGCTGCAAAGGCCAGCTCACTAGGTGTGGAGGTGCCAGCCGGCTTTTTTCACGCTGGCGACCAGAAGGGGGGGGGAGGAAGCTCACCCTTGTGGGGAACGGGTCTCACGTTTCTGGAGGGTCTTACATTCGCCAGCGGGCCCACCGGGCAAGCCGAAGGGAAGAAGGGGAAGTGTTGTAACCGGTGTAGTAGGAAAACGGAAAGACCAAAAGCCTCAAGGACCAACTCGCGGAACTTCTCTGCGGATAGTAGCTAATGGGAATAAAGGGGGAAGGAGGATGGAAGGAATGTTTGGAGAAGGTTCAAAGGGAAGGGAAAAAAAGAAGGCTCTGAAACCGCAGTACTCCTCATTCCTTAGGTTGAAGGTGAAGAAGGGAGGGGGTGCTAACAGTTTTTTTTTTGAGGGGAAGAGAAAAAAAAAATGAAACATAGAGAGAGAGAGCAACAACAACTTTTTCACAACCTTCATCCCGCATGCGCACACGGCAAAAAGGGGAGGGAGCAGATTCCTCCAGTCTTAGTCCAAGGAAATTTCAAGGCAAATGAAGGCAAAAAAGCCTCACTTCCTTCCGAAGGGAAAAGGAGAAAGATCCGACCTTATTCAGTCTCGAGTGGGAAGGAGAGGGGAATGAAACGTAAGTCGACTACAAAGGTGCCCACACCGTCCATGTATTTCCATGTTTATCACCGAGAATGCCGCAGAAAAAAGGGGGGGAAGAAGAAAGAAAAAGGAGACGTTCCCTACAATGGTTAGACCTTGGACCGGGGAGGGAAAAGAGAAAGACAGCTTTAAAAACGCCGGGGCTGGCACGGTCTCTCGCTGATGCGAATTTCAGCTGGGCCAAAAAAAAAAAAGGGAAGAAGAAAGGGAAGCTACCTTATCTCCACTCGGGCCGATGGCGGACGGGGGAGAAACTATATCAACTGCCACGACGGGAGAGGGAAAGACGCTTTTGTAACTCGCTCTTCCCTGCTCTCGATAAGCTGGTCGGGGGGGGAGGGGAGAAGGAAAAAAGGGGAAAGTTCTCCAGCCCAATTTTTCCGGGACAGGCGGGGGGGGGAAAAAAAAAAGGCATACTAACAATGTAGTGGGGGGGAGTCGCAATCGCTTTCATTTGGTTCACACCGCATGCTTCGTCGAAGAAAAAAAGGGGGGGGGGAAAAAAAAACACCGGGCATCACAACTGGATCTAGTCTCTCAGAAGGGGAGCAAAGAACAAAAGGGGGAAGTCGAAAATGTTTAATGACGGGAAAAAAAAAACGCATGGGTAGCGCCACAATTATTCCACTGACCTCGGTTTTGGCAAGAAGAGGAGAAAGAAAAGAAAGAAAGGGGGGAGGGAAAAAAAATGTCCTTTACCTTTACACCAGATGGTAGGAAAAAGGAAAAGGGGGAAGTGAAGCTCCGCTCAATGGCAGCGCGAAAACAAGGTGTTCTCACCGTGCCCCGGGGGTGGCCGAACAGTTGGGACGACCCTCGGACTGAAGGGGGAAAAAGAAAAGGGGGGGGAGGAAGTGGGAAGACCGATCTCACCCTGCCCTTAGCGCGGCGGGACAAAGAAAGATGGAGGAAAAAAAGGAAAGGCGCGCGCAATAGTTAAATCAGTTGAAGGGCATCAAACTTATTGTGTTTGAAATTGTGGGAAAGAAGAGGAAAAAGGGGAGAAGGGGAGGGGGGGGAAAGGCATGCAAAATCGATTTGGCTTTATCGGCGTGGATCTAGGGGGACGAAAAAAGAAAAAGAGGGGGTCCTCAGCGGGGGACGTCGCTAAAGCCGTTTACGAAAAGGGCATCCCCGACACCTATAACCATCAGAGAAAGATGGAAAGTTAAAGGTAAAATAAAGAGAAGGGACGAGTCCACGCGCCATATTTCTCTCGCATCGGTATAGGTGTCCGGGAAAGAAAGAAAAGGGGTCTTCGCGAACGCGCTGATGGAAAAGGGAAGAAAAAAACAAGATGGAGCTCTCCATATGTGAACAACAAGCAGCTACTCCGCACTCTATTTTTGCCAGGTCGATTCCAATTAGAGGGGAAAGAAGAGACTGCAAGTCAAATTTTACAACACATCATTATGCCCTGAAGGAGGGGAAAGTAAGGAAGAGGGGGGGGGGCGCCTGGGGGGGGGGGGGCCTCTGCGGGGCCAGATAAGCTTCTTTGTCCCGCGCGCTCATGCGCAGGGTTAGAAAAAAAGGAAAAAAAGCAGTCCGGGGTCGTCCCAACTGTTTTCGTCACCCCCCCGAAGGAGGAGAAAGAGCAAGCATTTGGCAGTTGCTCGGGGTGAACCATGGAATTGTTCCTACCCACTCTGGTGGTCACGTAAAAAGGGAAATTTTCAAAAAAGGAAAGGGGAAGGCCGGTTTGATAATATCTTGCCAAAACCGAGGGTCAGGGGGGAGGGGGAGTGGTAGGCATGGAGAAAAAGGGGTACGACCGGAAGTCCACCCTTCCGCTTATCTTTGGGAAGTGGTTGGCGTGCGATGAAAAAAAAGAAAGGTTTCGTATTCGCTAAAAAGGGAGAGGTCAGGAAATCATGAGGTGGGAAAAAAAAACGGCAGCTATTGCGACGCCAGCGACAAGAAAACGGGGGGGGGAAAAGAAAGGGGGGCCACGCCTGTCCATCTTAAAAATCTGGGCTGCCGAACGGGTAAAAAAGGCACCTTAACTACCTCCCCCGACAAGCTTAATCGATACATGGCCGAGCAGGAAAAAAAGAAAAAAAGGGGAGGGGGGAAAGGCCAGCAACTAACCTTTTCCGGGATTAACGAAGCATAGGGACCGCCGTAGGAAGTTTTCGTTGGAAGAGAAGGGGCGCGCTGCTGCCAAAGTCCGAGCTCCTACTTTTTGGCCCAGCTAAAAGAAAAAAAAAAGAGGGGGGTCACGCTGGCGAACCATCCGCGTTATACCGGACCAAAAAGGAAGAGAGGGAAAATGGTGGATTTCTCGGGGAGGGAATAGGCTTACATTCTCCATCCTTCCCACCGGCAAAAGCACGGCCATTCGAGGAAAAGGAGGGGGGTGTGAACCTGTTCTTCGACTTCCCAAGACATTGGTGGGAGAATAAATTACCAAGAGGAGGAAAGGACTCCGGTCTTATATTATCTAAGGGGAATCCGGAAGGCAAAAAGAGAAGAAGGGGAATTCCTGTTTGTAGCAGGGGCAGGGGAAAGTGAGAAGAGGCTGCGTACGGAAGACCGCGTAGCTACCTCAGAAAAAAGGGGGGGGGGAAAAGGGTGCGATTCCGTGCTGCAGGTTGCTGAAAGTGTGGGGGGGGGAAACGGGAAGATGAAGAGGAGAAGGAAAGGAAGAGCACAACAACTTTTTCATCAACCTTCAGCACGCATCGCACCCACTGAAGAAAAGGGGGAAAAGAGCATCTTCCTCCCTTCTATTTCAAGGAATTTGAAAGGAAAGGAAAAAAAGGAAATAAACAATCAGAAGATGCCCTTCCGGATTCCCCTTAGGCTACTATCCGACCGGAGCTCCTCGAGGGGAAAGAAAAAAGGAAACGGAAGCGACTACACCGGTTTCCCACACCGTCAAGGAGGGAAGGGGAGTTGCCGGGGGGAACGCTGGACGAATGTAAGCCTCCAGCACCGTAGAACCGTTCCCACAGGGGGAAAAAAAAGGGAGAAAGAGAGCTGGTCGCCATCGTGAAAAACTCCGGCTGGCACGGGAAGAGAAAAGCAAAACATGTGAGAGAGGAGTTGGCAGCAGCGACATTGTAAACGAAAACTTCGCTACCCTTATCAGAAAGAGGGGAGGAAAAGAAAAAAAAAAAGGGTTCGTTCTGTGCTACTCTTATCAACGCCACGCAGGGAAGGAAGGAGGGGGGCTAAGCTGGGGGGGGGGAGGGGGTGGTCTTTCATCGTCCTTACGTATTTTTCTACCGGAGCAAAAGAAGGAAAAAAAGGAAAGGGGGTTAACCCAATGCTGCTTTGTCAATCCGAACAAGTACGCGGGGGGAAAGCAACAAGCCTGCTTCAGTAGAGGGGGAGAAGGGTTTGGCTGCATACTGCAACTCTCCCTTTGAGCGATCACGACACCGGCATAAAAGGGGAAAAAAAAAAAAAAAGGACCAAAAAGATAGCGGCCGGTGGACTTCGCGGCTCGACATGTTGTAAGGGAATGGAAAGTAGAACGGACCGGGGGTGGTTGGCCAGATATTCTCAACCCGGCCGGCCCGGCAGTTGCAAGCGACCGGAAAGGAAGGAAAAAAGGGGGGGAAGGAACCAATCCATGGTCACCTTATGAGCAAAGGACAAAAGGAAAAAAAGAAGACAAAATTTTGGAGAGAAAAGGAAAAGGGGGGGTGCCGAACAGTTTGGGACTACCCCTGAACTTCATGCTTCACACTCTGTCCTGCGGTAAAAAGAAAAAAAAAAAAAGAGCGGGCCAAAGAGCTTATCTTGCCGCCCACAAAAAAAAACAAAAACCCCACAAAAAAAAAAACCCAACCATAAAAAAAAAAGAAAAAAAAAAACAAAAAAAAACAACCCCAAAACAAAAGAGAAAACAAGAAAAAAAAATAAGCCCCAAAAAAAAAAAACCCCCCCCAAGAGAGGAGACAAAACAACCCACCACCCAAGAAGAAAAAACCCCCCCAAAAAGAAAAAAACCGCAAAAAAAAACAACAGAAAAAAAAAACCACCACCCCCAAAAAAAAAAAACCCCCAAAAAAAGAAAAAAAAAAAAAGCGGGGGGGGGGGTGTTGAGTGGAAAGGGGGGAAAGATGCTAGGGCGCAATCTTCCCTCACGTGGAATGGAAGAGGAAAAAGGAGGGGAAGGAAGGCTCTTCATCCACCTTTATTCGAGGGGGAAGAGGATTATCGGAGTGGGGATCAATTGCTAGCTCCACAGAAAAAAAAGAAGGTAGAATCTTGTCCATCAGACGGAGGGAGGAGTACAAGGTACACGAAACCAACTATCCCGAGGAGAAAAAATGGGCGCGGCACCGATACTCTCGGAATAAAAACAAAAAAAAGACGTGATTATTAGGAACATATATATATTATCGGTCCGAGAACAGAGGCTAGAAGGGATGAGGGGTACTTGCTGGACATCTCGCTTAAACTTCTTTCTCGAACTTCTCTGAGGAAAGAAAGGGAAAAGGGGGGGGGGGGGGCTCGCCATATTATCCACTCCTATAAGCCCACGCAGGATTTGGGAAAAGGAAAAGAGGAAAAAAGGCCGGATCACGGACTGCTCAGACTGCAAGTCAAATTTCCAACACCATCCTTTTGATGCCCTTAAAGAAAGAGAAAAGGAAATCCTTTAATCAACAATCGAGGCTGCTGCCGACTGGGGGGCAAGAGAAAAGGCGCCGTTTAGAGAGAAGGAAAAGAACCTCGGAATTCGCTTCCGGAACCGAATACCTCGTTTTGAAGCCACTGCGTCCGGGTCGGAAAAAGGAGGGGGGGGGGAAGAAAAGGTGACGGAGCGTTGTCATTTGGCAGTTGAGACATAAGGGGGGGACCGGGTGTTGCAGAAGAAAAACGCTGGTGTCACGTTAAAGGTCACATTTTTCAGAAATGTACTTTAGGAGGAGAAAAAGGATAGGGGTTGAGAATATCTTGCCAAAACCGAGGTCAGGGGAAGACCCACTGAGGGTGGTTAAAGGCTTACATTTCGAGCCGTAAGTCCACCGGAAGAAGGGCTTGCTCTTGCTGAGAGACAAGAAGAAACGGGGAAGGTGAGTTGAATCGCGAAAAAGGGGCAAGGTGCGTCTTGCTCCTAACTCGCCGCTAAAGGAAAGGTAAAGGTGCGACCGGGGGGGGGAAGGGGTCCGATGGGGGGGAAACATAATTTTCTTTCCAAGCCTGAAAAAAAAAGAAAAGGGGAGGGGCTTCCGGGTAGAAAAAAAAGAAAAAAGGGCCGCTGAAAGAACCAACCCAAAGGGGAGGAATGGCCTAGCTATTTCCCAAAGATCATGAAAGGGAAAAAAGCAAGCTTGTTAACGGGGGGAGTAAAAACGAAAAATCGGGCCAGCGTGGATATAATGGTTTCGTTTCCAATTTCTCTGCTGAAAGAAGGGAAAAAAACACAGGAATTCGACTAAGCCGGGAGTCCGTGCCAGCCTGCGTTTTTCACGCTGCGACATCAGGGAAAGAAAAAAGAAAGAGAAAACAATTGTGGGAACGGTCTCCGTTGCTGGGGGGGAGGGCTGAAAGGACGGGGCATTCTAGTTGAATAAACTGGAACTCCATGGGAAAGAGGGGGGGGGGAGAAAAAAACTTCCTCGACCATTGTGGTCTCAGTATCCGTTAGAACGACAGGAAAACTGGAAGGGGAGCCGGTCTTATAGTAGCTAAGGGAGAGGGGAAAAAAGGAGGCGCGGAATCTTTTTTAGAAGGACAGGAGGAGATTCTCTGAACGAAAGGAGGATACCTCATTCCGTAGGTTGAAGGGTGCGATGCCGGAAAGGGGGAAAGGAAAAAAAGAAAAAAAAAAGAGAGGAGGAATATATATATAATATCAAACAACAACTTTTTTAAAAACAGGAAAAAAAGGCGGGGAGGTTATCTACGGGGGGGAGGGGGTGGAGGAGAAGCTTCCTCCAGTCTAGTTCAATTAAATTTCCCTGCCCCGTAAAAAGGAAAAGAAAAGGCTGCCTTTCCGGATTCCCCCTTATCTACTTCATCCGGGGAGTTCGCAAAGAGAGCCGAGCCCAAATTGGTCTTCTAATCGACTACACCGGTTCAAAAAGTCCATGAGTTCCATTTTATCAGAAAAAGAGGCCAGGGAGAAGTAAGAAGAAAAAAACGGAGACCGTTCCCACAATTGGGACATTGGGCCCAAGAAGGGCAGCTGGTCGCCAGCGTGAAAAACGCCGGCGGGGCACGGATATGATAGGGGGGGGGGAAACATAGGGAAGAAAGGGACTGTGGCGCATAGACATTTTAACCGAAAACTCTTCCGTCTACCACTTAAAGAAACGCGGAAAACTGATACTCTTATCACAAAGGAAAAGAGGGAAGGGAAAGACTTGGTAACGGAAAAGAGGGGGGGGGAAAGGGGGGTTTGTCTTTCAGTCTGCATTCGGAAGGGGAAGAAAAAATCGCCAGAAAGGGGGCCACGGGACAGGCTTGGAAAATTATGTGAACCAATCTGATTTGCAAAGGAAAAAAAAAAAGAGGGAAAGGTGTACAACACCGATGCTTCTCGCGGCGCCGTTCGGCGCGAAAGGAAAAAAAAACGAACCGGGCATCACAACTGGGATCTGGCTGAGAGAAAAGAAAGGGGGACGTCCGGGCTCGACTTTTTAAAAAATGCCTTGAAAAAAACCGAACAGATTACAAAACTGACCTCGTTTTGGCCAAATTCTCGACCCGGGGAAAAAGGTTGCAAGCTACTCTAATTACAGGGGAGGCACAATGGTAGGAACCCAGTTCCAGGGCACCCTTATTAGCACCTGCCAAATGACCACGCAGAAGAGGGAGGGGGGGAAAAAAAGGGGGCCCCGGGGGTTGCCTAAACAGTTTGGGACCGACCACAGGAATGAAGACTCTTGTCCTTTTCTGTCCGGAGCGATTCCGAGGTGAGTTTGGGGAAAAAGAAAAAAAGAAAAAAAAAATTCTGGCCCCTCAGAGGCAGTCCTCGATGTTGAAGTACAAGGTGCGGGGGAATCTGTCCCAGAAGGGAAGGGCCATCAAATATTGTGTTTGAAATGGGGAAAAGGAAAAAGGCCACACTTTATTTCGATTGAATCTACTTTTACATCGGAGGGGGGGAAGGTTAGAAGAACAAAAACAGAGCGCTCCAGAGGGGAAAGGAAAAGAATAGTGGCCCATCAGCGACGTCTCTAAATCCTTTTTATACGCGAGATTGGACCGGAAGAAACCACGCTCCCCTACACCTATACCGATGCAGAGGGGAAGGAAAAGGAAGAAGAGGATGGATGACAATTATATATTATCTTTCCGCGCACATAGTTCTCTCGAAGAGGACTAGGTTACATCTCGCGGGAAACAGGGGAGTGACGGCGAAAACGTCGCTGATGTCCACTATCTCTACATCTTAGAGCGCTCTGTAAGCAGGGAGGGAGAAAAAGAAAGATGGGGAAAAAGTACGATTCCCCTCTAAATAATTTTTGATGCGAGCACTTAAGGATAGAATAAAGAAGCCAAGGGCCCTTAGGTAATATTGAGAGAGATAATAGCCATACCTTGTAATCAACCTCTGGTCGCTGCCCTAGGAGGGAAAAGAAAAGAAGGCTCAGTTTTAGCCTCTGAGGAAAAACTCACCACGAGAAAGGTCAAGGTCGTCCCAAAAGGGGGGGAGAAAAAAAAACCCACCCGGGGCACGTAGAGCAAATTTGTTAGCGCGGCCATTGGAAGGAAGAGAAAAAAGGGGAAAAATGGGAATTGGTTTCTACCACTCTGTGGCACGTGTAAAGCAAAAAGGAGCCAGAGGCCTGGTTGGAGGGAAGGACAGGAAATCCGAGGTCCGTGTATAATTGTCGGGCGAGAGAAAAAAAGAGGGAGAAAAAGCCGGAATTCCACCCTTCCGCGATCTGGGGGGGAAAGTGGTGGGGAGGTGGATGCAAGGGAAAAGGCTCCCAAGGTCGAAGTTGCCGTATTCGCCGACGGCGCCGCGAGAAAGGAAAAGAAAAGGAAACCAGCGACATTGTTCGTTATTGCAATCCCGAGGGGGGAACAAGAACAAATTTCCGGGAAAAAAAAAAAATACGGGGCTGCTAACGTTTAATACAAAAACTGGGCAAGAGAGAAAAGGAAGGAAAAAAAAAAAAAAGACCGCCTTATCGAGAGTCAGGGCAGAGAAGTCAAAATCCCGAGGGGGGGAAGGAAGAGAAGGAACAGCAACGAACCTTTTCCGTGGAGTCAAACGAAGCATCGCCCTCGTGGAGATGAGGGGAAAAGAGGAAAACCAATGTAATGAGATGGGGGGGTAAAAAGAAGGAAATGCGCCAGAATCGAGATGACGTGCCATCCGTCTTTTTTTCACGCTGGCGACCAGAAAGAGAAAAAAAAAAAGACCCATTGTGGGAAACGTTCTCCGTTTGCTGGAGGCTTAAGTCGACAGAGGAAAAGGGTAGGATAAACTGGAAAAAGAGGGGGGGGGAAGGTGTGGAGAACCTGTGTATTCGACTTCCGCCGACCATTGGGGGAAAAAAAAAAGAAAAAAAGGAGGGGAATGCGCCGGTCTGATGTAGCTAAGGGGAATCCGGAAGCTGGGGGGTCGGGAGGGGAGGGAAGTGAAGGGTTGGAGAAGGGGTCAGGGAATTTCCGAAGAAGAAAAAGAAAAGGTGCTACCTCATTCCTAGGTTGAAGGGTGGCCGATGCCAGTGCTGAAGGGGAAAGGATGAG
>Ga0179593_1284716_pt1 | contig 11653 bp, 12 predicted proteins | sample CZODoug2_1_08_16_FD_185931 | JGI IMG/M metagenome (GOLD analysis project Ga0179593, IMG submission 185931) | Vadose zone soil fungal communities from Angelo Coast Range Reserve, California, USA - CZODoug2_1_08_16fungal (PacBio error correction) | ecosystem: Environmental > Terrestrial > Soil >...
AAAGGGGGGGTAACACTCATAGAAAGAACTGTGGACAGTCGGGGTGGGGGAAGGAATCAGCCTTATGAGAATTAAACAAAGTTTCAAGTCGCTAAAAGGGTTTTGGGCATAATTCATTTGTTGTGCGGAAATCAAAAAGAAGATGTGAAAGGGAAAATTGCATTATGAGTTAACTAGGAAACAACGGGACTTAAGATTAGGCTGAGAAGCTTAAGGAGAAGCGACTTAAATCGGAAGGGGGGGTCCTAGACACTATCAACAACCATCGACAATATAAATTAAGGAACGATGACTACAGTCCAGGCCCAGAGCGGTGTTTGGGGGGTGGGAGAACCGTTGGATAACACAGTGAGAGACGAAGGGATCGGGGGAAATCACGTGAGGAAAAAATTAGGGGTTAAGAAACACAAACTGGGGGGATCCAGTCCGGGTATAAAAAAAGTGTTTAAATAGGAGAAAGAGCCTGAATCATCCATATACGACAAGTTATGAAAGAAGCGTCGAAACGTGCCCACGGAATAATGGTATGAAACCTTAATCAAATGGGTCAAAATCATTAAGTGATGCCCGGAGTACTCCTGTCAGTTCCATAACTGGGACCTTGTGTTGTTCGTTGGTCAAAACCGGGGAATGGGACAGGCACATCCAAAACCGAAAATAAAACAGGGCCATTTAATATAATCGTAATCTACGGAATCAGAATCAGGCAAAAAGTAACGAATTCTGCGAAAAAACGTGGCATCTAATTTGGACGGATATGGTTAGGAAGTCACAGGAAGGGACCGCCCCATTCGTGAGTATCTTCAGCAATTCTGCACTTAAAAGACGGGGAGAGGAGGAAAAGGTAGGGGGGAAAGCAATAACAAAGAGGAACTCGATGGAATGGGTGATCTCAGGGACTTTTTTAATAGAGATAAATTTTGGGGGGATATAATAAGGGGCGGAAAGCGGACAGGCAGTCAACTTGGGGGGAACCTAGGAAGGAGAAGTGGAGGGGAGAGATGACTCACATGCGGGTGGACTTCAATTTCATAATATCGGAGTGGGGTAAGAAAATCACTGGCTACGCTCAGAAAGTTCGGAGGGGATTCTCTTGGGGAGACGTTGCTGGAATCGGGGGGATGCTCCGGGGGTATTCAAAAGGGTTTTGAAAAACTCTGCAGGGGTGGTATTAGAACAGTATCAGAAATTCTCAAGGCTTCGACCCACATACTGTAGCAAAAAAATGTGCAGTAGGTTTTAACAGCCGTGAAAAAGGCATTAATAGAGGGGGAAAAAGAAAGTTAGAGGCCGGTTAAAAACCGGTGTCCTCGGAGGCTATCAACCAGGGGTGAATCAGAAGAGTAACAAACACCTTACAGAATGACACGATAAGGGTGCGAAAGATTTTCTCGGGGGATGGTTTACTCGAAATTCTCAAGTTGGAGTCGAACTGCGGAAAGAATAATGGAAGCCTGCTCGCGTCCAAAGGGCGCAAAATTGACGTCGAGTGTAAAGGACCGGCGGGGGATATAACGTCATTTCTTGGGGACATTGGGAAAACGAGATTTGAATTTCAAAAAAGCAACTTCTCATGGGACAGACCTGGGGTGCAAAATGTTGGAATGGGACAAAGCCCCAGGGTGCTGCTAAACGCGATAGTGATCCAGGATGTGCAGGATCAATGCTCGATACAACCACCATTAATTCGATAGATGAAGAGATCTTACTCGAAATTGCAATAAGAAAGGAAGAGGGAGGGGTGCAACAATGCCGCTTTGGACACCTGATATGATGCAACGAGGGGAGGGGAGCCAGGAAGTGCTGTTGTGCTCAGGTTAAGAAAAACATGGGTATTTTAACCATTTAGAGGACCCATTGATAACCAATACATTTAAGAAAGGGGAAACCAGTGGGGACAGTCGTAGACTGGGGGAAGGTTCGGGGCGTCGTGGATCAGCAAAGGGGGAAATTGAGACGCAAAACCCTTACGGGGAGGGGAGGGGGTAAAAATGAAAGGGTGGAAACCGCGTGACGAAAAGTTGGGGGGAAAGGCAATGAGCACATATATTGGCCGCTGAAGCCATTGATTTGAAAGCCACACTGTGAAACGCTCAAGTTGGAAGAATGCCATGGGGCGAAAACGCATGGGGGGGGGACGGAAGCGGGGTCAATCTTATGGAGGAACATAGGCTCCAGTACATTCGGACCATTCTCTATATTCGGCCACTTGTCAAGATAGAGACAAAACGAAGGGACGATGGTGTGACCATGCATATATAGTCACGGAATTTGACCATTGGTTCAAAACCCTCAAACGTCTCTTGGGGACTCAGAACCTACCAGGGATCGACCAAAATGCATTAAAGGTGGATCCACTATATAAAAGAGCAAGCATGGAAATGACCTTAATCGAGACTTCGAGAAAAGGTGTTGCGATTCTAAATTTCACAGAAAGATGGAGACGCAGTCCGTAGGATTGACTAAAGGAAGGATTAACGACAAAGATGAATTAGTGTCTAAAAACCGCATAAGAATTGGAGAGAAAAGCCAAGTCTAGGCTGAGGAACCATTGGTAGACCTGCGTCACGAAGGTAAAAAGGGGGGTAGAATATTACAGACGGGCGAATGATTGGATGTTCTCCAGTGCATGGGTGGTGGTGAAAACCAAATCAAGACAGGTCCAAAATTCAAATATGGAAGAAAAGAGGCAGGAATTGGTACTAATCTAGGGGAAAAACAGTGAAAGGGCGGAGGAAAGGGTTCAACCTTGAAAAGACTCGCAGACCCGATTGTCGTAATTGAGGAAGACGGGCAGATGGGGTATTATGTTATTATGGGGGAAGACAAAGGGAAGAAAAGCCCAAGCGGCAAGGGGGGGGATTTAGCATTGATCTCAAGAGTTCTAAATGATGTTAAAGCGCAAACGCCGCAGTTCGTCAAAAAACAATGACTGGGTAAAAAAAGGGGGGGCCTAATTTAAGGCTTTAATGATGTCAAAGGCTGGGGACCCGCAGGTGAAAAACAGCTTAAAAGAGTACGGCAAAATCGCAAGAAGTTTGGGGGGTAATATATTAAGAGAACACCAAGAATGCATTAAAGTAAGTCTGACAGCAAAGAAAATAGTTAATAGGTATGACATAAAGCAGTGGGGGAACAGACACTACAAAAGGCTGAAAGGGGGGAACGTCGCTTAGGCAAAAGGGAGGAAATGATGAAAGTCTAGAAATAGGCGCGTTGTCGCTAGAAAACAACAAAGGGAGGGAAAGAAAGTCAGGGCACTTCCCTGGGCATGGAAGAAGAGGGGAATACTTGGGCCCAGAGGTTTTGATCGGAAGAGCCAATGAAGGATACCCATTCAACATGGACTAGCGCTGAAAGGTTGATTTCGAAAGGGGCGAAGTGGATGAGGATCTCAAGAGCGAGGAGTTATGGGGTTCTTGGTGCTGAAGGGGAGAGGAAATACATATGTCAAAAAACAATTTCAAAAAGTCTCTGCCAAGGAAATGACATCACCATCTGGGGTCGCAGGAGTGGGGAGCGGCAGTGGGGTCCCACGTACAGGAGAATCAGATCAAAGTGGCGAGTGGCGACCCATCAGGAGCGGTGTGTGGTACAAGACCTCGGGGGGAAAGGGGCATATAAATGAAAAAAGGCTAATGATCATGTAAATCAAAAAGTGAAAGATCATTAAGAGGAGAGGAAGGTGTCTGGCTAATAAAAAGATACTAAAAATGTAAGAAGGCATTGAAAAGGTTAGAACGCGAAGGGACGAGCCGATCCCTGAAAGAGACAAAGATGAAATTCGGAGTTTTCGCCAGAAGACTGGTAAGACGCTAAACTTTAAATGGGGTTCCGAGAGGGTTAGATGCCCACGCGCAGTAGTTCCATGGGGGGGATTTGGTGGGACGGGGATGAGGGGGTGGTGTTTAGAAATATGACACATGAGGTCGAAAGACCAAAAGAATAAGATCATAAGAGGGAATACTTTAGATTTAGTTGATCGTACGTGAAGTAAAAGGCTGTTAAGTGAAGGGGGAATAATATTGGAATGGTGCGAATTAGAATTATTTAACTGAACATGGATGCAAGCAATCTTTGAATTAGGGGGGAAGACTGGGCAATATGGAACCAAGTATGCTTACGGAAAGGCTGAGGGAAAGGGCCTCAAGGCACGCTTCGGTTTGAAAAAGATCATGTGGCATGTAATTGTCGGGTAGGATGCGACGCGTTTGATAGAGTCAAAAAAAAGGAATTTTGGAGGGTGACCCTACCTCCAGGGACCTTTATAAGGATGAGGGGGGGGAACTTCAATGAGGAGGGACACGAGGATGGAATAACTTTGGCAGTCACTCATACCCGGCAGAAAATCTAACGGATGCACTTTTCTTCAAAAAATGGTAGTTAGCAAGGATTGTAATTGGTTAAATGATGCTGAACTTTTGGGGGGGAAAATGATGAAGTCACGCGGACACATTCTCAAGGAGGTCGGAAGAAATGCTAGTCATAAAAATGGACAGTAAGTTGGACCCTTTGACTCAGGATTCGCGAGGCACTGCACTAGGCCAGGCCTAACGGATGGCCTAAAGCGTCTCAGAACTGCCTACGGCAAGACAAAATGTCCACCTAAAGGGACGAAGAGGGTGACTATCGGATTTCATGACGAACGAGGGGAAGGGCAAAAGGAGCGTCTTAAGTCATAGTTAAGGGGTTGACGGGTTTGGAAAGATTCTTGGGGACATGGGAACACGGTTCTAGATGATTTCAAACCTCACTCGAGGGAAATGACCCAAAGAGGGGGGGCAGAGATCCTGGGGGAAAGGGAAAGTTTAAGGGTCCATTGTAGCCAAAAGGCTGTCCTGATTGAGAATAACATTGCGGACCAAGGCGAGCAAAAAAAAAAAAGGAGAGGGAGGATCTTCAGAACTTAATCACGCACTGGAGTTGGGGCATAAAATTGGAGCGGGTTTCACCGAAGTGGGAAGAGTTGTGAAAAAGAGGCATGTCAAAGTCTGTAGAAGGAAACCTGGAGCCGATTGTAACGGTAGGGCAAGGATAAAAGACAAGACAAGGAGAAAACCGGACTTAAGGAGATTGGGGGGATGCAACGAGCCATGGTGCACTCGAATCGGGGGCTCAAAAGTGGTCGGGTATAAGGGGAACACGGACGTAAACACTAGGGCCTTCTCGTTGAAGGGGTCAGGTTACTTCTCTGGGAGTCGAGAACAGGGGGCCTGGTGGGGGGGAAGTTGGCAGAGTACTTAGAAGTCGGTTGAGAGGGGAGTCCAAAGTATGTTAAACCACTTTTCAAAAGTGAATGCATTTGGGAATGACAGGGTCGGATACTCACTTGATAATGTAGAGAAAAGGGGGGGGGCCAGCAGATACAATTAAAGGCAGGGCTCAGAACCAAAACCGAATTCTCAATCTCTAAGATTCAAGGAAAAGTCAGATCCACTAATCATCCGAGAAGATCGGCAGGGGGTTTGGCCAGTTGGATTCTTATGCCATGTAAATAAAACCCAAAGGAGGCTCATTTCCCAACTTAAAAAAAGGAGTGCGGAACAAATGAATGCGTCCAGGGGAAATCACGTTGTGCTTAGAAAAACGCCATTACAGACTAATGATCATCGACTCGGGTGTTCGAATTCAAAGAGGGGCGAAGCCAGCGAGTCTGTAAAGAAGGTAGGGAGCGTATTAGAGGCGGGCATCATGGGATAACACCATCAAAAAGAAGAAGCGGGGGAAAAACAGGGAGGAGGGAAGAGGAGATATACTGCATCACGAAGAGTAAGACCGTCTATATTAGACTTCCTGGATAAGGGAGGGGAGGGCAATACTGGCCATTTTTTTTTTGAACCCCAAATCAGCAGGTCCCTTCCTAGTGAAAGCCAATCGGCAGGACCTGTTATAGGAAAGGGGGACACAGTGAAAAGGGCGGGAGGGGCTGGAAGGAGAAACTGAGTCCTTCCTCGTTTGAGGGAGGCGGAGGCATGAAGTCCTCTTGTATCAATGTTTGCTTGGTTATCAGTGTTAGGGGTGAATCAGCCACCCTTAAAAAAGACGAAATAGCACAAATGTAATGGATAACTGCTAAAAAAGTTCGCAGGTTGCTCTACAGGGCTTAAGAGGAGAAACCGGACGCGCAGTGACGGCAGCACTGCGGCCTGAGATTTGGTCAACAGGGGACACTAGTGTAGGAGTTTTCGATGGAGTGACTGATGAGGACCCCCACGTGGGGAAAGATTGACATCCGAGGTTAAAGAGGAGGTGTCTAGAGAAGAAGAACGAGGAAGAGTTTGGGGGGGGGGAAGAGGTATGAGAGAATGATTTCAATGAACGGAAAGCATCTTGAGGCTGGAGATTAACCCCAATAACGCGTCGAAAAAAGGGGGGAAGAAGTCATTGAAAAACTACCAATGAAGGGGGGTGCTTCATTCGGGAGGCAGTTCCAACAAGAGTAACCCAAGTTAATAAAGAGTGCATTAAACTTGGTTCGAGGGGGTTATCACTCGACAAACAGTGGGAGGAACCAATCAAAAAAGCAACGCTATTACCATTGTTACGGTGGCAATCCGCTATTTGGGTGGGGTAAATCTAAAGGAACCAAAGGAGTGGACAAAACAAAGGGGACATTAAGAAGAGAAAAGGACTGTACATAATCAAATGTCGCACTGTTGCTTTAGGAGGTGATAATCTACAAATGGGGCTGTAAGGGGAGGTGGGTTATGAGAGTCATATAAAAAAAAAAGATGTGAGGGGTCTATGGCCTTAGGACCTGATATCCTTAAAACTCTTTGTAAAACGGGGACAGAGGAGTGGGGGGGTCCTACCAATAGAGGGACAAAGAACTAAAATTGACCGAAAGAGTCCGACCCGCGGCCCTATTTGTGTTGTGTTTTGGGCAGCGGAGAATAGGGCGGCGTGGTTCATGGAGAAGCACAGAAGGCGCATAAACGTCTGGGAGTTGGGATAAAGAAAGGAGACATGAGGGATTGGGTGTTTTTTTCCAACTCCAGCTCAGCACCCACGGACCAAATGCATTGAGAAGGGTAACCAGAGGGAAAGACGCGAATCCATATACGAGAGAAGGAGGGAAGCGGAGCCGTCCGCAAAAAGTACCTACGCTACCTTGAAGTTGCCCCCGGCAAGAGGAGTAGACACACTGCTGGATACTATTGGGCGGGGAAAATAAAGGGAGGGGGGGTTGGTTTTCACAACAAAAATGGGAACTTATTTTTACTAACCTAAAACCCCAAAAATCAGGGGAGAGAAGGTACCTGAGAAGGGAATAATCAGGGGATTGAAAATCGGTACAGGACTTCGAGAAGCAAAGGGTCTCGCAAGCGAGGATCGGGTGCTTGTAGGGAGAAGCTTACTCGGCAAATCTATGCCCACTCCTCTGAGGGGAGAGGGAAGACACTAGGGAACATAAAAGGATTCTACGAAGTGAGCCGGGGACTAGGGAATTGAAGAAAAGGAGACGGCTCTGATCCTTTTCATGTTAAAGTCCTTTTGAATGAGCGCGGACATGGGATGAGCGTGCTTGGAGCAAAGGGGCACATTAGTGGTACACAGACACCAGCTTAAGGGGGAGCAAGATCGCAGGGCGGGTTGGTTTGAAATGTGAGAAATTAGAGTCCGATGAAAAATAAATGGGAGCAACAGACACGTGAAGAGATTCGGTGAGACGTGGATGGAAAAAGTGGAGGCAGATCTGGTTTTGGGGGGTGCAGTTTTTGGGGGACGGAGGAACGCCGACTGTGGAACATGTGGGGGGGGCTGATGGGGCTGCTGTCCAAAGGATGAGGGAAGCCACATGGAGGCATCAAAAAAGGGAAGGAGTGTGGGGACAAAGGGGGGATTAAAAGAGCTACTAGAAGGAACTATAAGGTAGAAGATGCAAATTGTTTACACCAAAATGGGCTTACACAGGGGCATAAAAACCTGAACCGGTCAACCGAAAGGGCGAAGAATCCTGGGGGATCTAGAAGGTTCAGCCTTACTTATACGCTTAAATAAAATATAGATGCCGAAAAGCAGCGATATTTAAGGTTTTACGTCTCTTGCCGGGTGAGATGAAATGGGGAACTTGGTAAAGGAAATTGGCAATAAATTTTGGTAAGCACCATCAAGTTCTCTTTTTCCAGGAGCAAGCTGGGGGGTTCAGGTCTGTATGCGCTTTGTCTGCCAAGTCCAGGTACCTGATGAGGTAGAACATTGAAAGCAAAATGCTCAAGGAGTCAAACAAAACAAGAGGGGGTATGGAGGGAAAAGATCTGCAGGGAAAAGGGTCCCTCAAGCTGTAGTGAATTAACAAGGAGGTGCCCAGGGGGGGAATACTGATAATGGATAACAAGACAAGCAGGGAGTTCTGGAAGTGAAAGGGGACATTTATAAAATCCATTGAATGAGAAACGCCAACGAGAAATAAAATATCTCTACCATTGTCAGCGGAAAAAGGCAAATTGTTTAAACGAACTATCAGTAAAGATGGACGCAAGAGAGACGCGAAAATGTCTCTAGGTATGTGCGTGGCATTGTAGGTGTCAACAGGGGGTCTGTAATTTGGAAAAGCGGTGAGTCATCATCTTACAGGAGCTCAGACATGCGATAGGGCCCCAGCCTGACCAATTGTGATGAGAATTGACGTCGACAAGAAATTGTAGCGACTGGAAATCAAACAAGTCCCAAAAGAGTTAGTATCCCCTCGGAGTCGAGAAGAATTCCAGACAACGGAAATCCACATCTAAATCGAAGGGGAGATGTTTGAAGACACGTTGACGTCGACGCTCAGTATGCCCTTGATTCAAAAAAGAAACCGTTCTTTAACCACCGGTACTCCAGAAGGTGTAGGGTCCCCAAATAATTCCAAAGTGGTAAATATGATCAACAATGGGGGCGGAGAGTTTAGTAAAAAAATAAATTAAAGGCGATAAAGATAGAGAGGCCGGAGGGGTTGAAGAGTAAAACACATAGGAACAGATTGGGGTGCCAAGATGGGGCTCGATATGATGGCATGGCTAGCAAAGCACAGTAAAATGAAAAACGGGAAAAGCCGCAATATCGTCGGCATGGATACCGATTGAGAGAGTACGTAGAGGATCAATCCACATGGAAGAAAGTTTATAGTTCCGAAGTCTGTAGGGGGAAGTAGAAAAATACGGGCCAATTGGGGTGAAAACCAAAAAATAGTCCAAGGTTGAAAGAAATGGGGGAATAAAGAAATAAAGCCGTGGGATATAAAGAGTGTTCACCATTGGGGGGAGAGTAAAGTTAAAGTTCTTCGGCCGGCAAAATGGAAATATCGGATGACTGGGACGGTGGATGGACGGAAGAGGGATTATGCATAAGATCCTTTTCAAAAGGTTTGGGGGGACTTAAGTTTGGGGGGGGTTGAAAAGAAAAAACAATTACTAGGCGAAGAGGGGAAAGATTTGATAAAGTTAGCAGTTGCTAAGACTGTATTTTAGACGCAACGGACACGGGGAGGTCGCGTCAAAGAAAAAAGGAGGGCCGGGATGGATTGTGAACACCTATTTTATCGGTTGTTGCAGGATTTCATAAGGGGAGGCAGTGGAGGACCAAAAAGAGAAAAGGAAAGAGGAAAACAACAAAGATATATCAAAGAAAGGCGCTGAAGAATTGGGTTGTGGTTAACTATGTATTTCCTAAATAAAAATCACAAAAAGAGGCCTTACGGGAGGGGGGGAAAATAAAAAAAAAGCTTGTCACGTCGCAATCGATTAATAGGGGGGGGACATAAAAAAGTCATTCCTCGCGCTAGCCAAGGAAGTGGGGTTCTTCAACTTGGGAGTGCAGTAAGCATAGCAAGGGGGACGAAAGGTCTACCCGGGGGCAGAGTTCATGGGGAAAGAGATCTCAACAACAACAAAACGTAAAGAATAACGCGACACTCAGTTTCTGGAGGTTATAAGGGGAATGATTTGGACCTAGAAGCCCAAAGTGAAGAATATTAAAAAAACAATTCATTGGTAGCAGCGAGAAAAATGGGACTTTTGGGGTGAGCATAAACCCTATTAATTTGCGACGGGGGGTGCTTTAGCTTTTCTAGAGAAAAAAGAGAAAGGAAGTTAATGCAGGGGGTGGAAAAGGGGGAAACATTTGGAGTGAGTATGGAGCAGTTCCTTCATAAATTCACTCGTGGAAGGAGGTTATTCGGAAGGTGTGGGGTCCTCCCCAGAACAGGAGGATGAAACATAGAGAAAAAGAAGAAATGGAGGTTTGAGAGGTTCTGAAAAAGATGAAACAGGCAAGAGTGTGTGGTGGGAACGAGAAGGGAAGAGGGGAGTTTGCTAGATCCATGAATAGGAAAAACCTGAGACGTAAGGGATATCACGGGGCGATAGCAATTAGGTGTAAGGAGGAAAGGGGAACAGGTAAAACAAAAATACTGATAAGACAACGACGTCATATGATAAGTTAAGAGGAGGGCAAGGGGGCCGAACAATATACGACAATCTTAGACAGATCGTAGAATTGGCGAAGAAAAAACTCTGGGAAAACCGAAGATAAAGGGTCAATGGGGCACACTCGGGAATGTTAGATACCTCGAATCCTGACCGTGGCATTGGGACAAGTGAAGGAAAATGATGTGGGTTTTCCAAAGATAACCCAGTAATGGGTAACAGACAGCCCCCCAGAATCAGAAAGAAGAGGCTCTAAGGACGGTAAGGGGGGAAGAGTCGGAAGGGGGGAAGAAGACGTAGGCAAGTCTCGGGCTCACGGCGTAGGGGGGGGTTGGGGCTAGTTGGTAATTTCGATGGTGCGCCATGATTCAACCAAGATTGAGAAAGCGAGAAGGGGAAACAGAAACAAGGGCTGACGGACTTGTCAGTGGATTACGACTTGCCTGGAATTCGCCGGCAATAGCGAAGAGATCGAGAAAAAAAGGAGTTAGTTTAATGGCGTGAAGCGAGCGACGACCGGGGTTTTACGGTCTTACAAGAGGAGGTGGTTGGGTACCCGGACTGACTGGAACGAGAAGAAGAGGCCTTGGTGGGGTAAAGGCATAAATGAGCGTACGATTGGGAAGAAAGGGGGGGATCCAAGGGAAAGGAGGTTAGGGGAATCAGAGTCGAATTAACGGGGAGTTAATAAGGTTGGATTACGCCTTGGGTGAATACTATGTTGTTGGAAAAATCCGGAGTTCCGTTTCTTTGAGAGTCAAGAGACATATGCGACATTCATCGAACGAGACAATGGCGGTCATAAGAAATTGCGAAGGGGTTTAACAAGTTTTTGTAAACAATGGGCCGATAGAAGGGGGGAATTTAGACTAGGCCAAAACTTTGTTACAAGTGAAAGTCACGGGATCACCTCTAACGAACCTGTCACCGTCACTAGAAAAAGATGGGCTCGGTGCGCAACGGGAAGTCGGTTGCTGACTGAGGACGACAGTAATGGTCACCTATCTCGCGTAAAAGTCTCGGGGGGAAGAGAGGGTCAAAGGGTTGGGACAATAGAGCATTTGGGCATTTGATAGCAAATTCGGGGGTGATATCAATTTTAGAAAAAACAAAAGAATGGTAGGGGAGGCAAACCATAATAGGCCATGACCGCTTTGGGCAATATCAGGGGGATAAAGGTGGAGGTGCCAAAGCAGAAATTGTATTGTAAAATAAAGGGGCATGATGAGGGAAACATGGCTAAA
>Ga0179593_1659160_pt1 | contig 11653 bp, 10 predicted proteins | sample CZODoug2_1_08_16_FD_185931 | JGI IMG/M metagenome (GOLD analysis project Ga0179593, IMG submission 185931) | Vadose zone soil fungal communities from Angelo Coast Range Reserve, California, USA - CZODoug2_1_08_16fungal (PacBio error correction) | ecosystem: Environmental > Terrestrial > Soil >...
TTGGAGAAGGGGGCATCAGCACTTTGGAGGTTTTGAATAAGAGAAACATGGATGTGGCTTCAAAAAAATTCGTCCGGCGGATATCCATCAAAAGGGGAGGAATTTGAAACCCCTGCGCGCCAGCCGCAGAGAATGAAAGGGCAGAATTGCGAACCCGGATTAGCGTCCAAAGGAGGTGCCAGCATTTCATACCGGGAAGAGAAAAATCAGAAAAGTTGCCGGCCGGCTTTGAACTGACTAAAATAGGAAGACGCGGGGCAGGCGTCCATCGCCCAAGGCGTAATCCGTAGCAGGGGTTTCGCCGGTGCCGGGGGGGTCGTATATCGGGGGTGAAAGAGGGGGAAAAAAGCTTCAATCCGGTCTGTTCGGGGTTGCTTTTCTAGATGTTCCAGGAAAAGAGGATCGAGGAACGGGCTTAACAGGCCGGCCGCAAGAGCAGGCTCCATCTTCGGTCGCAGGGAGCGAATGCCTTGTCCGTCGTCCTCTCTCCGAGGTCAAAACGCTTGTCCTTATGTAGATCGTCTCCTTCTTCTGTAAAACAAGGGAATAAACTCGTGTCTAAACAAAGGGCGATCTCTCAAAGCTGGGAGCGACTCTTCTATCTCCGGCGGGAGTTGTGCCGAGGGGGGGTTTGGGGGCACTCGAGGGGGAGGGGGGAGGGAAGGGGGTTCAACATTTAACCTCGCTGCGGTACAGGTAATGGAGGGGCTTGTGGGGCCCTAATTGACTAGAGGCTAACTCCAAGTACGGGGGGTTGGAGCAAATCGACTTTTGGCATCTGGAGATATAAAGGGGGAAGTCCGAGCACTGCGCCGTTAGAATAGGGGCCGCGAGCGGAGAGGGGGACAAAAGGTGTCCCTAGCTTGGACTGGCAAGAAAGCGCGTAAAACATCGCAGAAAAGGGAAAAAAGGGTTCCTGCTTCGGCCTTCGGACAAAGTTGAAGGAGTCGAGAGAGAAAGCCGGGGGTCGAGGCGGCCTTTTCGTATGGGCTCGCAACGTCAAAAACAGGGTAAGCATTGCCGGGCTGGAGACACCGGGAGAGCGTCTCGTAACGATAAAGCGGAAAGATCCTTCACCTGGGGGAGAGGGGGGGACACATGCGTCGATGAAACGGTCTTGGGGGGGCCGCCGGAAAAGGGAGTGAACGGTCTGCTAACGTCGATATCGATCAATCCTTGGAAAAACTCCTTTTATGAACACGAGAGTCTGCGGGTGGTCAAATGAAAAGAAACTGATATGAAGGGAAGGAGAGTGCATCTAATCTCCGGGACTATGAAGGGTTCACGGCGAGAAACGGAAGGGGTTGTAAAATCAGCGTCTTAGCGGGGGGAACAGGCGTAGGAGTGGGAAAAAAAAGCCCTGAATAGGGGAAAGCTTCTCCCACGCATTTTAAAGGGAGGATTAAGAGGTGGGGGGGTGTGCTTATTTTGCAGCGGAGATCCCGCTCCATCAGGCGATCAGGGGGAAGAGGGAGAGTGAGGGGGCGATCTCAAGGAGATCACAAAGAATAGAGATTAGAGCGGGGGAAAAGAAAAAAAAAAGTAACTGGGACGGAGGCTGAAACCTAATCTCGATCTCTACGGAAATCCCGCCTCATGATAGCCGGGGATCCAGCGACTCCATTTGAAGTCATGTTGACTATTTATTCTTTATCCGGTGTAGAAAGGTTTGAATCTCTAAGAGAGAGAAAAAGCACGTTTCTCTCAGAAATGACCGGGTGCTGGGAAAAATCGAGGGGGGTCTTGGAGGTTCTCGTTCCCGTAGAAAGGAGAAAAGAAGCGCTAGTTCTGGGTAGAAATTACCGGGAAGATTTTCGAATAGGTCGGGACGCCCTATCGTCTTCGTCTAAAAAGGGGATCCTTGTCTGAACCCAAAGGCTAGTGGGCCAAAAGTGGAGGGGCTGCGGAAAAAGCTCATAATCTGAGGGACGCACTCCAGTAAGAAAAACGGGGAAAACTCTTGAACATACGGAAGGAAAAAGAAGTTTCTACTTTGGGGCAGAGGATAATGAGCTAGGAGTCTCTTAGCGAGACTAGCACAGCTCTCGAAAAAACAAACTTGGGGGAGGATTTGGTGAGAGCGAGCCGACAACACAAAAAGGAGCCTCATCTATTTCTACTCTTTGAACAATCAGCCTCGCGCGCAGGATTTGAGGGGACAAAGACCGTCGAGTAGTCCGGAAGAGACCAGCGTCTGACATCTGACGGTGAACAAAGGCCTTAAGGAAGAGCAGGAGGTTGCCGAGAAAATCAAAGGATGTAAGAGGTTGAGGCGGGAGAGCGAAACTCGTGACACTAAAGAAAAAAAAAGCAAGAGGCGGCGGCTGTTTGCCGCGCCAGGAGGCGTGAACGCGACCTCCTCCAATATCAGTATCAATTCAGCCCTTTAGGAGGGGGGGCCGATCCTCCGGGACCTTGTTTGGGGGGAGGGAGGGTCTTGGGACGTCGGCGCGAATGTACAAGGAAAGGAACGGAGGCGCCAACATTCGCTCAGGGGAAGGGGGGGTCGCAGTCTTAAGGAGCGCGGAGGAAAGGCTAAGATAGGAAGAAACCTCCTGCGCGACCGGCGCCTTGAGAAACAAGTGAGAAGAGGTCGGTATCCCGTATAGGGAAGAAAACAAGGAACGCTCTTCTATGTGACCGGGGGGTCGAGGATCAGCTCAGCCAACACCTATAACTAGGGAAAGCTTTTGGGAAAAAAAGCCTACCTCCGTACGGGCGGGAGTACACTTCAAAGAGGTAATGTTGGGGGCCCGGGGAAACGGGAGGATTTGAAAAAAAACGGTTGGGCTCAAAAGTGGGGTAGGGAACGCTGACCGTAGTAGGGGGGGGGGGGTCTAAAAGGCGGCCGGCAGTCTGGACGACAGGTGAAGAAGCTTGACCAGATGCTACTCGCCTAAGTTCAAAGGAGGCGGGTGGGCCGACATCTTAGCGATCTCTACGGCCCATGTCAATTGAGGAAAATAGGGGCCCTAACGACAACGGATTTCATCGAGTTGAACCAATACTTGTACACAGGGGCTCTTTCAAAAAAGAAAAGGGATAAACCGATGAAGAACTTTGGAATTAAAGGTCGGGGGCTCACCATCACCTATTTGGTAACTGAAGGGGGACTGGAGTCACCAGCGACGAGCCGACATGAACTTTCTGCGAAAATCGAAGAGGACAAAGGGGCCTGGCGAGGTCCACGAGAAAAAAGCTGGATGCGAAGTCCTCGAAGGTTCACTAAGCATTTCATTAGAAAAAAAAACACTCACGGTCCAACTGTCAGATCCATCGGAAGACTCCAGCATATCGTAACGGCGCAGTGATCGTAAGCCAGGGAAAAGTCAAAAAAGCGTCGCCAATCATTCTTGGAGAAAAATAGATCACCTGGGTAGTCCGGCCCGAAGGGGAAGGGCGAATGAGAGGCCCCGAGATCACTTTTAACTCAGGTTGCGCGTCGAGGGCAAACCATGCCTGGGAATCAGAAAGAGGGGGAAAGAGCTAGAAACGAAAAAATAGGTAAAAAACGGTGGAAAATCTTCTAGAGTAAGATCTAGAGACTGCCTGGAAGAGAAGAGAAGCAGTGGGGCTCAAGAACGCTTCCCTTGTTGTCGAAGCCGAGAAGGAACACCGATTGAGAGGAAAAAAGCACGAAAGACTCGCAAGGCTCTACGTGCATAGCGGGGTTTCTTGGAGTCTGGCCCCGGGGGTTGCGGAGTCCAATCTGGCGCTCGTGTCTTCAGTGCTCTTCAAGTGAAGAGGGAATCCTACCCAGCATTCATTTCTGGAAAAAGATCGACCCCTAACCTACGGGAGGACTCAAAGAAAAGTCTGGACGATAGAGGAAAAAGGTTGAACGATCTCGAAGACCTCTTCCACGGCGAACCGCACGTGACGGAATCTCCTAAGTGAAAGGAGACTTTGGGGGAAGAGTATCATCGTCGGCAGAGGTCTGAAAAACCCCAAACAAAATGGAAAAGAAATTCTCGAACGGCCGGCATACGAGGTGGCGCGATAGCAATTAAACAGGATTGCGGCTTACACGAAAAAAAGAGAAGAAAGGAGGATGAGGCTTGAGCAATACGGGGCTCCTTCCCGCCGGGCATAGTGAACTCAGATCTGAGTCGGTTGGAGATCATGGCAAGGGAAATTTTCGGGCGAAATCTACGCTGCTCTTCCGCAGAAGTCGCATCAAGAAAAGAAAGGGTCCTAAAATCACCGTGCTTCCTTCCTACGCCGACAATAGAGATCAAAAAAAACTGAGTGTTGGGTCTCTTATAAAAAGTTGGAGGTGGATCAAAATCGGAAGAAAATTGAGGGCTGCAGAAGCGGGAAGACGGAGAATTAAGATTAGACAAAACTTAGGAGATTGTTGTCTCCCGCGAACGTCCTCAGAATGAATGTGTCTTATCGACATTGGCTGGCCTGAATAGAGGAAATAAGGATGGTTCCACCCAGATAGCCTGAATAAGTAGAAAATCCTTTCTAGGGAAGGTTTGTTAAGAGGTAAAGCGATGCGAAGATCGACTACTGCGCTGAATCTATTAAGAGAATGAAAACTTAGGCTGCACCCTTGCACCTTTAAAAAAAATAGGATGCGCGGGAACCAGTTACGAGCGGAATTCATCCAGGGGCCTCCTAGGGGGGGGTAGAGGGGGGTACATGAAATGAAGTCGCGGGGGATACCGAAGAAAAGGAAATCTCAGAAGCAGAAAGACAGCGTCTGACGAGCTGTAACAGTGCCTATCACGAACTTCCCTCCTAGAAGGATCAGTCAAAATGCGACTGGAGTCTTTTCTGAGGGAGAGGGGAGGCAACTAAAATTGCAAACAGAAGGTTACTCCAAGCAGGAGAGACCCAGTAGAGAGAAACGGCGCGCGCAAGCGAAGAGAATCGACATCAAAACAGGGGTGTTCCTTTTTGGAGGGGGGGGGGGCTCTCTAGAGGAGGGTTCTTCATGTAAGGCATGGACTGAAAAAAACCCTCTCATCGATATGTGACAAGCCACTCGGGGCTTGTCGGATTTAGCCCCGGAATCGTCCGAAAAACACCTTAAGGAGATTTGTTGGGGGTCTCAGAGGCAGATTCAACGAATTTTAGACTATCGGAGAGTAGGGGGACACTGCACTTTCCGTAGATCGATGAAGATCTTCTGGACTATCTGGAGAGGACAACGCGAGACGGGGACCGGGAATGAAATCTCTTAGAAGACATAAAGCAGGGGAAGAAGTGTGGGACAGATCTTAATTATCGGGTACAATCGAAGGAAGCAAAGAGGGGAACGAAGCTTCGAGCGAAAAAGAGTCCTTAAAGCGCGGCTTGTTGACGAAGTTCATTTAGCATTTGTGCCTCCAAGGGAAGAAGAAATGGGGGGGAACCGATAGGTAGTCCATTATCAAAAAACACCAAATCTGGGAGATATTAAAGAAATCACCAAGATGGTCCCAGGGCGGCGAGAAATCCGGGTCGGAAAGGCAATCACTAACCATTGAACGGTCTGAGGTCAGTGAGAGCGGAAAGCAGTTTCGCAAAAAAAAAACACAGAGAGGGAAGTTCGTACACGGATCGAGAGGGGGGTAGTCCTGGGGGGAGTCCCACACGCGTTCGAGCAGACCTTCCGCCTGAGTCGAGATCGCAGAAAGAGGTCGGGGGGATAACAGCGTTGACGAGCGAACACACTGTAAAACTTTAATTTTAGGGGTCGTGGAATTAAAGTAAACAGTGGCGAGTGAGGTGGAAAAAAAAGCCGGCAAGGAGGAAAGGGGTAAATCTCCAAAAAGATGGGCTGGCGATAAGTCGGTCGTGGTGGGGCGTCTTAGGTTGGGGGGAGGAAAAAGATGTGCGAGCGCGGAGCGAAGCGCGCGGTGAAAGAACAGGGAGAGAAAAAAACCCTCGTAGAGATGTGAGATTGAGGGCGAAAAAGGAAAATCGCGCGAGAGTCGTAGCCTATCGAAAGCGCAGGTACATAAAGAAAGACATGTGAACGCTGAGTATCCGCGTAAACACATCAAGCATGGAGCGGGGGTCGACGCAATTTTTTGGTAGGAGGGAGACCTCATGAAGGACGCCTTTTAACATCGAAAAAAAATCACCACAAAAGTTCAAGGAAGGGAGAAGAACCAAACATTGGATGGAATCGGATGCTGGAGTGCTTCTGGGGGTCTCGGGGAACCGGTCGAGGCCCATCCGAGAGTTGGGGACGGGGAGAAAAAATGAAAGGGGTAAGAGTGTTGTTTCAATCCTAGAGAGAAGCCAATAGAGGACGGAAGTCAATGGGCTTGCTCTGAACTACACTTGCGGACCGAAACAACCTTCGGGGAAGCGGGAGGACAAAAAAAAGATCGAAAACTAACATACTCGACGGACCCCGTCCGCGGCCCATAATGCGCTCGGGGGAGGAATATTAAACGATGAAGTCGGAAGAGAGGCTGTCATGAGGGTAGGTACTCAGCATTCGTCTCCAACAAACAAGTAGTCGAAAATAGATATTGGAAAAGGGGGGGATCGGGAAAAAAGATCAGCTGCCTCTATGCTAAGGAGTATCAGTCGAACAAAGAAAACATTTAGGCAAGAGGGGGAACAGGGGGTAGAAAATCTATGATGGGGTCTGCGCCCTCAACTTCGCGCGGGGAACTCCGGGGGGGAAAGGGCCGACGGTTCCTCGAGACCATATTTTACGGTATTCTCGTAAACCAGCGAGTCGGAGAAGGAAGAAAAAATGGTGACCGGAATCATCGACCGGCACATGTCTGTTTGCAGGAAGCAATGAAACCCAAGCGCCCCCGCCAGCGCGAGCCGATCGGCAGACCCCGGACGAGATTAGGGTGATGAGAGAAGTCAAGGGGCAGGTTGTGTGGAGAGAATCCTGGAGAAAGGTGCTGATCAAGTCCACAACGTGACAATGAAGGTCCTGATGGCGCCGGAGGCATAAGGAGGGGAAAAAAAATTATCGAATGGAAAAAAAGGGGAAGAGAAGTAGAGGTAAAAGGCCTTCAGCTCGTAAAGGGCGTGTTTCTGTTCAACGCGAAAATCTGAAGATCAAAAGAGTAGATCAAAACCGCGTCAGCGCTTCGGGTTGCTATTGAAGGGGATCAACTCAGAAAGATGCCTCCACCGAAAGACTCAAAACCAGGCCGAAGGACCAAGGGTTTTGAGAGGGAATAACAATCCTTCGTTCGAAGGGTCAAGCACCCGTAATTGGAACGAAGCCCAGAAAGGTGGAAACAAGGTTCGAAAAAGTTTCAGTTAACACTGTAACAGTAGGGGAAGTTCTGTCTCAAGGGCGGAACGGGTGAGCTACCGCGGTTAAAAGTGAACCCTCGGGAGAAGATATGGAGACTTTATCTCTAGGTCTTTCTTTTCGGATGGAGGGAGAGATCAGAATGGCGGAGACATTATACAATATGAGGGGCGGAGGGCAGAAAAAGAAGAGTAATTTTCATACCGATATTGAAACACATAGAAGTGCGAGTGAAACGAATGATACATGAGCGAATAACTGGGCCTTGAAGATGAGTGTGAAACATCATATAGGGGATTTAATGAGTAAAGGCGACAGTCCACACTAAGAAAACATCCAAGATAGATTAGGGAAGCGGAAAGAGGGAAATAAGCTCTTTCCTAAGATGTAACTCTTATCTAAAATATCTGGGATGAAATTTAAGAAGGATCTTTCATGAACATGAGAAATATATCGGGCCAACTGGTTGCTATCAAGCTCGAAAAAGAAGAGGATTTGAAAAAGGAGCGCGGATGAGGGAGTCGCGATCAAAACTAGTAGCAACTCTGTGTACCCATCGAGCCAAGGGGGTCGTAAAGAGGAGAAAAATTTCTATTAAGAAAAGCAAGAGGGAGATTAACTTTGTGAAAAGACGGGAGTGTAGGGAAAAAGGACAGTTTCAATGCTGAAGACTCGCAGGGCAAAAATAGGAAAAAACTTGGGAGAAATCCAGGCTCTCTCGGCTTTCGCTCCCGGTATCTGCGCGAAACTAAGGGGAGCGACTGGGGAGGGAAACCGATAACTTAAGTGAAAAATTGTGCTTTCAAATATTACCTCCAATAGAGGGAGTTACAATAGAGCTGCCTCTGGCCTGAGCGATCGGGGGGGGGGCAGTTTGAGGGGAGGTTAGTCGCCTCGCATAACTGCTTCATCGTAACGTAGGCCTTGACCTTACAAAACTCTCGAAAGGGAATTGACAACTGACACGAGCACTCGGAACTCGACACCATCTTCCTGAGAGAGGCACTCAGTTTCATCAGGAGTCTTAGATATTCACCTTAAAAAAACCCTGAGAACCTCGACGAAGACGGGAGTTTCTCTAAATCATCGTCTGTATAGGTTTCTTAAAGAAAAGGTCTAAAAAAGAAGGACGGAAAAGTGAAGTTCGCTATGTCGGAGTCGAAAAAATATCCTGTAATGTTGATTGATTGAGCAATTTTCTTACCCGCAGAAAGAAGGTAGAGAGAGGGGCGTTGGAGCATTTCGCAAAAAAGCTCTCCTTTTCTGTTGCGAAAGGAAAGAGCCGGTGGGACCGCGCTAGCGCATCCCGATGTCCTGGGCCGAGGTCGAGGGGGAAAAACATCAAAGGCTTATGGTCCGAAGAAATCTAGAAAAAAAACCAAAAGGGCAGTAAAATATATAAAGATTGAAAAACGTTAATCCATCCGCACTTTTCCGGAAAGAAAGAGTCAGGGAGGGCTTTAACCAGGAGACGGGTCAGCAGCAGGAGTAGTTTCTCCATAAAAGAGAAAGAGCGGGGGTGCGACCCTGCGCCTCATACTCCTAGATTCTATACCGAGGAAGTTGCTCTGATGGGCATCTCAAAAGCGAAGGCTTTACGAGTCCCGTCTTTCCCACAGGAAAGGGTCGAAGGGCACGAGAGATGAGCAAGCCGTTTCTGGAAGCATTCTTGAGGAATTACAGGATTCCGGAAAAGTAGGACGAAGAGGAGGGAAGAGTCCAGAAAATAAAGGAACGACGGGAGAGAGCTTAAGCCGTCTGAAAGGTTCGCTGCCAGGAAAATTTGATGAGCGATGAAAGTTGGGTCCGAGCAAAATGGAAGAAGGCCCCGGAGGGGGATGGGGGAGAGAAATGGTACGGAATGCATAAAATTCTTGAACGAAGAGAACAAAATTAAGTCAATCTGCGCAGAGTATGGGAAGACTGGGGGGAGAAAGAAGGTTAAGAGAATACATCGCAGTTCTCATGATATGGAACTCTTCCGGGGTCTGAGGAAATAGTCCTCCTGGCAGTCAGGGACAAAGGTGAAAGAGGTCTTCGGGTACCCGCGAAAGAAGGCTATCTCTCGCATACGGCTCGGAAAGAGACCTCATACTGGAGGGATACCCCGTGTGTGGAATAAAATTTTAGCTCTCGCTGTTCGTATGTGTAGTCTTCCCTCAATTTCTTAAGAATACCTAAAGCGCGCGGGATAGGTGCCAGCTGAAGCATCGGGATAAAATGAGAAAACCACCCCCCCCCCCCCCGACCAAATTGTTGGGGGTTTTTTTTTTTGGGGTTTTTTTGTTTTTTTTTGGGTGGAGTTGTTATATAAACCCCCCAAACCCAAACCCCCCCCCCCCCCAAAATACCCCCCCCCCCACAACCGCCCCCTCACAAAAAAAAAAGCACCCCGCCACCCCCCCGCCCACCTCCCCCCCCCACCCACCCCCCACCAATTTTGTTTGTTTTTTTTTTTTTTTTTTGTTGTTTGTTTTTTGTTTTTTTTTTTGTTGTTTTTTTTTAGGTGTTTGTTTTTTTTTTTTTTTGGGTTTTTTTTTTTGGTTTTTTTGGGGGTTTGTGTTTTTTACACCCCCCCCCCTCGTACTCCAAGCACTCCCCGATGGCTCCCCCTCAACCCCACCTCGCCCCCCCACACAACGCCCGCCGGTGTTGTTTTTTGTGTTGTGTTTGAATTTTTTTTGTTTGGTTTTTGTTTTTTTGGGGGTTGCCCCCACGGCCCCGACCTCCCCGCCCCCCCTCCCCCCCCGCTCCCTCCCAACCTCACCGCCACCGCCCCCCCAACCCGTCTGAGCAGGCAAGAGATCACCAACCCCCACCACCCCGCCCCCAGCGCGCGTCACGGCCTCAGCTCGCCCCCCCCCCCTCCCCACACACCCCCCACCAGCGGACCCCCCCCTCCCCCCCTCCCCCGAACGCCCCCACCCCGCGACCCGCCAACACCCTGATACCCAGGCCCCTCCCCCCGAAAGCGCCTCAGGTAGCCCCCCCCCCCTCCCCACCACCCACCACCACCCCCCAGGGCCCCCGTAACCCCACCAGCCGAGCGCCGCTTTTTTTGGCCGTCCGAAATGTGTATACGAGGGGGAGCATCAAAGTAAGGGTCCTCGTGGGGATCGGGGTGAGAGTAAAAGGCCAGCGAAAGCAAATCGCAACCGGGTGACCAAGAAATAGAGTCCTAGTCAGTTCCTATCTAGATGCACCAGTTTGTTCCAACTAGAGAAGGAGGGTGTCCGGAAATATAGTTAAGGAAACCTGCAGAACGCCCTTTCTATCTAAAAAGTCTTCGGAAAAAAGAGAGGGTCAGGGGGGAGCGCTTAGTGGAGTCCGAAGGGAAAAGGCTGAATGAGCGCTTAGAGGGTGACAGGGAGGTCAAGACGTGAAATTTCAAGTATAATGGGTTTCGCACACGAGGAAAAGCAAACTAGAGGAGCACAGCTGGGTAAAGCCAGAAGGGGAAAAAGAGCATTGTAGATGTTTCAAATAGGCGATTAAATCCGTGGGAAAATTGCGTCCCTATCCCACCTCAATGAGAAGTGAGGGGCAGAGAGCGTGATCAGAGAAGGGACCAACACCAAAGTAGAAGTTTTCGTTTATCTACTATCTGCCCAGAATTAAGATGAGTCAGAACACTCGGACGATAACAGGTCCTGCCGCCTGAATATGGGCGCCTAAGAAAAAATAAGCGAACACGTAAACGTATTTTGAATACTTAGGAGGGAAAGGGAAGCAGGGGTTAAAGGACCCACAGATTGATGTTTAGAAATTCGTCGCCAAAAAATTGGTCTTGATAAGTACTGTTGGGGGGTGTCGCTGTTTCGAAAAGCTGCTGCGAGCAACTCAAGGGATAAAGAATCTGGACGTGGCGCTTTGAGCTCTATACTCAGGGGAAAAAGTAAACTTCTAGATTTGAGACAGAAAGATCGTGAAGAAAACAAAAACTTTTCTCAGGAGGGGTAATCCGAGATCTCCTGGGACAGGAAAAGATCTAAAACGAATTGAAGCGAGTCAGAAATCCTTCGCCCGCCAATATCCTGGGTTTTAGACTCAGGGGTGTGATGACCGCCTTGACGTCCGGTGGAGGTCGAACAAACACTTCAACTTAAGATCACACGCATTCCTGGTATCACGAAGGGGCTTCAGGAATACGATGGGCGATTCTGTTTAACGCAATCTATTCAAAATACTGGGGGGGGTTTCTATGAAAACCTGGGAACTTGTTGGTCTCCTGCGAGAAAAAGATCAGTATAATATACCGTCACCTGACTTGTCTAACGAACGCTGGGGACGCAGGTTCTTCGAAAAGAGCCATGACACTGCAACATCCGGACTTTAGCCCCGTGCCAAAGGAGAAACATAGGAGCGCGAGGGTCGACGTGCCAAGGCTTAAAAAATATTAGGAGGAAGGAGGCAGGAGATACTGATGAC
>Ga0179593_1719572_pt1 | contig 11653 bp, 16 predicted proteins | sample CZODoug2_1_08_16_FD_185931 | JGI IMG/M metagenome (GOLD analysis project Ga0179593, IMG submission 185931) | Vadose zone soil fungal communities from Angelo Coast Range Reserve, California, USA - CZODoug2_1_08_16fungal (PacBio error correction) | ecosystem: Environmental > Terrestrial > Soil >...
AGAATGAGGAGGGGTCTACTGGATCGGAAAAACAAAAAAAAAAGGCCTTCGGAAGTAACTATCTCCACCGGCCCATTTGGTAGACAAGGGGGAGAACTGGAAGAATGGTCGTCATGGAAAAGCGGGAATCTGCTCATTCTTAAATGGGGGTGCTTTCGAGGGGGGGGGGCCCGGCAAAAAAAGTCAATCGGAAGGGGAAGAAGTTAAGGAGGCTAGTTACAAAAAAAAAAGATCCAAGAAAGGTTCATTTACGGGGGGAGACCGCGTTTTCCCGCATTATGAAGATGGGATCGACTGTTCCTCCGCGAGGAAAGGATCTCCAAAAAAAAAAAATACAGAAAAAAAAAACGACCGAGTGAGTCTGAGGAAGTCCAAATCGATAACGTGGGACACTTAGAAGAGGCCTGTCAGGGGGGACTGGAGGCCGAAAGGGAAAAGTGTTGCAAGGAAGACCTATCAGTCCGACCAAATAATTCAAAGACCTGGAGAAAGTGGCTGAACGGGGGGGTAAGAGAAGGAAAGATCTCCGAAGATCACCATCAAGCTGAAGAAAATGCGTAAAAAAAGAGGGTCTGAGGGGGAATACCCGCGAGAACACCTACTGAGACTAGAGGCGGCTGACGGAGAAAAAGGCGGGGATTGTCGGGGAAAATTAGGGGAAAGCTCCCTCGGAAAAAAGGGATTATGTAATCACAGGCCGCGATCATTCTGGGCACACCAAATTCGAAGACGAAGAGGGGCCGAAGTGTTTAACCGAAAGGGAAGACGTGATCCAGGGAAAAAGGGTGTGGTAGTCCAGAGGAGAGAATCTTAATTCGGTTGGGGGAATCCAGGGAAAGATATGAAAAAAAACGTCAAAAACAGAAGGGGCCTCGGAAGTTCCAGACTATGAGGAATTCCAACAGGGGAGTCTACGTCAAAAGATCATGATAAGGTCTTGTATAAAATCCATGGAGGTTCTAGAAAGAGAAAAGGGTTCCCAATCTGGTACTGACACAGAGGGATCAGGAACAACATTTCTTTAGGAAACTTCGGGGGAAAGCCCAACCTAATCACATAATTTCTCAAGTAAAGGGGATATTAAGTGAGACCTGAGGAGAAAAACTTAACTTCGAAAATCGGTCGAACGGCAGGTGGACATACTAGTAATATTGGCCACATGCAGCGCAGAAAATATACGGAAGGAAAGGGGGCAAGGAAGGGGAAATATCCGAAGTGCATTAAAGAAAAAATAAAGGTTATTCCTCTACTTGCTCGAAGAACACCGATTTTCCACAAAGGAAGGGTTCTATGTGCCAGGGTTCGCAGAAGAGGAAATTTAAGATAATAAGTAGGAAGAAAACATTTGTAAAGAGACCCTCTTTACGGAGGAAATGAAATCCAAAGAAAAAAGAGAAAAATCCTAGCTTCTACCGCATGCTTATCCTCCGTGGCGCGGGTATCTTGAGACGAAAGAAACCCTAAAGGAGTCCTTCGGAAAAGTGAGGCTTAACGGACTGTATTTGGGGAAAACTCCCAGATTCGAAACCAGGTGATAGGGTTGGGGAAGTTACAGAAAAAGAGGGCAGAGGGGCTCAAGTACTGGGAGTCATTAATGGGGGAAGGAAGAATATCACGAAGAAGACAAGTCCATTTCTAAAATAGGGTGGCATTTCCGGGACACTCAAAAGGACAAAAAAGTGTAGAAAAAAAAGGGTCCACTTAAAGGAACCGGCGCGATAAAGGGAAAAAGAAGAAACGTCCGGGGAAGACTTGAAAAGCCACAAGGGGGAAAGAGAACCCGTTCCATTTCGTCACTGACAAAAAAGAAAAAGAAGTCTCTACTTCGAGGGAAGGGGGATGTTTGAAGCGGAAAAGACACTTAAGTCCATAATGGAGAATCCCCAAAAAGTGGGGCGGAGGAAAGCATTAATGTTTCTAGGAGAAGAGATCGGGGGAAGGGTTCCTACACCAAAAAAAAAAACGTATCTGGAGGAAAGATTAACCAAGTAAAACATGAGAAGGCGCCAAGAAATATCGATCAGGAAAAAAGGTTGACGTCGGATTCGACGTTCAAAGAAAGCGGAGAGAGTAGTAGGAAAATGCGACAAAGAAAAAAGGGGGGAGCCCGCAGCAGTCCGGAAAAAAAATGTACAGGCGGACATGTACCGAAAAAAAGAAATTGGAGACCCCGGGTCGGGGGGTCTGCAACTCAGGGTCGAAAAGACCTAGGAAGTCAAAAAATAAAAGCGTCGAAAGGAAGAAAAACCCAAAACAGAGAAGGACAAGCAATGGAGGTCAACGAAAAAAGAGAGGGGAAGGGGAACAAAAAAAAAAACGTATCTACCCAACAGCAAAAGATTTTGCGGAAGAAAAAAGTCTAGCTATGAAAAAAAGGAGAAGGAGGGAGGACCATTAAAAAGAGGGATCTATCTAGCAAAACGGATTAAATGAATCAGAGGTCCCGAGGCTAATGCCGCAAATATCCTCCGGGGCAAGAAGAAAAAATCCGGGAGGGGAGGGGGAAATGTTGGTAGAGAGGACTCAAGGTAGGGGAACCGTGGCTCAAAAAAGATGAAGGGGGGTTCATCTCCGGCTTACTGCGCGCCGGGGGGTCTTCCCTCCGTGGACCATACTCGGGTGGGGGAAAACGGGGGGAAGAACCCCCACGAAGTTTCCAAGGCCTATTGATCAGCTATGAATACATTCTAAAGGAAGGGCTACCTGTGAATCAACGACTATTCGGGTCAAGAGCCCATGAGGGAGGGGAAGACATGCATGGGAATCCGCCGAAACGTCAGAATAAAATACGGTAGGTCGAAGAGTGCTCCTTTCTACGTCGGCATTCCGCGGAAGAACGCTACTGGTATCGACAGACCGGTTGGTGGGTGGCTTACACCGGCCTACAGAAAAGTCATGAAAAAAAGGGGCGGAAAGGTAATAGGGAGGAGGGGGGAAGGGGGAGGGGTAAGGGGTTGGTGGGGGTAGAGTAGGAGGGAAAAGGAGGGGAGGGGTGGGGGAGGGGGGGATAGGGGTAGAGGGCGGGGAGGAGGTAGTGGGGGGTGGATGGGTAGGAGGGAGAGATGAGGTGGGGAGGGGGACTGTATCGGTGGGGTTGAGTGGGCGGGGTTGACGGGTGGGGTTGATGGGGGAGGGGGGGAGGGGGATAGTAAGTGTGGGTAGTGGATAGGAAGAGGATGGGGGGGGGGGGGGGGGCGGGGGGGGTGGGGTGGGCGAAAAGGTGGAGAGGTGGGGAGGGGGTGAGGCGGGGAGGGGGTGAGACAGGGTGGTGGACCAGGGGGGACGGGGGGGGGGGGCGAAGACGTGATAGGGGGGGATGGGATGGGGGGGGGAAGGAGGATGGAGGAGAAGAGGGGGAGGGTATGGGTGCCTGGGGTGAGTGCAGGGGGGAGAGAAGGGAGGGGTGGGAATGGGGAGGGGGGGACAGGAAGGGGGTAGGAGGGATGGGGAAGTGTGGAGGAAAGGAAGAAGAGAGAGGCATTCGTGGGGGGAGGGAAAGTGTGGTTGTAGGGGGGGGGGGAGGGGTGGAGGAAGTGGGGGGGGGAGGGGTGGTGGGGGCGAGTGGGGTGGGGAGGGTGATGCGGTAGAGGGGGGTGGGGGGGGGGGGGAAGGGGGAAAGAGCGTGGAGGGGTTCACTATGTTGGGAGGAGTGGGGAGGGGATAGGGTATGGGGGGGCGGTCGAGAGGAGGGGGGAGAATAAAGGTTCCAGCGAGGGGGGGGGGGCGTGGCGGGGGAGGTGAGTTGGGGGTTGGTGGGCGGGTAAGAAGCGAGAGGTGAGGGGATGGGATGGGATTGTGAAGTGAAGTGGGATGCAGTAAGGTCAGGGGGGTGTGGAGGGGGGGATGGGGGGGGGGAGCGGGGGGGGGGGTGGGTGGGGTGGAGAGTAGTAAAGATGGAGGAGGTGGGGAAGAATATGGGCGGGGTGAGGAGGGGGGGGTGGGGGGTGGGGGGGGGAAGAGGGTGTGAGGGGGGGGGGGGGGAGGAAGTGGAGGTGGAGGCGGGCAATGGGGGGGGGAGTGGTGGGGGGGAAGGGGAGATGGGGGCGGACGGTGGGGGAGGAGGAGAGAGGGGGGATGGGGGGTTAGAGGGGAATACTGGGGATATAGTGTTGCGGGGGGGGGGAGGGGTGGGTGGGGGGAGGGGGGGGGGAGGTGGGGGGGGGGGGAAGGGGGGGAGGGGGTGGTGTGAACCGGGAAGGGAGGGGGGGGGGGGGGGAATGGGAAGGAGGTGGGGGGGTATGGGGGAAGGAAGGGAGACGGGAGAAAGGGGTGAGGGTGGGGGAAAGAGGATGGTGGGCAGGGTGGGGTAGGGCAAGAGGGGAGGGAAGTTGGAAAGAGGGAGATGAAGGGGTTAGAGGGGGACGGGGAGCGGGGGGAGGGAGGGGGGAGGGAGGGGGCGGGGCGGGGGGGGTAGACGAGAGGGGGTGTTACAAGGGAGAGGTGAGGGGGACAGGGAGGGGGAGGGGCGGGCGATGAGAGGAAAGATGGGGGGAGAGAAGGAGGGGGAGCGGAGGGGGAAGGGGAAGGGGCGGAGGAGGTGGGGGGAGAGGGTGGGGAGGGATGAGAGGGGGAAGAGGGTATGTGGGGGATGGGGGGGGGGCGAATGGGGGGGAGGGGGTTGAGGAGGAGGAGGAGCAAAGGGGATGTGGACGGGGTGGAGAGATAGACGAGAGTTGGGGAGGGAAAGAGATAGGGGAGAAGCTGGCAAAGAGGGGGGACGTTAAGAAGAGAAATTCGAAACGACCTCTTCAATAAAGGAAAATGACTGGGCTCGACTCGAGAGGATTTTCGCCCTTGAAGAAATGGACCTGGGAAGGACTTGGCTAAAGTGATTACGGGGCAAAAGGGCGATCCGGGGCTTGGCGGGGTGAAGGGGACTTTTACCTTTTCTCGGACATTTTGTGTTAAAGGGTGGGTCGGCCAGGAAAATGGTCTTTGCGAAAGGGCGGTGGCGTCGGGAGTCGAATGAATACGCAAAAAGACGAACGCCCAGTTTAAAAAAAAAACATGTTAAAAAAGTCCCCAAACACGCCCCGGAATCGGGCAAGAAGTACTGAAAGGACTTGAAGGAACTAAGAACGGAAAGGGATTCGTGTTAGGGGGGGGCTGGAGACGCTCCAAATCCATGAAAGCAGCAGGGGTCCGGTCGCCGCGGATTCTTTGTTTCATGGAAAAAGGGGATCTCAAAGGAGCTTCAAATCTTCCCATTCGGAAAAGGGTTACCGGGGGGCCGTACTTCACCTTGTTCGACGAAATATTATCAGCCAGGACGAAGGTCTCAACAAACGGGACAAGACCAGGGGGTCCCATCGGGGACGCAAGGTCAAGTGGGTGAAGGATTCAGCCCTGCACCTTCGGGGAATCCCCTGATTCGGGGGTTTCACTCAGGAAGTAATCCTGGGTATCGGGGGGGCTGGATTCTGGGGGGGGTGTCAAATTTACAGTCCATCCTAAGCTGGGAGAAATTCCCCCTCTCCAGGGGGGTCAGGTGGCAACGTTATCAGTGTGATCCTGCGCGGGGATGTAGGTGGCTTCCAAAACGCCTTCGTCCTCAGTCCAGTGGAGAGGGGGTCTTCAAAAAGGGGGGCCAAGGAAGCCAACACGATGGTCTTTTTCGGAAAAGCGTCGCGCTGCTTGAGGGGGGAGACACGGGTGTGACCCCGGGGGGCAACGGAAAACGTGGAAAAACTGGCCTCGGCCTTGTGGCTTTCCTCGGACTTGACAAGGGAGTTCCACGCTTCAGGGATCTTGGAAAGGTACTAAAGATCGGGACGCTCAAGGGGACGTTCACCCGCGATCGAGTCCGTAGGCGCATGGGGGGGGGTTTGAGAAACCATGATGCTGCGACTGGTGCGTCAGCGTCCTTTAAAAAGGGGAAAGGGGAACCCCGAAAAAAGGGAAAAGAACCTCCAGAGAGAGTATTCTCCGTCAACAGGAGCTTTAGAATCGGTGACTACTCGTGGGAGTGTTTTTCCAGGAAGAACCTGGCAGGGGGCTGATTGGGTCAAAGGGAGGTATTCCTCGGGACGAAAGTCTCCAGGCCCCAAAGGCGGTTTAAAACAAAGGGGAGCTTGAAAGGACGATGGGAACGACTGATCGTCCGCGGTGCACAGACGTCATCCAAGAACCTCGCAGCAGTACCCCTGGAGCCAACTTTGTCCGAAGGGGAAAGGTGAGGGAAGGCCAGTGACTAAAGGAGTTCTCAAGGGCTAAGGGGGCTCGGACGGGATGGGAGGGCTGGGAGATACTCTGGGGCGTCTCCGCAGGGGGGAAAGGAGAGGACCATGAAACAGGGCGGTTACCCGACGTTCACACCTGGAAAGAATTACAAATAGAGGGGGAAGTGAGTGCTTGAACTATCTTGGGGAAAAAGGGGGGGGAGTACTTCTATAAAAGTGGGAAAAACGGGAAACAGCCCCCATACCAGGCAGAAACCTTCTCGGCAAGAGAGAAGTCCCCAAGAGGGAAAACCTGGTAGGCGAAAAATAAACAGGGACACCAACTGACTACGCGATCATCGGGGACCGAGCCTGACTGGGTCAGTCCTGGAGACTAACCAGAAAACCTTAGAGAGGGCTCAAAAAGGGGTGGATTAAAGAGATATAGACTTCATGCGGAAAGACTCTCGGTCGGAGGTGCGGAAAAGGCAAACGTAAGGAAAGCCATGGAAAAAAAGGAGACATTTTTTATTAACGGGTATAACTGGACGCCTGTTGAATGGGTTCCCCCCAAATTGGCGGTGGTAGTAGGCTAGAAGAGTCGGAGAAAGAGTGGGTCGGGGTGGGCCAGGCCCCCACCTACGACCGCTATCCCGGGTGGACATCCGGGGAAAGGAATTGGAGGAGGGGGGAAAGAAGGAATCAAAATACACTAAACTGGCCACAAGGGTGATTCATGTGCTCTCAAGCAAAAGGAGGCTCGCCGCGCGTATTGAGCAAGGCCCAGCGCGCCCCCAAAAAAGAAACGTCCGGGAGAAAAGACGGGAACGGGGGGGGGGAAAGGTAAAACGGGGGAACGTCCTCCCGTCTGAGGTCAGGGTGTACTAGCAGAATTTCGGGGATGAAGTCCGTGCCGAGATCAGAACAGACAAAAAAGAAAGCAAGATCACGGGAAAGGAAAAAAAAAATGGGGGGGGCAAGGGGGGGCTTATCGCCGGGATCACCATAAAAAAGGGGTCATGGTCCTGCGACAGGTACCAGTTTGGGGGTACGGGAAAAATTCGAAAAAGGGTAGAAAAAATCGAAACTTTGAAGCGAACAGAAAGGATTGAGTAGGGGAATGTTTCCAGGCGCGGAACCTCGCAAGGAAAGTTCAAAAGGGGGGCGGGGGAAATTCTTAAGAAGAAAAATGACTAGAATGGGGCCTCTGGTGAACGGGGAGTCTTACGCAGAAGGAGGCTTGCAGGTATCGTGTTTGGAGGACGGAGAGGAACTCCCAGCGGAGGGAGGGGGGGGGGCCGGCCAGAGGAAACAAAAAAAAAGGGGGAGCACGCATTTGGTCCGCGTCTCCCCGCCTATGACGAACAAGGACCCTTCCGAGAAAAGAATCGCCGCGTCGGAAGGGTCAGAAAAGGGGGTGGAGGGGGGGGAGTTAAAAAAAAGAAAAATAATCAGGGCGTTAGTTACTCCGTCGTATAATCAAAGACAAAGCCCGCGAAGGAAAAAGAAATTACATTATGGGAGAGGGACGGAAGGTATCCATACACGGGAGGAACGGGAAAACTTCAGAGGAGAGAGAGGCCGCTATTAGGAAAAAAAAAACAGCATCGCCAGCCCAGGGGAACGGGATACGGCGAGTGCCACGGAGGCATCATTGATCCAAGAAGGGAAGATGTCCTTCCATCCACCCACATTTGTAGAAGAAGTGAGGAGGAAAACACAAAAGGGGGTGCATTCGCAGAAGAGCGTCTGTCTAACAATTCCGGGGGGAAAGCGTTACGTGAAGAAGAATAAAATTAATATGAGGGAAGACCACAGGGGAAGCAAAGGAAAAGATAAGGGGGGTAATCTAAAACTGGCGTCTGGGGGGTCGACATCACAGAAAAAAAAAGCGTCTATACAGGAGGAGAGGGTTCGGGACGAAAGAAGTGTCCTTAAGGGGGAGGACTGGGGGGGGAGTTTAAGGGAGCACCCGGGGGGGGGACGTGAACCTGGACCACAACGGTCCGGTCGTGCGGAAAAACCATTGAAGGGTGAGGCCTTCAGGGATGGCAGTGTCGTAGAGCGACTAAAAAAATAAAGCATGGGGGCATATCAACCAAAAATGCGCCCCTTTCAAGGGCAACCGGTAGGAGAATCCGCAGGAGGGGAGAAGAAAATCTTCCGTCCTACAGGGACACATAAGAGGGAAAAAAAAAGGTCTCAAAAGGGGAGGTCGGGCAAAAAAAAAAAACTGCACGAAGGGGAAATGGCCTTTTGCAGAGGTTGGTCCACGAGCAAGTGCTCAGGGTGGGGCATAATCGGAGTATGGAAGGACCCCAGGGGAAAAGGGGCGGGCATTTTCTGGCAAGGGAAGGTTCTGGGGAAAGGGGGAGATCGAAGGACGCCACAAAGATGTCTGATTCCCGCAGACAACTTCGGAAGGCGAAAATTCTCTCCGAAGTCAGGGGAAAGCACAGAAACCAACTAAGCAAAGACTTTATTTAAGAAAGGGGGAAGGTCTGGTCGGAGTACGCAGCTTGCCCTCTGCTTAGGGGCGGGGCAGGGACTCACCCGAAGAATGGGAGATTCCCGCAGAGAGGGGGGAGAACAGTTCTGGAAAGAAAAAAAGCGGCAGGAGAAATCGTTTAAAAAAGGGAAAAAGTAGGGTACAGAGGGTTAAGAAGGTGGCTTCAACCGGACCACCCGAGGTCAAATTATTCCTCCACACGGAGGAATAGGCGCATGCACCTCAGAACTGGAAGAGCAAAGAAGGGGGGGCACCTGGGGGGGGGATCTGAAAAGAGGGGGAGGTTCCCGGAATCTCTGCCCAGGAAAAACCGGCTGGGACGCCGGTCAATCTCTTCCGATAGACTAGCAAACACGGAGGGGGAAGGAAAAGGCTCTCTCATAAAAAGGGGAGGACCAGAAATCTCCTCAGAAACAAAAAAAAACGAAGCAAGGAGTTTTGTCGAGCTCCCTTCAAGGGCTGCACTGTGCCACTTAATTGCTGGAGATTGAAAAGAGGCCGAAGGGGGAAGATGTGCGGAAGGGAAAAAAGTGACACTCGGTTGGTAAAGGTTTTCGAACTAGCCGACCGAGGGCCTCCAATTTCCGGGAGTGGGGGTTTCAGGTAACCGGGATAAGTCTGAGCTCAGGAGCTACGACTCCAGGGGAGGGGAACAGGAAGCGTATCGGGGGGGACGCCCTTCTTTCTTTTCGCACACTCGCCTACTACGCCGGACCTACTTGGCGGAAAAAAGTGACGTCGAAACGTTGAAAGGGAAGGTCTAGAAATGGGCTGGAAAAAAGCAATTCACGTCAAAGGAGCCGCTTAGACGTGTTTGGACGTGATCGCCAGAGTCCTTGTGGTGGGTGGGGGCGTCCCACACAGAGGTCCTTCTTAAGAACAGAAAAAGAAGGCCAGCGAAAAAAAAAAAAAGGGGAAACATATCAACAGATTCTGGCCCTTATCAAGGATCTTGGACAAAAGAAAGAAACCTGGAAAAGGGGAAATGGCGACTACGTCGGGAAAGGAGGGTACTCCGTGAAAAACCTGGAAAAATGTCGACAAGCTTCTTGGGCAAGGGGAGGGTCCGTGTAAAGAAAGAAGTCTGGCGGATAGGGGGCGACACGAACGGCCAGAAAAATTGAAAAAGGGTACGGGAACTTGCCATTCTAAAGCCTGGTCTGGGGGGTAACGTTCGTGGAGCTTAGTCCGAAGAAAAGGAAGGGAATACTCACCACGGAGGGGACGGGGGCGAATAAAGAAAAAAAGAAAGGGCTAACTCGGGCAACACGGGAATATCTAAGTCCCGTAATTGCGGGCAGTTCGTCACTAACCGGCGAAGGAAGGGGGAGCCGTGAAGGGGGCTGGAAAGGAAAAGCGTACGGCTCTCACGGGGAATGAGATCGAAGGAATGAGTTTTGGAACTGCGTGGCAAGTAGCGAAAGGGAGTTCGGAAAAATCCATCTGGAAGAGGAAGGCCCTTCATACCGCGGGACAACTTCCACCTTGTTCTACTACAGGGGATATCTCAATAACGATATTCGCACAAAAAGAAATAGCACGGGAAGGGTGGGTGAACAGGGGACGAAAGGATACTCAACGATGGATGGAAAACCTCACCTTGATGATCCCTTTCGAAATTTCAAGAGAAGGGAAGGCCCGTAGAGGGGGGGGGGGGAGACCTGCTGGGGGAATAAGAGGGGGGAGAAGCTTTGAAAAAAAGGAACGAGCCGGGGGAGGGAAGCCTCTGTCCTGGCTAGGTCCACGGACCTATCCCCATGTACTGGTAGAAATTAGGGAGGGGGTATGTTGGGAGTAAGTCCTTCGTAAGAAATGATCTGAGGAGCTTGCACAGCCTCTTGCGTCGTTGCTGGGGAGGAACCGGTAACCGACAGTCTACTGCAGTCCAGCTACTGGTGGGCCTTGGGGAAGGGGGACCAAAACGAGGGGGTGAACTTGGATGTGGTCCTCGGGGTAACGAGGGCGGAAAAAAAACACCGAAGGCAAAGAGTACTGGACCCAAAAAAAAATACTAGGACGACACGGTTCACAACCGATTGCCTCGATGTGAAGTAATCATTGGTGTAGCCAGACATGAAGGAGAGGGGTTGCTTCTCAGCCGGGGACAGGGAGCCGCGTTCGCTTGTCCCGGACTCCGATCGTCCGACGAAATCCAAAAAAAGAAATAATCAGTCTACAGGTGGCCGGACGCGTGGGAGGGTTTCCAGTACTCCCACAGCTACCGGGCCGGAGGAAAGCCGAGGAGTGGGAAGGCGACGGAATAGAACTCGACTACCTGGAAGACCAGTCAAAAAAATTTTTAAAGCAAAGTGATATTGTCTGGGGTCGGAAAAGTTGGTAGGGATGGAGGAGCCAGAAAAGACGGGGACGCTACGACCTCGCTGGCAAGTAAAAAATTTACATCAAAACGGGGGGGAGAAGTTTCCAACTTGAAGGGGAAACGGAAAGAGGGGGGGGAGGGAGGACCTCCGGGACCTGAAAGGGGGTGTCTTCGGCTCAAGTCTGCTGGGGAAGTTCCTAACTATGGCATGCAGAGCGCCGGGAGGGGGGAGGCCAAATGTCGAGCGAAAAAGGGAAAGCCACCAGGGAGACAGTTGGCAAAAAGAGGACGATTACACTCGATGGATTTAAAAATTCACGGGGGGCTTGAACGAGCAAGGACCGAAAGGGGGGAGAGTCGAGAGCAGGGGGACTTGGGGATATTGAGGAAAAAAAAACTGAATCGAAAAGAGGACGTCACGAGCGACGACACATGGGGCAAGGGGCCACAACAAAGGGAGTCAAAGGTTCTACCCAGGGTAAGAAAAAAAATTGGAAGAAGGAGCGTGGATCCAGAAACTTGGTCCACGAAGTTCCTTGTAAACTAAACGAGAGACAAAGAAAAGCCGAGAAAGAGAAAAAAACAAAGAAAAGAAAAAGAGAAATGCGGGCAAGACCGTCGGTCCCAGCTGACCAGGCCGAAAAAACGTCCCGGCTGGGTGCCCGA
>Ga0179593_1439509_pt1 | contig 11652 bp, 10 predicted proteins | sample CZODoug2_1_08_16_FD_185931 | JGI IMG/M metagenome (GOLD analysis project Ga0179593, IMG submission 185931) | Vadose zone soil fungal communities from Angelo Coast Range Reserve, California, USA - CZODoug2_1_08_16fungal (PacBio error correction) | ecosystem: Environmental > Terrestrial > Soil >...
CGTCAGTTCACAACTCCAGTTGAAAACTGACGAAATGGAAAGGAGCAGGACATTGGGAATCCGAGAAATGAGGGGCAGAAAAAATTTGTAAAGGAGTTCAGGTGGGCGGTCAAGTGCTGTAAGAAAAGAAATAACGGCAATTCGCTGGTTACGCGTTGCATGGCCGGGGGGACGGGACTGCGTTCAAGTGGCGGAAGTCGTTTAGCGAAAGAATGGGTCGTTCTTCATACTTTGGTTATTATTGTTGCGTAAGGGGGAAGAAAATGAAAGCTTGCGGGTGCGGGAGGGGGCTGGGAGATGAGTGATTAGTTTGGCGATACGGAACTTCCGGGGTTCATCTTCTCAGGGAGCCTGGTTGGGGAGAGAGACGGCTGTAGTTGTGGAGGACGGGGTTCAGTCTTAGAAAAAGAGTATAGGCTATCTCGCTGGTAGGTAACATGGGGAGGGAGTAGGAGTCCGTAGAAGTTCTAAAAATTCACGTCGGGGGATGTCTGGGGGGGGTGGGATGGATTCGGTCGGTTACGGGCAGGGAGAGCGTCTGGTTGGGGAGGGGAATTTAAGTGATGAAGGACGTAAGGTTTTTAGGTTAGGGTTATCCAGTCCCAAGGAATCAAAGGCTAGGGAGATGAGCTAGTTAGGCTCCCTACCGGGGGACGGAAAGGGGTGGAGCTACGAGGAAGCGGTATTCGGGAGTATGAGAGGGAAGATGGAGCCTCAGAAGATTCAAGGGGTAGAGGAGGAGTTCTGAAAAGGACAGAGAAGGGGGGCGGGGGGGTCTGGGGGGTGACATCGGTGGCTGGAGTCACGGGATGGACGTCAGAGGTCCAGAGAGGAAGGGGGCTAAAAAATTTGATACATGGCGATCTAAGGGTCGGGGGTCTGAGCCCAGAACGCCCACGAACGGAGTCGATAGGGTCATTAAAGCGTATCGGGCGGGTAGGAGCCGGGCCCCTAACGTGTGGCAGTGCGCTGTTCTTCTTTCGTGCTCGGGGAAAAGAGGGCGAGAAAGGGTGCGGCCTCAGGATAGTGGGTTGTCGAATGCAAACATTTGTGGAGGGCGGGTGAGGTTTTAGAGGCGAATCGTCGGAGAAAAGGGAGTAGGAAGCGTTGTTTGGGGTGGTAGAAGTAGTTTTGGGTGGACGGAATTTATTGGACCCGCCTGGGGTTCGGGCGCTGGGAGGAAAGACGAGGAAAGGAGGGTATGGGATGAAGGTTCGGTCCATGGCAGGCCAAAAGGGGGGGATTAACTTCTGACTTCTTACTATAGCTTCAATTGGGGAAAGCTATAGACGGGTTGCGCGAGGCTGTCGCAACGTACCGTACAAAACCGAAAGTAAGAGAGAATCGAAACGTCCCCATAAAGGGGAGGGCACGGATGGAATTGCAGAGTAAGCCGGGTCGCGGAATTTGGTCTATGATGGGGGGGAAAGGTGGGAAATTTGGGGCGAGGACCGCCAAGAAACTGTGAGAAGGTCGGAGAAGATGAGTTGCCGGGGGGAAGAAGGAAACGGACGGGCTGGGGGGACGGACTACGGAAAGTCGACACAACTTTTGGCAGGGGGCCTAGGAGTTTGTTGCGGCGGACAGGTCATAGGAGTTCAACCCGGGGGTCTAGGGGGTGCGGGTGGACGGAAGAGGGGTATGGAGGAGGGGAGTTCCGCCATGGATTGAATTTCGAGGGGCGTGTTTATGAAATCGACATGGACTGATAAGAATTACTGGTTCGCTTATTGATCGATATGGGGGGGCCGCGGCCGGGGTGAAATCCTCAAGCGGGGAGAACACCAGTGATTCCGTTTTTGGGCATAGTGGAATTCTTACAAGTGGAGTCCTCTTTTTGGGGGCATCCCCCTTGGGGAGTTTTTGCCAAAGGTGGGCTTTCCAGGCGGCTAAGGCGCGAGGCCGCGGTCTGATGGGGTTATGGGAAAAAGGAACCATAGCGGGCGTAGAGGGGGAGAAGTGGAAATGGGAGTCAGGAAGGGTGGGGGGGGTGGCGCGTTGGTTATCAGATGGCCTCAGCATCTTGCTTCCCCCAGGGGTTTCAGCGGAAACTTTGGTCGGTTGAAGTCGACCGGCTCGCCTTTTGAGACCCACGAGACTAACTTTCTGTCGCTACGTGTGAGCAGGCGGAGGGGGGGACCAATGTAGGATGGAGGGGCTCGACGAATCGCGGAGTGGCGAGAGGAAGGAGGGGGGGGGGTCAAGTTTCCTTGGGGGAAATACCAAGACGTGAAACGAGTGAGGGTAAAGGTGGAGGACGCTTGTGACGCCTTGGGCGGCGGTTTAAGAGAGCAGAGTGCTGCTGAAACGATTTACCCAGGCTAGACGTCGGTCAGCGGCCCAACTTGGTGGTTGGCGTGTCTCACGTCCCTGCCGGTGGGAAAAAGAATGGATCGGCGCCGGGAAAAAGAGTAAATAAACTTTCTAACTAACCAAAGGCAGCGGAGGGACCCTCATTGACGTGCTCTCGAAATTTCGGAAAAAAAGAGCTTGGCAAAGGCAGTTTATAAATGGCTCCTGTTCTTCGAGTGGGGGGAAAAAATGGGCGACTGAAAAACCTACGTTGGGGGGGAACGTTTGTTATGGGGGGGGACCACTCTTACGTAAAACCTGCAGAACAAGAAACGGGGGGAATTCATTCTAAGCAAATGACTCGGTGTGTCCCCTTTCCGGACTGGAAGACTGTAAGATTCCATTTTGAGATGGGGGGTTCACCAGGTACAATTCGAGATACACGGGGGTCAGAGTGAGCCGTTTAGATTGTATAATAGGCATGGAAATTGCCGAGATTTCGGGGCAAACGCAAAGAGAGCTCTACTTCAACAACAGGTACACTTATTAGGGGCGATTTAAAATATAGTCTAAGTCTGGCAGCAGGTGGCAGCCCAAGAGGGGGTATTGGCCAAGACGTTGACAAGTGTCCGGAAACCTTTCGGATCCGCGACTTGGTGATGTGAGGAAAAACCCTCTCAAAGGGAATTTAAACAAGGGGGAGAGGTCATTAGGGGGGGGAATAAAAAACAGAGTCCCAGGTTTAGCGAATTAAAATCAAACAACAAGTGTCGGGTTCTCCTTGTTAATTCTAAAAGGGGCTATTGAACAAACTGAAAACAGAAGGCGGGGGACGTGAATCAAGGTTTCAAAACGGGGCATAGAGAAAGCCATTTCCCAGACGATTAAACCACTTCGGGGGGCCAAGTTCTTCGCGTACGCAGGACCCGCCTGGGTGTCGTTGTGGTGTATTTCGATGGGAGTGAGATAGAGATCTGCCGACCCGCGCTGTCAACGGTGAAACGGGTCTCACAAGGAAAGAAGAAAGAGGTTTTGAGGACTCGAACGGGACGAGGATTTAAATCGTGTGGGAGGGAGCAAGAATGAGCTATTGGCCAACCCAGGGAGAACACTAAGCGTCAGCCCAACCACCTGACCTCCCATTCTTAAAACGAGGGGGTATTTAAAAAGGAAGGCAAAAACTACCTATGGACCACATCCTCGGGGGAGGAGAAAAAAGACAGATGAATATTTCACAAGTCCGCTGCCAAGCGCGAAAAATAAGGCACTGCGATACTTGGAGTCTCAATTCGGCATTTCTAAGCCAGACAGGTTTTGCCGCTAAAGAAAATAACGTTTGTGAAAGAAGCTCCATTCTGGAGGTACATCGAGAGAGCCACCCCATAGAAAAATATCGCCACTAAGAGTGGCGAATTGCCTTATTAATCAACACGCACGAAGGAGCTAGAATGAACAAATACCCCAGAAAAACCGGGGAACATCGCTTTCCCACCCAATCGGAGTAAAAGAGGGAAGAAGACACAGGTGCAACCCCGCAAATTTTGAAATGCAACTCGGAAAAGTCCAGGAAAGAGCCATAGGGCCCACAATTATAAACTTGTTAGAGGTAAAGCTTTCGAGGTCACCACGCAGTCCTCACACAGTCGCCGTGACCTACGAGGAAGAAACCTTCGGGAAGGGCCAGTCGAAGATTTCATCAATCACCCGAAGAGAAAGAAAAGAGACCATCCTCGGAGAATAAAGCTACATCCCTCCTTCCCAAAACGTCAAGGACCGGAAGACAGCGATGAGGGCAAGGGTACGCATACCACTCCCTCGAACATCAATTGGAAAAAAAGAGGGTGCAGTTCCAAGTCGAGGTCCCTCCGCAAGCCCCGACAAGGAACTCGTCACCTCACAACTGGAAATACCAATTATACACCAAGGTGAGAAAGCCAACCGGTTGCGGGGGCGGGCCTCGGCCAACCGGCCACGTAACAGCCGAACCGAGACCAACAATCTCCCCCACCCCCTGCAAAAGAAAACAGAAGAAAACTAACAAACACATAGCCGGGGAAAAAATTTACCGCAACAGGCGGCCTCGAAAAAGCCATCCCTTGCAGTTCTTCTGGGGGAGTTTTGCTATATATAGAGACGGAGCCGGGTCATAGCGTTGGTTTTCGGACGGGGGGGACTTGTCTCCCGTTCTGTACGAGCCACACGGACCGATATAGAATCAAAAGAAGAGCTTACTCTCAAGAGAGGGACAGAACTTATGATGCGTGATGGGGGCAAGGAGTGATGGCTATCAATAAAAGAAACGTCCATGCAAACTAAGGAAGCGTAAGTTACCGAGGACGCCAAGAAAAAAGGTTTTCCCAAGAGCAGTTCCGCAAAACGCCACAAAAAAGCAGGACGACGAGCCAAAAACCAAGAGACTTCAGTCCCTGATGTAACGAAACGACGTCAAGAAGATAAAGAAACAAGAACGCCGACCTGCTCAGCCTTCTGACGCCAAACCACCTATAAAGGGAAGTCCGTGGGGACCAAAGCCGCGGCCCAATTGGAACCGCGCCGAACTCGAACGCAAAACTCAAAAGGGGGGGGTGCAAAGTATTAACAATCGGGGATGTCCCAGGGACCAGAGACGAGACCTCCGTTTGCTGTTATGGGGTCGGGCGTCAGCCCACGAAGAGCGCACAGAGAGAAACTGGGCTGTAAAGGGGCCTCCTGAGAAAGCTAGGAAAAATCCCGAAACCTAAAACGATTCCCCCCCGTCAAGCCCTCCAGCGAAGAGAAAAGAAGGTCTGAAAAGGCCCTCTAAGAACCCTTCTTCGGATCCGATTAGAATCAAAGCCCAAACGCCACGGACCGGCTTCCCCCGAGAAGGGAGCAGGACCGACACGTCGAAATTTATTTCGCCGAATCGCCCGGGGGTCCAGTTGGCAAACCGGAGAGAGTATATGGAGCGGCAAACCCTCAAACCGGGTCCCAAACCGAACAGCAAAAAAACCTTCCTTCGCCATCAAAGGGAAGGCCGGAAAACAAAAAGCACAAAGGCGTTCCCGAAGAATCCAGCCTGAACCAACTCGACAGCACCCCGCAGCGTTCGAAATTCTCGGACTAGAACGGGAGGGGAAGTCAAGATCAACAGGAGTCTCTCCGGCCAGAAGGCAGACGTATTCTAAACCCAACCCTGGGGCAAACACAAGCAGAAGTACCTCTTGAGAACAAACTCGGGACCGGAAGAGAAACAGGCCTTCCAGATCGCCAAAGTCCTTAAGAATCAAGGAAAAACATACCATAGCTAAGGTACGAAAAACAGCGAAAGGAGGGGTATTCAGACCCGCCGCAAAATAATCCACAGAGTACGGGGAACAGCAGCAAAGACCGACGGCTAAAACAGGTTAACTGCGAAATGGGAAAACGGCATTCCAACAAAAGTAGCCAAAATTAAACTCGGAACCGGGATTGGGGCGGGAAATCGGATTTCACAAATCAAAAAAGAAAGAAACAAGCAACATCCTAATTGTGTAAATCATCTGTTGACGGCATAGCTGAGGCAAATGGCCAGGGAGGGCCGCGTTAAAAAATGGAGAGGATGGGAAGGATACCTCATCAACAACAAAAATGGAGGGGGGGGGGGGGGGGGGGGAAACTAGTAAGATCCCGGCAGGTAGGGGGAAGGAAAGTTAGGAAAGGCTTCACGGGCCATTGGGTTCGCGCGTGCAGAAGGGTGCAGAAAATTGGAGGTTTCGGCGTTTTCAAGCGGGGAAGACACGATGAAAAAGGGAATCATGCGGTGTCATGGGGCATCCTTGTGCGAGGGCCTGCGTGCACAAAGGGGCGGGGAAAGTGTATCGTAATGGGGCTGAGTTTCGGAATCTGGTTGGGGGGAAATTTTGCGCGGTCGGTAATAAAAATCACGCTTTAGGGGTGGGAGAAAGGGGAGGGGGAAAATGATTCTGGAAGGATTTGGCTAACTTACGCCTGGGTGGGAGGAGGACTTGGGAGAAGAGGTGGTGACGGGGCTCGACTGCTGGAGTGGGTCTTGACGGGGTGGGGTCGATGACGAAGAGGGGCGAAGGCAGATCTCAGCGGTGTCTCACCGGGAGAAGATTGACCGAGAATTTAGGAAATTGCGAGCGGGGGGAGGCGGTTGGGGGGAGGGAGGAATGCCCACGTCTGGGACGAAGGCTCGGATGGTTGGTCTTGGGGCCTTGAGTCTTACGGAGGGTTTGCGGTGAGGTGAGGAAAGACCGATACCGGAGCGTGAAAATGGCGCGTAGAAAAAAGAAAGTTCGACGTAAGGCTCGCTACGATGAGGGATTTATTCGGGGGGGGGGGTTGGTGGGGGGAGGAGATAGGTCCGCCTACAGTGCAGGTAGTAGGATGTCGGACGAGGCGCGAAGGAGGAGGCTGGGGGGAATCGGTGAGGGGGTCAACCGAGGAATGATTCTTTCGTCAGGGAGAACCATTGACTCTGGATATATTAAAGGAGGGGAGATCCCCTGCAAGAAATAAACGTGGGGTAATCCTCTAGGGGATTCATCGATTTGAGATACGAGGTCACTACACCTGTGGGAGGACAGGGGAGTTAGAGGTTAGGAGACGTTGAAAGTTGGACGTATTTGCAGATTTAGGGGTGTTTTTTGCAGGAGGGGGGAAAAAGGGGAGATTAGGGTGAGTTGGCGAAAAAGGCTTAAGGTCGTCGTACCTCAGGAAGAGGGGAGGTGTGGGGCGGGAAGGCCTTTGTTGTTGGGGGACGGGAATGTCTTTGAAATAAAAATTTGGTTCTTGGCGCGCAGACGGAGAATGACGGGCAGGAGGCTTTGAGTGAGTTCCGCAAAGCGAGAAGGGCAGTAAGCCCGACGAGTGACTGAGTGAGATAGCAGTTGGGGGAAAGTAGACGCGTTTTGCGAGAGAACGGGGGAGCCAGACGGAAGAACCAAAGAGACGGCTAGTGCAGACACTCCCAGAAAATGCAGGGGCTGGAGGGAGAGGAGCCGGGACGGAAGTTTGCGAGGATTGTAGTGACGGGGAGGGGAAGTAAGACATCAGAAAAAGGGGGGCGAGACGGGGTATTAGAAGATGATTTTCGTTTGAAAGAGTGGGGCGGAGGGGGGAGGGAACCTTACTGGGACGTTCATGTAAACAAACTTTTGGGGGGATTGATCCGAAGGGGGGGAGGTGGAGGGCGTAATTAACTATCGTAAGAGGTGCGGCGGGACGTGCGTAAGGGGGAGGGAGCGGATTACGCGGGGGGGGGGGGGGGGGGGGGTGGGGGGGGGGGGGGGGGGGGGGGGGGGGGGGGGGGGGGGGGGGGGGGGGGGGGGGGGGGAGAAAGGAGGGGTCAGGGGGGATTTCGAGGGCTGGGTTGAATTAAAAAGCGAAATGGAGAAGAATGTGAAGGTAGCTTAGGGAATTTCGAGGTGGGGGAGGCCTCGGGCCGGTGACATAGAAGCTTTAACCCACCAGTGGGAAGTGGTGGTGCATCTTTGCTAAAGGCCGGACGCTTGCCGCCGATTGGAACAAAAGAAGGGGAAGGGTGGAACAGGTGTCTGTTCCAGTCGGCGAAAGGCAGCGCGGCAGAGGGCGGATTTTGGGGCATGTCGAAAAAGGGGGGCGTCGTGAGAAAGGAGGACGTGAATTGTGCCACGGAGTGGGGAGAGGGCGGAGGGTTTTCGAAGTATGACTCAGAGATGAGGGGGGGAAGCCGTGTAAGCGTGAAACTTTCGGAGGGGGGAATCGACCTGCGCGATTTATCTCCGTCGCGGGGGGGTTGAGCTTTGGGCAGAGGGGTTTGAAAAGGTATTTGGGTGCAAGGAGGACGAAGCGCGGAAAAAAGGGGGAGAAGGGAGTTTGGCAAGGGGGGATGTTTGAAATAAAAACATCGTACACTAAAGATGGATTTGGGGGCTGTAAATCTTAGTGGAAGTCCTTTAGGGGTCCAATAGGAAAAATCGGGCTCGGCAACGATTGGAAAAGTTCGAAACTAAGGGAGGCAGATTGCAAAAATTTGTGGGTGGTTAGTGAAAAAGAGAAGAGAAGAATGCGTTTACATCTCCGGGATCGTGCCTCGCTGATAGAAATACAGCGGGAAAGCGAAAAGAGAAAAGTTAGGACTCTCTCTCAGAATTGCCCGAGTTGAAGCAGTCAGTGGAAATTTCCCGTGCTCGGAACGGATAGTTGAGAACCTTGGCTCCGAAAAAGACGCGTGTTGGCAGGTGGGAAAGAACACTCTGAATTAACACTGGCTAACCACAAGGGGGTCGTAAACGGGCGTCGTTGGTCGTCAGCTATGCCGAAAGGACGAAAAGCACTTTTAACATTTAGATTGAAAAAGGGTTGGGGGTCCAGTCACCAAGGCCGCCACGGATCCGGAAAAAGGCGTGCTTGCCTTTGGGCAAAGAATCTCATGGGGCAGGCAGATTGCGGCAAAACGCAACTCTCGTCTCACAAGAAAGTATTAAAAAAGGGGAGTCTCACCGAGAGAATAGAGTGGACGTGGTCAGACAATCTTGACCGTGCCAGGCCGGCCCCTGAAAAATGCTAAAGGCACGGCAGTCTTATCCTAGACTGTTTAAACTGTGACCAAAAACCCTCGCACAACTTGAGTTACAAGAGAGTCAGTCCGGATAGTGACGTACCAACGAAATGGTTTAGCGCATTAAGCGCCATGTAGGGTCGGCCAGGGGAATTTCAGAGGGTGTCTCATTCACAACAAGGAAAAAAAAAAAGCGGAGTGTCCGGCGTCAAACAGGGGTGCAAATATCGGGGGCAGAGCCGGGGACAGGTCACAAATTCCTGATGAACTTCGCAAAGGTTAGTCTATCTGCAGGACGGCCCCTTTGGAGTTTGGGTCTGAGGTTAGTCTACAGCGGGAAGATCCAGGCTTGCACGGGGAATTGACGGCTCAAAAAAAAAAAGGGGGGGGGGGAGAAAAGCACCGCGAGAGAGATTGTAGGAGGTTGGGGACGGAAGGACCTAGCTCTCTGGCCAAGAAATATAACAGGCGGCAAATAGTAGTCAACATAAATCCCATTCGTTTTACAGCACTGTTGGGGTCACAAAGGCAAATAACCCCCTCACTTGGAAAAGCCCGATGCGTCAGCCCCTGACATAATCCTTTAAAACATTTCCGGACGTGCCATCGTAAAAGAAAAATGACAGAAAGCATTCCCATTCTCGCGACGGGCGGAGTCAAATTAGAGGACAGGTTGAGGAATTCCAAGACAGTTACGGGTAAAGGGGGGGGGAAAAAACCCGCCATCGATGAGGTACTCCTAGATAACAAACCCGCGCACCGGAGACCACAACTCCGTGCTACGCTTCCCGTACTCAGAAGAAGGAGCAAAGTATCCGGACGCACATGTACACCACCTCAAAAAAAGAGTTTCACCCGCAGGGGCAGGGGTCACGAATGGAAATACACTTGCCAAACTCACATGTGCAAATCTCTCAGTCAAGGAAGGAATGACGACTATGCCCCCAACCTTCCATAAACTGGGGGGCGAAAGGAGGTCGATAATCAAACAGCCGTGGGCCCGCGTACGAAAAACAAAGCGCCGATGCAACGACCTAGAAAAGGCATCTGAGCCTGTTCGATTGAGACAAAAAGACCCTCGAAATCAGACCAAGACTCGGAGGAATCCCGCTCCATGAAAGGATCGTCCACCAACGTCGCCGCCTTCGAAAAGGGCATTTCATGGGAAAAAGCAAAATACCAAGAAACCCTCGGCTCGTCAAGGGTTGGAATGCCCGGAGGGGCACCGCCCTTCCTAGTCACGCTCAAAAAAACGAAAAGAAGTACTAACGAAACCCCGGACTACGACGGAAAAAAAAGGGAATGGCGGGAATCGCGACATTCACTAACACAACCGAAAGGAGGCATCGAAAAATGCTCACGGCTTCAACTCGGACAAATCAAAAAAGTGCAGTGTCTTCTGGGGGGAGTTCGATCTAATCCGGGAGCGTTTTCCGGAAGGCGGTAGACCGTGCAAAGAGCAAACGTCCAGACTAAGCGCCACAAAAAAAGGCTACGAGAAAGGGAGTCATCAGGAGTAGGCCTTCTGGACAAACCGTCTAGGGGCGGAAAATCAAAAAAAAGACGTTGGACCGGACTGAAACAAAATTATAGGGACGCCGGGCGCCCCTAAACCCAATGTTTGGAGAGAAGGAGTGAAAAGCAAAAACAAGGGAAAGGGACTTATGCACTGGGGAGCAGCCACAAAAAAAAAGAAGAAGGCTTAGGATTGGTCAACGTCCGCCTCTCAACTCCCCAAATAGAAAATGTCCTCGCCTTCGCAAAACCTATAACGGGGAAAAGGGGGGGCCGAAAAAAATCCGGAAAAAACTGGAACGCGGCTACAGGACTCGAAGGTCCACAGTACAACTCCATGGGGTTAGTTAAGAAGATGTAACATCTATGAATTGAAACCAGCTCAAGATATATGTCTTTCGGGGGTCGTGGCTTCAGGTAATATCAGACAGGGGGAGTAGAACCTGAAGGAGGCTAGCATGAACCGACCCGGAACTCCTCACCGATTCCACCCAGCACTCAACTCCGTAAAAAAGCCTCCGCACCGCCGGATCAAACTACTGAACCGCGGCGGTGGCCTAAACCTCTCCTCAAATCACACGAATAAAAATGAAAATACAATCTGACCGCGTGTATCGTCGAAAGAATTTCCTTCTGAAGGTATGGCGACTTAATCTGCCAGAAATGGGGGGAATCACCGCGCTCTAGGGACTGTCATCGGACATCACCCGAACAAGAAAAAAAAAAGGACTTATCAGTCAAGGAAAGTCCCATTCACCGCCACAACCAGAAGAAGAAATTCTAAGAAAGACGAAGTCACGGGCCTCAAACAACAAAAGGTCAAAAAACCGGCGAATGAGGATTCTTTCCGAATCTAAGGAAGGGTATCTAATCAGCCCTCGAATTAGCATCGGAGCAATAGTCAATCTTCAAAGAAAAAAAGATGAAAAGATCCACGACCATAATCGAGGAAAAGAACGGAAGAGCGCCGCACCATGGGCACGTACAGAAATAGACAAAGACTCCCGAAAGTACCGCCTTTCCGAACGAAAGCAAGGGGAATTGGGGGGGTTTCACTCAAGCGCAAAAGAAGCACAAAATTATGACGACATACATCTAAGGAAAATGTGAATCCACTTTAACTCGCCCCGCGCAAGGGAAGCCCCATTAAACTGAGGAAAACTGGTGGGGATGGGAATCTTCTTCAAATCAGAAAAACAAAGACCCTCAACCTCTTACTAAGGTATGAAAAAAAAAAAAAAGACTCGGCAGACCCCCAAAGAAAAGCACCGGGGACCAGAAGCAAATTTCCTGCAGCGTTAGGGGGCTCTAATTCAGTG
>Ga0179593_1443700_pt1 | contig 11652 bp, 13 predicted proteins | sample CZODoug2_1_08_16_FD_185931 | JGI IMG/M metagenome (GOLD analysis project Ga0179593, IMG submission 185931) | Vadose zone soil fungal communities from Angelo Coast Range Reserve, California, USA - CZODoug2_1_08_16fungal (PacBio error correction) | ecosystem: Environmental > Terrestrial > Soil >...
GCGAATCAGAATGCAGGAAAAGTGCAAGTAAGAAGAGACGGCCTGCCTTGTAGCAAACGCACGGAATAAAAACTGTGATGTCCCATAACTCAAGCAAAGCCAAGACGCAGAAGAAAGAAAAGGGGCGGCAAAAATCCGAAACCGTCCCAAAAAAAAAAAAGAACTAGTGGGGGGGGATGTGGAAGAAGAAAAAGAAAATTGCTGGCAAAAAAAACACCAATGGAGAAAAAAAGACAACGAGGGGAAACTAAAACAAGAAAGAACAGGGAAGTGGACGTGGGGTGCGGGCGGCCTACAAAGGAGAAGGGTCTCTTCGGCGGAGGAAGCCGGACTGTTCAATCGACCGAAAGGCGATGTGGGGGGGGGAATGGGGGAGAAAATAGGCAACGAACGAGCGGCAAAAAAAGGGTACGCATTTAGATTGAGCACTGCCACATACAGACCCGCAACAAAGTTGAGGAGGGGGGACCGAATAGATCCTCAGGGTGAACATACAAAACGCCAGGAAAACAAAAAAGGGACAAAGTCAAAAAAACGGGAAAGTGGTGTGATACGGACCAAAAAAAAAGGTTACCGTGAAGAAGTTAAGCAAGAAATAGGGTGTGGGCATCGTGCAAAGCGACCAATAAACCGGGGGGAAGGTGGCGCCGGCCAGAAACGCCCTTTCCTATTGATTCAACCCGCAAAAACGGCAAGAAACACAAAGTTCAGCAAAAAACGACTAAGAGCCAAGGGGGGGATTTTTCATGGGGTTGCTTTGATGGGGAAGAATCTTCCGTAGGTTGCACATGGCAGTTAGGGAAAAAAAAGCGAAGGCGGGCCCCGAAAGTAAAAATAGCGCGCGGGGGTATATATAAGAAACGGGGAGTAAAAAAAGGGAAGCCAGAAGGAAAAATCGGAAAGGAATACGGAAACAGAGAAGGGGAATATCCATTTAGGGAAAAAAAAAAACGGCAAAAAGGGGCGCAAAGGTCCATCACCGCACTGAATCCCGTGCCCGGGAAAATGAAATGAAAATCGGTGAGGGGGGGAAGGCCCAGAAAAAAATCGGTGGCCAGTGGAAGTTGACGCAGGTCAGGCCTCGCGACTAGAAAGTCCGAAGTTCAATCTTGCCAGAAAAAAAGGCAACGAAAAAACAAGAAAAGGAAGAATTGAACAGGAAAACGGAATATAGAGGCACCAAGACATACGACCCGCCAAAACTCTCACGAAAAAAAAAAACAAGAACTCGGGGGGGGGAGCTCCAAAATCTTAAACGAAAAAAAAAAACTGTGAAGCAACCAACCTCGGGGCCGGGCAGATTAATGGGGAAGGAAATCACTACGGGAAATGATTGGGGGGGTAAAAAAAAAACGGGGTCACACATCCAGCAAAAAAGGAACAAAACGGAAGACTCAGCTACTGGGGATCTAAAAGCGTGCCAAGGAATTTCTGGCTACGGGGCAGGTAAAGGAAAAAAAGTTTGCCAGACAGGCTATGAAATGACACAGAAAAGGGGAAAACACGAAGAAACATAAAATCCGGAGGTAGACCGAAAAGCGCACCGTTGTCCACGGACAAAAGTAAAAAATTCCAAAATCAACACCGCAGGAAAAACTACGTAACTGTTGGGACCAAGCCGAAACCCACGAAGGGGAGCAAAAATCAGAAAACCGAGGGAAAGATTGTTTTGTGAAACAGGGAAGCGACTAAAAAAACAAAAAAAGAAAACACAACAACCAAAAACCTATTATTTGAGAACTAGGCCCAGTAAAAAAAAGAAGACGTGTCCCGTGCGGCGTAGCTACCCTCCGGTGTTTGGGATGGGGGTCTGAGGAAAAAAAACTCAGTTTTCCGGTGCGAACACTTGCAGGTACGTATCGTTCCGACGGGGGCCTGGGGGAGGAGCATGAAAAAAGAAGGAATCAATGTCCAAAAACAATCGGTGGCACAAACTCGCAGAAAATGGCTGGCGTGCGGAGACATTAAGGTGGGGGGGAAAGATTGGAGAAGACCTAGACATGCGGGCCGCGCTGCAGGGGGGGCCAACAGAAAACTGAGCAAAAACGGATTTGAGGATTCAGACTACGCGTTACAAAAAGGAAAAGGGGCAAAAGGGAAAAAGGGAAAAGAAGAGTTAGGAAAAAGACACGCTCGAGCCTGAGAGGAGAAACAAAGCCTTCTACCTCGATGGATGGGGGGACTGGGGTGAAACATTGGGGGTTCAGTGGCGGTGGCTTTGAAAGGGAAAACAGGGGGGAACCGGATGATACTCTATCTTAACCACAATAAGAAGTCAATTCAAGGACACGCTCTTCTCGATAAACCTATGAGTGGAGTACTTTTAAAACATGGGGGGTCACACAGAACGGAAGGGTGGAAGGCCGATGCATGCATGGGGGAATATCAAGGGGGAGAGGAAAGCTAAAGGCCGAATGCAGGTCGATGACTTCAGTGATCCTTGGGGGAGAAAAAGGCAAAAAGGGGAGTTTAAGAAAGAGAGGGAGACCGTACACGCCAACGCAGGCAAAACTGGAAAAAGTGAAAAGGGGGGGGGGGAGAAAACCAAGAGAAATAAAATAAAAACGAAAACACGGACATACGGACTTGAGGAGGGGGAACAGGGCGGCAAACGGGGTGGGACGGGCGGGAAGAGGAAAAACAACGAACAAAAAATGGTTAACATGTCGCACTAAAAGAGCAAAGAATGATTGCCTGGAAAGGGGAAAACGACGGCCAACAATAAAAGAGCCATTCAAAAGGGGAAAAAAGCTAACGAGATCAGCGAGTGGCTGGAAATGAGAAAGTTGAACAAGAACAGGTAAAAAATCTGAGGACTGCACGCAAGACAGTGGGAGCGGGTCGGGGTCGAACAGAAAACGCCCCCGTCACAAAGGGAGGACTCCAAAAGAAGAAGACAGTCTTGGGGTGGTGAAGCACAGAGCGGGCCAAGTCCACCAAGAAAGTTTCGGTATGGGCTGGGAAAAGAATGGGACGTGTCCCAAGAAAAGGGACAGAGAAAAAAACGCAGTGAAAAAAAGCCAGACAAAATACCACAAATGAAGGTCATGGAAGGAATGCGTCAAACGGGGAAAAAATAAGAAGGAGTGGAAAAAGGGAAGAACAAAAACGGAATGGGGGAGGTTATAGGGCCGCGATATACGAAGGTGTCGTGGTAAAATTTAAAATGTCTCACTGAGACAAGAAAAAAGAGTTCAGGGGTTTTTAAAAAAACGATTCCAAAAAGGCCGGCGCTCCAAAGTGGCGTAAAAAAGAAAATTAGTAATGGAAAAGCGGGGTCGGAACTCTAAAAAGGGGGGGGGTGAACCAGGGGCTTTCAAGGGAAAAAAACCCTTTTACCCAAGAAAGAGGAATAACGAAAACCGCCCGCGGGAAAAGGGGGGTCTCGGGAGAAGAATGCCGCTGGTGAGGGGGGGGGGGTTTGGGGCCCAGAAAGTAGATCACAAAAGGAGTGGGGACCGTTGGAAAGGGGGAAAAAAGGGGGGTGAAATTGGGGGGTGCCAAATCGGATCCGCTCCAAAAGTTGGGATTCCAATTTAGAATTGGTGGGGAAGAAGAGGACTGGGAAAGATTGTTGGGGTTACCGCAGACCAGGATCGCCAAGTCCGGGACGCGTGCACGGGTGGTTCACACAGGAAATGAAAAGAGTAGAAAAAGGAAAAAACTGAGGGGGGGTAATCGGTACCCGAGAATTGCAAAAGCAACGGGTCGTGGTGAAAAAAATGGGGCCAAGACAAAGAATAAAACATCGGGGACAAACAAAAATGTTCCGGTTGGCTCCGATCGCGTAAAAAAAGACCGCAAAGAACAGGGCATGGGAAAGGGGGAAAAGGGGGGGACGAACAAAGGAGAGAGAAAAAAAAAAAGGGGCAATTGGCCAGGGATGGGTCTCAATCGCAGTGAAGCACCAGAAAAACGAGGGCAGGAAAACAAAAGGACGGAGGAATCTTGGGGCCTCCGGGACTGGTCGGCAGCGTTTTTAAAGCAAACAAAAAATGCCTTCTTGAAGAAGAAAATGGGGGGGGGGAGTCAAAAGCGCGAAAGAAACACAACGTAAAAAAAAAAAAAAACAAAAAAAAGGGGTAAGCCCGAAGGCCGGCGAGAAAAGCCTCCGGACAGGGGGGACCAACAGGGTAAGGGCTAAGGTGGGCTTTTTGGTGGGAAAGAAGAGCGAAGGGGACCGATCAAAGAAAATGGGGAAGGCGGGAGAAGGGTAAAAGAGCGCCCGGGGACCTAACGGACAACAAAAGGCAAATCCAAAAAAAGGGGACAGAACCAACGGGGAAAGAAGAGAGAAACAAAAAAAAATATTGGGTCATTAAATAAGGAAGAAAAAAAAATAATGGGGGGGGGGACCGGAAAGCCATGAGAAAACATGAAAAATGTTTGGTGCCCGTCTCAAGGACCTCTTGCTGTGTTAAAAGGGATAAAAAAGAGAAAAAACCGACTCGGGGAAGAGAGGCAAGCCAAGGGAAAAAGAACCAAACTGTGTGGGTCTAAAAAAAAATAAAAAAATGGAATGAGTTGCAAAAAGCGGCACGTCAAAGAGGGCGACGACCGCAAGCGGGGCGGGACACCATCCAGACTCGAAAAAGGGAGGGCTGGACCTAAAAACATTTAAAGAGATCATGGGCACCCGGGAAAACGATGGGGGCATCCTAGAAGAAAAGACGGCTGGCAAACTCGGTGGTGGACGAAGGGATCCATGGCGAAGGCAAAGAGAAAAGGGGCCCCGGCGTACAAGGAAGAGGGGGGGTGATCTAAAACCCGGGGGAGAAACGAGAAAAAAAATGAACCGGCCGGTGCACACTTCGTTATCACAAAGCCGAAGAGGAGAAAAAAAATCTACATGGGTTTTGCACAAAACTTATCTTCAGGAGGGACTGATAAAAAAAAAAAACCACGAAGCCGTTGGGATTGACCGGGCCAGATACGGGAGAAGGGAAAAAACATGGCAAGAGGGGAGTTGGGGAAAATAAAACGGTTGGGGGAACAAACTTGGACCTCGGGAAAAAAAAATCAACGACAGAAAACTGGGGACCCAGGGGAAGCCACTTTAGGACCAAAAAGACAAACATCAAGAGGAAACGACAAACATGTCGAGCACTTGGGTTAAAAGAGAAAAAACAAGTTCCTTCTTTATCAGAGGTTCCCTGATAAAGGACAAAAGACGAGTCAACAGGGAAAAAGAGGGGAGGACAAAGAAGTTCTCTAAAAAGGGCGGAAAACCAAAACAAAAATCGCCTACGGGAGGAATGGTAAAGCAAAAGGAAAAACGGTGCCCGGCGAGGCCCGCGACAGGGAGAGGCATCTGGGATTCCTGGGGAAAAAGGAACAGGGGGAGGGGAAAAATATCCCGATGCAAAAAAAAAAAGGGCCACCGATCGGGGGTTAATGAGGAACTCAATTAGGAAACTACGAGGGGATCAAAAGAAACGCTAATAAACTGAGGGGGTTCCGTCGCGCAACGGAAAAAACTCCAAGCGGACTAGAGGGGCGCCCGAATTCGAAAAAGATTCCCCATTCCTCGGGGTTGGACCAATATTGCGTCAAAACCGATCTGGGGATGCCACGACCGCAAAGAACAAAAAAACCAACAGGGTCTGAAATGTGGTCTGGGGAAAAAGGGACATGGGGCGGGGCAAAACCTGCTCCCCTTGCAAAAAAAAAAGTGACGCGGCAGGAAGGCGGACAGGGAAGTACGGGTGGGGCAGAAAAAAGGGGAAGAGTGTGGGGAACTTGTGGCAGAAACTACGGCCCGGCAACCGAGAAAGGAGAAAAGGAGGTTACACAAAAAAGGAAGGGGTAAAAAGGTTCCGAAAAGTGGCTCGTTACATACCAGACAATGGCGCAGGTTTTGGACGGAGCCGAAGTCAAAACCTGCACGGTAAAAGTTAGGCAAAAAAAAACGCACACAGAACCGCCGACGCGTAGATTTCAGGTTTTGGGGAAACCTGGGGCGCGTGAGGGGGCACAAAAGTGGACTGGGGGGGGAAGCACAAAGCAATCAGTTTGGTCGCCATGAACCACATCAATACCAATGGGCGTTTGGGAAAACCCATGAAAGGGTATAAAATATGATATCAAAAGCCCGCAAAAAAGTGGGGGGCCCTGAAGAACCGCCGACGCGCAGTTTGTGGAGGTTGCCGGGGGTGATGGGTAGGGGGGGTGGGGCCCAATCCCGGGCTTGGACGAATGGGGAACAGAAATGTGGGCTCCCCACCAAAGAGTAAGGGCAACTAAGGCGCGTTGGGCCAATCCCGTCGGGGGGAGAGGGGAAAGAAATCAAAGAAGTGAAATAAACAAAAAGCGGGAGGAAAAAAATGGGGAAAGATCCAGTGGGGAGGAAACCGGCAAAGGATCAAATTCTACAACCTGACATCACCAAGGAAAAAGATTGAAAAACGGAAACACAGCAAAGCGGGTGGTAAGAGAGCGGAGCGCTTGTTGTGGCCTGTTGCGCTGGAAACACATCGCGTAAAGGGAGACGGAAAAGTGTCAGAAGGGGGTTGGCCCCTGGGAAGCAGTCCAAAACCTGGGAAAAAAAAGGTTCGTTAACGGGGGAATAGTGGACGGGGGAAGGGGGGATGATAACACGAAAAACTGGGTCCCGGCACCGAACGCCGCCCGAAAGCGGGGTGTCCGATCAATTAAAAATTCATGAGGGGGTGCCTGAAGCACCAAGATGCACCTGGCAGCGTAGATGGAAAATCACGGCAAAGAGGTGTTTAGGGCCAAAAGCGCGACACCCCAGCGCCAAACATCTCGAGGGGGGGGGGGCGAGAAAAAACAAAATCGGGAAAAAAAGGAATTGGGGGATTTGTACTCAGTGACTTACGCGGCCAGGTCAAACCGAAAAAAAAAGTTTGTAGGGCCAAAGGACCCAGCGAGGGAAAAAATTCGATAAAATTTAGTATTGGGGACGCAAGAAGAAAAAAAGGACCAACCTGGGGTCGTCAATGCAAAAATGGCGATACCGAAAGGGGAAATGCCCCTGTTGGGACAACCGTACCAAAAAAGCCGAGCACAGCCATTGATGGACGACATCTGAAAAGCCTCGCAGAGTTGGGCCTTTTGCACTGAAACAATCTCTCAAAGACAACCCACAAAAAAAAAAAGAAGTAGGGGGAAAGTAGATCAAGTGCCCCGGGGAACAATCTTTAGCTGACGGCGATTATCCGGTGGGGGATTCTTATACACTCCAAGTGGGACAAGAAAAAAGGAGGGGCTAGCAGACCTTTGCCTTAGCATGACGGTGGGGGGAAACTCTGGGGGCTTCAGACAAAAAAGAAAGGAGAACGAGAGAAGGTCCCCTCGCCGGTGGACTGCAAAAAACGCGCAAAGGTTCGAATGGCCAGCGGCGTAGAATCAGTTGGTGGGAAAGGAGTACGAGCACCATTCACAGAGGGGGGCGGGCGCGCGCTGTGGGCCACAGGAAAAAGCCGATTGTGAACTCGAGATGCAGGAAAACTAGGGGTGGGGGGTGGGTCTTAAGGGAACAAAAAATGGTGGAAGAGAGAAGACAGAGCGTGCGAGTGACGCGGGGGTGATTTGTCCTGCAGCCGCAAGATCTCGCGTGTTACGAAAAAGGGTGTCAGTTGGCGGGTGACCTGGCAGGGGAAAAAAAAAAAGGGGGCAAACGAGAACGTGGTACTCGCCGATCAAGACCGCTTCAGCCGAGGGGGAATCGGGGGGGGAACTAAGACCACTAGGGAGGAATGGTGTTCAAATTGTCCCGCGGTGTGCCGGAAGGGCCAACGCACATCCTGTGGGAGAGCCATGCCGGGGCAAAGACAAACGGAGGGGGATTATTGGCAGTGGAAATCCCGGTTTCGAGAACAGAGGATCCGCAGTATTGCCTACTCGGAAAATCGAGGAAAAGAAAAGGGAAAATGAAAAGAGGCCATCTTGGGAAAAAAGAGAAAGAAAGGGGAAAAAGACAACTGCCTCATGGGGAAAGAAGGGGCTTTGTTGCGGAAAAAGGAGGGTTGAATAAACGCGCGACCATCTGCCGACGCCAAAGCCCCCGGGGGGTATGCCGGAACGCAAAGATGATTGAAGAAAAAGTGGGGGAAAAGGTTACACGAAAGGGCGACGCGCCAAAGAATGCAGAATTTCGACGGCTCAGCTTTGGAGTGGGGGGGGGCAAGGTCGGAGGGCACTTGGGGGAAAGAAACCCGGGAAAAAAAAAAAAAAAAGAAAAAATTCCCGGCAAAATGCAGCCAGTGGGGTGGGGGTGCGCGAGCAGGCCCCCGGGGGCAAAACAGGCGGGAAGCCAACTCCCCGCTAAGACGGTCCGGCCGAGGTAGAAAACATTAACCAAACAAAAGAACACAACACCAACTGGAAAGTGACGGGGGGGGGGTCTGCTTGGGACAGTAAAGGGGGCGCACCCCCGGAACGAGGGAGCCGCCAAAAAACAAGTCCCTAAAAAGGTGAAGGGGTCGAGAAAGGGGAGTAGGATGTTCTTGGGGATCCAGCCTCAAAAAGGACAAATGAAGTTCCGCAAACCCACGCGGCTGTGGGGGGGGGGTTCCAAGGAAGGGGCCGCTAGAAAAAACGAGGTCCACTCATGGCGTTTGCGGCGAGAACACTAAACCACAAGGTAATGAGCAGTGGTTTGGGGCACGAGCCACGCAGATCTTTGCTGAATTGGGCTACGCTCGATGCTGGGGGCGGGGGGGCAGAAAACCAGATGTTTGGGGGGAAACTACAGTTGCCCCGTTCCCCAGGCACCTGTGGAAATGGCCCGAAACGCGCGATAAAAGGACGTGTTGACCGTTGCAGTCAGATAGAAAGCACGAATGTGGTGCGGGTTTTGGGGGGGCCACAGGTCTGGCGCCGGGTAGACGAAGGGGGAAGTTGTGCCCGGGGGGGAATCGGGAAGAAAGGGGAACGGGGTTTGCAACCAAGAACTTGAACTCGGTGTCGTAGCGTGCGGTGTGGGGGGAAAAAACGAAGGCCTCGAGGGACCAGTGAAGCAGGAAAGAGTGGCCATGGTGGCAACCGTGCGGAACTCTTCAAGGGGACTGCTGGTACGACCGAGGCAACCTGAAAAGATGCACGGGGTTGAGGTTGGCAAACCTCGCCGCGCGTCCCATCGCACACCCCCAACCGGGTTGGAAACAGGATGTTCTAGATCGCATTCGATAACACGAAGAAAATGACTTGAAACTTGAAGAAAGAGGAGAAGAAAAACGTAGAGATAAAACAACGAGCAGGGTCCGGGAATCAAATCAAAATGCACAGCCCCCATTACCGCTTTGACGCTAAAAAAAACACACTCTGCTACAAGAAAGCAAATTCCGAACATGGATCTTCACAACAAGATGCAGCGGTTGGTGGGACCAGACCCATGATCTCGGTAGGGAGTCAAGAAAAAGGGGTCTCGTGATGGGCACGCCATAATGGCCACCGGCGAGCAGCTTCGCCGTGGGAAGCAAGTATCTAAAAATTTTGCAGTTTTGCAACGCGAGCAGCTAATATCCAAAAAGGAAGGGGACGGTTGTATCGGATACGGAGGAAAGAGCGGCGAACGGGCAAAAATACTGAAAAAGAATCCATGGGCTGCGCCACCATTCAAACCACTCGCAGAACAAAAAACTTATGGAGGAGGGTCAAAGGAGAAAGAAAATTTGGGCAGCCCCAGAAGGAGTCACATGGTTGTGTGCCCGGGTTCAACGCCAAACAGCGAAAATTGGCATTGCGGTGAAAGGAAAAAAGCCCGAAAAAAAACCGGCCTCTGGGCAGTCTCCGCGAAAAACTCGCAAGCTCTGATGTTCCTGGTGTCAAAAACGACAAACCCATCGAAGAATACGGTTCCACCGGAGTCCAAACGTTCGAAATTCCGGCTCTCAAAACGGGGAAAAAAAGCTTGCGGGGTAACAAACAAGGCAGAACGGGGTTCCGACCAACAGAAAAAAAAAAGGACTGGTAACCGAGAAATCCGTGCGGCCGCCGGACTCCTTAAAAAATCCGAAGACCAATTGAAAGAGTCGGGCACCGGACGAACTGTTGACGAAGGGAGGTTCGGTGGTGTGCTCTGGGACAAGCGAAAATGGGAGTCCCCAATCAGAGAAAGAAGGTGTTGAATCTCTATCCTTTCATAAGAAAAAAACACTGGGGGTCCACGGAAAGGCATGCGGTTTATCCCGAAGCGATCAGGAAAAAACAAAAATGTGTGGTGTCCAAACCAAGTGGCGCGGAGAAAGGGATTGGAGGCAAAAAAAACCACTAAGCCTTGCAGGGCCGGAGGGCTTGACACAAATTACTATAAAAAAGGGAAAGTCAATCCAAAACATACAAATGGGAGCGCACGGTGGGGGACCACCAGGGGGAACTACAATTCCCCAACTAAGGGGGAGCTGTAAGGCCCTTCCGCCACAAAGCACGGAAAAGAAAAAAAAAAAGAATGGTCAGGCAACCCTTAGACCTGGGGGGGCAGCCACACAACGTTTCCTTGGAAGGGAAAAAGATTCCCGGACAAAAAAACTAAAACTGCCACCCCGCACAATTTCTACAGGCCGCCCCAAACGACAATACGCAAAAATACGGGCGTAAAACCTGAATCAGCAGGGGAAGGCCTTCTTATCGAAGAAAAAACAGGGGCCACGCACCAGAGGGAGAGAATCGGGAAAGAGGTCATCAATGTGGGGGCTTCATGAAGGACATGGGAGGTCAACACATAGCGGGGCGCGACAAAGAGCGCGAGCGGGGAGGGCGTACGTAAACTTCGAAAAGAGACGAAAAAATGACGGAAGAGGGGAAAAAAAACACGACAAATAAAAAAGGGGAGTGTCCGTCGAACGCACGTCGGCCACTCGGAAAGGACGATCAGGAGACATCGCACCGATCCCACATCCGAAAGGGGGTTTCTGGAAACAGTCCTTCAGGGTCAAACCTCGGAAAAGAGTGGGGTGCCCACGGACCCGCCCGCCAGTAAATAAAAACGGAACGGGAGGGTAAGAGGGGAAGGAATAAAAGGGGGAGACGTCTTGCCAGGGGGAGGCGAAAGGCAGTTTACTGTCCTACATAACGAAAGGGAAAAAGGTTTTTAAAAAGGTAGGGGTAACACTCTGGTGCAGGGGGGCCAAATCAAGAGCGGCGGGAGTGTTATGGGGGGGTGTGTACAAAATCCACAGGGCTGGCTGCTGCTCGTAAGAACCTCTACAAATGTCATGGGTTGAACTTCAAAGTCAATGCTGTCAGCGTCCACGAGCGGAACAAGAACCCAAGAAAGCTGAAAAGATCTGATATCAGAGTGGGTTGACCGGAAAAAAAGACTGGGAAAGGAGGAAAAGCAAAGGGGTTCAACCAAAAAAGATTGCGCGGCAACCGCAAGGAACGGGGAATTGTGGCACCGGCCAGTGAGACCAGGAAAGGGAGACGAAAAAGGAAAAACCAGCCGTTGCAACAGCACGGAAAGCCGCAAACCGAATAACGAGACAGGGGGGATGGTTTGGACAGGTTCTGTGTAGGGGGGTGGGGGAGACCGGAAATGCATACGGGCCGGTCGTGGGATGGGGAAAGAAGGTGGAGGAAAAAGTACGCATACAGGGGACGGGTATACAAAGAAAGGCGGGGGCTAGGGAAAAAAGAAAAGAATCCAAAAGTCAATCCCGCGGAGAACAATGGAAGAGGCAATGGTCTAAA
>Ga0179593_1628782_pt1 | contig 11652 bp, 9 predicted proteins | sample CZODoug2_1_08_16_FD_185931 | JGI IMG/M metagenome (GOLD analysis project Ga0179593, IMG submission 185931) | Vadose zone soil fungal communities from Angelo Coast Range Reserve, California, USA - CZODoug2_1_08_16fungal (PacBio error correction) | ecosystem: Environmental > Terrestrial > Soil >...
ATGTGGACAAGCGCGACGCGCAGCGAAACCGCGTGGACTTCGTTCTAAATGAATCAGGGATTCGCCCGCGGAGGCTCGCGGGGCGGGAATCGGACTAGCCTCTCGCCGGAGTCCAAACCCGTTAGGGGGGAGGGAAGGGGTGGCAGGGCGGAAGACAGCATATCGGACCACTTAGAGCAAAGCGCAAGGGGGTGAATCAGGAAAGACGAGACCGACAACTGCGGTTCTCGAAGAGGGCATAGTCGATGCATTGCGGAGGAGGGAAAAACGCGGTGTTGGCAAAAAAAGTTTGTGCCCCGATCTTGTGGAGGAATCGCGTGGCGCTAGGAGTGAGCGGAACGAGGGGGGCCTGGAAAAAACGGGAAGAAAAGGGAAGGGGAAGACTTCGGGGCGCGAAAAGGGACCTTTTTTTGAGAAGAGGGGCGCGAGCGCCAGGCCTACGCCGTGAAGAGACCTGGAAGACGTGAGAGGTGGCCCGCAAAAAACATTTCTACGTTTGGGGGTCGCGAACAAATGGGGCGAGTCCCTGGGTGTGGGCTAAGTTGCTGAGTCACTGCGATTCTCGGAGTTGGGAGATAAACTGCGAAAAAGGAGATGGAGATTGAGGCGTCTTTGTTCCGCTTCGTTCTCGATGAGCATCGGAAGATGGAGGCGAAGGTATCCAATGGAGTCAATTGGCAAGGCCGGCACCACATGAATCCGCCGGCGGGGGTGAAGGCTAAGGATCAACGATCAGGGCACATTATCAGAAGCAGCTGACATCACAACGGGTGATAAACTGGGGGGGCGGATGGGGCCTAGGCAGAGCTCTGGGGGGGGTGGGCGGCTTGGGGGTGCGGCTATAACAATCGAAATCTGATCCCATCAGGGACTAAGATGGACAGGGCCTGACCATAGATCACCCGGAGACTGGGGGCTCGCTCGTTTGGGTATAGTGCAGGGGAGAGCGATGGGGAAGGAACTGAAAAAGGGTGCAGGAGTAGGACGTGCATTGTCTAGTGTTTTTCATGTACACTGCTCGCGAGAGGTGGGAAGATGTGAGGGGGGAAAAGAACGCGGAGGGGAATGTAAACGTGATTCGGGATTTCCTTGTACGGCTCCACGAGAGCTTTGATTGGGGGGGGTATAACCTAAAAATAAAATTGCCAGGGGGAGGGGGGAGGAGGACGAATTCAGAGGGTTAGGAGAACGAGGGAAGCTCTATTTAGGCACTGGAGACATCGAAAAACAATTCAAAGGGGTAAGTCCGTAATTGCCCTAAGAACGAACGTATGAATGCAGAAGACCAAGAAGGGGGGGGAAAAAAAGTGCTGCCTCTCTGTTTTTCAAGGGATCTATTCCTTAAATCGACCTACGTGGGAGAGGGAAAGACGGGGTTGGAGGGCGAAGTCTAACAAGCACAAATAAAGGGCTAACGGAGGGGCTTTTCAGAGCCGAGGCCTTCGATGTTGTTCTGGGGAATCATTCGGGGAAAAGGAATAGAAAAGAGGGGGGACTACTTGCTCTACTTCAAGGCAGAAGAGAAAAGGGTGAGGAAAGCGGGTGTGGCTGGGGGGGGAGGGGAAACGCTGAGAAGGTGTTTAGAAAACAGGAGAAGGTATAAGGAAAAGAAAGGAAGATGACCAAGATCGCCAATCGGGAAAAGAGCCGTTTCAATCAAAAACCACAAACGAGGTTTCAGAGGGGGAGGTGCTCTGAGCCACTATCGGTAGAGAGAACTTCGGTTGCGAGGCATTCAAATATAAAAAACAGAGAAGAAAATGGGGGGGAAAGATCCGAAAAAAAAAGAGGACGAGCAACAGCAAGACGTTTCTGAAAGGGATTTTTTCTTGCAAAGTCGCCCCGGAAGATTTCAAAGAAGACTAGGGGAAAAGGGGGGGACTCGTCATGAATGGGCCGCAGTTCACAAACCAAGCGCTTAACATTCCGTTTGGGGAATGGAAAAGGAGAGGAAGTCCGGGAAGCAGGGAAGGGACGCGGGCCTTAAGAACACTCTTCACGAGAGGGGCGATTCCGTTCCTGCCTGGGATAGCTCAGGGAAAGGAGCTCAAAGTTCGGCGGAGAAGGGGGCTCAGGCCGAGAAAGCGCAACACCCATTTCTTTCAGGTAACAAAAACTCACCAGCGAATGCGCCGGCGGGTGGGACCGGTGAGGAAGGATAAAACGAAGCTCTGTCGCGTCTCTCACAATCGCCCCATCATAAAGCTATCTGGGGGTTGCCAAGGCCACCGAAAAAAGAAAAGGAAGAAAATTCACGGCGGGGAACTGCCGTTCTATTGGGAGAGCCTCTCTATCCAGAAGAGCGCCTCCAGTCTCTGGTGGCCGCGTTCAGGTTGCAAAAGGGAGGGAAAGGGGAAGGTCTTGCCACTTCTCGGGTGATAGCGCACCAAAAGCCACCACCGGTCAGAGGGCAGGCCAGAGTCGCCGCAAGTACGCAAAAGGTTTGGGAAGCCGCGATGGCTGTATAATTGCCCGGTATAGAGAAGCGACATCAAAAGGATGCGGGGACAGGGGGTTTGACGGCCTGCTGGGTCGAACATGGATACTCAGCGCGAGAGCGCGTGAAGAGAAAAGAAAAACCTAGAAGATCACTTGACGCCGCGGATGGAGGGAGGCAGAAGGGGGCCGAAAAAATCAACGAGCAATCTCTGAAGAGGACCCTTCACGCAGAAGCACACCCACGCAGGGTTCAAAATAGCGCCAAAACGGGGACTGGGGGGATGTAGGCCAGCGGGCTAAGAACTTCCGGAGCATAGTGGCTGTAGTGACGATATCGAGGAATCGGAGCAAAGTCAGCGGAAGGCGCGAACGAAGAGTGGAACAAGGAAACATGGTCCTGCAGCAGGTTCGGGGGGGAAAACAGGAAAAAAACGCCAAGCCTAAACCAGCGATGATCCAAGATTTCGAGGAGAAAACCCATGGGACGCTGGTAAAGAATAAAGGGGAGCCGCAGGGGAGTTCATAACCGGGAGTTAGATCTCACGGGGAAAATTGAGAAAAAGGGAACAGGGGGGGGAACTCAGATGATCTGGAAGGTCAAGCAACCCACAGCTGGATTCAACGAAGGGGGAAAGAGTAATATACCGGATTTAGAAACAGCCGCGGACGAGAGGGGCTTTACGAACTTGCACAGCAGATAAAGGACGGATAAATAGAGGGGGTCAGCGAAGAGGAGAGGAGGGTCGATCATCGGAAAAAAAGAGTATTGTAGGAAAAGTTAGTGGCGACAATACTCTAAGAAGGGGGGGGTCTAGGGAAGGTTCGAGAAAGAAGGAATTAAAAGAGAAACGGGATGGCAGTGTAATTAGGGAGGATCACGCCTCTATGTCCTAGGAAACCTCCTTTTGCAAAAGAGACTTGGGGTCGTAAGAAGTAACCAGGGATAAGCGCAGCACTTGGGCAGAAGGAGTATTATACACTCGAAATCCCCTGCTGGATCTGGGCGAGGGGCAGGGGGGAGGGAGGGGGGGGCAGAAGAAGAGGTGGAGGAAATCTGCGTCCTAGGCTGGAAGCGTAAACGCATAGGAAACACACAGGATTCAGGAAAGTAATTGTCCCCCTTACGGCGAGTACGTACCTTTTTAAATGGATAGGTGCGCTAGCGCAGGAAAGCCGACAAACTCGAACAGAGGACGAGAGGGCGAAACACATTGAAGTTGGGCGCTGGGGAAGAATTTCGGCTGTGCTATTAAGGGTTCTGGAAGGGCTTCAAGAAGAAAAAGTGCGGAGAAAGAAAGAAAAGGGAGAAAAAAAGAGCTCGCAAAGCTTTGGCACTATGTTTGCTCTCGGCTAAAGCGAGATAAAAGGGTTCGATCAAGGAGTAAGGAACCATAAAGGTCCGCATTAGGGGGGTTCTTGAGCTGTCGCTCCGGCACGATAAGAAGATCATCAAGGGGACACAAAAAAGGAAAATGGAGATAACCGGAAAGCAAGCGACCGAGGGGGTAGGTTGGTATCAAATCGAAGTCGTGCAAGCCTTCATCACTAGAGGCTGAAAAAGGGTGTATAAAGGGGAGATTGGAGATCGTCGATCTCGATAATTCGGAGAAATTGCGATGAGTGAGGGTAAAGCCTTGGGGGGGGCGCCGTGGGTTTGCAGGGAGGGTGCGGGGCACCACCAGGAAGGCGGGGGGGGGGCTAAGTATGAAAGGAGGCTTTATGACGTCCGGCGACTCTCCCTGGACTTTTGTTTTGGGAAGAAAAGAGTCTAAAAAAAAAGTTTGGGACTACATAAAGAAGAGAAAGAAGGAATCGTAGGCAGAAAGTGCCCTCCGGACGATTTGACAGAGGAGCTCGAAAGGTGGAAGCAGGAGGGGATAAGGGGAACGAGAAAAAAAAGTGCGCGGGGGGGGGACCAGAGCGGAAATTTTTGGGGATCGGGAATGCGAAAGCAAACGGGGTCGAACGGATTGGGCGGGGGCCAAGCCGGAGGGGGACCTTTCAGGGAAGGGAGAGAATTCTTGGGGGGGGCTCAAGGGAGGGGTCTCGCTCGCGCAAGAAAAAGCACCTGAACCGAAGTAAACGGGGTGGAGGGGTTTGAAACGGCAGAGCCGCCTATTGGCGAGCTGTGGTCTCAAAAAATAGATGGATAAAGAGGAGCGTCTAGGGTTATGGAAAAAAAGCCACAACAGGTGGGGGTCAATACGTGGGGGCTTAAAACTTCGCCCGAAAGGAGAGATACTTCTTCAGTAGGGAGCAGTCACAAATAATAAAAGTGAAGGAAGTGGTCAAGGCCGAGTCGAAAAAACAAATCCGCGGATTTTTTGTCTTGGCGTGAACGGGGCGCCGGCAAGAAGGGCGTCACGACGCGCTCGGGAGAGGAAGGAAAGATCCTCTGGAAACCAAGCGATGCGTTTGCAAAGGAGAAGGTCCCAAAAACTTTTCAAGGACCTGGGGAAAAGTAAGTCGGTTCATTCGAGGGAAAAGTCACTATCGATGCGATGCAGGGAAGAAATATTTAGACGCATTGGGACTCTCACCTTGCTGTAAATAGGGAATCAATCGAAAGGTCTGGGGGAGGATAACCAAAACTCAAAAGGAAGGTCGCAATAAAGCCTCACCGGGAGGCCTTCTCCACCACCCGGAGGAGGTCACGTCTTCTCTCAAATCTTCACCAACATCGACGCGAGCGGGGGGGGACAGAAATGCTTAAGGAACAGAGGAGGGGGGAACGGTAAGCGAGCGATAGCAACCGCGATCAAGAGAGACTCCAGTATAGGGGATACCGCTGGTCGGAGCTGGTTCAAGGGACAAAGGGAAACTAGGGAGTGTTATCGGGGAACAAAAATCCTCCACCACCGAAAGAGGACCGGTGAAAACAAGGAGAGAGCACATAGAAGTGCACTTTGGGGGGTATGGATTATCAGGTTAGGATCTTGCAGGAAGAGAATCCACAAGGGGCCATGGGTCAGGTCAAGGGAATATCTCGCGCGTTCTCTCGTGGGGATGTTCTTATCCTCACTCAAGCGCAAACTCACTCTTGAAAAAAAAGGTGTCGCGAAGTAGAGGGGGGATGAGGGGAACACCTGCCGAGCAGAGAAGGGAAATAATACCCGTTCAGACGCACACAAAACAAAATACGGGGGAAATATGGGAATAGCGAGAAGGTATAAATGTTGGGACACTCCGATCGAGAAGGGGCTTGGAGAGCACGTCGTGCTTACGCACAATTTCCAAAAAAGGCGAAGAGGGGGAACAGAATGGTCTGCAAGCCGGCGGCCTCTTTCCTCGCGATATCGCCAGCGTTTTCAGAAAAAGCCTAAAAAAAAACTCGAGGAAGCGGAAGAACTTTTATGAAAAAAGGCTCTGAAACACATCCCCGAAACCTATGGGGGGGAGCTAATGAATCGGAGAGTTTAGCACGGTGCCTACCATGCGCGGAAGCCTGTCGTAGACTTGGTCCGCAAATGGAGAAGGGCCGCCAAGATGACGCTGGGACCGGCCAAGAAAGGGGAGAAGTACCGAGGACTTGACCTCCTCCCGGAGATATGAAAGGAGCTGGACGAAAAGTTAAAAAGGGAAGGTGAAGCGGCGAAAAATCGCGGTTTAGACCTCTCTCTGTCTGCCTGGGCGCCACAATCTCTCAAACAACAAAATCGATAAGATGGGGAGAACTAACACCTGCGAGGTTCAGGGGAAGGAACGAGAAACTGGAAGTAATATCGAAAGGGAGGTCGCGGCTGGGAAAGGGGAGGACTTTCTATCCTCTGAGGGAAGGAGGCCCCGCCTCGTTGAGGAGGGTAGGAACAAGAGGGGACTGGCCCAATGTGCCGGTAGTGGCGGAAAGTAATGACACGACTATACAACGGCGTTGATGTCGCGGGGGGGGGAGGATAAAAAATTAGGGGCGGTAAAAGAAACGCAAAAACAAAAACAATTGTGGATCACAAGGTGTTTCGCTGAAGGATGGTTTGACCTGGGGGAGAGCGGTGAATGGCATTCCCTCTTGGGAAAGAGGTCTTGTCAGACATTACGTTTCCTCTCCTTCCGGCTCGACCAAAGGATCAATAAGCCTTACTCGGAGGCGGTTAGAGTAAAAAATCCAAAAAAATTTCTAACGGGCTCGGGGAGGAAAATTGGAAATTCCCGGCAGGGGAAAGATAATGGAGTCAGGAGGAGGTCTCGGGGTTATCGCGGGAAACTCGAAAACGCAGATTAAAGACACCGGTGGGAAAAGAAACAAGGGCCGTAGCACGTGCGAAAGTAGCCAAGTGTTCGAAGAGTGCGGGACATTGAAAATTGCCAAGGGGTCGGGGGGGAGGACGCGCTCTTGCACGGCACAATGATCAGAAGAGAGGACATCACAACATGGTGGGTAACTTGAGATGGCTGCAATTCCCCCTGGGAGAAAAGTGCGCGGAAGTGGGGGATCAAAAAGCCGAAAATGGCCCGACTACCCGCTTAACAAGAAGGACCAGCTTACTGAACCGGACTGCGGCGCAGGGCGTAGCGAAGGAAAGTCAAAGGTTCAGGGAGCATGGAAAAGCCAGAGATGGGCGGAAGATTTGAGGAAAAAAGCAAAAATTGAGGGGAAAGAAAGAGTTCCCGTTAGTTTATTCTTCCGGCAAATTTTGAGAAAAAAGAAGGACTGAGGGGGGGGAAGGCGCACATTCCATTTCCTAGAAGAACTATTCATCAGATGGTAGGCACGGATCGCCAAGGGGAGAATCCAAGGTTGCCCGCCTGAAACTGCGTGGTTTGACATAAATGTGAGAGACTTGAATCGGGGGGGGGGGGGACCTGAGGGGGAGACTAAAAAAAAAAAAAAAAGCGGGTGGGCCGGCTCCTAGCGCCCATCACAAAATCCGAAACGGATTTGCTGGCCGGGAGAAGCAGAGGGAGTGTTCGGAGACAAAGGGGAAGACTCTGGGGGAAGCAAAGCGACGACTTTCTCAAAGGAGGAAGAGGCGAAGACGAAGGGGGAGTGGGGGAAAAAAAAGCTGTGTGTTGCGTGTAATTAGCTCGAGAAAAGGTTTGCTCGAGGGTAGGGAAGAAGCTCAAAAGAGGAGGGAACGTTCATAGAAAAAACGCCACAAAAAAATTTCAAATCCGGGAGTAGGAGACCCTATCGGTATCAAAGAGAACGTCGTCCGTGGGCAGGAGGGAATACTCCGATCAAAGATCCCGAAAAAGGCAAAAAGCACCGAAGAAAGTCAGCGCGCCAAAAGTTCCAATGTCTGCGCAAAGGGAAAGTCGGTGGCTAAAGGAAATAGATCCGCGGTCAAAACTGGAGACTGGGGGCCCGTGAGGGGTCGTTGGAGTCCCTCTGTCAAATAAGAAGGAAACCGGCGAAAACTGTCGGAATCCGGGACTCGTAAGAGGGGAATCCTTGCCAAGAGGCCCTCGAAAGGAAAGCCAGAAATCAAGCGCAAGAGGTCTTTTTCGGAGGAAAAAAAAAAATCAAATCTCATACCGGGCGACTGAGACGGACGGATAAAGCCTATGGATGAACTGAGGAGTATCCAAATCTTCAACGGGGAAACTCTAGCGTGTACAGAAAAAAACACGCGTCAAAAGGGGGAAGAAGTCTGGGAACCGGTTCAAACACTTTCTCGGTGCAAAAATCCGAGAAGGAAGCGAAGTTAGAAAGTTGGGAGGAGCTTAGAGAGTAGAAAAAGTTATGTCGGCGGACTCCGACTTTCGATTGTTAGAGAGAAAACAAAAAAAAAAACGAGCGAGAGCCATTCCCTGGATTACGAGCTCGCCAGGTACAACATGTTTTTGGGATTCAATATGGAGAAATCATCGGAGGAAACGCGGGCGAACAAAGACGGAGGCGTGACAACTGCCCTGAAGAAGGGGGGGGATTCGAACAATGGAAGAGAAGACCTTTATCTTGCGTTCTGCGGTTTTCGATCAAAAAACAAGAAGGCCAAGAAAACGCGGCGTTGAATGGGCTCGTGTTACGAAACCCACGCCAAGAGGAGCACACCCTCAAAGAACAAAGGGAAATAGAGAAAAAGTATAAATTGGAGGCCACTCCGGAGACTTCCCTCGCGGTTCTCTGAGGGCTTAAAAGGGAGACTCGGAGAGGGGAAAGGAGAGAGGATGGACACTTAGTCGGGAACGGAAACGGAAAAGGCTCTACATATTTAGTCACTTTTCCTTTCAAAGAAGAACAAAACAAATCAAAAAAAAAGGCCAAATTGCCAACACAGAGTACGTCCGCCTAAAAAATCAACCTCTTCCTCATAATCACTCCTGTTGGGGACATTAAAGAGCGACGAACTGAGGAAAATGAAGACGGGCTGAGGGGAATGCCGCAGGAAAAGAGACGAGGGGGAAAAAACGGACTTCCAAGGCTTCTTTACGAAGCAAAGGAAAAATCCGAAGAGACTACATCCTGGTACTGCTTAGTGCCGGGCAGAAGGCATCGCGTTCTGGAAAAAAAGGGAGGGAGAGCTTTCAGCCGAAGCTCTCTCAAAACAGTGAGGGGAAAAAAAGCTCAAAAGAAAAGCGAAACCGCGATGGGGGTCGCGGCATAGCAAAATCAACCCTAAGTAAGTAATTATCCGCGGGGGAAAAGGGCAAGGGAAACCGGATAGCGTGGAAGAGGGTGGAGGGGAGATCATCATTTGACCACAAAGAAAGCATCCGCGCATTGAGGCAAAGGACCACTCGAGAAAAGGTTGAAAGGAGGAAGATTAGAAGTTTGCGGAATCTCTCAGGGGGACAGGGGTTGGGGGCCGAATAGCGGGGAGGAACGAGGGAAAAAAGCTCCAGCAGGACGTCGGAAATGGTAATTGGTCCCCAAAAAGGAGTCTAGACATTCAGGGATGTTTATCCATTTTGAAAGAATCAATGAAATCGGGGACCGGACGGGGAGGGGGCCTAACATTGGAGCGCTATGGCGTGCTGACCTTGTGCATTCAAAGGGTGTTGGAGGGCAGATGCTAGAGGGGGCAGAAAACCGCGCGTTAAACTCTTAACTTGATAAAAGCACTCGGAGAAGATTCTTCGGGGGATAAGGGAAGGACAAGGAGGGAAATTGAAAGAAAGCACAAGGAAAAAAAACACCCCGCGAGTGGGAGGTGATTCTTTCGCGATGAATGTCACGATACGGGAAAACGGGGCCCTAGAGGAAATTTGGGGCGAGAGAACGTCTGAAAGGGGGGAATGGGGGAAGTAACACTTAGGGGAAAGCACGGGACATCAAAGTGCGAACATCGCTTAAACAGCTAAAAAAGGGGGGAACCGCGTAACATGTCTAATCTGAGAAGGAAAAACAAAACAGCTGAAGAATCGGTTCAGCAACCGGGGGGTTCAGGTTACACCACGCGGGGGGCGGAGAGAGGAGAGACGCAAGGAAGAAGGGGGGTTGGGGACCTTGAACACGGGAAGAGAAGGGGGAATGGTTTGGTTTATAGCCGAAAAAGAAGGGGGGGTGCGCTTGATTTCGAAAACAGGAAAGGGCAGGCCACGGTTGAGGAGGGTCACGCTCTACATAGTGCACGGAAGTCGCAGAAAATCACGGATGAAAATTATTGGGAAACGGGGGAATCAAAGTGGAGGCGACGGGGGTGACCGCGGATCTTAAAAAAACTACGTGCGCGCTCAATATATTTTTGAAGGCGCGCTGGAAAGGAGTCAAAAGTGCCTGTCGAAGGGGAGTTGGAGGAAAAAGGGAAAAACGTCTCGGTGGAAGAGGTGGACTTCTCCGCAACTAGAGGACTCGCTGACGGCTCAAACTCGGGAAAGCACCTGACCGAAGTGAAAAAAGCCGGGGTGGAATTTAAAAATTTTCGGCTGGGGGCAAAAAACAATAGTAAAAGAAAGAGAGAGCTCGCAATCGGCTGGGAAAATTCCACACGCAAAACACGCTTTTTTTCAAATCTGACAGGTTCGATTCGCGAAAGAGGAAAGGAAAGTCGAAAGGGCATGTCACGCCAGAAGAATTTAAAACCACTCGAGAGCAACAGCAAATCCTTTCGCCGATGGGGGAGGGGGAGGAATTCCTAGCGACAGAAGGGACCGCTGTCTGCAAAGCGCGAAAGGGAAAAATAAAGAAAGAGAACACTTTTGCCACGTGGGTCTTTTCGATGCCGGCAGCAAGAAAGACCGTTTCCGGTCCGCGGGGCAATTCGGGGTCCGGAAGAATAGGAAAAAAATTTAGGGAACTGAGAAGGAAAGAATAAGGTCTTTAGGGGAGGTATACCAAAAACTCAAAAGGAACGTCCGCCGGACGAAAGGGGGAATCACGTGAATTCCTTCTAGAAAAGGGAGGTCAATCGTCCATACCGAAAACACAGAGAAGCCTGAGCGAAAGGTACACTTTCTGCGTTGCGAAGGGAAACCTCAAGCTCTGCCGGGGATGGGAAGAGGAAGGGGCCTAGGAAGGCCATTAATGCGGCGGGCGAAAGTTACTCATTGTTCTCGCTAACCAAGGCCTCCACCACACGCTTGGTCCTAAGAGTCAAGAAGGACAGAAGGGTTGTGTGTCCTCGAGGGGATCATTTGCCCGGAGGTTCATGAGCGTCTCCAGCGACCCAAAAAGGATCTTAGATCAACAAAAAGAAGAGACTAGGAGGGGCGATGGCTGTTCTTGAAGACCTCCGCGAACAATCCGCTGCCCACTAGCAAGGAAAGAGTTGTAGGTTTCCTCAAGGGAGAAAATTCTGGAAAAAAAAACATCCGGAAAAAAAAGGTCCGCCAAGTTCAAGCGCAAAAAAAAAAGAATGAATGGCGACCCACGAAAAGGGAAAGCTCAGGGGAAGAGAAGTCGAGGGGAAAAAAATCTCTTCGAGAAAAAGCGCGAGAAAGGAACAATAGCGTAAAAAGATGATCTGGACAATCGATATTCACGCCAGCGGTGAAGAAGACTCGCCGCAAAAAAAGAGTCGGGAAAAAAGGAATTCCGAGAGCGTACCGTACCGCCGAACTTGCGCAAAAAAAACCTCTAACCCCGGGCATAGGAAAAAAAAAGGGAGTTCTAGGGGAAACATCGCACGACCTACCTTCATTGCTGGGGAAGAGGGAGGGGTGTCCCAAATATTAGTGAGCTCGAAAGCCAACCGGTACTGAAGGCAAAAGAGCTCATAAAGATCCCTGCCCAGAGAGAATTCCTCCGGCGTGTGAACGGGAAAGGATTACTGTGATGAAGAGGGAAGGGAGGGGAGACGCCGATCGAGTTAGGGGAAAGAAGATCGAGGAGGG
>Ga0179593_1668323_pt1 | contig 11652 bp, 12 predicted proteins | sample CZODoug2_1_08_16_FD_185931 | JGI IMG/M metagenome (GOLD analysis project Ga0179593, IMG submission 185931) | Vadose zone soil fungal communities from Angelo Coast Range Reserve, California, USA - CZODoug2_1_08_16fungal (PacBio error correction) | ecosystem: Environmental > Terrestrial > Soil >...
AGCCTTGAAAGGAAGGGGGGGCGGCCTATCCTTCTACCATGAAAAAAAAGAAAGAATGCGGGGAAATTTTCTTGACAGCATCGCTGCGCGATCAGAGGGGAAATCCGAGAATCCGTCAGGGTTTCTTTACTCATGTAGGGGGTGGGTTACAGCAAAGGGGGAAAGGGCCTTTCAATCTTCGGGAGTTTTTCAACTAGGGAGGAAGATTTAAAAGACAGCTTACACCTATTGGAAAAAAGGTGTCCCCGTCTGACACTGAGAGGGGTCCGGGCGCCTTGGCGCCTGATTTTAGGAGGGTCGGGAGGAGGGGAGGTAACGAAGTGCAGTGCCGTTCTCGCCGAAGGGGAAGGGGGAAAGAAGAAACCGCACTGTCAACTGGTCTACTAGAAGGCCGGTGCCGGACGAAGAGAAAGGCCCTGACCGCTGAGCAAAGGAAAAAAGTGCGATCGCGGAGACAATGTCTCGCTGAAAGAGTACAAGAAAAAGGGGTGTTCCGAATGGAAGGGAATGAAAGAGGGGAGAAAAGGCCGTTTAATCGCCTTCTTGACAAAAAAAAAGCGCGGAATCTTTGAGGGGAACCAGGCGAGAAAGAAGAGGGCCAGTCCATCGATCTGCGGCTCGGGAGAGAAAAGGGGAGGGAGACGTACCTGCCTACATTTACTCGCCCTGATCCACGTCAGGCGCCGGCAACGTTAGGACAGGGAAAAAAGGAATACCAGGCATGGCGATATCGAGGCCGAGGGAAAGGGAAAAAAAAGAGACGACATCTCCTTGGGAACCCCTGGCTACCAAGGAGAAGGAAGGGGAAAAAAACTTGAATATTCGGGAAAGAGCTCCTCGACGGACAGGTGGGACCGAAAAAAAGAAAAAAAAAAAAAAGGGCCTTTCGTTTCCCATCTCATCAAAAAAAGGGGGAAGCGCCCTCCCTATCCGGATGCGACGACCACGTGGCGGAACCAAGTGATTCGGCGCAAAAAAAAAAGGCTCGCAACAGGAGGCTTCGAAAGGGGACACGAGGAGAAAGGGAAGTACGTTCGTGAACTAAGGGCCATACTCTGACGACCCCTTCGGGAGCAGAAGAGGGTCTCCCGAAGAAGCTCTACGAATTCCGGTCGAGGAGCGAAAAGGGGGGGGAAAACACGCGGCTGCCCTTCGGGGTCTTGACGTGGGAAAAGAAAGGTGGTCGCGATGATCGCAAGGGGGGAGAAAGCACTGAGGCGAGGAAAAAAAAAGGCCGAGGTATCCGTTGAACGGAAAAGAGAAAAAACAAGAGGCTTCCCCGGAAAACGACCGGCCCGGCGGGTGCGCCGACCGTTCTTGCTCAGTCACGGTCAACCTGTCGTTAAAAAAGAAGTGATTCCACGTGAGAAAAAGGGGAGGGAACCCGACCATATCTTCTTGAGAAGAAAACAGAACGGATTACACCTTTCTCGCAAAGAGAGTGGTTTCAAAAAAAGAAAACGCGTGTTGGACCTTCACGTAGATCTAGGGTAGAGTGGGGGAAAAAAAAAGAAAGTTGAGCTTTCTTCTCGAAAAAAGACGTCCGTCGCGACCACCACCAATACAGGCACACCGGAAGACGGCAGGTCCGGGAGAAGGGAGAATGACACGGATCGACGACGGCCGAGTAAGAAGGGAAGGGGAAAAGGAAGGGTACTATCATATGGTCACCTGACCGAGCTTCTTCCTTACGCGGGCGGGGAAAGAACGAGTCCTCGGGAGAAAAAAAAGCCGGGTTCCCGACGCGTCGAAAATCACTGCGCTTGTCCCAAAACGCATGAAAAAAGCGGATCTGACTAAACAACGGGATGGGAAAGAGGGAGAAGGGGCATCTGACCTGTTCCTTACTGAGGAGCAACGCAGGGGTGTGACCAAGTATTTCGGAGAGGGGGAAAAAAAGGAAAATTGGCCCTACCACCGAGGAAGGGTAACTTCGTCCATTGAGCATAAGTGTCAGGGGGGGGGGGGGGGGAAGGGGGGGCATCACCGCCACAATTTTGACTCAGGCGGGCACGTTCTACGCGTATAAAACAAATCCAGAGGGAAAAGAAGAGTCTGCTCGTGTGGCCGGCCAGAAAAAAAAAAAAGACGGACCCTAATCCAGTTCGCCGCGGTTGAAAATCAGTCAGGGAACCGATATTGCGGGCAGAGGGACTTACCTATCGAAAGGGGGAGACAGCTCGGCGGTCACGACGAGAAGGGAGGGGGGGAAGGAAGAGGGGAAAAGGAACATCCGCCATCGCGTTATAATCTCTCTCAACCAAAAAAGGGATTCTACCGGGGGGGGGGAGAAGGGGAGGGACACGGGGCTCGAGGGAAAGGAGGGAAACCATCATGCGCCGTCGTGACCGGAAAAACGCTCTGCTAGTCAACTACCTCTCAAGACAATATCGGTTCCCCTTACTGACGGAAAAAAGGGGGCAAAGTGGTGAGTAAACGCGGCGAATGTCTTCTTGCTCTAAGAAGGAGGAGGGGCAGGGGGGGAGGTTCCGCCACCCACTAGACAAAGGGGACTCGTGGGGGAGAATGTATAAAAAAAAAGGAGACGGACCCGACATCTCCGCATGCTCATGAGGAAAAGGGGGAAAGGCGCCCAACTCCTTACCCTTCTGAAGAGGACAAAGACGGTGGTGTGAGTCCAGGCAAAAAAGGCAAGGGAAAAAAAAAAAAATTGGGTCACACCCTGCGTTGCGGGATCAAAATAGGAGAAAAAAGGTCCTCTTCCCACTAGAGTTTTCGTGAGAAGCTGCGCCGGGTCATGCGGTGAGAGGAAAAACGAAAAAGGAAAAAAAAGGGAGCCCTCCTTTAATTACTCTTCTGGAGGCAGAGAGGACAATCGTCGGACATGGTGAAAAGAAACAGAGACGACGATGTCATGTGACATCGGGAAGGACTGCACAAGCAAGCCGGCAAGTAAGCGCAGAGGAAATCCCGTGGGAAAAGGAGCGCACCGTCCAGCAACAGGCAAAGGGGTGCAGGGGGGGGGGGGGGGTCGCGACGAAGAGAACCTTTCAGTTTCTCTCGAGGGGGCCGCCCCATTCCTGTCACCACGAGAGGGAAGAAGTGAAGTCCAAAAAAATCAGGCCGTGCAAAGAAAAAACTGTTGTAATCCGGGAAGGAATCAGCTTGTCTGAGGGCGGCCGCAAGCCCGGGAGGGGGGGGCGGTGCAAGGAAGGCCGGAGTCGGGGAGAACGTGAAGAAGAAGAGAACCGACCACGTGTGTTACAGGAACGAGCACGACTGGCGGGAAACAGCCGGTAAAAAAAAGACAACGTAGTGCTCCTAAGAGAAGAGTGTCTCTACCTGGAGAGAAGAGACCACTCGGCAGTTTGGGCAGAAGACTCGTCGGGGAAGGAGAAAAGAGAAGCGCGACCACCGTGAAACCGGAAAAAAGGAAAGGCAAGACCCTTACGTTCATTAAGGCACTGACCTTCGCCATTAACAAAGGGGCCGAGAAAGGAACTTCATGGGAAGAGGGGCTACTATCTCATCGGGGGCAATTCTTCATCGTTTATGGGGAGAAAAGCCATGAGGGGGGGGAAAAGTGCGGGGGAAACAACGGTCTTCTGCAAGAATTCTCCTGTTCGCCGGAGGAAAATGACTGGAAAGGGAGGACTGCATGGGTTGATTCGACGAGGAGAAATCCTTATAGCTTTCGGGAGGCGAACTCTTATGCGATTTGGAGAATCACGAGAAGGCGGATGCAGGGAGGGGGAAAAAAAAAAAAAGTCCAACCTTGGGATTGCTCTCTGGGGGATCAAAATAGGGAGAAGGGGATCGGCCTGCTCCTGGTCGCAAGGGGCGAAAGGGAAAAAAGAAGCTTCCGCCAAAGGTAGGCGTTTTGGAAAAAACACCGAAAGAAGCGGCTCGATATCGCAAGGAAAAAAGACTCTTTCAAAGGGGTCGATCGTCGAAGGGAAAGGTGAAAAAAAAAGGTAATTCTTCAGGTACGACCGGACCACACCCACCAAGTGAGTGAAGAGAAGCAGATCTATTTCCTTTCCGAAGAGACAGAGGGGGGTCCCTCAGAAAAAAAAATTTATGCCGGGTTAAAAAAAACAGTCGTACACGGCAAGCCTGAGGGGTCCTTTCTAAATAAAAAAACCTTCTCGTAGTGTATCAAGAAGTGAGCTATAACAGGGGGGGGAAGGAAGCCGCGATCGCAATGGCGTTGGCGAGAAGCTTTCATTTACGAAAAAGGGGCACCGTGGGAAACTAGAGCCAGTGAAAAAGGGGCGTGGGTTGAGTCCGAAAAAGAACCCTTTCCCTTAGATGCACTTCGTACAGCAGAAAGCAAACAGCAGAACTCTTCGCAAAAGAAAAGACGTATCCGGCCCTCCTGGGAAAAGTTTTCCGCCGGGTGACAATGAACACCGGCGTCAATAGGTGTCCAAGCAGATAGGGGAAGGCTACCCTATTGGGGCCGTCTCCTTCTCTAACGAGGGAAACCCGCCGACAAAAAAAAAAAAGGGGCTTTCCACCCAAAATGGTCACGCACCAGACTGGACAGGGTCGAAAGGGAACATCAGTATTGCCGCTAGCAATGCTTATCAAAACAGGCAAAAAACAGCTTAGCGGAATCTTTCATGGGGTCTCTGCCGATACCGAGAGGGGTTGGGGGGGTGGAGGGGAGAAAAAAAATCGTTCCCCAGTAGATCCCGGAAGGGTATTCTCTGCCTTCTCCCCCAGTGGTCATCTATCTCGCCTCCCCTAACACAGCTGCTTACAAGGTGTAGCATTACATACCTTGGAAGGGGTAGCGGCGAGCCTGCTCACCGGCCAGAAAAAAAAAAAGATTGCTTGTCGTCGAAAGGGAAAAAGAAATCGGATGCGCGATCGCGGCACTCGATGGAGATAAGGTAAGAGGGGGGCGGGGGAAAAAAAGTGAATCGGCGTTGGCCGGTCAAGCTTCGAGAAAGGAAAAAACTCTGGTCGCCGTCCTTTTTGGAGGAGGAAAAAAAAGGTTGTCTTTGTCACCCGTCGGACAACGGCGGAGCATGCGGAAAGAGGGTAACCGTGCCAGGGGGAAAGGCGGTCGCGTATCTAATTGGCAGTGACGGTTCGAGAAAGAAAAAACGCACTGCAACTTTCTATCATCGTTTGAGGGGAGCTGCTTCGCCTGACCTCTGAGAAGGCGAAAAAAAAATGGCGTCGCGCGGCGGACAATGGGGATCTCGGAAAAAACTCCGAGCCGTGTGGAGAAAGGGAGGGTTTTAAAAAAAATCCCTGGAGAAAGGGAAAAGGGGGTGGATACGACTTCTTTGGCCGGGCAAGGAGAAATCTTTTATGTATCCAAAGGTCTTTAGCGGCCTAACGGAAGAAATCGACTCTGCGGCGCACAGGAAAGGGGTGTGTTCAGTTATACTAAAGGCTGCGCGATGGGTACCACGCAGGAGAGAACCCGTTCTGACACTTGCCCAAAAGAGAAAGCATGTCATATCTTTCCAAAAGTGTCAAACCGCCTACACAATCGAAGGGCAGCTTCGGAACAAGGACGAAAAAAAAAAAAGACAACTTTAAATATCTCTTGGAAAAAAGACGACAGTTGGACCGAGCAACTCCCAAACCCGGGAAAAGAAAATAAACCAATGGGAAAAAAAAAAGGTATAAATCGCATCAGCGTTCGGAAAGAGAGGAAAGGGGCCCTCTATCCTTATTCGACGGGAAAGAAGCTGCGCAACGGCCAGCATGTTATCGGCAAAAGGAAGTGAACTTCGAAGGGGGGGGAAAGGGGAAAAAAGGGGTCCGAACGTTGACCTGTGCCCGACGGTCGTGAAACTCCATTGGGAGACAGACGCTGAACTACTTCCTTAGGGGGAGAATGAGTCGAAAAAGGAAAGAAAATCTCGACGAAGTTTCCGCGAGAAAAAAAAGGGGGGGTTACTTTCTAAGTTCCTTTTCAAAAGAAAGGAGGGGAGGGAGAAGTCCGAAGGTAACGGTTGGTCTCGAATGAGAGGGGAAAGACCTACTATTCGAGGTATCGCTTTTCACGCCCAACTAAGTTTCAAAGCCTCCCAGCGCTGAGGATGCACATACCGTGGGAAAAAAAGGCGCCGACCTTCTGAAGCAACCCACTTTTTCAGTAGTACCGCGAAGTGAGGTGACTCACCGACCCGGACTCAGAGGCCAGGGAAACCTACCAAATATCAGAAGAAGCTCAGACAGCTGACCGAACGAACGGAGGAAAAAAACCACATCTATTGGTGCAAGGTTGGACCTTCACGATATCTCGCTAGGGGAAGGCGGGGGCGGGGGGAAAAGGTGAGCGTTCCGCGCGCGACAAAAGAAAAAAAAAGTCGCGACCAACCCCATCCTTCACAGCGGAGAGAGCAGCAACTGGGCGCATCACTGGATCTCTAAAAGGACGGAGTCATTGTCAGAAAAGGAGCGTTCTATCATAGGTCAACCTTACATCGTCGCGAGCGGAGGAAGGAAAAAAATGTCCTCGAAAAGAAAAACCGACTCGTTCATTCCATTCCTGGAGAGCACTAAGAGGAGGGTCCCTCTAAAAGGAAAAACCGGCGCTCGATCTGTACTAACAAAGAGGGCAGAGAAAAGACCGTTCCTTATTCTTACTCTATGAAAAGAGGTAGGAGCGGGTCCTCCCCAAACCGTGCCAGCCCGAAAGAAAAAGTATGAGGCGCTGGTCCACTTGTCAGGAGCAGAGGGGTCAGGAGGGGGAAAGTCAATCACCAGTCCAAAAGGGAAAGATCTCGGGCACGTCGACGAGTGAAGAAACAAGAACTCAAGAGGGGGAAGAAAAAGTATGCTCGTGGTTGCGGCCAGACAAAAAGGAGAGGAAAAAAAAAACTATGAGCCCTATCAGTTTCTCCGCGGGAAGGAGTCATTCCGGGGAACCGATATTGCCTTAAGAAGGGGAGAGGGGGAACCCGTTGCAGGGAAGGGATGGGGTCTCAGGAACTCGCGGTCACGAGGAGAAGAGGGTGGTGGGGGAGGAAAAAGAAGGAAGCCATCGCTTTATAATCTCTCTCCACAAAAAAAGGACTACGCGATGCTGCTGCGAAGAAAAAGAAAGAGAAAAAGTTGAGGCCACCAAAAGAAAAAAAAAAAAAAAGCAGGAGGTCCTGGAGCACCACTGCTCGATAGGAAAGGAAAGAGAAAAAAAAAAGAACTTTTCCCCTTACTGACGGAAAAAAAGCGGCGACTGGCTCGTGCTCATAGAAAAAAGGAGGAAAAAAGACCTTGTTCTGGGAAAAAAAAAAACCCCAAAGGAAAGAGGAAAAAAGAAACAAGAAAGGGTATACGGCCGCTCCTACGTGAAAGGACTATCGTTCAGGAAGAGGGGGGGGGAATGAATTCGGCGACTATTCTCCAACTCCTGAAAAGAAAGGAAAAGGGCCTCAGACTTTTTTTTTATTTCTTTCCCAAGGAGGAATACTTGGTCGCCACCACGGGGATGGGCTTGGGAAAACAATTGAGTACTCAGGTCAGGAAAAGAAAAATCTCTCTCTGCTGCCAAAAGAGGGGAAGCGGGCGCCGGGTTCCTGCGTTTTGAGCTGACCCGCGGGGAGCTTCAAGCAGCCCGGCCCTGATGACGAGGGGAAAAAAGGAGGCCCTCTCTTCCATCTTAAAAAAGCGGTCTCTCCCTAGGAGAAAGAAAAAAACGCGACGTAGTCCCAGCAGGGTTCGGCCTTAGATAAGAAAGGAGTCGATCCCGTGATTCTCCCCAGGTTGTGAGAGAAAAAAAAGGAAAAGGGGACAGGATGTGTGTTTTGTTCTGCTGACGAAAAGAGGACGCGCGAGAACGCTCAACCAAACCGAGCGAACAGCCATTGAAGGAAAAGAGAGATCTGCGTGAAGTGTCCAACAGGTGATATAGAAGGAAAAAGGGGGCGACACATTTTTAAATCCGTGAGGGGGAAGCTTGTTGACTTAGCGGAAGGAAGGGGGGGGGTGTCAATGACTCTGAGTCCGGAGGGGAAGGGGTGAAGTGGAACTCCTGAAAAATTGGGTTGACCGTGCAACGAGCAAAGAAAAAAACGGGCGGCGGCAGCACAAAAAAAAAAGGGAGCCCACGTAGTGCATACATCCGCGCAGAAGCTTTTCTCTCCCTGGGAGAGGGGGGAGGAAACGGATTACCGAGGCAGGTTCGCGAAAAAGAGTCTGAGTGCTCGGAGGGAAACAACCGTACCGGGAATGGGCCTCAGAAAAAAACCGACGGGCAGCCTCCGTTGGGACAAGTAAGGGGAAGACCCATTTATCTCCGAGAAAATCGTAGGGGTACGTACGGAGGGAAGAGTCGCCGCCCCGATGAAAGTATGGTCTCATCTCCAATGGGGGAAGGGGGAAAAGTTCTGTCCAAAAGGGGTCAAACGGGAGAAAAAAAAAGAACCTTCGAATCCTCCTGTTCGCAAAAGGCAGTTGCGCTAGGGAAAGAGGGCGTCGCCTCCTTATTATCGTTCTGTCAGCGCCGAACGGCCGAAAGGGAATGAGGAAAGACATCGGGTCTGCGGATAAAAGGGAGTTGCTCAGTTCCGCAACCTTTGAAAGACGGGGCCGCCAGAGTCTTCAAGTTTATTCGGGGCCTGAGAGGTGGAAAGGGGGGAAAAACTAACTTCCTCCAAAGAGGTTGGAAAAAACCGAATTCTCGACTCGAGAATGCCGGATTTCCCTGCTAGATGGAGGAAAAGGGGGGGATCGCTGCCTCCGTTTAATCAAAAAAGAGGAATAAGTCTCCTCCCTTCCCACAACAGGGGGGGGGGAGATGTGCCTACGGACTGGGGCCGAAGAGCCCTCAGACCGTCCCTCAAGATTCCGGAAGGGGGGGGGACGCGCCAACGCATTCTTAAATACACCGGCCGCTCGATTATGAAAAAAGGAAAGGTTTCGACACCTTCCTCTGAGTGTAAAATAGCCGCGGGAAGAGACGCATTTTCTTTGTCGCTCCGAGGCGAAGCAGCTTCAGCGGAACCGGTGCAGCCGAGAAAGAGAGGGGCAGAGTGCGTGGTTGATTCCGGGAGGAAAGTCAAGAAAGGCAAAGGAGGGACCGACCTCCAGAAAAAAAAAAGAGGCGACACTGTCCCCGTCACTCCTACGATAAAAAAAAGGAGGGCCCTACTTTTTCCCAGGGGGTAAAAATGGCGTCAAATAGGTGTCATCTCCATCCACGTAAAACGGACGTCACCGATTTGAAAAAGAAAAATCAGACGCTTGACCGGCCACCGCAAAAGTTTGGGAGGGACCCAAGGAAGACCGGGGCACCAGACTGACCGTCTCGTCCATCCGAGTGCAGAGAATTGCAAAAGTCAAGAACATTGCCGGGAAAAAAAAGGAATATCGAGGGGGCAGTGAAAGCAGGGAAGGGGATACCACAAAGTCGGAAAGACATCCACGGTATAGAAAAGCGCTCTCTAAACAAAGAGAGATTGGACGCCTGAGCGAAAAAAAGGGGCCGACTTTGGGGGGGCGGAGCCTGCGCAAAAAAGAAAGCGCTACTGCTGTTGCGGGAAAAGGACGCATCGGCTGCGCTGATCGGGGGGCGGGGCAACGCAGGATGAGACGTCAAGATGGTGCGTAGGGGAAGTCGTGTTGTCCACCAAGCGGGGGGGCCGGTCCTCGTCGATCGGGGCGCAGGTGGAAGGGGGTCGCCGTCCGTTACGTGATCTGCTGGAAAAGATGGAAGGGGAAAGGGTGTCACCAAAGGCCGGCGCAATGCTGGCCGTATAGGGGGGAAGTGTCAAGTGGGAAGTGCGATGGGTCTGGAAGGAGGAGGGGGGGGGCCATGTTCTCGGCCTCCTTTCCGGGGGGGTAAAACCAAGACCTGCAACTGGGAGAAAGTCTCGGTGGACTGCCGAAAGGGCAGGCTTCCTCCTGAACAGAGGAGCAAAAAGGGGAGTGCTTCTTACATTTCTCGATAGGGAAAGGGGGGGACGAACTGGAATTTGATTGGTAGACAGGAGCCCGCATCCGGGATTGTATACGACTGCGTTGGCGAGGAAAGGAGAAAGAATCTTTAAAGTTCCCAACGGGAAGGCTCTTCGTCCATTCCATCGAGCGGCGTAAAAATGGGGTGGGAGGGGATACCGTACCTGAAGAAAGGGGGAAAGGATCCACTTTTCATTCGAAGGAAGAAACCGTGCTAACTTGACAAAGGGACAGTCATCAAAGGAGAGATCGAGTCCGCTGAATTTTATGTGTTTAAAAACAGAGAGGGGCTTCCCCTTCTTAAACAAAAAAAGGCCAGGACTACAACTTGAAATATCTAGATTGGTTCGCCGAGAAAAAGGGGTGGTGGAAAATGAGCAACTCCCAAACGCTACCCGCATCACGCAACCCAGGGAAAAAGAAATCAGCTGTCTGCCCTTTCTGCGCAAGGGGGGAGAAGACCGTGCAAACATTAACCTTCTCACCTCCAGAAGTTGGCGCGCAACATTTTACGGGTAAGAGACGACCGTTGACCTGGGACCAGGGAAACTCCATTTTCTTTCTGATCCAGAAAAAACTTCGGGCGCGATCGTCGACACCGGCGGCCATCGAGGGGACGTCTCGGCGCTCACTTGGTTCTGGGGGAGAAAACGTCGTCTTTCCCCTTCGGGGAGAGGACCGGTCACTGTGGTCCGGAGGACGACTGGAACTAAAAAGGGTCGCGACATTAGGGCAAAAAGAAAAACAACTACTTCCCTGTTCTAGAGGGAGGATGCCTAGTGTACGCCGGCCGGCGGGGTGCAGCCGTCGGCAGAAAAAAAAAGTGGGAGTTTCTGTACCGCGAAGTGATTCACGTTCGAACCGGCGCAGAAAAAAAAAAAGATTCGCGAAAAAAAGCGGACCGAACTAACGGATTACCCCTTGGAAGGAAAAATCGGCTGTTTGAAAAAAAAGGGGTTGGACCTTTCCCGATATCTCGCAGTAGGGGGGGAGGGAAAAAACCGCTATCTGTGTTTTAGAGGGGGAAGAAAGGACGGTTCGCCCGCGTCGGAGAGAAAAAAAAAATTTAGCGTTCGAAAAAAAAAAGGGAAGGTGCGCTCACTGGGCGTCATCACGGGAGCGAAGATAAAAAGAGGAAAAAGGCTTGACTACGTCTCGTTCTATCAATGTCACAGGAAAAAGCTTCTGAACGCGGTGGCGGCCCCCTGGCAGAAGAGGGTCCGCAACATCCTACGCTCGTTTTCCCACCGTCATTAAGAAGGGGGAAGAAGAAGGGTCCCGCTCACCCGTCAAGGGACAAGAAAAAAACAACGATGCCGCGCTCTATCAGTGGAAAGAGGGAAAGGGACTGATCGATACAGATGGGGGAAAAAAGGGGTGGGACAAAGTAATTTAGAGCGGTCCCCGGAAAAAGGGACAGAATAAAAAAAAAAAAAAGAAAAGCGTCCCTTATCATAATTCAGGAAAAGAGGAGCCGAGTTCCATCACCGCCACAAAGTTGCGAAGCACCGATCGGTAAAAGGGGGTATAACCCTGATCACCCAAGCGGAAAAAGAAAAACATCACACACCGGGGGAGACTATGAGCCCGCAGACCCCCCCCCCCCCAAACAAAAATCTAACGCGGGGGGAAGACCCGGCTTCAGTCCGGGGAATCCGTATTGCGGCAGAGGGATCAGGGGGCGCTGCTGGTTCTCCATTACCTCTGAAAAAGGTGGACAGACCGACGTCCTCGGGCCCCTTCTAGCGCAGAAGAGGGAGGGGGTAA
>Ga0179593_1810400_pt1 | contig 11652 bp, 15 predicted proteins | sample CZODoug2_1_08_16_FD_185931 | JGI IMG/M metagenome (GOLD analysis project Ga0179593, IMG submission 185931) | Vadose zone soil fungal communities from Angelo Coast Range Reserve, California, USA - CZODoug2_1_08_16fungal (PacBio error correction) | ecosystem: Environmental > Terrestrial > Soil >...
CTTCGGGGGGAATGATCTCGTTGTTGGCGCCCCCATGAGGCGTGCGCCGTCCTGCATCCAAAAAAGCAGGCCCAGGAGGCCAGGGGAAAAAATCTGCGGCGTGCCAAAGAAAAAGACGTCCTGGTTGAAACCTCGAGGGGCCCGTGGCACTGAAAAGTAACTTGTCAGGGAGGGGGAGAGCCCGCCCGAAAAGAAGTTACAGGACCATCGTCTACACGGTGAGCGGGGATTAAGGCGCTCGGGGAGGGGAGGAGGAGGCCATACTCTTCCCTCGAGGTCGAAAGGAAAAGCCGGTGTCAAGGGGGGGGCGCTGTACGGTTGATCAAAGGGGGACTGGGGGACCCTCCAACGGTCTCCAAAGGAGAAAGCCCGGGGAAAGTCCTTTCCTCTGCGGGGAGGAAAACCTGGCCGCGACAGAAGAATCATTATACATCGGGTTCTGGGTCTTCCGTTTCCGCCTTGGCCCGCGGAGAGGACCATCCTGTTCCTCCCATCTGGGGAGGGTCCATTGGTTGGGGAGGAGGGCGGAGGCTTGAGCGGCCATAAAGAAGGGCGCCCACCAGGGGGGCTTCGTGCAGGGCACGTGAAAAAGACGGGGGAGTCGCTGTACCAAAAAGGGGTCAAGGGGGAAGTGGGGGGGGATCACGGTCGACCGGTGGAACGGGCTTCTCCTAAGTCGAGCTTTGGGGGAGCATCACGACTGAGGAAAGGGCGTCGATTACCTGTGTCTAACAAAAGAAAGACTTGAGGAAAAACGGGCACTGCGCCACCAGAGAACGCCCAGTGCAGGGGGGCCTGCTGTGCCAGCACCCAAGAAACAATCAAGTCCAGAGAAAAGCTCTTCCATTTTGGGGGGGGAGGAAGGGGGGAAAAAAAAAGTCTTCGCCCCTACTGTTCAGGTCGAGCAACGCTACGCCCGCACAACACGCTACATACCGGGAAAAACGGGGGGAAAAACGTGTATTAATTATCTAGGGAACCGCCTGGAAGGGGGAAAGACCGGATCCTGATCGCGTCAGGTCCTGACAATGGATCCACCCGGGGCATCCTTACCGTTGGTAAAGTAGGTCAGAGTTGTACTTGCTGAAAAAAGGGAAAGCTCACAGACGAAACCTGGGGGGAAGAAGAAAAGTGCTGAAGACATACGCAACGTGCGATCGGTGGGGGGCTCCCCGCCCTCCAACGCAAAAGGGACAGGATACGCAGCAGAAAGAGGACTCCTCGTACGCCAAATATAAAAAAAGAGGGGATTCTGTCAAAAAGGGAAGGCGCCTCCCGAAAAAAAAGTCTCCTGATTCGCCAGTGGTCGGTCAAAAAACCAAGGGTGGCAGCGCTGCCAAAGGGGGGCTTTAACTTTATGTCCCGTGAAAAAGCAGCGAGCGGCTTTTTAAGGGGGGAGGCGCTGGTTGGTCAACGAGGGCCTGTACAGCAGACTTCACCGTCCGAGAGGCGCAGGCGAGATCGAGGGGCAACTATTCTCTCAAGGAGAAAGGGGGAGACCGCCACCAGGCGGAAAAAAAAAAGTCGTGTTTACATGCTGCAGTTAAGCTTCGTGGGGACTCGACCGGGAAAGAGGAGAGAGAAGACGCGTGTTACACCGGGGGAGTGGTCTTGGTGGTTTGGAACAAACAGGGGGGGGCTTCACGGGAAGAAGAAAAAATGCGCCTTACCGGCTGACAGAATCATCGGCTCGAGTGCTGTGACGGCCCGTGCTCAACTGTGGGTTATCCCGGGAGACCGTACCGTGCCCTATTTCGGAAGAAACCCAGAAAAAATAACCCTTTACATGGGAGGGCAGCTGCCAATCGCCTTTGCGGACAGTCGGGAAAGAGTTACCAAAAAAATGGCGGTCCGAAAAAATGCTCGCCGATGATAAAAACCATGCACGTCCGCAAAGACGTGAACATTCTCGGAAAGGGGGGACCTCCCACGATCCCGAAAGAAAGGGCCAAGGGTACGCCGGAAGGGAAAACCTTTCCTGCGGCAGGCTGGCATCTTCAGCGGTCCTTTACCATTGGTGAACAGGAACAGAAATGAGGCTCTTTTCCCGGAGAAAAGGGGAAATTGCAAAAAAAAACGAAGCTTACCTCCCTATCCGAGCAACCTCCGTACGAGCCGGAGATGAACGCCGAAGGGGAAACCTACGCTATTTTAAAAGGGGAAAAGAAAGCCTGTCCATCCGCCCCGAGAAAAAAGTAAGCGGCGAACTAAAACCTTATCTGGCCCGAAGAAAAAAGGGGCCCCACCGCAACAATTATAGAAAAAGGCTCGTATCCTGTGGTCTCCATGAAGAAGGGGAAGGCCACCGTGGGCAGGAAAAGCGGATCAGGCTGCTTCGGGAACCGCGCCTGCTCGGCATCCTCCTTCCTTGCTGTGATCAAGGGACCCTGGGCTCGAGTTTATCCGCCGGTCAAAAGCGACGGAAACTGTGCCAGCGTGGGGGGTTATCGTGGCGCTGTCGTTGCGATCTTCGGAAGGGGGGGAAGAGGAAGGTGACCGGCGAAAAAAAAGCGGAGTTCGACCACGCAAGAGCACAGTAACCGCCAAGGGAGAGGTGATGGACACGGTAACAAAAACGGAGGAGTGCACCATCCTCACCGTTTTCGGAGGAAGAGTGAGGAAAGAAGGGGACAACTTCTGCCAATGTACCGGGGAGAAACAGACCCGGACTCCGGGGAGGGGGAAAAGGAAAAGGGGGGGCGCGAGGAGATCATGCAGGTGGGGTGCGTCGGGTGATCACGCAACCTGCTCCACCTCACAAACGACGCATGGTACGAAAAGGGTTCCTTTAACTCATCTCGGAAAACGAAAACCATACCAAGAAAGAAAAAAGGGAAGAAACAAACAACACGAGGATAGAAAAGAGGGGTATTCCAGCAGATCTGGATGTACTGCAGGGCGTCAGAAATAGGAACATCTGCCGCTGGAAGAGTGTCGTCGAAGTCGTTATGTGAGGGGGGAGAGGGGATCAAAAAACGTCCACCCGGCTTATCGAACTCAAAGCTCCAGACGGATTCTGCCCGCGAGGAGGTAGAAGAGCAAGGAATAACGTAACCGAAAGACGCCTTGCTCAACTCGAAGGGCTGCGGCCTGGTAAAAAAAAGTGGTTACCTTTGTAACCAATCAATGCCACCAAGGTACAAAAAGTTTGCGGTTGAAAAGGGGGGACCGAACATCCTTTCGCTAAACCGGGAACCGCCTCCAACTTAAAGTAAACTAACAGGGGGACGACATCTCCACTATAAAGCTAGGGCCAAAAGACACATGACGGGCCTGTTGGGGAATCCGGACGTCTCACCTCGTGAAAAAGGAGGCAGGTCCCAGAAGGAAAAATCCTTACCTAGGGGATGGAGAAAACGTACCCAGGGCCAAGGATTCCCGCGGACCATCCTCAACTTGGAAAGAGCAACTGCAAGAGAAGATGTTTACCACCAAGGGAGGGCCCTCTAAAAAGGGGTTGCGTGTGCTTTGTCCTTGACTCAAACGGTGGCCGATAACGGACAGGTCGCAAAAAAACATCGGTGGGCGGCCTGGCCCCGGCGGAAAAGACTCTTCTTTTAAAAGCATTCCCGGAGTAACGTCTGTCGCGCGGGTCAGCGTCGGAGTTAAAAGTCGTTCTGTTCAGCAGGAAGAAAGGGGTGGGGCCAAGAAAGCGTAGTCCACCGGGAACCACCATGCTCTTTCAGCCCAAAAAGTTTACACCTGGTAAGGGGGAAGCTGCCAGCGACGGCCAGGTACAGCGCAGGTCCGGTCGGCGTACCGGCAAGCGATCGGCAATTGTGGCGTCACCGGGAAAGCAGGCAAAAGGGGAGTTCTGTTCGACCAGGCAGAGGGGTGCGGCGTGCGACCGCAAGGGGAACCGGGTACCGATGTCGCATATCGTCTTGAGAAAGGGGAGGGCTTAAACCGGGTAGCCGTCCTGTCAGATCAGGGGGGGACGCCCGACAATAGGAAAGAAAAGCTACCCCAAGAGAATCCAGAAAATCTTGTTTTGCAAAAAAACCCTCCGAGCCGACGAGGGGGGGAGAAAAGAAAATTGGGCAGGCCGGGGACATGCCTCATTTTTGGTAAAGGGGAAAGGGCCAATTTGAAAAAGAACTCCCCACTCCTTCCCGAAAGAGTGCGGGAAGTCGAGGAAAGGAACCTTTCCAGAACACTAGCTGAAAAGCATAATTCCACAAAAAGGGGGGACTTAGAGGGGTGCTCCCCAGCAGCAAGGCGGAAAAGCTTGGGAGGGGGGAAAGTCTATCTCTCGCCGCATCAGAGAGGGGGCGTCTGGAAAAAAACCAGGGGGGTTGACCAAAAGGAAAATTACCCCACCTCCAGAATACGCCTCTCTCGCACGGCCTCCAAGAAATCAAAGGTAATCCCACCGGTAAGGGAAAAGTCTTTCAAAGGAAAAAATTGAAGAAAAAAGCAGCCTTATCCTTTTTTTTTGAGGTTTCTAGCCACCGACAGCGAGTTGAGATTCAGATGGGATTTCTTTATATTTGAAAAGGGACAAAGCAATGAGGAAGAAACGCACGCGCCGGGGAGTTGAGCGGACACCAGAGGATCCTGGGGAAGCTTTCCGCACAAAAAAGTGGCGACCAAGGTTCTCGGCGCTGAGCAATTGCGTTGCAAAGTAAAACGGTCTACGGAGGGGGACACCTTTAAGGGAAATTATGGGAAAAGGGGAAAGACAAGGTGAACCAGGCGCGACTTCGCTCAAAAAGAAGGAAAGCGGATCCTTGAACAAAAAAAAGATCCTCATTAAGGTGGTGCTGTTCCGTAAGAAAGAGGGGATCGTTTCCCGGGGCGTCGTTCGTTCCAGCGAAGGAAGGAAAAAAGTGTTCTACTTACTCGAGGGGTAAAAGAAAAAAATCTGTAAAAGGCCTATCTCTCCCACTCAGACTGCGAGGGTATACTGGGGTGATGGAAAGAGAACGGAGCTTTTCGCGGGGGGGGGCAGAGGGGAGAACAGGAAAAGGGGGAATTTAATAAGTTCTGACAAATGACATCTACGACGCGTCGAAAACCGTCCCATTTGAAAGCTCGGCTCCAGGTTACCGTCTCTGGGTGTGGTCCCAGCACTCTTTTTGGGCAGAGGAAGGGTCCGCGAAAGAAACATAAAGGAGAACCGGGAAAAAAAACGCACAACGGGGGGGGTCCTTTCCTGTCCTGTCGAAACGCCGGAAGGTGCACAACCATTTACAATCTGGGGGTCAGGGGAATAGTAGAACAGGTTTCTCTTTTCCAGAGTCACAAACAAAGGAGGACATCAAGGAAAATTATCATTATCGGGGGAAAGTGAAGGGGGGGGTCGCTGTCCTCGGGTAGCACTCCCTCTAACTCCTTCTGTGTCCACAAAGGATCAGTTGGCGAAAAGGTCCTCAGCTTGCTCCAAAATTCACGACGGAAAGGATCCGCGACGCGCCACTGGGGAGCTTGGAAACGAGTACCGGTTCAGATGTCCAAGGGACAGGAACAAAGGGAAAAAGCCTTCCTCCGAAAAAAGGGGGTGGGAAATGGGACACTCTGCTCTTAGTCTCTCTCCTTTCGCTGTCGCGGATAGTAGGGGGAAAAAGGCTAGATCAAAGGAAGGGACGAGTCGTCCAACCAGAGTAAAGTGGAAAGAAGAAGAAGGTCACACCAACGTCACACCCTGAAACTCCGGGGTATTATATGTCAGCGTCCGAAAAAGAATCGCCAACAAAGGCCTATTCATGAAAGTAGTCAAAGGCATCAACAACGAAAAAAAGAAAAAAGAGAAGAGATCGTCGTTGGGGAAACACCCGGGCGGACACTCCTCTTCGTTGTTGGGGGAAAGAGGGGGAATCGAAGGAAAGAAAAAGGGCACCGTCGGCCAGGTTGTGAAAAGGGAACAAAGTCGGAGGAGACGGGCCGTCTGGTTGTTCCGAATCGACGGAACTTGGCACTGACTCGGTACTTGTCGAGGTCAGAGAAACGAGAAGGAGGATCTACAATTTTCCCATCTTCTACACGTGAAGAGAAAAAAGGACGCGAAGGGGAGGTACGGCCATCTGCCAGACGGGTCCTCGCGAGTCGAACCAGACGTCCTCGTCTCCGGTCGGGGGAGGAAGGGTGCGCGAAAAGAAGGGACCTTTCCAACGGCGCCACTATCAGGGAAAACCACAAGGACGGTCGCCTGAGGGGAGAGGAACAATCAACTGACCACCGATACTGAATCTTTTTCTTTGGGGGGAATCAAGGCCTGGGGGCCGCTTGAAAACATACCTTGTCTCCTCATAAAATGGAAAAAAGGGTTGGGGGGGAAGTGACGTCGTATTCGGTGTAATTTCCGGAAGGACGTTCTTCCCACCAGTGGTGGACGGGAAGGGGAGGTAGCCGTTAATGGAGGAAAGAGGACCCCTCCGCCAGTAGAAAGAGGGACTACAGAAAAAGAGGACTGGTCGGCGCCGAGATTAATTTGCGCTACTACTGCTGCGAGCGCGTCAAAGGGGGGGACGACCTTGTAAAAAAGGCCATGACCAGACGGACCGCTAAAGGAGCGCCCATTGCCAATCCGCACGGCCAGCAACCCAGTAAACCCGAGAAAAAATTTCTATCTCGGGGGACGCGGGTCTGCCGTAGGTACGCCCTACTGGTCGAGGGGATAGAGGCGTTCAGAGCAGAACCATATGTACCGCTCCATAAAAAAAAGCACCACCTGTGAAAATGAAGGGGAGCGCCTTCACCTTATCCATCCGGGAGCATGAGACGAGTTCAGGCACGGAAAAAAAAAGGGGCATCCTTACCGTGTCAATTATGTGAAACGAGCGTAAAGTCAGGGGTAGGCTCCCCCGTCATTGCTAAAAAAAGGGGAAGAGAAAAACTGGGTCGAGATGTAAAGGGGAAGAAACCCTGCGATCGGTGGAAAAAACAAGGCGCGTTTCGTATCAGGCAAGGCTCATTGCCTTGTCGCCATCGTAAAAAAGGAAAGAATCCCAAAAAAACATAGGGGGGGGAGGTCACTCGTGGAGGGATACGAAAAAACCAGGAGAAATAGGGTCGGTCACTGTGCAGGGACCCGCGCTGCCGTCTCGACCAGGGACCGGTGAGGCCGTGAGACGGAAGAGCTTCGGGTCTTGGGTGAATGGGACGGGGACGCGAGAAAAATACAGCCCTACTGCACCGTCTTCGAAGAGCCGGCGAAACGGCCGAGCTCAGGGGAAGAAATAAAAGGGGAGGCGAAGAAAGAAGAGGGTGTAGTACCTCAAAAAAACCGAAAAAACACAAGAAAGGGGGATGCATTTCAGCTTGGGCGGACCGGATCTTCTCGCTGGAAGTAAAAAAAACGCAGCCTCTGTAACAGAGAGGGGCAGTTCAAACGTTGGAGGGGAGGCCCCGTTCAGCGAAGTACAAACAGGCGCCTGACCTGTCCGGGGGAAACGATGAGTCCTCTGGGGAAAAAGTGCCTCCCCACGATCTGAAAGTAAAACCAGGCAGGGTGGGAAAGGGGGAGGGGAGGCTTACCCTTCCTAGGGTGGGTCGTGCTAATGACTCCCCCGCGCAAAAAGGGAGGAAAAAACCTTTTAAGGAAAGCGCCTTTCTCGCCGGAAGAACAACTCGTAAAAAGGGTCTTCTCACAGGGGCCCAACTTCCGAGACTGCTCTACTAGAAAAGAAAATCCTCCAAAGAGAGTGACCCTTCTCTTAAAAACCGAAAAAAGGAGAAAGCCAGAAAAAGGAGGGGTACTCCTACTTGAACTGAGTCGAAACACCTGCTTTCCCGAGGGTAAAAGAGTGAAGCCGGGCTTGAGGACTACGCTCTTCCTTGGAAAAGAAGGGAAAGGGGTCGCTGGGGGGAATACCAACCTACTCCGGTCTGCCGACGCCGATCTGACCTCCGACCCGAGGAAAGAAAAGCCTAGGTGGAAATCACTCCCTACTCCCGTCCACAAAAAAAAAGGAACGTTCTGAGGGAAAGGAGCACGCCCTCCCTCAACATTATTCTGCCATTCTAAGTCCGCTCGGTCCTTTGTTGTTCACCATAGTACAAAAGGGGGGCTCGAAAGGAAAATCATTCTGGGCGTCAAAAAAACAGAAGACTGCTAGGAAAGAAAAAAAAGGTTTATTCTCCTGGCCCGAAGCCTGGTCTCGTTTGAGAGAAGAAACCGCGAAAAAAGACGTCGGTTCAGCTTGGTGGGGAGGAGGTATAGGGGAAGAAAAGTTGTTCTGAGGAGTTAGCGAACCCGGGTCGGGAGGAGCACGCGATGTTCAGGGGAAGGGGAAAAACCACGGGGAAAAAACGTGCGACCTGGTGGAGACAACGGTACCACCGAAAAGAAAAGCAGACCGTTCTCGCCGGCGTTGCGCCAAAGGCTGCAACCAACGGCGCAAAGAAAGGAGGAAGAGAAACCTTACCGAAAACGCCGAGAGATCATGCAAAAGGGGACGGGGGTGGAAAAATCATCAAGAAGTAAACTCTTCGCCGACATCTGGGGGAGGGCCAGCGGAAGATGAACCGTGTACTCATCTAACGAAGCCAGAAAAAAAAAAGAATTCCGCTTGGAAAATAGAAAAAAACAACAAAACGTTATGAGTGAGGAAAAAGAGAGAAAAGGAAGGATAAGAGGGATGGACTCGAGGCAGGGAAGGTGCCTCTTCCTGTTCCGTAAAAGTGAGTTGAAGGGGGAAAGAGTTACTCACCCCCGCACTCCCGCCTTATCATCCTCCTCTCTGTCTGAGCTGGCCGGAAAGGGGGCGAAGAAAGACATGATACGGAAAAAGCCGGTTTGCAGCGCCTTGAAAAAAAGAAGGAAAAAAAAACCTGAGGAGGGAGGGGGGGAAAAGTGGTTTACCGGTTTCACATCATCACCACACCAGGTGAGGAAGGGGGGGGAGTGCTGGAAGTGAAAACTCGTCCGGGGGAAGGAAGCGAGGGGAAAGAAAAAACCTTTGTATCTCCGCAAACCTCACGAAAAAGGGTCGAAGATCGCATAAGAGGAAAAGATCACCCGAGAAAAAATGTACACATGACAGATGTGGAAGCGGGCTAAAAAAAAAAAAAAAGCGATGCTTGCCTAGAAAGAAAGCAACGATGCCGAGCAGGCGGCGGGAGGGCGAAAGAAAAAAGCCATCCTCAACTGTTTCGAAGGGGACAAAAAAAGTCACAAAAGCGAGGTGACCACCATGAGAGAGGGAAGATAAAGGGTCGATACAAGGGGCCGGGCTGCCTCGGGGACGGAAGACCGCCGAAGAAAACGTTTCTTCTGTAAACGGGGCTGGAAGGCGTCGGGGCCGTGTCGCGGCTGGGGGGGAAGGAGGAGGGTCGAAGAAACAATCTCATCGGCGCACAGAAAAAGATCTTCGTCTTCAGGGACAGTCGGCGTCGGTTGGTTCCAGAAAGCCCGGACAGAGAAATGCCTTACCAGAAAGGGGAAATTCTGGGGAGCACCAGTTTCACATGGGTGAAGCACGAAAAGGAATCCTGCCAGCCTGACGGCCAGGTCCTCGGTCAGTAACGACCTTATTAAAAATGGCCAGGAGGGGGGGAAGATAGGTTTTTTTTTCCTTTGAAAGTAGGCAGGAAGAAAAAAGAGTCTCTTATTATTTTCAGGACCCTCGCTATGCCTTTCCTGTGCTTTTCGAACTCCATGTGGGGGGGTAACGTAAAGTTGGGAAAGGAAGGGGGATCTCTATCAACAGAAAAGGGGAAAGATGCCATCCAGGAAATCGCTTTCCTTTAGTAGTTTGAACGGTACATTACTCAAGACATAAGGGGGGGAAAGAATAAGATCTATAGAGTTATCCCCAGATTTGGGGAGACTTGACAGGTGAAAAGGAAATACGATCCTAACTATTTCTCGGTTACATTGAGTCAGGCCGGGTCAAGCAAAGTTTTTCTTTCTATGAAAGGCCAGGGACTCAAGGGGGAGAAAAAATCGTTCAACGTAACTATCGGGAGGGGGGTACCAGAAAGCAGCCTATTCCCAGGGGGGGACCAAGAAAGGCTGAAAAGGCCATCCTTTTCCCAATCGGCTGGGTGTCCTTAGCGTTGTGGCGGTAAAAAAAAAAAAAAAAATCAGAAGAAATCTTTTATGCCAGTAGATCTCTACAAAAAAGCGTCATGCTGAAAAGACCGTGTGGGAAAAAAAGGGGAAAAAACGTTTGAACCACACCCGAGGAAACATGAAAAAGAACCGCCGGCTCGCGGAAAAGCCTGAAAAAAAAACCCCTCAAAATGGAGACCAAGGCCGGGAGGCGGAGCCGGGTCACCCTGGCAAGGGGAAAAGAACGGCGGGAGAAAAAAAAGTTTGGCGGAGGAAAGGGACACGAGTGGGAAGAAATGAAAAAATCCTAATGGATCGTTCAGGCGAAGATGGAGAAAGCAATTATCGGGAGGAATCAAAAAAAAAGGTTGAGCTGTCCACGGGGGGGGCGCCGGAAGGAGGGAAGAAATCTATATCTTCTGACACGGGGAGATTCGAGGGGGAAAGGACATCCTTACCCCTGAACCGGGTACCGAGGAAAAATGCCCCCGTTTTATCAACAAATTTCGCTGCCGAAAAAAGGGGGAGAAGGGGGAATCAGTGTTGAAAGGAGGTCCGTAAAAAAAAAAAAGAAAATACCTTTTTTAGGGAGGTTCGCCGGGATGGGAAGCGGTCCCAAGGGGAAGTCTCCCCACTACAAAAAAAAAATTAGAGGGGGGAAAGGGAACAGACTGTGTATTAAACCAAAGAAGGAAAGAAAATCGGGAAAAAAAAAGGCCTATCTCAAAAGCAGCGCTACAGGGAAAGGGGGGAAATTCCCTTGTTCTTTTGGCCAAGAGAACCTGGGCACCGTGTCTCGGGAGCTCCGTAACCAGTAGGGCCTAATGAAGAAGGTCGAAAGGGGGGGAGAGGGACCAGTCTTAACACTTCCTCAGTAGAAAGTGAAGCAAGAATATGGGACGTTGGAAGAATCTTTCCCCGCGTGTCGTACGAGTCTCTCGACCGGAGTTTCAGGAAATGTGTCCTCGGAAAAAAAATTCATCCCTTATAACCTAAAAAAGAAGACTAAAGGGGGGAAAGTCCTGTCCACAGAAGAAAGAATGAATCCCACACTAAGCGGGGTTTTTGCCCACAAAAAGTGGGGACAAGCTGTTTCGAATGGAGAAAAAGATAAGGGGCCGACTGCACACCAGGCTGAAAAAGAAAAAAAAAAAAAAAGGCAGGGATCTGGGGTTTGTCTGCGAAAAACTTGAGCTCGTGGCATCTTGTAGCCGGAGAAGAAAGAAAAAAAAAAACCTTCTTATTGTGAAAGAGGGGGTGGGGAACCTGGGAAAAAGGGGGAAAAAAATCCCAAAAAGAGCGGTCATAGGCCCCGGGTCTACCATGAGGCCGACTCTTCGGGGAGGGAAGCTGAGGGGAGAGGGGTGTCATATTTCCGGCCGACTGAAACACCGCAAAAAGACTTCCCTCCCGACAAACGGGGGAGGATGTCCAACTCTTGAAGTCGGGAGCCCAGCCCTAAGAAACGGGGGGAAAGTATACTGAAAAGAAGTACCACCGGGTATAATCATTGCCCGGAAGGTCGGAACATAAAAAGGTGGGCATCCTCCGTCCTACGGCTGGAAAACACCAATGACCAAAGGAGGGAGGGGGGGCCAGGGGGAAGGGAACGCCCTAGATCTCCAAAAGCTCGATAAATCCTCCCTTTTGCACCAACG
>Ga0179593_1307718_pt1 | contig 11651 bp, 6 predicted proteins | sample CZODoug2_1_08_16_FD_185931 | JGI IMG/M metagenome (GOLD analysis project Ga0179593, IMG submission 185931) | Vadose zone soil fungal communities from Angelo Coast Range Reserve, California, USA - CZODoug2_1_08_16fungal (PacBio error correction) | ecosystem: Environmental > Terrestrial > Soil >...
GGCGGGGGGGAGGGGGGAGGGGTGGATGGTGGAGGAGGGGAGGTTAGAAACGTGGTCACAAACAAAGGAAGCACAAGGGGGGAGAAGATATACTGGGGGGAACTGTACCAAACAACAATGGGCACCAAAGGTTGTAAGGTGCCCCATGAAGACCGACAACACGACGGTGTGGGGAAAGCGTAAGGGCACGGCGGCAGGAGAAAGAAAAGAAAGGGTGTATTTGTTTCTAAAGGGCCGGGGAACAGACGGAACACAAGGGAAGAGGGGGGAGTAAAGACCGGGTCTGCAAGAGGAAACTACTTGAGGGCCGACGACAGAAATACCGACAGCCGGCGGAGATGAGGGAAGAGGGAGAAACCATTTGATCCGCGGACTAAAGCAGACCAAAACGGCCGAAGATCTTGGGTAGGATGTTTCCAAGTGAGCTTAAAAGAAGCTTGACGAATCGGATGTCTACGAAAGTACCAGCCCCGAGGGAAGAGGGGGGGAAGAAAAAGAGGGAATTTCCCTAAATGCCAAGCGCGACGAAACCGGGCAGTGTGCAAGAGTGATGGGGTAGTCCCCATAGCAGGGGGGGTCAAAAACAGGCCCAACTGGTTAAAGGGGGTGCAACAAGAACGGCAGGCGGGAGGGAGGGTTACCCCGTAAGGTACTAAAAAGGAAAGGGGAGTTGGCGCAACACGAAGCGCTTGGGGGGGCAGGACGGAAATCACGCTGGTAAACAACGAAGGGTCAAAGAGGGGGGGAAAAACCACGGGAGTCCCGGAACGAGAAGCGGTTTTAGGGGGGTGTGTGGGGGTTTCTCAACAAACGCTGTCGAAGATCAAGCGGAAAGCTCCGAAAGGGAAAAAAAGGGAAGGCTGCGAATCAAAAGAAAAAAGGAGAGCAGAGCTTTTCAGAGAAAACAACCGAAAGTCACGGGACCCGCCGAGGGTAAGAGTAAAGGTCAGAAAGAAACGCGTGGGGGGGAAAAGGGGGGGGGACCGGAGAAAAGAAAAAAGTGCATTCAGTCCTTGTGGGCAAGAGGGTTCCCCGAAAAGGGAGAGAAAGGAGCGATACTTGGAAAAGGCAAAACCTCCAAAGACTGACTGAAAAAATAAACCCGAAAAAGCAGGGAAAGGGAGTCGGGTTCTCCCCAAGACGGTAAAGTAAACTCTAGGACTACTAGGTAAGCCCTCGATCCTCAATCTATCGATCATGGACAGAAACACTTTTCGAAGAGAGGGGAACCGTTGCGTGTACGTGCCAAGTGGCAAGAGAAGCAAAATGCATCGGTCCTAGAAAAACGGTGGGGGACAAAACCCCAGACGAGAAAAGTGGAAGTGGGCCACGAATGACATCCGAAGTAGAGAAAGGGAAGCGAAAAAAGGAGGGGGAACCCTCCGGTGTTGGTAAAGCGAAGGCGCCGAGGGGGGAAGGGAACATGCGAGAAAATAGAAGGCGAGCGACCCCTGTAGCGAAAAGGACCTTCTCTCCTCGACGAACGGCCGAATAGTCCTGACAGCGAAAGAAGAAACGTCCGAGCATTGGGAAATGCAAAGACCAAATGGCAACTTGCGGGGGTAGTTCTAGAACTGAAAGAATCTCTAAGAGTCTGCTAGGGGCAGGGACAAAGGCAGGTGATTCTGTGTGCAGGAAAACGGGTACCGGTAGCGAAAAAAGGGGCGCAGGAACTATCGCCTGATCTCTTATATGTCAAAGGCTGGTAGGACTTAAAAAAAAATAGCTCAAGGGACTCAGAAATGAGGGAATAGCTAGAAAAAAGAAAGATGCGGCGGAAAATAAGAAAGCAATGGGTCAGTTCTCCTAAAAAAAAAAAAAAATACGGAAACTGTTTTGGTTGGGATGGGATCCGGCTGGAAAAGATGAAAGTCCCTCAAAAGGGGGGGACCTCCTAAACGAGGGAAGAGACATCTGAACGACGAAACGAAGACTAGGCATGTGCTGACTCGAGTTGGGGATCTAAAATCTGGGTGATTGATCCGGAAAAGGTGACCAGCATCGTACTTGGGGTAGGGTAGAAAAGCTAAAGGCGAGAGAGTCTAGACTGGCCTCGACCTGGAAAACAGGGGACCCAAGGGAGGAATGTAACGAACCTTGGGGGGGTGCTCATACTGACAATAACAGTCTCCTTGCCGACTTTACAGCAGGTGATCAGAGGATTCCTCGGAAAACCGAGATTCGGAGAGCCACCTTTGCTGCCCATCAAAGAGCAGATACAGGTCGGAAGGGACTAAGACGGCAAAGGAATAACTTGAAACACAGCGAGACGTAAAAAAGAGGAAATAAAGGTGCTTGGGAACAGGCCTCGCCCGTCCCTTCGTTTGTCGGGGGCCCTCCCAGAATCTTACCGCCGGTCAGAAAGCAGAAAACTTGCAGGGAGGGGAGGTGCGAACCGTACACACAAAACGTCCTCGACCGAGTTGGGATAAGAAATAGACTGGATAAACCCCTAAACAACTCCGGCCAAAAAGGATGGACACGGAACGTCAGCTAGGGACCCGGATAAAAAAAGAGAAAAAGAAGCCATACTTCCACTCGGACGAGCCGCCGGGGTGTAGTTGCTCAGGACCTACGGCCGCCTCGGTCCCTTGGGCGGGGACAAAAGAACCAAAGACATGAGGAGCCTGACAAGGCAGGACGGTGATGCCCCTGGGGGAAAGAAGAAGGAAACGAGAAGTCCTCTGATCGTCAAGCAGGTAGGACGAGCATCGATCGTCAACGGGCAAAAGATTTCAGCAGGGTCAAAAAGGAAAGGTAAAGCGTGAAACGCAATTGGAAAAAAGGAAGGGAGCATGCAACGAACAAAAACGGGGGAAGGGGGAAGGGGGAAAAAAAGATAGAATCAATGCCCCATTGAATTAGCCTACGGGCAATGGAACTCACCTTGAGGCATGGGCAAGATAGAGAGAAAGCATAAGGCGATCGATTGGCGAAGTGTTTTCACGTACCTCGTACTTACCAAAAAAAAACGAACCACCCCGGAGCTCAAAAAGAAGAATTAAGGGGGGAAGAAACTGACAATAAACCACCGCAAAAAAGGGCGGCGAGTAATTCGGGCTAAACAAGTTAAAGTCATCCTTCATTGGCACGTCGGCCCGGGATAATCATTCCATAATCATGTTTAGAAGGCGGAAGAATCTGGGTATTGTCGAAAATCGGGGTTGGACAGGAGTTGGAAAGTTAACGATCGATACAAGTTATCGAATCAGCAAAACCCCCCCCACCTACGGGCGAGTCCAGGGGCCTCTCCCAATCCCGAAGAAGAAAAGCGTTTTGAAAAATAGGGGAGCCAAGGAGGCCCCAAGGGAGGGGAAAAGACAAAAATCCGCTGCGAGCACGAAAACCGCGCTGGTAGTTGAAAATTAGAAGGACTCTGCATCCGGGGGGGAACGGAAAAAGGGGGGAAGTGTCAAAACTAAGAGTAGGGGGGGAAGGGGATTCGTTGCAAAGGTGGATCATACAGTGGAGAGGGAAAATCCGACCGCTTGACTTAAAAAAAACAACTGACGATAAAGAGAAGGGGGGGGTCATCCGGCTTTCACAAAAAAAGAAGCGCGACAAAAACCATGGAGTGTCCACGGGACAACCGGAGTTAGTTCAATAAGCCAGAAAGGAAGAAGGATCGAAAGTGTAAAACCTGGGGGGCGGGGATGCAGAGGCACGCTCGACAATCAAAGCACAGCTCCCTAACCCAGAATGCGGTAGTCATAAAAAACAAACGCCCTATTACGAAAAAGGAAAAAATACCTCTTCAAAAAAAACTCGGTAGAAGAGCTTGTCACTGATACCAAATCTTGGTTGAATAGGGCTCATTATAAAGAAAAGGACACTAAACAAAGTTTGGGGTGGAACTTAAGAACTAAAAGGAGCATTGAAAAAATGGGAAGGCCTGTATGAAACATCCTCAATAAAGGGGGGTGTTGCTGGTGTTTGAACAAAAGGGTAAGGTGGCACAAGGGGACTATGAACCAAATCACATAGGAAAAAAAAGGGGGGGAAAGGGAGCGAAGGGTTTTCAAATGAGGACGAAAAGGTGCAAAAAGAGATCTGAGCTCTCTCGAGGAGACATACATTTGCAAACATTCCGTAAACGCGAAATAAAATTCTAACATCCACGACAAAAAAGAAAAGAGGAGGCAGGGTAAAAAAACCAGAAAAAAGGGGAAGATAAACAGTGTTCTCGTGCTGAGCCACTTAGGAAAAAAAAAAGAGGCAATGACAGGAAAAGGAAAGGGACCGGGGTTCAACAAAAAAATGGGACTGCGGAAGGGAAATGTAAGGGGGGGGGTCAAAGAAAATCTTTGGAGGAGGGCGTCCGAGGAACCATAAAAGGGCGGACCAGTGGACGAGGAGACTGGCGCCGCTTTTGTATGTGATGGTCAACCCTTGTCCGGGGAAAAATCTTTTGTCACAATAAATCAGCCCAGCTTTCTTTACTGAACGCAAAGAGCGAAAAAACACCTAAAACGGCGAGCCCTTGCGGACGACCACCGCTCGAGACGAGCTGACATCGCGCAAACAGTGACCAGAAAAAGCAGCATGACCGAACTGTCGCCAAAGGGGGTGAAAACTCGCAAACGGGAAAGACGTCACGAGTACCAGGCAGGGGAGAAGGCGTTGGCTGCGCCAGAGAGAAGCGTAGGAGGAGGGAAATCGTCTCCTAACGAGGAAGCCCGTGCTCAAGAGGAAAAAGAGAACGCCTAGAGAGGGGGGGATCCCGAAGCCGCTCAATGAAAGTTAGGGAACACGAAAGACTAACGATCCCTGGTCTAAAAAAAAAAAACGGTTCGGGAAAGAGGGGAAACAACGGAAAGAGCAAAAAAGGTCCGCGACACATTGTACCTTCGGGGGGACTCGACCTTCTACGCGAACACCGAGAGGAGACGTTCTAGGTGAGGCCCTCTGGGTGACAACAGCCCAGTACATACGGACTCAGCAACAGAGAGGGGGGGGAGAGGGGGGATAACGAAAGAATCGCAGAAAACATCGGAGGGGGAGGGACAACCTTAAACCACCTTGTCGACCGCCGCCGGAAGGGCCGAAACCGGCCTCGAACCCAGACCTAAAAGAAAGAATACGCTAGGATAAGTTGCAGCGAAATGGGGCCAAAAAATCTGGGGCATTGGAAACAACAAATCACCAGACATCATAAAGGGGAATACTGACAATCCTGGGGAAACTGGGGAAAGCCCATTACTCCATGGGACTGAAAACCCTCTGTTTACTAAACCTAAAAACCTGGTGCAGGTAAAACAACTTCTATACGTCAAGCCAACTATCCCGGATCCTACAACCAAGGTAGGAAAGTCTACACAAAAGGAGAAATCAGCATAAAAAGGGAGGTCAATAGCTCTTACTTATCTTCCAATTGAACAACTAGTTAAAAACAGTAAAGAAACAACCCGGGGACGAAGGCTGGAAATGCTTCTTTATCATGAAGAGTCACGGTGGCTACTAAGGACCCCATTACATCTTAGGAGAGGCTGTAGGTCGAGTTCGCTGAAATAAAGAAACAGCTACGACTGAACAGAAAACGGTCTTTATCAAAAATTTAGAAAGGGGGGACGCTCTAAACCTGGACCGAAATTGTAGACAAAGAAACCGGCTTTTCGAAAAAGGCTCCGTGTCGTTGATCCAGGCAAGACCGGGGGGGAAAGCCGCAAAAGGGTTGAAAAAACACAAACTACGTGGGTTTTCATCCGGGTGTTCCTACCTGGCGGGAACTCCCAAAAAAAAAAAGGGAGTGGGCCCAAATGTCTGTCTGCAGAGACACTATCAATGATCTGGAAGTCGGAATGGGACCGCAAACCTCCGGCCAGCAAAGAAAAACCGACCCAAAAAAGGCCGGACACCACCAAGGACTCCTCACTAAAAAAAAAAAAAGGGATCAGATGAAAAGTAGATAGGGGGATAGGTGGAAGGGGAGGGGGGAAGGCTTGCTTTTCCAATGAAAATCCGATCTTGGGAGAGTCTCCCAAAATTGGGGGGGGACCCCGCCTGGGTGGGTAGGGGGGAACCCAGGCGCCAAGCCGCAACACAACTTGTGTGGCCAGCGCGGGGAGGAGGGAAAGGTAACGAACGTTATAATCCTGGTGAATTATTAAAAAGGACTATGCATCCCCGAGGGGGTATCTCAAGAACCGTTAAAAGCAGTCAGGGAAAACAAAGGGAAGGTCCAAAGACAAAGGGAGACAGGAATGGGGTCATGAAGTCGCCAAACCTTTGGAAAGGCAGTGATCTCAGCCAATCAGAAGGAGGGGAAAAGTGTCCTCCCCGTTGTAGTAGTTTTGGGGACCAGTGAGAGAAAAAAGAGGGGAAAAAAAGGGAAATCTTCTCCGGAAACCCCTTGTCGCTGTACGAAACCTATTAGACGAATAAGGGGGAAGGAGTTTTAGGGAGAGGCTAAGCGGCGGGCAGTGCACCTTGGGTGGAGGGCGGAAAGAAGCGGTAAAATTCCCTTTGCGTGTTCTGCTCCAAAAAACAACGGCATGGAGTAGGTTACTACCTCGAAGGTTCTCGAGGTATGGGATTGTGTGTGGGTAAAGAGGGAGGGGGGGGAAAGCGGAACTCGGCTTCTGGCGGTCTAAGCATTTAAAAGGGACGGGCGGGAAAGGAAGAAAGAAAGGGTTTTTTTCAGTTTCGAACACAGGACGAACACTTAAGGGATCGAGAGGCTCCACAAAAAACAAAAAAATTGGAGATGTCATATAAAGCGGAGAAAAGGAAAAAGGGGTCGCCCCCTCGGCCCTTCGTGAAAAAAAAGAGGTCGGAGAGAGAAGGAAAAAGGAAATACGGTACGACAGGGTAGACGGCGAAAAGGCCGTGGGGATTAATTTGGAAGCGTTGGCCCGAACGTGAGCAAAAAACGAGCAAGCTTCGTGCAAAAGAAAACAACCAGGAAAAAATGAAGCCGCCTTAAGGGGGGGGAGGGCGGGAAGGTTCTCGATCTTTCGAAAGAAAATACGGAGAAGACCTAAACTAGGGAACTCCGAGAGAGAAAGAGAGAGCTGAAGGGAAGGTCAGAACTGAGTCAAAACCAGGGCGAAGGGAGGTGAACAGTAATTCCCTTGACTAAAGAGAGCACAAACGGGAAAGGGGGTCGTCACTACTAGGGGGGGCCAGGGAAGGTTGGAGGGACCCTCTTCTAGAAGGGGGGTGAGCGATTCGAGTCAACGGTTATGGTCGGAATAATCGGGTGCGTTGGGACAAAGATAAGCGCCGTGGTCCATCAAGCAACAGGAAACGAGAGGAGGGAAGGACAACCACGCTGAGCAAGGCTGACAAAAAACCAATCGCAAGGCAAAAACCATCAAAGTTCCTCGAGGAAGGTTCGTAAAGCCCCGCCGTCCAACCCTTCTGAAGCCGAGAGAGCTCAGGGACGAGATAGAAGAAAGAGGGGAGGGCTTTTTACGCCCAATGAAGTGGAGCAACGGGTACACTAGAAAAAGGTCTCCCGGACAAAGCGCCTCAGGGGGGGGGGAGATAAAAAAAAAGTGGGGAGGGAAGTGAAGGGAGCCTCAGGAAACAAATCGATGTCCAAGTCACTAGATGAGGTCGGAAAAAAATAAGATAACCGCCCAAGGAGGGTAATGAGCCATTACAGCCCTCAATGGGGGGCATGCTACGCCGGATTACTGGGAAACAAACGTTTTTTCAAAGGACGTGCTTGGAAGGGAAAAACCTGGCTGCCACGGTAAGGAATCCGACTCCGACGCACGAGCGAAGCAGAGAGCCTCGCAAGGTTTCTGGAACAAAAAGATTTTGGGGGGGTCGCGAGCGAGGGCCAAATGTAGGGAACGTGACAGAGAGCGAAAAAAGGCGTCCGACGAAGCGAGGAACAAAAAGAAGGCTACAGAACTTGTAAGAATCCATGGCACCGTCGAGAAATCAAGGGGAGATCTGGGGGGGGTCCCGCATGGACGGGGGACACGGCTGGGGAAAAAACAACCCCCCCGCCGTGGTCAGCAAGGTCGTGGATAGCGGGTCACAAATGCCGCGCCCGAAAAAGTAGGGGGGAAACTAATATTCAAACGGGTCGGGAACAGCCAGAAAAGAGGAACAATCATCAAAAAGCGGGGGGAAACGAAGACGCCCCCAACCTGTAATGCAGGAAACATCAGAATCTTGCCAAAGCGAAAGGGCGGGTTTGGCCGGGCAAAACGAGAGAAAACGACTTCAGGTTGAGGAATCAAAAAAAAGAAACGCCAGGAAACGTGCGCAGCGGAACGGGGACTTTTTTGTTGTCTCGAAAGCAAAAAACGGTGTACCGAAACTTGACCTCGACGCCGCCGAGGACGCAGGGGTCGTAAAGAAACCAAACTCCGAGACACTGAACGGATGCCCCCAAACCCAACAAGTGAAAAAGAGACCCGATAGCTAAGAAGGTCCAAAGAAAGTCGGAAAGGTCCTGTATCAGGTAGCCAGGAAAAGAGCCAGAAGGGGGGCAGGGCTTTTCAACCGCATGATTCTCAGAAAGGCTGAGAAACGGGTTGAAAAATCAGGCCGCCTGACCCGCATAGGAAGGGGGGGCGAGAGAGTAATATTCCAGAACGACCGATTAATCCTTGCCCGGAAAAGGGATCGTGTTAAGGAAATTTTGGATGAACTAGAGAAAAAACAACAAGTATTAGTAAGAAGTTCAATTTTGGACGTGGCAAAATAAAAAACTTACAGGTCAGTGGGAAAAAAAACGGAACTCGTCTGCTGAAGGAGACTATCTCACCTAAAAGAACCTGAATTCTTCTCATGGGGAGAAGGGGCCAAATGTCATGTTTTAAAGGTCGGAAAACGTCCTCATTCTCCGCCAGGCGGGGAGAAACCGAAAAACCCACCCCTCTTGCCTATGACGGCAGGAAGAGAAACCGGAAAAACGGAAACTAGCCGTCTGTGGGGGAAAAGAAAAGACCAGTGACCTACACGGGGCGTAGAACCAGGCCGTTTCGGTAACCGCCCCTGGGGTTTAAAAGGAAGGGGGGGAGGGGACAAGATCGTTATCATCCAGCAAAAAAAACAACCGCGGTCACGATAAATTGGTCGTGGGTCCAAGCCCCGGAAATCTGAAATCTGTGATATTCAGGAAGGGAGGAAAGAGGATGGGGGGAAGAAAGTGGGAACACAAGAGTCGAAGGGGAGTAAAATCCAAGAACCTCAAGCCCGACTGGCCGTGTGGGTCATCCTTCTGACATCCAGGGCAGAGGGGTTACCTGACGTTGCAAACGTCGAGGGGACGATAATAGATTGGGATGTAAAAAAAAAAAAAAAAGACTCCCGGGAAGCGAAGACAGGGTCGAGTAAAGAAGCGAAGGGGATTAAACCTCGGGGCGATGTTAGGATTGTAAAGAAGGTGTAACCACGCGCAAAAATTGGGGTCAATTGAGCGAACGGAAAAAAAGCCTATATCAAGGGATGAGGGCAAGTCCCCATGGGAGAAAGGGGTCTAAAAAGTAGATCCCCGGGGTCAGTAGCCTGCAAAGCTCATACGTTGGGGGGCTCCCTTAAATTGCTGGTTCCTGGCTCACTAAGGAGCCCCTCGAGGATTGCGGGAAAAAACGACTCGGGGAAAAGTCAGAAAAAGTCAACTTCTCGAGAAGTCTGAATCTCCGTACTTAGTAGGAGCCCGACAGATTGCATCTTGAGAGGAAGAGGAGAAAAAAACTCGGTTGAACAGAACAGGGCAAAGGACAAGTAAAACCTGGGAAAACGGGCTGGTAAGGCAAAAAAATCATCACTGAAATCGTCTGATGGGGGAGGGGCATTTTTTTGGGGGTCGGTGTTCCGCTCTGTTTAGGAGACAAAAGCCCTTAAAAATCTAAAAGGAAGGAGAGAAAAAGTGGGGTTGTCAGGGCGTTAGACAAAACCCGGGGCGACCTATCAGAGCTCCAAAAGAGAGCTTTGCCAGATGGAAAAGCGCGAAAAAAAGAAAAAATCACAAAGCCGGTATTTCTTGGGGTCAAACGAGCAGAAAACCGATCGCGACACGGGGAGGGATCTCTGTATTCCGGCTAAAGAGGAAATTAGCTTCCGAACGCCTAAAAGCGGAAGGGGAAGGGAATGGGGAGGAAATGGTCGACGCAGGGGTAGCCGGGTCATTAGAGATGGTGCAAACGACTTCATCTACGAAAAGGGAGGCAGGCCCAGGACGAGAAGGGGTCTGACAGAAAGAAACAGGAAAGGCACGCACTGCTCTACCAACGAACCTACAGAAATGTGCGCGGCACACCCGGAACTCAATACGAGCAAAGGGGTGACTCATCTACTACACAACTTGAAAGTCTGGTATGAAAAAAATCTGGTACGCGCGGCCGGACCAACTCCCTGTTCAGAATCCACTCTCTGGGCAGGACGTAACCCCACATAATTTCAGAAGGGCCGTTCTTGAAGGCCGCAGCCAAAAGAATGCGGAGAGGAGGACGGGAACTACCATCAATCGTCCTCGTGAGGGGGATTCACCGTATCTACACACAGCGAGGAGAAAAGAAGAAACAACGCACACTTAGAGGTAGTCCCCATTAAACGGGGGGGGAAAGGGGGGAGTGTGCGTCCCCTAAATCAACTACCCTCCATCAAAAAATGCAAATACAGCGTGAAAACCACCGTGGGTCAAAGGAGAAAAAAAATAAATACGGCCCCTAACAATACAGGTGCACAAGGAAGGAATTACTTCCTACAGAACACGCGGACTAATGTTTAAAAGGAGGAGAAAAAAAGAGATTTCTCGGCGGCCGTCCAGTCAGCACTCTGCAGGGGATAGGTGCAGCGTCAAGCACGCGAGGAGACGGGGGGGGAAGAAGGGGTAGTGTATAAAACCAGGGGGGAACAAAAACAAAAAAAAACTGTTTCCTTCTGGATCCACACACGGGAAAAAGCGAACCACCCCGGTTCGTGAAACCGCGAAAAGGAAACTGAGTTCTCTATACAACAAAGCGCGTTCGTTGTTACGTAACGCAAATCAACTAACATAAAAGAGAGACCTTCGACTTATTGCGCAAAAGGAACGTGACGAGGGGGGGGTTCAGCGCAGGGGGCTTCCATTAAAAAAAACCCGGGGAAAACTGGGGGGGAAAAAGCGCCTTGGTACAAGAAACACATAAAAAAGGGGGGCAATTCCCACATTACCACGCAAGGAAACTACTCTAAACACCAAGGAAGGATTCGACAAAAGAATCAAGGTCCTGGCACTACAAGAGCACTCTCCACGGCAAACATCTTCACTAAATCCGGGGAAAGAACGGGAAAAAACGTTCCCACAACGAGAAGGAGACAAGAAAAGAAAAGGGGAAGGATGGCTTGGGGAACGCAACGGGGGGGCCCAAGTCAAAATACTCGAACGTCAGCTTTCAGTCTCGTAGTCGAAAAACCATACAATAAAAACAGAAAAGGACTTGAAAAGGACCTCTTTTCTCACTAAAGGGGACAGGACAATTACGAACGGCTTTCAAGACCGTAGGTCGTGATCCTCCCCGTGCCAGACGCAGGGGGGGAAAAAAAACGACAAAAATGGGTTGCAGCCGTGGGGGGAGAAATGGGCGGAAAAAATTGATGGGGCCTGCTGTCAGGACTACAGTCAAAGAAGTATACTATTGGCGTCGGTTGAAAAAATTCCGCCTAAAGGAAAACCGGAAAAAAACCCTCCAAGTTAAACACACTCC
>Ga0179593_1425355_pt1 | contig 11651 bp, 21 predicted proteins | sample CZODoug2_1_08_16_FD_185931 | JGI IMG/M metagenome (GOLD analysis project Ga0179593, IMG submission 185931) | Vadose zone soil fungal communities from Angelo Coast Range Reserve, California, USA - CZODoug2_1_08_16fungal (PacBio error correction) | ecosystem: Environmental > Terrestrial > Soil >...
GGGGATTTCGCCGCAAAAGAACCCAGCCCCAGCAAAAAAAAGAAGCCACCAACTCGACATTTCGCAGCATTTAATAAAGGGCTGGGCTCAAGGGGAAAAAGACAGAATCCGTGGAGTGAAAGAACTGGGGGGGGGGTGAAAAACCTCAACAACCGAAGGAGGGGAAGGTCCGCATGCCGCGTGAAGTGGTGAAATGGCAAGGAATCACTGGTTGCGAAAATTCAACGACGGGGGAGTTGTAAAGTGGTTGAAGGAAAACGAAACATGCCTGTTCAAGCTGTGGCGACCAGGATTAACCAGTCAAAGGACATCGGGGGGAAAATAGTTCCAGCGCAAAGTCCACGCAAACTTGCAGGGAGGAAATCCAAGGACAAGGGAAAAAGGTGATGCCTCTGCACCAAGAATAAAGTGGGCTCCAACACTGAACGGTTTTGAATCGCTCAAGGGGCAGAAAAAAATCAAGAAGGCGAACTTGCCGTCGATGAGTGGGGAATCTTCCGACGGAAAAGCCGTCCTACGCCACCAACAAGGAAAAAAAAAAAAAAAAACGAAGAAATTTACAGCTGGGAAACATCGCGGTTGATCAAAAAGAAAAGAGAGAATAATCCCTGCAGGAAGACTAAAAAACCTGGCGGAAGCAAAAAACGGAAAAAAAGTTTGGCTGTCAAGGAGGAAACAGTCTCAACCCCGAAAGAAAAAAAAGGGATGCTGTCAGGGAAAACGGGTTTACAAGGGGTGGGGGGGGACACCAACCTTTTAGACATCAGGGGGCTTCCTTGACCGTCTCTGAGAGGGGGGGGGCTCCCCATAGAACAAATACTGGGAAGAAAAACGGTTTGAAAACACGGGAAGAAAACACACTCACCTGGGCCCAAAGTGGACACATAAGGAGCGAAAGCAAAAGGGAATAGTTATCAACAGGTAAAAAAAAATAAAAAAAGGGCAGGAAGGGAATCTAAAAAAAAAGAGCTGACAAAAACGGCCAAGAAAAAAAACCGGACGGATCAAAAATTAATTGGGAAGGACCAAAAAGCCCGAACTTTTAAGTTCGTAAAAAGAGAGAGGAAAAGAAGACTGGAAAAGAAAAAAAGTTCATTTCCACACCCGGAACGAGAAGTGGGGTACGGGTGGGGGGTGACCAAACGCCCCAGACAAGGGGGAAAAAAAAAACTTAGACTCACCATCACAAAAGGACGAAACGGAAGCTAAAACCCGGGACAGAGTACGGCTTGCGCTAGAGGCGGGAAATTGGTACGAGCGTTTGAGGTGTGAGAAAAAAAAAACGGGTACCAGCCTCCAAAAGGAAAGGGCAAATCATCAGCGCGGGGGTAAACCACCGGGGTGATCAGCTCCATTCATCGGAGAAAAAAGGAAAAAGGCTGGCTCTCTGGGATGGAACGGAAGTACCCACCGTTCGTTCCCAGAGAACTGAAGCCCCCTTACAATAACTACTTCCTTCAAAAAAAAAGGGGAAAAAAAAAAAGGGAAAGTAGATACGACTTTCCGAGGGGGAGTGGCTTCCGCGGCTCTAGTCAATGGATCCTTGGAGGGGACTGCGGGCGGATGGGACGTGTGTGCAGGGGAAAGAGGAAAGAGAATGCACTTCCATGGGGGGAAAAAAATGCTGGTCGAGAGGTCATCAAATAAAGAGAGCGACGCGTTACTTGTAAGGGTGAGAAGAAGGTCGACTCGTTCAATACTTGTCTCAGGGTGTAGGGCCTGGCGAGCCTGGGGGACAGAAGGAAAGGAAGCAAGTACACTGTCCGTCGGGGGGGGATGGAACCCAGGCTAGCATAAAGGAGCCTTGGGGCGGATTCCCCATCGTCAAGGAAATGAAGAGGGCGTCCCTAGGGGGGTTACAAGATAACACCAAGGTTCCTTCTGGGGAAAAACAGGGGGAAAACGAACGTATCCTGAATGAGGGAAGCGGCTGTTCGTGGTGCAAGGCTCGGGAACATACAATCGGTGAATCGCCGCATCGGCAAGGGGGGGGAAAAGAAACTAGAACTCTTACGTGAAAACGCTGCGGAGGAAGGTAAAGCGCGTAAGAGAGGGAAAGAAACAAAGTTCAGGGGTTATCCAACAGTGATCCAGAATAGGGAAGGAAACGACTGTCTGTGTTAAAAAACAGGAAGGGCCAATAAGTCGCATCAAAGCCGACTAATCGATTTCATTGCAACAAGAGAGCTTTTTCGGAGGGAAAGCCAGGAAAAGAAAAAAAAAAAAAAAAAAACTGAAAATCTTTACTGGGGGGGGGGGGAAGGAAAAAAAAAGGTTGAACAAAAGGAAAAAGGTGGACGCTCTTGGGGGGGCAAAAAATAATGCAGTGTGTGGCCGAAACTTGGCTTAGATCGGGGGGGGAAAGTAAGGGGAAAGGGCCTCATTATGCCATTAGAAAATCTTAACTCCCTGTGGGAAATAATCAAGAAAAAACGTCTGGGGGAATCTGGTCTGTACGGGGGGGGAGAAAAAAATGCAAACCATGTAAACCGAGCCGGCAAAACTTTCTTGTCTTGTCTTCCGAAAACGATGAATCTTTCAACGGTACCTCCTGGGGTAAAAAAAAAGGGAACTGGGGCAGGTGTGCCGGGGGGGGAAAAGGGAGCGCCTATTTGCTTGGGAAGTGGGGGACCGGTGGTTTCCCAAGACTGAAAAGAGCGATCTTCAGGGGTAACTAACACCATAAAAGGAGAAGAAGAAAAAGCTCTGTGTCTAGGGAAACAGTGGTGAAACACTTGATCCGGTTCGAAAAAGGATTGGGAAGGGGGGGTGGGGGGGACGACATGTGCCGGCTTTGAATTGACAGGAAAAGAGGGGTGCCAGCACAACGCCGTCTTTAGAAAGAAGGAAAAAGGGTGTTCTTGATTATACTCCTACACTTGGGGGGGAGAAAGAAAGAGAGGAAAAAGAAGGGAGGTGGTGGGGCCGGCAGTACAGTTGAGAAAAGCCCGAAGGGGGAACAGTGAGAAAATCCAGGGGAAAGAAGACCGGTAACTGGACCAGACCCCCCGAAAGGAACATGGGAAGAGGGTACATCCAGGTAAATTATGGTGGGTTTGTAGGGGGGGGGAAACGGGACAAATTAAGGCAGGTAGAAGGTCGTTTGGTAACACCTACAACTCTAAAAAAGAAACCAAACGATGGGGTGCAAAGGAACAAAGAAGAGGCCGTGAGATAGACAAGTCCCAACACACAGGAACAACAAAGAGGGAAAAAGAGTTAACCGTTGAAAAGGCAAAAGGCGGTCGGACAAAAGGGCAAAAAGAGAACTTGGAGTGGGGGTCCCCCGGTCCGATGTCAAAAACCACGGACCAGGGGAGACCTGTAGAAACAGAGTGAAAGGGCATGAAAACTTCAAGAAATACTTTTTTCAGAAACGAACTTGCCCAAAAAGTGGGGGGGGGGAGGGGAACACCGTGCCCTTATCAGGCGGGAGGACCCGAACTACAACAGGGGCCTTTTGTAGAATGGGGTGGGGTTCGGGGGGAAAAAAGGCGGGTTGGGGGGTCTTCGGAAAAAAAAAAACAAAAATTCACGAGCAGGAGGAGGAAATCGAACGGAAATGCCGTCCTTGGGGCTTCACAAAGAGGGAAGAGGAGGTCAGAGAAAGGACTGTGAGGCCAACGCGAACAAATCTTCCGGGGGGGAATGGGAGAGGGACTCATTGTTTGGGGGTCGGAAAAGTATGGGGCTGTGCGTCCAAAAAGAATGCATGGTCAAGGACGCTATCCTTTTGAAAAAAAGAGGGGTGTAAACTACGAAAATCGGCATGGATGAGGGAAAAAAAGGAACGGACGGCCGATACACCGAAATCCGACAAGCAGGCAAAAAAAGAACAAGTTGTGCCCTCTCTTCCGCCAACGGAAAAAAACAATCACGGCGGCTCCGCCAAAGGTGCTAGAGCCATGTGACAGCGGCCAAAAGTGGTAGTAGGGGTATGTAACCAGGAAAAAAAAAAAAACAACGCATCAGGTGTCGACTCAAAAAATGGGGGAACGGAATGTCCCGGGTCGTGGGGAACGTCTGAGGTCCCAGATGGACAGGAGGGGGGGATAGGATGCACATGGGGGAGTTAGGGGGGGGATACGCCGAAGTGTGTGGAGATAGACGTGGGGAGCGCTGCTTAGAGGCTTGAAAGAATGAAGGATGGGGGGGCGAGAGGGTGGGCATGGTGAAGGCGATCAACTTCCCTCCAGAGAGGATTAGCCCGTTGAGGTTGATCATCCGAATAAGGGATTAAAACGGTACTGCCAGGGGCAAACAGGATTGTAGAGTCAGGGTGTCACTACTTGGAAGACAACCAAGAAAAGGAAACCAGGCTCAGGTCCAACGGTAAGCAACCTTCATTCGTCGACACAAAAAGTGATGCTTCTACGGAAGTGAGGGTATAAGGCCAAGCGCATTTTTTGCCAAAAAGTTTGCCCCCGGGTCCTTGACCGTCAGAGAAGTCACTTTTTTGATGAAAACCCTAATGGCCTATCGTGGGAAAGCAAAAGTAGAGGCGCCACCGTAAGCCAATCGTAGGGAAAATAAGGAGAAAAAGTCCGTCGAAAACACCAAGAAAAAAATGTCGAGGAATGGTATGGAAACAGTTCAAGGGGGGACTTCCTTTAAAAAAGGGGGGGGGACAAAATGATAGTGTCGCTTGTTAAGAGGGTCGGAATATGTTGTGGAAAAGGAAAAAAGTCATGTTCCCTCCGAGAAAGACAGGCAAAACCCCAGGTGAGACCGGTGTGTGACACGCTCTGAATGGAAGTGGGCTACTTTATTGGTGAGTTTTCGGGCGTCTCCCCGGGGTGGGGGGGAGACGGACCGTAAAACCATGGAAAATTTGCAGGGCGACCCCGCAACTGTGAAGTTTCCTTACAAACGTTTTAATCCACCCCTTAGGGGAAACATAAAAAAGAATGGGACACCCTGGGGGGGGAGGGGGGGTGGACTACACGAATGACTCGTGGACGGAAGGGGAATTCCGGTTTCTGGGTGTCAAAATGAAGGGTTTTTCCGGGAGGGGGCACCGACGAATCCAGAGAGAACTTCAGGCAATTCACTTGAAGAATACAGGTGAAAGGGGTGGGCGGCGTTGAGGAGGTTTCCGATGCTGCCAGCAGAGGGGGTCGGACACATGAGAATGGACTTCCCAAAAAAGGTGAGACGCCTCAAAGGAGGGTCCGGTGTTCAAAAGGGGGGGGAAGTGTTCCTTCGTGACAACACAGTTTCTAAAAGATACCTTGGGTTGTGAAAGGGGGGGGGAAAAGACGGAGGGACCAGTTGAATCGGAAAAGCAACACAGAAAGACAAGAAGCAAGAGGGGAAACTTTGACAAGGCTCGGTAAACGGGAAATACCTTCCTTCGGATGGCGACAAAAAAAAAAAGTGACGACAGGTTTATGAAAACCGAAAGATCCTGACAGCAAGTGGAGAGAAGGTCTCATGAAAAGCAGTTGCATAGAGGGCGGGGGGAAGGCAAAGGAATTCCTTCTAAGAGACTTACACCCCCGGTTCCGTCAAAAGGCAGGGTGCGCCATAAAATCGAATTGTGGTTTGCATAAGCGGGGTCATTTCCATTAAAAAAGAAGTGGCCGACGTTTGGGAAGGAGAAGGGGGTCTCGAATGTCATCACGCCCCAACAAAGCAGAGCGATCGGCATCTGCCGTCAGGAAGGGGGTGGGGTTTCGAAAAAACACTTGCACGAACCAACGGGAGTTTGGACGAAAGGGGGAAAGGGGGGGGAAAAAAGGGATGGTTGGCAAAGTTTCATCCTTTGGGATTGGCCGGTTGCCTGGGGAAGCGCGGGGGGAAAAAGAGTGGGGTCCGCGTGGAATCCAAACCTGTAGGAACCTGGGGAAATCGTCTGTTTGCGGATCGGGCCTGGTGAAACAAATGGAAGGGATTCGCCAACCCGTGGGGGGGAAGGGACGGGGGAAACGACGAGAAAGGACGGAGAGGTTTTCTCACACAAAGGGAGGGTGGCGTTTGTGCAACAAAAGTATACCCGGGTCAGGTTGGTTTTTTGAAAAGGAGTTGTCCTGCAATAGAAATGGAGGCGAACCGGCCGCTCTAAAAAAAAGGGGACGGAACTTCGAGAGAAGGAGGAAAGGGGGGGGGGGCCCAAAGGGGGGGTTCACACGGGGCAAAAAAAAAAAAAACAACTCACTCACACCCACGAGGGGGGAATAGAGATGAAGGTGTGCAAGGGGGGAAAAGGTTTAAAAGGCCGCAAACGGAAGCATGCAGGAAGAAAAATGAATGTAAAAAATAGAGCAGGTGGCGCTCAAAAGGAGAATCCTTGCTCCGGGAAAAAAAAAGGGGGTATAAGGGTTGTTGGGGGAACACGAAAATGAAAAGGACCATGATCCGCAGCGTGAAGGTTGCAGGCAAGCAGGGGGGGAATTTCATTTCCGATAGGAAGGGGGGGAACAAGGGGTGGAAAATATGAGGAGACCCAGGAAAAAGAAGGGAAAGTACCAGTTCTTTGGAAAACAGGGCTCCTGGACAAGAGCCGCTAGGAAAGACAGCCCCAAAACACACACAACCCAAACCCCCAACACCCCCCACACACCCCAACCCACCCTCCAAGCCCCAAAACTGCGAAAAAGCAAAGGATGAAAAAGTTGTAAAGAGACATGTAAGCGTTTCCACTGGAGTCCTACAAATTGCCTGTCGAAAGTGGGGGCAAAACCAAAAAACCCTGAAACTGCACGGATCGGAGAGGAAAAAAAAAAGAGATGACTTCATCAGAGAAAACGCGGTGAAACAAACGCCCATGAAAAAAAAAGAGCTGGGGGGGAAGGGGTCACACAACATCGCGGAAAGAACACGGAAGGAGACGAAAATTCGGGGGAACGCGAGGGAAAACTGAGGGGGTCAAGGGGGAACATGATTCTGCCAGGAATCAGATTCAACTTGGAGAGAAAGGGACAACACGAAGATAAGAAGCAGGCAAAAACCTGGTTTGACGTTGGTGGCGGGAGACCCAGTGGGCCTCTTGGAAAAAAAAAAAAAAAAAGGGAAAAATTGACTCATTTGGGAAGGAAAAAGGAAGTTGGATCACGTGCCAAAAGAGAAGTAACACTCCTTGGGAAAAACGGTAGAAGGAGAAGCCAAAGGGGAAGTAGCCAGAAAAAGGAAAAGGATTCAATCTACCGAAGAGGACAACCCCGGCGACAAAGGTAAAATTGCCGGACCCCATCAAAAGGAAACTGTGGAAAAAAAGGAAAAGGAACACGGGACAGCGGGAAACAGACGAGGCCAAGGAATAGGGCCACGCCGAGTTGTGACTGTCACCTTCAAAAAAGCCTTCAAGAAGGGCCTATAGCGACATCAAGTGAGAAAGGGGAAATCCGGGAAAAGGTCAATGAACGTCAACTGCGTGGACCAACTGCGGAGGTGGGGACAAGGTGAGTGCAAGCCAGGGGGACGAAAAATCCCCCGAAGGTTCGACCCAGAAAAAAAGCGAAGGTTTGGCCTAAAAGAAAGAAAAAAGGGGAGAAACATCGAGTCTTCAGCTTAAACACGATCTCAGCACCGGGGAAAGTCGAAAACCAAAAGGGACATGCCCAGGGAAAGGAAGCACATCAACATCCGGGACATTCGGGAAAACTTTGGGTGGGCAGAGGCTGAGGCCACTCGTCAGGCCGAAATTGAGGGAGGCCAGCTAAGTTGACGTGAGGGGGTCAGAATCGGCCGTGTTCAGGACAACCGTTACGGCGCCGGAAAAAGAAAGCCGGGCACAAGAACCCAGCAAGGGGGAAGGAGGATTAAAAAACTTCTACTAGCGACCGGAGGATAGGGGATCAGAAGGGGGGCTATCGAAAACTGCCTGCTAGACAAAAACCGAAAGTCGGAGAACGCATAGACCTGGCAAGAGGAGAAGGGCGGAACCAAAAAAAAGAACCAGCAAAACAGTAAGGTACCAAGGGGGGGAAAACCTGAGTCGTCTGCTCAAGGTACTAACTAAAAAAAGGCACCGTTTGCACATGGCAAAAGGGGAGAGCAAAAAAAAAAAGAAGCGTGAAAGGTCGAAGGGGAGCGAAGTTCTGGGGCGGGGGGCAGAGGGGCTAAACATCAGTAAATCCGCAAAAACAGGAAAAGGGACACTCATCCATCCCGTTTTAAAAGAAAACAACTACGTAACGAATCAGTGGAAAAAGGCATTTTTTTTTGGAACACCTCCCAACATACAGTGAAAAGACAAGCGCGTCCCGGAGTAAAGAAAAAAAAATTGGAAGACAAACAGCCGACCTAACCCTGCGCACCACGGGCAAAAAGAAGCATTTGAGAAACAGCTTGATTCGGTCGGGGGGACAGCGTTTTGGACCCCAGGGGGGGAAAAAAGTATCCTTTCCTCACTTTTCTGGGGTCAGCAAGCCTGAGAAGGCATTCAAATCAAACCCTGTTTCAAGGGGGGTTGGGGAGAGACGCGACCGTGGAAAAGATGGAAATGTTATGCCATTAGCACGATCACGAGGGATAAAAAACCATGGAAAATATGTAAGAGGGAAAACAACAGGAAGAAACATGGGCAGGGGTCTTTGGAGGGGGGGGCGGCTTGTTCCGACGGGAAGCTGGACTTTTTTACCTAGCAAAGTGTTGGGGGGGCCCAGTAGCGCGCAAACTTGCACAAAGTGGGCTTTTAAGCGGGGGGGGGGAAAAAAAAACACAAAAGAGAAGATTATTCCCCTGGTGTCCAAAATAACATAAAAAAGATAAGGGGAGAAAGTAGCGTCAATCGGCACCGTGGGACCTCAGTATCGGTCGAAAAAGGCAATTGGTGAATGAAGGAATATGCAGTCCTTTATGGGAAACTGAAGGCCCTTAAAACTGCCCCCAACTAAAGATCCTCAAAAAACCAGGGGGGAGGAGGAAAAAAATAAGAAAGGAAGCTATCATTTTTCTTGAAAGAAAAGAACCCAGGGGAGACAACCAAGGACGGCTTTGCGGACAGGAGACTGGGAAAAAAGGGGCCGAAAAGGGGTACAGAGCTATTCTGAGTTAATTAGTTTGGGTTACCCTGGGGGGGGGGGAAAAAAAGAGACTTCTCAGGTGAAACAAAAACGAGAAAAGCCACAGATCGAAGGTCACTTCTGAACTACTGGTAGTAAATAAGGAAGGGAAAGGGGCTGGGGAAAAGTCCAAGAAAGCTTGACGAAAAGTGGAAAAAAAGACTTTCAAAAAATTAAATTCATTTTTGGTGCGGTAACATCAGGAAAAGGAGGGGCCAAGGGCGCTTAATAACAAAGTTAGAGAAGTATGAGCCCACCTCCTGGGGGACGGTAAATTCCTGCGGTGGGAAGGGGAGAACACCAACAGAAGGGCCATAACATGAGGAAAAAAAGAACTCTCCAGAGGTTTGAGTTGAAATGGGTTCAAAAGGGGGGGGGGCTGGCTCATTCCAACCAAAAAAAGTAGGAAAGTTTAAATTCCCCAAAGGGAAGTCAGGTGGCGGCCTCTTAAACGAAGGCGGCTCTGAGGTAGGATAGAGAGTGCTGAGTCTCCGTAAAAACTAGGGGACAAAAAGGAAGGAAGAATGGTGAGGAACAACAAAACTTTACCCATCAGATTCGGTTTAGCGCTGATCAATCCTTAAGAAAAGTTTGGGACCGGACGTAAAAAAATGATGGGGGGGGGGGGGACCAGCCGTAGAGACCGGTAAAGGCCGAACCCAGCTAGAGACAGAACACCCAACGTCTTCCGAAAGTTCGAAATAGCCCGGGGCAGTTGCCCTCCAGCATGTACAAAAGAACCCAATTGGGGGAAAAGGTGAGAACCTTTTACATAAAGAGTCAAAAAGGAACGATACTTGGTCTATGAAAAAGCGGTTCTTTAGATGGTGGAAGCGAAGGCGGATGGTTCTGTTCTGAGAGGACCGTGAAGTCACAGATACCAGGGAACTCAAAAAAACGTCCCTGACCCGTAGCACCGAAAGGGGAAAGTCGGGCAAGGAAGAAAACGCGGAGGAGAGAATTTGAGGGAAAATCGCGCAGGGTCAAAAAAGAAACCGCCACTGACGGCACGGAATGCTCAGGTATTTGGGTGACCCAACCAAAAGACCCCGAGGAGGGGGGAATAAAACGAAACAAGATAAGCAGAACAGGTCAAGGAGGTCGCACGACAGTAAATTAGATCCTTTGAACCCACTGGGGTTTTGAGAAGGTGTCCTTGCAGTAAAAAAAAGGGTTGGTAACCGAAATCAGGTATTTGAGGAACGTGGTAAAGGAAGATCGTTTTTGGAACGAGCACCAGAGGGGAAACCCTCAGAAGGGCGAGTGCGCCGTGGTGTTCTTCAGGAAACGGGCGGCTTGAGGCGGGGGGTTGAGAGGGAAAACTAGCGGGTGGGAGTGACTGAACCTGAACAAGCCAATTCAAAAAAAAAAAAAGGAGAAATCTCCCATCCGCAGAATTGACAGAAGGGGAAAAGGGAAAAAAGACCCGCACCCTTGAGGGGTAAGACCCAGGGCACAACCTGGTAAGGAAAAAGGAAAAGGTTTAACAAATTGAATAGGAAAGCTGGTGGCCGTTCTATGCCAGGGAAACTGGGGGGTGACCGCAAAAAAGGATTAATCCCACGAATTGAGGTGAATCTGGGGGGGAAAAAGCAAATCCGCTTTCAAGAACATGCCCGAAAAAAAGTTAGGGGCACCGGCGGGTGAAAAAAAAGCTAGGGGAAATTTTCGCTGAAGGGCCGGCCTTTCTTCCCGGAAAAGGATTGGAACCTTTTGCTTTTCGCCTAAAAACAGTAGGAAAGCCAAGGAGAGTGTTACAGCCCCGAAAAAAGAACCCGTGTTTCCGGGATCAGACCTGCTTCGCGGGGAGCACGAGGTCCCCATCTATCCCAAAACTGTCCCCTTGCAAAGGGATACGTAGTCGATCACGGACTGAAAACTTAGATTTCTTCAGATTCGAAAAAAGAAAGGGGAGGCAAGGTTGCCTCGGGGACAAGCAAGTGGAATCACGGAGAAATGGCACCTAAAAAAAAGATGCTTCCAAGAGGTTGTCCTCGTCTCAGAGGTCAAAGATAAAGCGAGGGTTGGAAAAAAAGTCCATTACAGGGGAAGGGGGGGGTGGTTCTCGTGGGGACAAAAATGGAGCGGGGAAAAAAGATAAGAAACGCATCCTCTAAAAAGTAAGAACTTGCTTTGGGAGTTGGGGTGGGGGGGGGCGCAAAACACTTGTGCTAGAAAGGGGCCAGCAAAGCAGGGGTTGAGAAAATTGGAATGGGGGGTAGGCTTGTCAAACGGACCAGGACGTCCTGGGTGAAATGTAAGAAAAGGGGGCTGGGGGCTGCGCTGGGACGAGCAAAAAAAGTCGGAGGGGAAAAACGCGGGTCGGACAAAGAACAGGCACTGTTCAGGAATAGGATAGTCAAATCCTCAAAAGAGGGTGGACGATGGGAAGGGGTTCCCAAAAACCCAAGGGAGGGAAGGTGAAAGACGGAACTCTGGCCATTCCACGGAGGGACGGGATCAAAGCTCGGGGCGGGCCTTTACAAAATAGAAAAAAAAAGGGGGGCTGTTTTTTTGCAAACAAGGGTTCTTCTCTTTAAACCGTAAGGAAACAACTTCGGGAGAGAATAAAGGAAAGAAGGAGAGCATGGAAAAAGGTTGGAGGGCGGCCAAAGGGGGGGACTCTTCAAAGTCAAAAAAGTATAA
>Ga0179593_1619628_pt1 | contig 11651 bp, 8 predicted proteins | sample CZODoug2_1_08_16_FD_185931 | JGI IMG/M metagenome (GOLD analysis project Ga0179593, IMG submission 185931) | Vadose zone soil fungal communities from Angelo Coast Range Reserve, California, USA - CZODoug2_1_08_16fungal (PacBio error correction) | ecosystem: Environmental > Terrestrial > Soil >...
GAGCTCACCTTTGACTCGAGATAGACACCTTGGGAGAATTTTCACTACAAAAGAAGTGCAAGAGGCCCGGGGGGGAACTTTCGGTGATTACAAAGCCTGTGACCGACATATTAGTTGTCCGACACCCCGCTTGCCGGGATGACGCCAAAAGGTCAGACCGTCTTTTTGGAGGAGAGACAGGTTAAAAAAGACGGTGACATCGCGGCCCCCGGGGTCGAGTGGCCACCGAGCCGATCAAGTCAATCGATGTGAGGTTCAGCAGAAGGTCCAGGTGTCACCGTGCGGTGTAACACCGCTGTAGCACGAGAGGAGGTTGCCCGACCATAAAATTATAGAGACGGGAACATATAACGGAGATAGAGCAAAGGACTGCATCCTGAAAGCAAGCAACGAGGGTAGTCCGAAATGCGGGACCCAGGATTTCAGAGAGGGGGCGCTTTGTATACGAACTGGAAAAGACGTCTCAACAACAACACCGGTAGGATCGGGGGGGGGGGGGGGCTATCTAAACACCGACGCCAAGAGACCTCCTGTTCTAAGAAAGGTTCCGGGCATCAAGGGGGATAGAGCCTTTTCAGGACGATTGCTCGTCTGAAATCTATAGGGTGGGGGGGCTAAACCACGTTCCTTTATAAAAAAGTCGGGTCACCGGGCACTTACACAGAAACTGGGAACGGGGATCTGCCTCGGCGATCTCCTGAGCGGGGAGACCGTTCTTTCAATAAGGACAGCGAGGAATCCTTTACGGCGATAGGTTATAGGGAAGGGGAGCGCCGCGTGAAAGGGCTGCTGCGGGATGCACGATTTCAATATTTATCGGAAAGAATGATTGAGCTAAAATCAAAAGCGGGTGTGAATAACCGACAGGGTGAAAAGTTTCTAAAAGGGCACCGTTAAAGGGATATAACTGGTCTATCTCTGTGCAAGACTTCTCATGAAAAGAGCAAAACAGCGACCTGGAGTCCAGGGCGAATTCCCAAAGGAGATTGGAAAAGAGGGGAAAGGGTAAGAGGATTCGAAAACGCTGCTCTTTGTGGCGGAAGCGAAAAGCAACCCATCAGGACGGAACGGAAAGACGACGCTATATTGAGAGGTTCGGTAAACACGCGGGGGGAGCGAGTTTTGATTACGGCGAATAGGGGAGCACACTGAAAAATGAAAACGGATTCAGGGCCTCGGACGCGAGGCAGGGCAATTTCGCATTCGCGGACCACCAAGTGTCTACAATCAAAGGGGAGGGTACGCAATTGAGAAGGGAGAACTGAAAAGTTGTTCATTATCTTAGTCTCGCAGAGGGGTTGCGGAGGGGGGAAAAGAGAGGCCTCTTATATCGACCAGCTCGGCTTCCTAGAGACTTGGCGGTATGAAGGGTCATCTGTGGGATAAGCGTAAGCAAAGCGATGGGAGGAAAGGAGCTAGGCGGAAAAGGGGGACTGGTGAACTGCCCTGCTTTCCGTGTGCATTCGGAATCCAAATGGGGACTTGCAAACGAGCATCGAAAGGCCAGAGAAACAACGCAAGGGGAACAGGTGAATAGCAACAGCTTTAACCCTGGAAAATGGGCTCTTGTGGGGTCTTTAACGGGGACGCATTCAATCCCGCGAAATCCTCAAACGAAGAAGGTGCTCAAGGGAGCTGCCCAAAAGCGGAGGAGTACTCTCCTGAATTCAAGTCACGCGCCGGAGGAAAGACAGAAATAATACGTAACAAAAGGAGAACTCCGTCGGGACCAGCAACTCTCGCAGAGACTTTCGCGGTGCCGACTCGATATCGAGAAAAAAGATCGAAGGAGGCCGCCGAGAGATCTAATTAATCCGTGGGGGGGACCCACAATAAGTGGGCATGGAGAAAGACTGAGAGCAGGATAGAGGAGGCTAGTTAAACGACGCCTAAAAGGCTTTTGAAACCCTTAGGAGGAAGACCAGGAAAATATAATCTGTAACTTCAGTCCACCGGTTGCCTCCCAAATGGACGAAAAAGTAGTTCAAAATCTGGGAAGAGTTCGACATTGAAAACGGTAATTATCCCATCTAGGGGACGCGAAAAACGTCTTGATCCCTTGGCTGCAGAAGGAAGAAAAAAAAGGGAAGGGAGTCCAATTCCTAATGGTGGAACTCCGGATTGGCGTTGGGCTAGAAGGCAAAAAGAATGGACTAAAAACGACTGATCTTCGATCTTGCTGGAGGGAAAGTCGAACGCAAGAGCCTTCTTGTACCAGCGAGTTATGTCCTGCTCACAACCTGACTAGCGTTTGAAAAAAATCCAAACGCAGAACAAAAGAAAAGACCGGGGTGGGGGCATCTTAAGCCTGGTATCGAGACTCAGGGGCAAAGAAAGAAGGAAAGGGCCACTAGGGGTACACGCTGACCGACGGATAGTTCGACAGCTCCTTAGCGTCAACAAAAAGAAGGGTCCACTGGGGGAAAGATGGACGGAAGATGAGGAAGGAAAAATTGGTCTCTTCTGGTGGGAAAACCGGAAGGAGAGGACGAAAAAAGCGGCGCAGAAAGATATTCCCGCTTTCGACCCATGGTCTTCGAAGATCTATGGCGATTGCCGAAATGAGCAAGTTACAGGATGAACAACAGGTCGCACAAAATTCCTAAAGACTGCAAGGGAGAAAAAGATCGCGTAGGGAGGTCCCGGGAATTTGAGAATCAACGGGAGATCGGGGGGGGGGAAGCACACAGGGCGTCGGCGTAGACCGAGGCAGGAACTGTCACGGGGGGTCACGAGGGCCTCAGGTCAAGGGGGGGGGGTGGAAGGTAGGGAGGGAGCAGCGGCGAGACGAACTACGACTCAAGACCGTCCTGGGCGACGCTCTAAGAGGAGAAGTCCGCGGCAAACGGGGTGGACGCGGGATTCGCGCATCCGGTCCGAATACGCGTGCCACTGGGAGGAAGTTCAGCAGAAAAAAAAACTAAGGGAGAGCAGGTGTTCGTGAAGGGGTCGTGGAGGGCCTGAGTCGTAAACAATCGGGATGACCGGGGAGCCTCAAGGGGTATCGATCTTCTCATCTAATAAGCTCCAATGCATACCTGGGTCCAAAAACGACGAAAAAAAGCTGAAGTAGGCGAAAAAGACACCTTTTTGCTATTGGGCCTTATTTTAAGGCCACACGGGGGAGTGACCAGAAGGGAAAATGGGCGACGCAGTCGACTCCATCGACATATTCTGGGCGGGGTGGGCGCCCCAATGCCCTTCTAGAAGAGAGAAAAACAACGGAGGAGGAAGAGCCTGGGAAAAGGGGGACCACCAGGACGATGGGCTTGATGAGTTCGAGCGTCAAGGAAAAGGATATGGGTAACAGAGGGGGGGGGCGAAGTAATGAAAAGAAGTAAAATGTTCTTGGGCCATTTTTGGGGGACTTCCAAAAAGGGGAAAAGCGGGAGGGATAGGGACCGCGGAACCATAAATGGCGCCTGGCGGGCGAGCGGCCCGGATCGCAGTGCCCTGCGTAACACATCCATCTCCGTATCCTCCTGAGTCGAGTTTTAAAAAAAAACCTAACATGCCCAAAAAAAGGGGAAACGGAAAAAGAAAAGGAGGACTTAAAAGGGGGGTTCAAGGGGAAAAATCTCCGTGCCCGCTGAAAATTCACGCGGATTTCAGACAACAACGGACCCACCAGGGGGAGGCCGCTAGTGTCCGACGATGAAAGTTCCTCCAGCGGTATGAAAAGGAGGGTCGCGGAACGGAAAAGGGAGAATGAATGCGGAAAACACCCGGAAGAAGCGTCCCGGGGATGAAATACACCATGAGGATAGTTAGGGAATCGTTCTAATTGGAGGAGGGAGCCAGGAGGAAGGGGAGCTAAAGGATGTTCCGCGTGATCTCAATCAATTTAAAAGGAAGAAGAAGGGGGACGATGATCTTTGTAAAACTCCCCTCAGGCGGCCAGGCTATTTCCATGAACCTATTGAAGAAGGCGCATGAGGAAAGAACAGAAACAGAACTCGAATCAGAGACCATTTTTCCCCCATCGGAATGAGGCCAGAAGCGTTCGCGGAGATCTGAGTACTGGAACACCAAGAACCTACTGGAAAAAAGGAAGACCAGGGGACGCCTTCACCAGCAGTGAATCCCCTTGAAGTTGGAAAAGGGGAGTGGAAAAAACCTAGGAAGTCGAACCCGTCCGGAGACGTAAGAGGTTAAACGTCGCCTACGGCTTCCGGTACCGGCTGACAGCTGCAGGACACCAGAAAGTTTTTCTTTGGTTGGCGGAAAAAGGTTCGTAGGAAGAGGATTGTGAGCGAAGACCAAAGCAGGCTTAAAGGAGCGACCGCAATCAGGGATTCACTCCCAGCAAATCTAAGGGGGCGAGAAAGTCGAGGGGGAGGGAAATAGAAAAAAGGGGCCGGCCCTGAGCGTACAAAATAGTACTAGGTTGAACCAGCCTATCTACTTTCCTGAAACGGGTAGGGCCGGATCCAGCACTGGGGCACTTCCGGGGAGACACAATCGGGAAAGAAGGAGTTTGTAGGGGTCTAACTCGGACCATTGTCAAAAGAGTTGCGGGGGGGAAGGTTAGGGGGGGTCCCAATTGGGATTCAACCGGTGGCGGCAGGAAAATGGGGGGACCCGTATAAAGTCCTCTTTTAGGGCTGCAAAGAATGGCGAGGGGAAAACCTTTTCCGTCTTATTTGCCAGCGCGCTTTATCCAGAGTAGCCCAAATTCGGGCCTGCCATAGGTTTATTTTTGGACCCCACGGGATGTGAATCGGGTCCGGGGAGAGCCCGTCCAGATCTCGAGATTCAGAGAAAAGGGGTTAAGGGGTGAAGCGCCATTATCCCCCTGCGTTACTGGGGGGAAGAAAGAGTAAGAGTTCCGAGCTTCCTAGGATCCGCAAATTTGAAAAAAGGAGGTTCGGCGGAGTTCTCCTTCCCTGGTTCGATCTTATAAGGGGAGACTAGAGGGGGGCGGCGCCGAAACAGCAATCGGGAAGGAAAAAGCAACACTAAGAGAGAGGGTCAAAAGGGGTAAACTGTGGTGGCGATTCCCCAGTGTGCGTTTAAAGAAAAGGTGAAGCTGATAGAACGGCGGTCAGTTATTCCCTAAGGGCAATAAAACTAGGGCAAGAAGGGAGAGGCACACGAAAGCATTTTTTCCGGAACCACGGGAAGATCCAGAGGAAACAAAAGAACATCGCTCTAAGAAAGAGGATAGGGCTACGTGGCAAGGCGCAAAAAAAAGATGTGGAAACGACCAGCCAAATATCGTACCAGATGTCCGATGGGAAGCCCTATCGAGGGAAAGAGACAATGAGAGAAAAATCCCGCACTACCATTATACTTTATCGAAGGAGGGGGGAAGGTTGAAGGCGTACACGTGGGATGTTACTACCCTGGTTTCCAGGCATCGGGGGACATTAGAAAAGGTCAGAGAGCAGAAAAAAGTCACAGGACCCTTCATCTGGCGGGAGCCTGTTTCCAGGTGTGGAAAAAAAAATGGGAAGGAAGAAAAGGGGAGGGAAAAAAAAGGCGGGGTGCCGAATAACAGATCCGTCTCATCCGTGTGCCGAGGGGGGTATGAAAGGGGGGGGGTGTTGGGAGAGGAAGTAAAAAAGAACCCTCGACAATTTTTCAACGGAAAAACGGGACTTCGATTCCTTTTAAAGGGGCTATGCCGCTTTCAGAGCCGGACAGGAGCTGTGATCAGCGGTGAAGGCTTCGATAGAAACCGTTATGGGAAGGGGGAAGGGTCTAAGGAAGGGGGGGGAAGTTGGAACCGGAAAAATGATTCACCTCAGGGTCCGTGACACAAGCCGTCCCTAGGGAACTACGACAAATTAGGATTGGGGAGCTCAAAAGCCCTACAAAGTCCTCCAGAGGCAGGGATTCCTCTTGCCGAGGAGTCAAGCGTCCGCATCGTAATATCAGGCTTCCCTCCTCTAGGGGGGAAAAAGTCAAGGATCAGAGAAAGGAGGGCAGTCTGGTAAAAACTTCTTCCTGAGCGCAGTCCGGAAGGGTTTTACACGCGTCTCAAAACGGGGTGGAGTACCTAAATGATAGAGAGAGGGGACGAGATGAACAGGAGATGGCTGAGATGAATCCAGAAACAAAACCTTACCTTCTGGTCAGAAATGCTCGGAAAGAAGGGCAATGGGAGGGAGGGGAGAAAGATCTCAAAAAAAAGAACGGAGCGATCAAAACAACGGAGAGGGGAGTTTGGAGAGTCTCCACCTACTGAGGGATCTAAATCCTTTTAGATTCGGAAGACGAAGGGGAGGGGGGAAAAGGCGATGCTCATGTCAAGAAAAGGGGCGCTATAAGGGTCTTTACTCCCACTCTCCGTTTCTTATAAAGAAAGGGGCACCGAAAAACTATTAGGGTGGAAAAGAATATCGCGGAAGGCGTTCTACTTAGTCGAGAGGGGGAGGACTGAACGTTAGCCCGGACTCATTCACATGAGTCGGAAAGGTTACGAAAGAAAAAATACTTGGAGAGGGTTAACTAGGGTCTTAACTAAGATTTCAATGCACCTTTCTTAGGACCTCAATGTTACTTAAAGGAATCGGGAGTCAAAAACGGGAAAGTTGGGAACTGCTACGCGTCGTGCGCACCGGAAGCGTGAACGGACCTTATAACTTTGGATCGAAGGCAGGACGGCTACTATAAAGGGGACTAAAAAAAAGCGAAGCTTGGATGGGCCTGGGGAATTAACAGGCACGGGTTCACAAAGAAGGAGAAAAGAAAAATATCTGGGGTAACGTAGGGGGGAAACGCAATTGGTATTTGCCAGGAATTCAGCAACTGACAAAAATAAGAACGACGGGGATACTTCCTCTAGAGTTAAGATGTGGAGGGGTCAGACGGTAGAGTTTGTCAAAGAGGGGAAAAATGTGCACCCTTAGAGCCGCATCTTCATTTTTAAAGGAGGGACGGGAGGCGTTCTCGAGCCTGGGGGAGGCCTTCGGAAGAACACAAGGGGATGTAAATAACCGCGGTAGCAAGGGTCAAAAAGGGGAAGAGCGGGAGGGAGCTAGTCTAGGGGTGGGAGGGCGGGTATTTGTCTAGCAGGGGGGAGGGGGAACGAAGTAGGGATCTATCTCTGGGAAAAAAGATAGACGAGCGACCAGGTATATTTCTCAGAGCCCATCTGTGTGGAGACACGGGGGAAGGATCTGGAGGAGTATTTTACTTGGGACGAGGGGGGGCTGACCCCCTGTAACTTGGTGGCAGTAGTAAAGACATTGAGAAGATAATAGTTTCGTAAATTCTATTAGAATGAAAGGAGTGTCTATAGAAGAAAAAATCACCGACAGGCAAAAGGAAAGGGGTAAGGGGACAATACTCGGTGTTGAATTTCGGAAAGTCGGGGATGGGAAAGGAGCCAAAAGAGAGAATAGGGGGAGAATCAGGGCTTCGCCGACTAATGGGGCTTCCCTGCGGAGGGGAGAAGGAGCTATGAGAAGGGGAAGATTCTCGCAGCTAGAGAACCTACGATCAAAACTCGTCGCCGTGGGAAGAAAGAATGGCAGGAAGAAAAAAAATCGAGAACCGTTCGCGGAAGAAATAAGGAAAACATGCCCTTACAACCGAGGCTACGAAAACTGAGAGGAATTCACTTGGTCCCAAAAGAAAGGCCGGGCTAGAGAGACGCGAAATCTCTCGGGAAACCTACTAGAAAACTGGGGCGGGGGGGGGGGGGGGGGAAGCCAACGGTTTCAAAATGAAATAATCCCATCGGCCTGATGAGGAAAAAGGTCACCGGAGAGAAAAGACTTCAAATTAAAAGTTTCACTACCGAGGGCAGTTGGTAAGAGCGACTTAAACAAACGTAAAAAAAAGGAAAAGAGTCGGAAAAAGGAGTTATCCAAGAACTGGAAGACTTCTGCAAACTTAAAGTTTTCTAAAAATTCGGATCCCCTGGGGCAAGACGGGAGGACTTCTTCTATTTCTTAAAGACGCTTATAGTCAAAAAAAAAGCCTGAAGGAAAGAAATGATGCGACGACGCTACTTCTTTAGCCAAGTTTGCGGAGCCAAATAATATCGTGCCGTAATAAGATAAGAAGAACATCCAACCAACACAAAAAAAAAAAAAAAGGTGTGAAGGGGTTTACAAAGAGGGAGAGGGGGAATTATCCTCAAGGTACAAGATACCGGGAAAGAAAACAAGATGGAAGGAAATGCGACATCTCTTCTCGACCTAAAAAACGGAGTTAAATCCACCAAACGGGTGATTAAAGGGGCGGGACTTAAAACAGTCGATGTTAGGGGACTCGGTGGGTGTCACTTCCTATATCTGTGATACGGCTAACAAGGAGAGACTGCCAGGGCGACCGGAAGGGGAAAAGGGGGGGGCGAAAGGGATGGGGGGGGCCTAAACCTTACATCAATTCGTTAAAAACTCAGGGACTGGCACATCTCCTTTCCTGCTGTTGAAAAAGAGAATCGGTAAGTCTTGGGGAATTTGGAAAAAAAAAATAAAGGAGAAAAAGCGCAGGCCGCCTGCCACTGCGTAGACCGGAAGTCCATAATGATCCGAGGGATCAAAAAAGTCGAAGGTGGCAAAGGGAAAATCTCCGCGTGGAGGCGTTCATCGCGACTAAAAGTGCATACCTTCTGGACTCTCTTCTAGTAGACGAGAAATCCCGGGGGAAAAAGGGGGGAAAAAGAGGGAAACGCCATCCAGGCGTAAAGGGGGGCAACGGAGAATGAAATTGTAACAAACAAAAAAGTCGGAGGGAGACGAAAAGGAGGGGGGGTTATTTCGTGGATAAACGAATCGTATACTTCTAGGTCCGTGGAGGCAGGGGAAAATGGGGAACGTAGGAGCGGAAGCAGAGTTTTTGTCAGAGAAAATCGCGAAAGAGGGATGATTAAGTAATCAAAAATGCAGACACCGGTTTGCGAAAGAGGTGAGAGATTTTCCGCGCTCCAAAATATCCGGGAAGGTAAAAGAGAAAACTCCATCATCTCCATATTCTGGAAAGGGTGGGGCGCAGATTTCCAAGTAGGAGAGATCAAAAAAAAAAAAGAGGGGGAAAAAGATCGAATTGCAGTGGGCACCTACCAAAGTGGAGCTGATGAGTTAAAAAAACTGTAATGCAGGAAAAGGGGGGAGGGAACGAAAATCTAAGTAATAGGGACAAAAATTTGGTTAGGGCTGTGAGGGCAGGGATCAGGATCTCCCTAGGGATTAGCGTAGCTTGGTGAATCTGCGAGAAAACAGGTGACGCAGTGGACGGAAAAGAGGAAAGAAGATGGCCTCTGTTGTCATCTCTCAATGCATCAAGAATCAGACCTCCACGAAGAAAAGGCACTAAAGCTCTTACCAGAGAGAGTTTTGTGGATTATAAGAGAGGGAAACGCGCACCGATTGCGCAAGAAAGAAAAGAAAACAGGGTGGGCTAAGAACGCTTAGTATCTTCTAAGATTAAATAGTTCCGCGACGTAGATATGTGAGAAAGGAAGGCCGAAAAAAGGGGAGTAAACCCCGTACTAATCGGCTGAAGGTAAACAGGCTTAGAAAAGAGGGAAGGGAACTACGCAAGGGGAGGCAAGGGAGCTTGTTTCTTCTCACGATGTCTCCTCTGGAGGTCGAAAGGGAGACAAGGAGCCCGAGGGGGGGGAGACACCTCAGTGCGAATTTCATATGGAAAGAACTGGAGGGTAAGGGGATGGGCCAATCAGCTCTATCTCCGAAGAACAAAAGGTTTAGGACGGGCGGCGGGACGCGTTAGGAAAGGGAAGTCGAGAACGGGAACCATAGCTAGGAGAAATAAGAATAGGGCAATTCCTTCCATCATTGCAACCCGGTGAGTGGAATACCGCGGTGAGTGCGCGTAAAAGGTGAAAAAACCTGCTCGTCATCTTGAAAGTGGAAGGTAATAAAATCTTCCTGGGGGAAAGATCTACCAGGAAGGGGATCGGAAAATTCCGAGAATGGTTTTTTAGGGACGCAATTGACGGAATGGAGAGTTCTCCCGGATAGGAATTTGTTGAACCAAAGCAAAGTCATCGTTACAAAGAAATGACGCGGGGGAAACATCATGTTCTACCAAGCAATAGGGGGGAGCGTAGGAGGACGGAAATCGACGTCACTCCTCGCCGGAACACAAAAAGAAAGGGGGAACTCACGGTCATGGGTCTCAAAGAAGTGAAACGGATACATTTATCGTAAAAGTCGAAATGGCTCAAGTCAAGGAATCGGGGGGGACACGTGCAGCGTGGAAATTTTTGTTCGCTTTGGAGAGGCAACCGTGCCTAAGGCAAAAAGAATATATCAGGGGAGAAAGGGGAGTCGCATAACGGGAACAACAATGGGACAGACTAGGTTTTCCGGCGCTGGTTCAGCGTTCAGGAAAACGAAAACGGAAAGGCCACCATCTTGTTGGGACCAATAATGGAGAGAAAGGGTTTGCCGCTAGAGTGAGAAGAGGGGGGAACACAAGAGGGAAAACAAGCGAACGGGGTTAGCGTCGGGGCTATGTTGAGACCAAAAAACGTCGGGATACTTTTTGATGCGTCAGTAAGGAAAGGACGACCGGAGAAAGGACTTAGCTTAAAACGCGGATTTCAAGACAGGGGGCATTATTCGTCGCATCGAATTCGACTATTCGCGGGCGCGAAAAAGCGCGAAGGAAAAAAGAGGGCATTTTTGCAAAGGGAAAGCGATTTACAGGGTGGGGGACGGTTGTGAGCCTGGATGCTCGATCAGCCGCGAAGGTGTCAATGGGATGAAAAGAACGGCCAGAAAAGAAGGAAGAAAAGGGGGTTGAGGGATAATAAAGTCCCTGGGCCACAGGCGCCCGAAGATCCATCCTCTGCTCTTCCCTCGATGGTCATAAACCCAAGATGGGAGGAGGAATAGAAAGCCAGGTAAAAAACCGAAGATTACGCGCCTGGACGCGTCCATCCCCAACGCCTTCGGAGGGGGACGACAATAAAAGAGACCAAAAGCGAGGAAGAGGAGTCAGCCGGAACGTGAGCGGTGATGTGCAGGAAAAGGGGAACTCAAGAGGAGGAAATTGGGGCTCTCGCATCCGAGGGCCGGGGAGGGGTAACCGGAAGGCAGCAAAAAATGGAATGCCCCGACAAAGGAGACCGGCTGAACGGACGTTGTAAGAAACATATTCTATCGCTCCTTCTGAAGGGCGCGAGGGAAAACGGGAGGGCGATAGCCGAACCTAAAGAGGCAAGCTTGGTTCACTAATCCAGAGGAACGGAACGTGAGCTGAAGTGGAAATTGGAGCAGGGACAGGAAGGGTAAGCAGGAATCTCTATCCTTATAGAGAACAAGGAAGGAAATCAACGCCTTTTCTCTGGAGGAGTGCACAACTGGGCTGGTCAAGCAAACCAAGCTACATAATTCCTTTCACCCGACATCCTTCTGGAAGTGCAAGTAGAGATACGCCAGCAGCGTCGCGTGCCGTTTGGAGCGTAAGGGGGGAGACCCATGCAGGAAGAAGGGGGACTTTCCATCGCGTTCAACGAATCAAATCGCCAGAGTTAAAACGTCTAAAACTTTAGGTGGACCTTTGCCGGTACCCCTCTGGCACAGGCGAAACAAAGGTGAACTCCTCTCAAGCTCTTGCTGGGGTGAAAAGCCTTAACTTGGTCGTGATTCCTAATGCTACAGGTCGATTTGGAGATGTGTTATACGTATCCAACTCAATATCTCTAACACTGAAAAGATATGCTCTGG
>Ga0179593_1236558_pt1 | contig 11650 bp, 10 predicted proteins | sample CZODoug2_1_08_16_FD_185931 | JGI IMG/M metagenome (GOLD analysis project Ga0179593, IMG submission 185931) | Vadose zone soil fungal communities from Angelo Coast Range Reserve, California, USA - CZODoug2_1_08_16fungal (PacBio error correction) | ecosystem: Environmental > Terrestrial > Soil >...
GATTAGAACTAATTGTTATTCAGGATTCTCTAAATCGAATCATCCCAGGGGGAGAGGGGGGGAGGAGAATCTCGAGGACGTGCGCGAGGGGGAGGGCTGTTAGCAGGACTATCAAATGGCGTCTGGTAAGTCTTATGAGGAAGTTCTGGGTCGCGCCCTCGGAAATCGCGTTAAATACGTCGTACTAAAGGGTGGGCGGTAGGGGGTGTCGGTGGTTAGGAAAGTCAGCTCGCGGAAACGGTGAATTAGGGAGGAAGACATCGTCGTCGGAATCGCAAACCATCGGAGAGGTCTCGAAAATTGGAGAGAACACCGTATGGTGGGTCGGTTCAGCGGGGGATGCGGGGAAAATGTCGAACGGGAGGTCAGGTAGGGCAATGGCGGCAACAAAGGAAAACACACAAGACTTAGAAGAATTAGAAAATAGGAGGACAGGGTGTGCCGGGGGGTTCGGGAAAGCAGCTGTTTATCGTCGCAAGGGGGGTCGCGAGTCTGAGTGAAAGGGGGTCAAGGATTGCCAGGGGGGAGGCAGTTTGCGTGATTATCGGGAGGGGTGATGAGGGGAAAAAGCGAGATCTGGGTGGCGGACGGAGAAATTTTTGGGGGAGCCGGAGATGGCCTGCTTGCAGGGGAGAAACCAACTGAAGGGGGGGGCAGCTCAAAGAGCGACAGGGCAGGCGCGGCTACATAAGAGCGGACTGACTAAAGGGAAAAATAGAGTTACCGGCCTTCGTGCTCATGAAAGGGAATCACACGTACATATAAATTTCGTGGTCGGTCTGTGCGTCTAGGGGGGGGCCCGAAGGGGGGGGGGAACTGTGAATAGGAAAGCCGAACGGGTGGGTGGCCACCTGCCGGGGCGTTATGGCTCAACAAAAAAAAGTCCAGGGCAGCCTACTTGAAGCACCCAGCACAGAGGGTGCCAATCCGAAGGAGCGGCCCGACCGGTCTATCGTCTCTCTCTGGGGCGGGACGGCGAGGAGTGCCCGACGGTGTCATGCGGGGGCTCGTGGACATCTTATAGAGGTGCACCAGGAGTGAAAAGTAATGAGAGGGGCTAGCCCCGGGTGCTAGCCAGTTATGTCTGGAACGCGAGGTATAAAAAGCTCCTACCGGAGGAAATCTCTAATCAAAAAAAAAACAAAAAAAGGAGAGAGGAAAACGGTATGAGGAGAGAAAGGGCTGCAGTCTCCCTCGAGAAAAAGAAAACATGGCAAGAACCCAGGCGACAGGGAGACCAAGGGCCTGGTGGAACTGCCGTCGGTAAGATAACGAACAAGAGGAGACACCTTCTGAGAACCTTCTCTGACACAAATATTAGTAAGACTGATCTAAATTGACTGGGAACAAGTGGATTAGGATACCTCGGCGGACAAGCCCGTTGCGGGGCAGTGAGCTTCCCGATTGCAATGTTGGGGGAGATAACTAACTGAAAACGGGTCCACAAACTTCGTCTTTCAAGATCAGTGCATTCTGGGCCGAAAACCGGGCTAAATAAGCCCCAGACTCCGCCAAGTAGGAGGGGAACGTGATTCAGACAGAAAGCAACGCCATCGAAGTAACCTCGAGGTGCAAGTGAGTGGTCAGCTTCAGAAGCCCGCGCAAGATAAGCTAGCGTTAGGCTAGAAAGGAAGGTGGGTTAGTCAAGTGGGCACTCAGTTAAAATCAATTATGTAGCAAAAGGCGACAAAGAAAAGCGGGAAAAGGTTATCCCATCTCAACGAGCTCATAAGGGAAAACAAAAATACAAGTGCCGCCGATGTCAGCGAATCTATAATCACAGCTTAGAAAGAGAAGGGCTGGGCGAAAAAGGGTACATCAGGTAAAACAAAAAAGGCATCGCGGATGGGGGGGAAGTAGTGCGCTGAAAGACAGGAGAGCATCCGAATACCACGAGAACCGGGAAGACATAAAGAGCCTCCAAGTCAAGTGGTGCTTCTATCACTATGCCAGCACAGCAGACTCCAGGGATGGTCGTGTATCCTAAAACGGAGGGCGAGGCCGAAGGGATGAGGTTCCGCATGAGGGGAGAGCCTCCAGAACTAAACTATAACGCCGAAACAACAGAGGGGCTATCGCTACCCAAGGCGAGGTCACTCGAAAAATACAAGACAGGGTGGAAAGGGGGGGAAAGAAACAGAAACGAGAAAGAAAGGGAGCAAGAGATAGCCGAACAAAGAATTAGAGAGAGAGACGCGAATAACAATCTTTATACTCAGGGACCATCGGGTACAGGGAGGCAGAGGAGCGGGAAAGAAATAGACGGCAGGGAAGGAAATCATAATCCTGTGTCCAGCAAAGGGGGAGGGGAAACCTCACTACGGAACTCGGCAAAAGACGTTCGTCGTCCCGTCGGTAGAAAAGAATATTCTAGGAAAGGAGTGATCACGGCCGATGAACGTCGTCACCGTAAGCGGTCACATCAGAACACGTGGACGAGGAAATTTACCGACGCGAAACGGCCTCGGAGAGAGACTCATTGGCAGGACTATAAAACGGAGCGACCCGTCACGGGGAGGTGCGCGGGGGTGTTGCAATCGGAGGGCCTTCTAAGAGAAGAGACGTACCGAAGAAAGAAACCAGGGAGATAACCGGTCCCTTAATTCTCACAATGAGGAATACCCTTTACAGGGGGCGGTAACCGGTATTCACTACTAAGGGGGAAACTGCCGAGGGAGAAAGAAATCAACTTGAAAAAAAAGGGGGGGGAACAGACACAACGGAAAGTAATAGGGAAAGAACAATCTCCCAACCGTTCACTCAAACGATGACGCTACTCAAAAGAGGTAGAAGCGTCAGCTGAAATCGTAGAGGATTCAGGGTGTAGGCAACACGCGTTTGGAGGGGTTGAAAAGGATGCAAGGGGAAGGACTGTCGCTAAGGGGAGAAAACGGAAGTGAGAGTTATGAGCGAAAAAAAACTCCCGTAGGAATAATTCGAGGCAGATGAGGGACCCAAACAAAGCATCTGTGTGGGTTTCCCGGGGATGGAGAAAGCGCAGGGGCAAAGGGTACGAAAAAGGGAAAATCCTCTTGGGACGACGGAAAAACATATTGAAGGCGCTTGAACGGTAGTCTAAAAATAAACGGCTGGCAAACAAAACGGAGGATTAGAAAGAAAAAAAATAATCCCTTCTCAATCCAAGTCACAGGGTTTGGGAGAGAACGGGGAAGCGGGCGGGGGGACGTGTACTAACAGAGAACATAAACGGTTGGGGGGTAAAGAATTATTAGTTTCCAGAAAGGGAACCGACCCGAACAGAAACAAAAAGAGGTCGGGGAGACTGGAGTCGAAGGGGGGGAAGACTCCTGCGATGGCTTCCAATCAAAAGACCGATCTACGCGTACATCTCAAAGGAAAGGACTCAATCCGGGCGCGCGTGAGGATCAAGGAGGAGTTCTACTTTAGGAAGAGGGAGAAAATTAATACAACGACGGGCTTCGATCAGCACCATCAGGTGTACGGGCAGGTCTAGTTATATGGGAGAGGAGGGTCACCGTCATGGGATTCGGAAAGAAATGCGGAGGGACGACTCGATTCTCGTTCACGAGGGAAGTCGTTGCACGGCAAGAGCTCTTCTCGTAAGAAAAGGGTCAATGAACAGGGGGGAAAAAAAGAAAGATTGCAGGTAAAACCGATAAAAAAATAAAAAAGAGCGGTCGCTTAGAGAGGGGTAGGGAGGGAATAAGGGTGGACGATTCTGAGTTTTCCTTAGGGGTCAGGAGGGGTTCACTATGACTACAAAAAGCGGGGCGGGGAAAGCTATCTCAAGATCCGGGGTCATTGAGAGTTAAGGGAATGGATCGCGCCTGAAAAGGTGGGCCCATAACGAATCCGTATGGGAGAAAACCGCTCCATCGGGACTAAAACTCATCATAGGATGGAGCGAGCAGCCCATCACTGAGCGGCACCATGACTGGCGGGAAGTAGAAGCAACGACGAGCCTGCGCGCAAAGGAACAGTGGACAGAAAAAGACAGGCAGGGGGGAAGAGGGGTGGGAGGAATCGCCGAACGCGGCATATGTACCTTACTAGAGAGGGGAATCTCAGGCAGATCTGTACCGAGAAGTTATTTAACCTGACAAATGCCATTGCTCGCGGATGAAGGAAAGAAAATGAGAAGGGGACTGGCTTAGTTTTGCGGTAGAACCGAAAAGCTCAGAATTAAACTGGTAAGAGGGGAGAGTTTGCGCATGGATGACGAGAGAAAAGATTTACAAAGAAAGGGTGGGGAAGGTGAGTCACTTAGTAAGGGCTCGGGGAAGCCAGTGAGGAAGACTCATGAGTTAGTAAGAAGACGGGAGGACTTAATGTAAGGTAAGCTCGGACCTCCAGGAAGTATGACTCACGAGGGGGAGAAAATCAGATCCTGCATGAACCTGGATACACTGTCGTGAGGGGGGGTCCAAAATAGGAAGCAGGGGGATACGACGCACGGAACTTGGTTTCAAGGTGGCTGTCAAATTTCTGAAAATTGGGGGAAAGTGGGGGAAGGGTTGAAGGGTGAGAGAGAGGGGGAGAGAGGGGTTCGGAGAGTAAACTACTGTAATAAACATCGCCTCGATCAAAGGAAAAGTGGGGGAATCATAAGCACTCTCGAGAGCAGGCATCTCAAAACACAAACAACGTAGTGATAGAAGCGTAAAGTATGGGTGAAAAAAAAGGAATGAAGATCAGGGGCCGTCTTCGTAATAGCCAGAAAAAAAGGAAAGACGAGAGCGTACATACCATAAAAAGAGAGCCAACTCAAGACCAATGTGGGATTAAGTTGAACACCGGGACAAGGAAGGGTGAAAGACAGCGTCATCGCGGGGCATACCGAGAGTGGGGCAATACCCTCGGGGAGGGGGGCGTCATCTGTAATGAAGCGGGTTGTCACTCGCGGCAAGTCTCATGAAGGAATGACGAATCTGACAGTTTGGAAAGTCTCTAACCTTTAACACTCTTTAACGATCGCGTGATCAAGTGGAGGGGCGCAGCGCAGGAAAAGGGACTAAATGAAAAGTCTTGTACGGGCGCTAGGAGGAGCAAACGAAAGCAAAAATCTGCATGTGCGGTCCAAGGGAGGGAAATGGTGGAGCCATCGTCAAAACCAGGAGGAAAAATGAAATGATCATATACGTAACGCGCGAGAAAGAAAGGGTTGGGCGTGGAGAAATACAAAAGGATGAGGCGGGTGACCCAGGAAGCTGCAGTCTGTCATGCGCGGAGTAGAACTCAAACAGAAGCTGCTATTCTCCACCAGGCGATGGAAAAAAGGATACGGGGTAGTAGGGGGGGCAACTAAAAAGAAGGCGCGTCACGTGTGCTAAAACAGGCTGGAGGAGGGGGAGGATTGGCAAACAATTGCCCTCAGGAGAAGGGATGGGTAATGTATCAAGAAGGGGATTATGGGCCGACCAGGGCTGCGGTGGTGTCAACTTGAGGGAATTATCAAAGAAGTGACAGAGCGATGGACGGTGACAGTATCGGAAGAACCATCATGTAGTAGCGAAAGAGCAAAAGACAAGAAATGTTTCGAGGCTCGAAACCTAAGGGCCCTACGAAGAGAAAAAGAGGAGGAGAATCGGAAAGGGTTACAGCAAGAAACCAAGAGTACTAGAGAAAAGGGGGGGGGGACGGGTGCAGAAAGATGACCGAGCTACTTAGGACGGGGGGGGGAAAACTCGTTTAACCTTGTAATCGGCTAAGAAAAAGGATAGTGCAATTGAAGAACATACCGCTGAAGAGCAATACGAATCGTAAAGAAAGGAGGACTTTCAGGGGGAAGACGGGCTTTTAAACACTCCGAGAAAGATACTAAGAGCAAAAAAAATCAATGAAATGTGGCTAAAGGCTCGAAGGAAGGCTTCGCAGGTCGCATCGTACGCTGCTCGACCTTAGAGAAAGAGAGGGTAATCATTAGGGCGCATATTTGTTCGCAGGAAGGGGAGCGGGGAGGGGGAGATGGTCGGATAGTTGGCGCCAAAGGGAAAGCGTCTCGAAGGGGGTAGACCACAACTATGGGACTAAACATTGTAGGGGCGTGGCAGGTCGTCGGCCGTTATGGAACTCAGGAAGCGGATAGGGGAGTCATTTTTCTTGGGAGGGCGGTGAGAAAAAAGAAAAACGCTTGGGAAGGGGGACGCCGCGATGTTACTGTGGGAGGACCTAAATGGAGATGGGTGAAGGGGTAAAGTGAGGACCGAGAGTTGGAGACGTTCAGGAAAAGAGAGGCCCGGGCCTTCAAAGGAGGAGGGTCTTATTGAGCAATCAGGACTGGGGTATGAGAATAGGCATCGGCGGAGTAAACAAAATGTCCGAAAAAAGAGACGCTCATGCGCTTGTTTAGAAACGACGGTAAAATCAAAATGAACTGAAATGTCAGGCCTTGGAGCAAATTTTGTCGGATAAAAAGCACCTAGGATCATTTGAGTTGCATGAGGCGAGAAAAACGAAAAATGCATCTGTACTTTCCAGAAATCACAGGTGATGGGTTTTTGAAAATACAAACCGGAAGCCCAAAAATTAAGAGAGTTAAAAAACATCAAGAAGTGGAGTCGGCTAGAGAGGAGTTTCCTCCGGGATTAGGGCTCTAGGACTGCGGTGCCATTTCGTTAATACGGATTCTAGAAGCGAAGGGGATCCTGGAGGAGTTGGAATCCGCAATGAAGGGAAAAGATAAGAGGACATGGCAGTAAACTGTGGGACGCCGGGGTCGGCTCAGAGAGTGCGGGTGCGCAAAAAAGATAGAGGGCCCCAGGTTCAAAAAACTAAAGGGGGCCGTTACGTCGTAGAGGGTAAATCGCAGACAGAAGGATTACGCTAAAGCGGATGGGTTCAGAAAAACAATGAAAAGCCGGCAATCGCAGTTAGGGGGTGGTTACTATCCTGTGAATATTTTCTACGTGCGTGAGCACCGATAAGAGAAACGAAATAGGTGGTAATGCAAAAGATGGGGAAAGGAACCGCGTAGTTCCTAGTAAGAAGATTACTGGGGTTGGAAGGAGCACGTGGACCTGATGAATCGAGTCACTGCAGAGAAAATGAAATCGTCCTCATAAGAAAAGGGTGCCTTATTCACTTTAAAAGTATCAGAAGGTGTATTAGACTCTCATCGAGACAGAAAACCATTGGTCGCTGGCGACTCAAACTCTGTTATTGCCATGCTCGAAGGAGTGCTGTCGCCAATCGGAAGAGAGGAGCTTGTGGGAGGCATATAAGTGGACGAGGGCTGAAGACGGTCGTGAAGTGGAGTCAGCGTCTCTTTCTGTGAGAGTGCTCCGTCAGACTCGCAGACTTTGATTCTGGGGAAGACGCCCATCGACTCGTCGAACACTCCAGAAAGCATGGTCGACGAATCTTTAAAATCACTAACCTTGATGGCGTCAGGGGGAGAGGGTCCAAGTAGCGGGGGTCAGTCAGACATGGCGCTCTCAACACGGGGGAACAGCAGTCACCAAGATAGAGGGAAAGGGGGGGGAGAAAAGTGTATGGGTCCGCCGCATACGAGGCGCGCGGAGATGCCTCGAGGCGGGAATGGAAGGCGGCCAAGGCGTCCAAGGTGTGGATGTAATCTCTTTGAAAGGAAGGGGGAGAAGGCCTGCAAGCGAGGGGTGTGCGCGACTTGTTGTTAGCAAAACGCTTCATTTGGACAGTGACAGTTTCGAGAACGCAACTGAAAAGCTGTTGGAATCCAACGAGAGCGAGAGGCGCGGCTCCCGAGGAAGTTAACTACATGAAACCAAGCTATGATATCAAGCCTTCTGGGAGAGTAGCGGATCCAGTAACCTAAATCTGGAGGAGTATGCGTGAGGAAAAGGGGGAAAGGCCCGAATGGAAACTGACTAAGACATGAATTCGTTTTTGCCCGTGTAAGGGATTTGAATCTACAAAAGGAAGTCGGTCAGCCTACTGGGCAATCCCCGAATCAGAGGGGTCCAGAGAATCCGCAGGTCGGCGGGGAAAGGAACTTGCGAGTATTCGCTCTACTATCGGGTTTTGTACGCGAAGGGGAGGGGAGACGGGTTCTTTCTCTGGGGTCGGTCAGAGAAAAAGTACCAGCAGTAAGTGCCGTACAAAAGAGAGAGCGTCGACGACTTTTTCGAATATGGAGTTGGGAACTCGGGGAGAAAGCTCCTAATCGGAGAAAAGACTCCTCACAACAGAAAAAAGGGGAGGGAGATATATCTCAGTAAGGGTCGTTCGTCATTCTACTCTGAGGAAACCCCCAGGCTAGCACCCGAGGTGCGCCAGTCCCGTCTGGTGAAAACGGCAGGAGGCTCAGAAAAGAAGCAACTCTGACAACGTAGAATCCTTCAACTTACAGGAAAAAAGGAGTATAAACGATCTAGGTCCGGTAAAGAAGGCGGTTCATAGAAAGAATCCGTGAGGGGAGACAATTATGCTGAACCGGACGTGGAACTGTTAATAACGCCGACACGACAATCAACGATAGGAGGTCATTGAAAGGGAAACCTTTAGTGGCCTGCACCTGGCAACAATCAGAGACTAATGATGTCAGGTACGATTAAGGAGCAAAGAGCCGGGAAGAAGAGAAATAGCCGCGTGTGGAATAGTTCAGCATAAGGAAGGGGGAGACGCGAACTCACGTCGGGACTCTGGTGGATACTGAAAAGACGAATGGGAAGTGTGGTTTCGAAAACTGGCACGCATGGAACCAATGCGCTTAGAGAGAAAGAAACCGTCGCGCCAAAAGATAAATTCCCAGAGAAAGGAGGATAAGTCGACGAAAACCTGCGCCCGGGGGGGGCGGCTGGCAGGGGCCTAGGAGACGGAAGCGGAGGATCGACCTCTAAAACGCGAGTGCGGCGTCACAACGAGATGGTGCAGCCACGAACAAGGTAGAGATTTGCGTTGATAAGGAGCGGAGACAACAGGCGAGCCGGGGGGAAAAACCGACGAAACAAGCAAGTGAAAGGGGATGAACCGCGACTCAGTCAGGGGTGAAGGCTCTCAACGGTAAAGACTCAGCTGCATCAGATGTCAGTGAGAAAATGGAGCTGAGGACGAAAAGTAAGAGCGTTACGCGCGCTGACGAATAAGAAAAGAGAAAGAAAGAAAACCGACGACCAATGGAGAGGAGGGAAGAGGGAGAAGAACGCTTAACACGGAAGCGCATGGTCTCGATTGGCAGCCCTAAGAGGAGGGCAGGACAAGCATAGGATGACCAGCTCGGACAAGCCTGGATAACAGGATAGACTCAGAAGAAAAATCGGTTGAAAAGTACTCGGGAAAATCGCAGAAGTATCCGGAAGGCATAGTGAACAAAAAAGGAACCGTATAAAGGGGAACAACAAATCTCCTGAGAAGAAGACTTTTCCGCAGGTACCATCTCCGGTCCATAGGAAGTGATCCAACCATCTCTAGACCGTCATCTAAGAACGGCACAGAAAGGGGAAAAAGTAGACAAGGATCAGGGATCAGTACCCACGTATTACGGGAGATGGCTAAGACCCACTAAACCCCTGACCGATAAAGGGTCTCTAAGTAACGTCCACATCAGCGCTAGTGAAAAAAAATATAAGAGGAAAGGTTCGCAACATCAGCTGCGAAGGAGGAATCTGGCAATATACAACGAGCTCTCGGAGTAAAGGGCGTTTCGCTGGGATTTTAAATCAAACTGTCAAAGGATCCGACCGGGAACATACCGTTGAGAATAAGAAAAAATAAGAGGAGAAAGGCCGTAAATGAGAAAAAACAGCGAGTAAGCTCGAAGTTTGGCTTTCCGAAGCAGAAGACTGGGAAACTACGCGAGGAAAAGAGCCCGGAAAAAGCAAGTGCCACCGGGAAAGTGACATAAGGAAGAAAAAAGTGCTCCACGAATGCTGCAGAACTCAATAGTGCGGGCCGAAATCCATCTCATTATGAAAACGAGCAAAAGAGGGAGGACCGTGGGTGTAAGGACTGACAAAAGGCAAAGTTTAAAGGAAGACTCTGACACCTTGACCGGTCGGGCCGGTATTGCAAAGAGAAGAGGAAGGGTGAGAAGCCAGACCGAAAGGCAAAGAATAAGATTCTCTGAAGTAATCTGAGACACTCAGGCAGGACAGTCTGTTGTGGTAACACGTGAGAAGCCGTCCTGCCGCGAGAAGAAAAAAAATTCCACGCGGAAAAGACTATTCCTGGACCGGTGGATTCAAATGCAAAAAGACTATTCTAGTAAAAAGAAACGGAGGAAAGCCACCGTGCAGATGAAGGAAAAAAAACCAAATAGCAGGCTAGCATCAAAATCCATTCTTTGCGGAGCAATTAAAACGGGAAGGGAGGCGACGAGCACAGAAAAGCATGGGGACGAGAGATGATGATGGCCGTGACGGCGACCACCTCACATCACACATGACATGGAGGAAAGTGAATCTTTGTAAATCTCACCATGGGGGCCCTGGCCGAAATCGCAGCGAGAACAAAGTCAGAGCCCCCTTCCCTGCTACACGTAGGCGAGAAGGCAGAAGGCACGTGTCGTGAAAGATGAGACCTTCAGCCGAAGCAGGGTCATCAACATTCATGAAATGGGTAGGGGAGCTATTGGTCGGAGAGGGGGTAAAGGATACACACGGGGAAAAGGGGGAGAAGTCCCCTGTAGTCGGATACTACTCATGATACTCATTCACGATGGATGCATTGCACAAGCGAAGCTCTGCGAGAAACGATTCAAGGTCAAACGGCAGGGGGGAAAACCGGCCTACTAAGACGGTATCCACATGACACCTTCAACTACCATCGTTCCGAGGAGAGGTTTTACTGGTGACGTGGGTGAAAGAACGTGTGGCCGATGACTCTCTGTTTCCTGAGGGAGAGGATGGTTCTAAGACGACATCAGTAGTATGGGGCAGGGAGTACTTTTCTCGCCTCCAAATCGCTCAGAAGGGAGGGTCTTACAACCGACTTGATTCTCGCGCCCTTAACGAGTGGTTTCCAACGATAGTGGCACCAAAGCACCTGGCCTGAGAACAGAGAAGAGGCGTTGAGCGCCAAGATTAGCTGGAAACCTTACCTTAAGAGATTGAACCATCAAGACCACTGCTCGCAAAAATCTTTTTCGCCAGACAGGGAAGGGTGAACTCAGGGGAGGGTGAATCTCAGCCTACAGATGAGGGTCCGTACTCAGCATTGCATATCATCGGGAAAGAGAGGGGACAAGTGGGCGTTCTGACACTCCAATTCCCTATTTGCTCTACGGGGAGGGAAATGATGAGCCTGCCAGGGTGCGGTTGGACTATCGGCCATAAAAAGACGAACCTTACGCAGTAAGTCGATGGGGAGCCTATGAAGGCTAACAGCGCTTGACAAAGAGCGTTGGGAAATGTCCCTGAAAGAACTCCATTCAATAAGTCGTTAAAGAAGAGATGATTGCCCTTCAAAATTGAATTAAGAGCGCACTGCAAGAAATGAAGCGAGTGAAGACATAAGGGGGATACTGCCCAGCCTCCTTACGAAGGTAAGGGAGTGCACACATCTTATAAGGTCGTGGGGCGCTAAGACTGACGAGGAGTTCAGCAATTTATCTTGGAAAACTTCTTAACGCACAATTGGAAGTGAACTGTTTTTACTTGGTACACGCGGGCGGTATGGGGTGGCGGAAGTAAGAGACGGCAATAAAACGGGCTTCGATCAAGGAAAACTTTTTGTTCACAAGAAACAGGCGCGC
>Ga0179593_1264231_pt1 | contig 11650 bp, 14 predicted proteins | sample CZODoug2_1_08_16_FD_185931 | JGI IMG/M metagenome (GOLD analysis project Ga0179593, IMG submission 185931) | Vadose zone soil fungal communities from Angelo Coast Range Reserve, California, USA - CZODoug2_1_08_16fungal (PacBio error correction) | ecosystem: Environmental > Terrestrial > Soil >...
TAGAGGGAGGGGAGGGCGGACACCCTCCTAACATTTGGAAATACTTGATCTCCGAAGGAGGGGTGTAGCGGCAAAAAAGGAAAACAAGAGGCCGGCCTCCTACGTTATCTTAATTCTGGAAAAAGAAATACACCTACTGCCTTGGATTCAGCTCCCAATAACAAACGCAGTCAAGAATCTTAAGGGGAAGGTGAAGAGATGAAAAAAGCGGGAGATGGGTGCGCGAGAAGAAGCCGACTTGGTGGTGCCCGGGGGTTCTCAAACCCACGAAAACTCTCGTAGGAAAGGCGTACGGAGGGGTGACTGCCCGAACTCAAAAGACGACGCAACGGGACCTTTCTCTCTTCAAGAGACTCAAAGTCGTATGAAATTCACTGGAGAAAGGAGAACAATGTGGGACAGCAGCGCAAGCACCAGCGCGGAACGGCCGCAATGATGATGGCGGACGGCCGCTTCTCGCTTTGCCTCGAAGGAGCCTCCCAGTTTTGGATCAAAGAGCCTGCGTGTGAGCTCGCGGGGGGGGAAAACATTGCGAGAGCCTGGTCTGTCTAAGTCGAGAAAAAGAAGTCACGAGACGACTCAGGTCACCAGTTCATGGTTCAGGGGAGACTAAGGGAAAGAGGCCATAAATGACAGAGGAATGCCGGGGGGAGCAGGGGATGCGCAAAACACGGAAAGGGTCGGCTCGAAAAAAAACCAACGCACCCGACAAAAGCGCTGCAAAAAAAAGCACGGTGGTAAGCCCCGACATCGAGAGGTCTAGAGGCGGCATAGGACGAAAAAACGAGCTCCAAAACGGGGAGACGAAGGGCAAAAGCGGGGGGAGGATAGTAAGTGGGGCGGCGTCCAAAAAAGAAAGGGTAAAAGGGCGTTGGACAGGGGGAAGCATGGAACATAGGGGGTTGCGTGCAGGGGGGCACGCGGCCTAGTGGGGACCCGAGGGAATCTTTCTTCACACCAAGAGTCGTTCGTGGGGGGGGGGGGATAGGAGAGAACGGGAGATAGAAAAAGGACGAAACAGGCATTAAGGGAAAAACCTCCATGTCGAATAGCTCCTACGTCAGCACCCATGTGCGGGGGAGAGGATGTGTCTTGGAATACCTATCTAGTCCATAAAAAAGTAGTAGCTCTTTTGGTCAAACAGAGAAAAAAAAAAACGAGCAGTGCATTGTCAACGCCGCGCGTGCTCAGCGGTTCTCGGGACTCGAACAGGCTTCAAGGGGTAGTCGAACCGGAGGGAAGCGAGATGTACGGGATCGACTTCTGGAAACTACCTGTGAAAAACTTCAGCTGCAACGGGGAATCTGGAGAGGGGGGTTAAGAGAGAAGGGGAGTAAGGTGTCTATAAAAAAAAAACGTCAAAAAATGTTTTTTGGCAAGTCGGCGGGGATGCACAATCTGGGGTTTCTATCCTTCTATTCCTCGGTCGGGAACCAGTCCCAAAGTTGGCCAAACCTGGAAACTTGTGGATCGTCTTACGCGAAGGGAAAAGAGACCAAGACTCTACAAGGATACGTAAAAAAGTCCCAATACCCCCCCCCCGGAAGGTGGAAAAGGGAAAAAGGAGCTCATAAAAGGAAACCCAGCGAGCAAAAGGAAGAGGGGACCGGTAAGAGAGTCCGGCCTCGAAAACCGAACCAAAACATCGGTGGAAATCTAAATTAGGGAGCTGCCTTGGAAGGAGCCGAAAAAAGAGAGGGTGCAGCACCCGGTCGTAAAAAATAGGGGCACGTACTTAGGACTCGAGGGCCGTCGAGGAATTAGAAGCCGTCGCCAGGCCACAGAGAAGAAGAAAACGAGAAAAACCTCTGCTCTATGCTAATGAGTCTGAGGTTGAAATCCTGGCAAGCGTGAACACTGTGCTGCGCAGGGGCAAGCCGGTAATCAAAAAGGGTAAGAGGACAGAGCTGGCTCAGCCAGATCGAAAGACCATATGAAATCTGCCGCTGTAAAGTGGGGGTTGGTTGGGAACGACGGGCTAGGAGACGGAGTCGGGAGAAAAGGAAGGGAGAAAAGGGGGGTAAAAGGAGCAAGAGGAGAGGCCAAGCAAGAACGGTTTTTGGCAGCCACCATCCTGCGTTAACCAACAGGGATCGGGAAGGGGGACGGATTTTAACAAAGAAGGGGGAAATTCAGGCCTGGAAGAAAAAGGACGCTTGATTGAGGAAGCCTTCTAGACCACCGTGGAAAGGGGGGGGTCCGAGCGGTTCCGGGAGAAACATGTCAGGGTTCGATCCGGACTCTGGGACTCTGAGAAAGATCATGGGATGGAAGGCTCTTATGAGAATATGGGGACTATTGAGGAGACAAAGGGAAGTTTAGGAAAAGGGCGGTGCCGCTGCGGTGCGCGTGTTTCGTCGAGCACAGAAACGCTAGGTGAGACATAGTAGGAAGGAAGGAACGAGGGGGGGAGAACCAGGCGGAGGATCATACAGATGCAATAAAATTTAAGAAAGGGTCTGGGTAAAGGTTCGGGATAATTGCAAGGAGAGAGATAAGGAATAAACACAAAGAAGGCTGCCAATTGGAGGGGAATTTCTAGCCTAGACAAGATTGCAAAAGGGATGAAAAAGCAAAGGGGGTTCAGGAAAGGGAGATGGAACACGGACTGCAAGGAAGGGGGAGCGCCATCATCAAACGGAAGAAAGAATGCTACCTTCAAAAAGGGACGGGACCTTACGAAAAAAAAATTCTATGCGACGAGTCAGGATAGGGGGAGGGAGGGTGAACCAAAAAACAAGGGGAGTTTGCCTTTGTAAACTCAAAAAGACAAAAATCTAACGTAATGGGTCTTTTAGGAAAGGGGAAAAGCAGAGGATAAAAATCGTAGTGGTCTCCGGTCGCCCATCATCGTCGAGAGGTCAAGAGGCCGGCATAAACAGGATCGGGAAAGGGAGGAGGGGGACAATGGTGGGGAAGAAAGATGAGGAGGGGGCCGAAAAGACTAATTCTACCTATCACGTAGTAAGCACTTCTATGTGGGTTTGATGGTCCTTGTCAACTAAGACACTGGGGGGGGAGAAAAAGATAGGGGGAAGGTTTTTGACACCGGGGTTGGTAAGCGGGGAACACTCGGGTCATCACAGGAGGACTGGTCCTGCAAGGAGTGGAGAGCAGCTTAAGGGGTTGGGGCGAAGAATCTTCTTCGGAGCAGGACTAGCACCAAACAAAAGGTGGAGTAGACGAGTAGGAGAATCAAATGAAAAGGGAAACCCAACCCACCCCACAAAAACCCAAGCGGAAATTTGCCTCCCCAAACGAATGGCGATGAAAAAACTACTCTTTCAAACAGAAACAACCAACTCAAAACACGTAATCTTTATTTCCCACTTTGAAAAAGAATCCGAATGCCATCGGGCAAGGGAACAGACGTTCTAAGGAAGGGGCAGTTCGAAAAAGGAAAGGTGCGGACAAGAAGGGGGCAACGGGGCTTCGCCATCGACAAGCAACCCTGAAAAAAGTAAAGTCCGGAGGGGACTATCCTTGGCAACGACATACTGAAAAAACCAGGAGGGAGGGAGTGAAAGGTTGGACTCACTGAGGAAAGAACACATTCCGTGGAAAGTGGGAAGGTACTTCGAGTTCCCAAGAGGAAAAGCTGCAGGGGGGGGGAAGAGGGGAAGGGAAAAGGGTTAAGGGTCACAAGAAACGCCTCAAAAGTCTCCAGAAATCCACGGGGGAACAATAACGGGAGAAAGGGGTTCTACACAAAAGAACGCGGGGGGAGGGGGAGGGGAAGCCTGGGGGAAGGCGCCGCATCAATCATTTTTCACCTTTAGAAAAAGGAAAAAGGAAAACCACAAAGTGTTGGGAACCCAGAGGACGGGGATAGGACTCGACAGAAAATTCCACATTTGTCAGAATTCCTATCGGGTCTTACAATCGGGAGAAGGGGGAAATATGAAGACTTCAAGGGAAAAAAGGCCACTGGGTCGAGGACTCTCAAGGGGGTCACACTCAAAGTGAAACTCTGCTGCCGAGAAATAAAGGGAGAGCAGGAACACGCGGGGAAGGTTCACGTCGTGGACCAAACGCAGAAAAAACAACCAAGGAACGGAATCGGCGAAACTGGTTCCCCGAAAAGAGAAAGAAGGGGGGAGAAAGCAGAGAGAAAATGCGTCATCGGCTAGCACTCTCCAGAGAGGGGGCTCCTCTGCAAATCTCGGACCTGTAGAACAAGCGTTTAGAAAAAGAAGAAGGTCGAAAATTTACCTCGGTCGTGCCTCACTGACACGGAGTACTGGGGGGGTACGCGGCCGCGGTGCAAACTCGGGAAAAAACTGGAGGGGGAGATACCCCTCTAACAGGCACCCAGTCGGGGCTGAAAGGGAGGGAGACAGACCATTGAAAGAAAAGGGACGAGGATTCTCTGAAACCCCCAAAAGGAGAAGAGGTAAAAAAAGTCGACACCGCTTACGGCGCGGTTAAAGCGAAGAAGAAGAAAAAAAGCTGGGAAAAAAGGAAAAGATCAATTCCTAAGCATAAAGGGAATGCGCCATCAAAGAGAAGGGAGAAATGTTAAGAGGTCTTATTCAGGCGTCGAATTATGGATATAGGTTAGGCTCCGTGATTTTATGTGGAGAAGTTTTGGAGAAGAGAGGGTCAATGGTCACTAGGCTATCTCCTAAAAGCAAGGTGGAATTCAAGCGGCTCGGGGCAAAAAGAGCTTGGGAAAAGAAAAGGAAGGGGGAAAGGCAGAGGGGGGAGCAATGACCGTCCCAGCTCACAACCATTGGCACAAAAGGGAAAACTGAAAAGTATACCGGACGACGTGAGCATGGAGGGCTGTTTAAAGGGGGGGATCTCTCAAAAGGAGGAAGGGAAAAAGAGAGATATCAGGAAAATCGGAACAGTCGAAGAAAATCCTGACCCACGAAAAAAAAAAATGGCAGGCTGTGAAGGTGGGGCTCTCGGAGAGTTAAAAAAAGGGGAAAGAAGGGGTGGCAACCAGCGACCCCTCGAAATCGAAATGCATACAATCCGGAAAGACTAGTCAACCAGGAAGCGGGTCAAGGGAGAAGAAGTGAGACCTAAGAAAGGAAGAAGATCAGCAAAGAGGCTGCCGACTCGCTCGGCTGAAAGGGCTCGCTCTGAGTCTTTACACGAGAGTAAAGCGGGCCGGGAGAGGATGGCTTAAAGGGAGAAAAAGGAAGGACTCTTACTCAGGGGTGAGCATGGACTCCAGATCGAGGGTCTTCAAGGACGGTCCTTATCTAAATTCAGCAGTGGGACCAAGTGGAGCTTAGAATTGGAGGGTCAGAAGGAATGTTCGAAAGGGAAAAGGAAGAACGAGAAAGGAAGCTTTGTGTTTGCATCCCTAGCAATTCCCTCCCAGTACTGAGACGTGGGAAAGGGGGGCGACAGAAAAAAAGGACCTGAGGGGTCCAGGGGATATAGGGAAGGGGGGCGGGTGATTGGAAGGTAAAAATATACTGTGCCGTCCGTGAGGACCTGTAGGAGAAGGGGGGAGAGTGAGTTAGAGAGAGATGACCGCACGGGAAATCGACCTCGATCTATGGGCGGGGCGAAATTTCCTTTGGGGGGGGAAAAAAAAAAATAAGCTTGTCCTTGGAAATTGGGTGCACGAACCAAAACGACGTCGGGGGGGAGAGCATAGAGGGGGGGACGGAGATTGCCAGGTTTTGTCTTCTAAGGAGCTGAAGACGCAAGGCGACAGTGCACCTTTGGAGGGGGGGAAAAAAGAAGGAGGACATCTTGCGGCTCGCACAGAGAAAGGTAAAGGTGCAAGCTTGCTTTCTCGTCCAAAATGGGAGACGGTTTCAAAAATTTGCAGAAACGGGAGAAACAGTGAGAAAGGCGGGGGGGCGAAGGAGAGGGAAAGCTGCGCTGCTCCATCTACCCGCCCTAAGGAAAAATGGGAGATTGCTTCCTCAACATGGGAAGGAGCCAGTTCGATGCATACGGGAAGGGAAAGAGGGGGGGAAGAAAAGAAAAAGGTCCCGGAGGGACTTCTCTAGGATACAAAAGCCCAAACGGGGGACCGAGATCTTGTTGGAATGTGATAAAAAGGGAAAGGGCCAGAAAAAAGGGAAGAGGGAGTACAGAGGGGGAGCGGCACATCATCACTCTCTCTAAGAATCACCTCCGGTGATCGGTAAAAGGGCTGCGGGAGATGTGAGGAGAACGGAGGGCTGCAGGAGAGGGAGGAAGAACGTTCCGAAAGAAAGAGTAGGGGGGAAGGCCCGGCCGGCTGAGTCCGTTGGAGAAGAACCCTCTAAAAGTAGCCTCCAACTAAGGGGGGTACACTTGGTTAATTCTCTCCCAGAAACAGGAAGGGGGGGGCAGATCCAGGGAGCTAGAAGGGGGGGGGAAGAATCTCAGGAGAAAGTGGTGAATGGGAGTCGGCGAGGAAGCTTCAAACAAAAAAAAAAATATTATTCTGAAAAGAGAGCTGACATGGTCCAATTGAAAAGGGAGTCACTAAGAAAGGGGGAAAAGAAGGACGTCGGAGAAAAAGGTTCCGGAGAGGGCACAGAGGATACACGACCCATGGTGCAACGGAAATCTTGAGAATCGTCCTTTACTCAGGAGAGCCAATGCGTCACCACAAAGGAAGTATTCAAGAAGGGGAATAAAAGGGAGAAAGTAGGACGACCTGAGCCGCCGCAATGGCGATCTAAAAATCGACAAAATCCTGGAAAAAATATCCATTGTGATAAGAGAGGGAAGGGCCGGGAGGGGGGGAAAGGGTGCTCTAAGCCAACTATGAAGGAAGGGGATCAGGCTTCTACAGGGAACAAAAACATACACATGGAAAAGCGGAGCGTAAGGGTCTTCAGGGAAGGAGGGCTAAAATATCCGAAGAGGAGAGGAAGGACAAATAAAAAGGAAAGGGTTGCGCGTGGGTCAACGCCTCAAGCCGAAGTCGTCTGTATCAAAAGTCTTCCATTGCTCCAAAGGATGAACTTCTACAGACAAGAGAAGAAACACTCGGGGAAGGGGGGGGGGGGACGCGCAGGGGGAGGCGCGCAATCCTTCAGGAACTCGGGGCCCGGCGCGTCGGGTTTAAGAGGTGGGGATCAGGAAAAAGAGGGGGAGAGAGTGCACGGGGGAGAAAAAGAATATGCCCATGCAAAATTGATTCTATCGAGAGAGCCGGAAATATTCAGGGAAAGCCCGGGAAAAACACGCACTGGAATGTGACCTTGCAAAGCGATAGAGGTCCAAAAGAGTAACTCAGGAAAGGGGGACCGAGAAAAGCATGCGCAAGAAAACTTGAAAGGGGGGTTCAGGGAGAGAACGCACCACGCTCCCCCACATAAAAACCTAGGACGTAACAGGAGGGACCCGCTAGAGGAGGGGCCGAAAAGAGGGAGGATAGGAGAGGGAGCGAGGCCCTAAAGGTCCCCGCTTCCAATGCTAATTTAGGGGGAGCGGGCAAAAATAACAAAGGGTCTTCAAGAAAATGTTTCAACTCTTGGGTTGTACTGGGGAAAGGCCTATACTGGGGGAGTCTTAGGGGGACAGAGGGCTAAAATATCGTCTTTAGAAAAAAAATGCAGTAAATATCACTCCATGGGGCTTTCAAAGGAGTCAGCAAGAGGGCGGACACCATTTCGGAAAAGGGGAAGGGATTGGATTACGGGGAAAAGAGAGATGAGAAAAAAAGGAAAGGGGAAGAGAGAGATGTGGGCGAGAAAGAGCAGCCTACCGCAGGAAAAGTTTTCCAAAATCAAAAAAAAATGAACTAACTCGTAAGAGACCGGGTGAGAGGCCATGAATGAAATGGGGGGGGGGGGTTTCGTAGGAGAAGGATATCGGGCTCGAGAAGGGGCTTCGCGGAATGTCGGTATCAAAAAAAAACTGTCTGCGGATGGACGGATTGGAGATGAAGGGAGAAAGTCGGGGGGGGGGGGAAGGGGTGGTCAGCAGGGTCAGCACACCGAGAGGGGGCTTGCTCTGAAAGGAAGAAAAAAAAAAGGTACAACAGAAGGTTTAGGGGTCCTGGGAAAGAGACGGAAGAAGCTCAGTATCAGGAGAGGGGGGTTAAAAACTAGGGGGGGAATTCAAAGAGAGAAAAGGATTAAATAGATATAATAACCCGTGAAAAGATAAGGAGTCCTTCTCAGAAAGGGGAAAGAGCGAAGGACCCCTAGCAATTGGGAAGATTGTCTGAAGGTAGTGAGAGGAAGAAAATCAAGTTGAAGTGGGGAATCAAAAGCGAAAGGGATTCGTCCGAAGAGAAATCTATCTAGCATCTCTCTGAGGGAACCAGGGGTGCAACCAAGTCTTCCTTAGTCACGTGACGAAGTGAAGGGAGAAAGACAAAAGGGTTGTTTTGGTCAGACATCTCTCAGGAGAAGATTTGACTTCTGGGCGGGGGACGTGGAAGGAAGAGGAAGCTGGTTCCTGCGAGGGGGCGACTTGAGCTCAAAACTCATTCTAAAAGGGCTACAAAAAGACGTAGTCAAGGGGGGGTAAAAAATTCCGAAAAGAAGAGTCCTCCAAAAATGACGGCGGGAAGGGGACTGCACGCTTCTTTCTCAGGGGGGAAAGTGGGAACTATATCCACGAGAAGAAACCAGCTCTGTTTTGGAAAGGAAAACCCTTGAAAGAATTGACCTCAAAAAAAGTCCCGTTCGGTAAGCAACAGAGGTGCATCTTGCAAAAAGGCAAGCTTTCTGACAGACCGGCCTCGCTCGGGGGGGGAAGGTAGGAAACGGAGAGAGCCGAAGAGGGCTGATCCGAACTGTCCTCAAAAAGTCAAATGGTCAGGGGTAGAAAAATGGATTGGGACGATGGAGAGGGAGCTGGGGGCGGGGGAAAAGGGGGGAGTTTCGAAAAAATGACTAATTACTAGAGGGGCGCAACGATGGAATCCAGGAAGAGGGCAGAGAGAAAGAAGGCGGAAAGGCGAACTGCGGGATCTGCAAGTTGATCAGAGTGCCGCTAAAGAAATACGAAACGGGGACGCAACGTAATTCGAGAAGGAAAGACGAGTAAAGAAAAAAAAAGGGGGGTGCATCAAGGGAGGATCGGGGAGATTTCTCGATATCTCAGAACCAAAATGAGGAACAGGGGTGCGGAAAGGAGGAAGACATTGAGAAGAAGGGGGGAAAAAGGAAAAGGGAGAAGAAAAAGTGGAGGGGCTAGGGGGCTGTGACGACCAAGGTTCCAAAGGGGTTACTGGGAGAGTCTCGGGGGCTACGTCAAGGGAAGGATAAAAAGACGGAAATGGGGGGGGGAGGGAGGAAGTGAGCAACGCAGGGGGAAGAACGAACTCCTACAGGATGAAAAACAAAAACCATCGAAGAAAAAAACGAAGAAAGCGGCCGGCTGAAAAAGGGGGAGGGTCAGAGGGTTGGTAGAGAAGAGAGAAGGGGAAGGAACAGGCTCGGTCGTTCGAGTCCGTTCAGGCATCTGGCAAAAAAAAACGCACGTTTGGGCATTAGGGGTAGATAGGAACGCGTGAAAGAGAGAGATGAGATACGGGGAAAAGGGGGGTCAAAGAAAAAATGGGAGCGAAAGAAGAGGGAACACTTTTTTGAAGGAAATATACTTGCGTAAAAAAGTTAAGAGGTGAAAAAGGTTTCGGCTGCACCCCTAAACACAACAAGGGGGAGGAAAAAAAAAAGCGATACGATAAGAAAATGGGGAAAAGCTCAAGGAAAAGACGCAAGGCTCACCCGACGGCTCGCCACTGTTCCTGCTGAAAAAAAAACTTCGTTCTAAAAAAGGGCGCACAGTTACCCGTAGCGAAGGGAAACGCGGGAAGGAGAGAAGAAGGGGACGAAAAACGCAACCAAAAAAAAGGGCCTGACTACGTGAATCCAAGGGAGTTTCGACTGCCGAGCCTGTCGGACCACAGATTTCTATCTACCACGCGGGGAACTCCAGAGATTAAAAAATACCGGAGGAAGAAGGGGCAGGGGAGACGGGGGAACAAGCCCTCAAACTAGCCCTCGGAAGGAGGCAAGCGTTTGCCACTGGAAAAAACAAAAACAGCCATAACAGCAGGCCGTAGTGAGTACGGAAAGGGGGAACTCTATCTCCGGAAAAAAAAAGGAAAGGGGTTGGCGAGACAAGAAGCCGCCAGGCCAAAGAGGGGAGGGGGAATAACCCTTCAAAAACCAGGACCGGAGAAGAGTGTGGGAAGAGAAAAGAACAACCGCGGGCTGCCGTGAGGAGAGAAATGGAGGCTAAAAGACCGTGGCATGGTGCCAGTCGAAGAGATGCTTAAAAAAACCCCATTTGTGGAAGCAGACTCAGTCAGGGAGAGTGCTGATCCCAGAAGGAAGCAAGTGGCCGTTGCGTCTCTGTAAAAAGACACGACAAAGGGCCTTCTACAAGAAAGAAGGTCATCCTGGAAAGAGGGGGAGAGATAAAAGCCGGGAAAGCGGAATGCCGCAATGATCGGCAAAGCGGAAAATTGTCTTCTTCTAGTCAAACCAAAAAAAAGAGCCAAGAAAAGCGAGCGGGGGGGGAGAAAGGAGAAAGCAAGGGGGTGTTGAAAAGCAACGAAAAAAGCCGATCGCAATCAATGAATCGGTAGGAACATACCATGAGAAGAGAAAGCGGCAAGGGATACGGCGGAAGAACAACGCGCATAACTTTCAAAGAGAACGTGAAGAGACGTGTTGCGTTAACATGCACTCCCGATAATAGGCTGAAGGAATGGAGGGAAACGCAAGAGGGAGTGTGCGACTCCGGGGGGGGGAAAGTAACTTAGGGAGAAAAGGAAAGGACTGGAAGCGTAGCAAGAGTCCATCCTTCGCTTACGAAGAGGTTACGAAAAAAGCTATCCACCAAAGGGAAGATGGGCTCGTGAAAAGGAAAAAAAGAACGAAGAAAGAAAGCGGGGAAATCACGTTCAGCAAAGAAAGGAAAAGGAGCAAGAGGTCAGTTTGGAGGAGAGGGGGGGTGATCGTGCAGGAGGGAAGGGCCAGGGGGGAGGAAAAAAAAGGGGCTGAGGCTATGAAGAAGGGAGAGCTCTATCTTGTAAAAATTCCGGAGAAGTCGATGTTCGGAAGGGGACTCCGTGTTAGGGGAAAACGAAGGGAAAAACTAAGGAGCGGAAGCGGGGAGAGGCTCAATAATGGTTGCCCCGGCCGAGTTTTCTTCCTGCGTAGAGTACCTGAAACTGGGGGGAGAAAGATACGAAGGGGTGCTTTAATTCTCGACAACTCTAGTATTGAAAAATAAAAGAGTCCAAGTCAAAAAGAAAAAAGCGATAAAGGGAAAACGGGGGGTAAGGAAAAGACCACGAAAGAACGGAATCCCTTTTGGGCATGTCCTCGTCTCTTCCGGAGACTTTAGAAAAGAGAGTGTTAAAAAGGGGAGGGGGGGGAACCGACAAAAAGAGAACCACGACATGTCTGCAATCAGATCAAAAAAAAGCCCAGATCACGGCCCTCCTTTCCTCCCACGGGATCGAAAAAAGGGAAAGAGAGGGGGAGAAAAAGGTGCACGTAGAAAAGGGGGGGGAGCTGAGCGGGGCCTTGACAGCGCGTAATCGTTTCAACCTGAAAATCGCTAATAGTCTCACAAAGATGAAGAGGGAGAGGGAAAAGACAAAGAAATCGAAGGGGGCTTCCGAACTTAAAAACCGGTCAGGGGTCGGCTGGTACGAAGGGGGCGCAACACGAAGGGGGGAAAATGGGCGGGAGGACTTAAGCCGGGGATCTCCCTC
>Ga0179593_1266165_pt1 | contig 11650 bp, 8 predicted proteins | sample CZODoug2_1_08_16_FD_185931 | JGI IMG/M metagenome (GOLD analysis project Ga0179593, IMG submission 185931) | Vadose zone soil fungal communities from Angelo Coast Range Reserve, California, USA - CZODoug2_1_08_16fungal (PacBio error correction) | ecosystem: Environmental > Terrestrial > Soil >...
CGCTGGTGACGAAAGGGGAGGGTGGGCTTTGAGCCGTCGCGGTGTCGGACGACGACCGGCGTTCACTGTCTTTTCCTTGGGGGTGGGGCCGGTCTGCCAAAAGCAGTGGTTTCCCGAAAACTGCAGATTCATCCGAGGCTTCGCTCTCGAAAGCCGCACCAAGACCACTCTCATAAGACTAGCATGGTTTGCGTAAAAAGAAACAAGCAAAAATGAGGGAGATCCTGGCGGGTCGCGGCGCGAGCGATGGAAGAGAATAGCCTAAGAAAAGCACGCCGGGCGGGGGAATCACAGCTAACATGGGGCGCTGGGGAGGAGAACTAACAAAAGGTACGACGCCAGATCATCGATCACGGGGTGGAGAGGAATGCACGGTCCCGAGCTGGGCCGAGATCCCATCCATCGTGGACGGCAGCAGAAAAACTAAAACAAACTCGATCGCGGAGGCCCGTGGTTATAGCGAAAAACGTGCGAACAGGGAAAGGATGAAAGGGGTTGGCTAACAGACACCCTCCGACCAATTTTAGAAACAAAATTGGGTAAGACGGCACAACCCTATCAAAGCCGCTGGGCTTTCCGGCTTCAACGCCGGAGTAAAAGGGGGGCCCGGCTTAGCACGCGTGGGAAGATCGAACGACATGTCAAGACGCGTCCCCATGAATGTCCACAAGGTCATAAATCTGTTGTTGAAGAAGGTCAACGGTGTCCAACCCTTAATCTCAGGCCAGATACAACAGGAGTACGTCCGGAAAAGGAATGCAACCGGAGGGTGATGGATTTGGAGAGAACTAAACCAAGACCATGCGCGGGGGACAGACGGCCAGGAAGGGGGTCCGGAGGTGTCCAGCTACTAGGGTGACTGGTTCCGATAGAGCACACCCAGGAGTGACCTCAAAAATGAAAGAAAAGGATAGAGGTAAGTATAAGGGCTCCGCGGCAAAAAAACGCAAAGGCTTTGGGGCCGATCTCATCCCTCCTTGGGCACCTCCTCTCCACACCAGGTCGGGGGTCAGCTCCGGCTCCTAGGGGAAGTCCCATAGTTTTTATGGTACAGAGGAAAGATTTCGCGCTTAGGGCCAGCACGTGCGTCCGGGCAGGTCGGAGTTGCCTTTCCCGGAGTCTGGCGAGCAGACTCGATTAGATCGGAAGCCCCCAGCCAAAGGGCAGTAAGTTTCAGAATGCATAGTCATCCTTCCACTCTCAACCCAGCACCGTTTGGGCGTGCGAAGCCCTAGCGCCAAGAGTTCACGATCTTTGAAATGTCAGGTATGGACGAATTGGTAATCGGTTATCCAAGGCAGAGCCCGTTGGCCATGTCATCGATGGTCAAGTTCCCTGTCGGGTGGCTCAGATGGTGGGGGAAAACTGCAGATACTCAAAGGAGGTCTGTACAAGGAGGAAGAGCTGCGCAGACGGCTCGGACGGGAGAGAGCGCGATCTCGCCGAGGGATAGCGGAAGAAGCGGGGGGAATCCAGTACGAGGCGCTTGATTCAAAAACATCATGCTCGGTCTGGAAGGCGTCTCTCGTGTGCCCTTGAAAAAATCCTTACTCCGGGGAGCTTGTAGCTCTGCCAAAAAAAAATGGTCAATCTTGAGAGGAAAGCGATGGGGTTGAATGTGGAGCCGGGTGAAAGGAACGAGCGAAGGCAGTAGCATAGGGCTCCACTTCTCGCAGGTCACCGGAGAACCCAAGCGCACTGTCCGGTGGAGCGGGGTCTCCCCCATTGGGATGAAATTCCAGCACGGCAGCAGTAGTGTACGTAAAACGCGACCATAACGTTGGGGGGGGGGGGGGGGTGGACGGGTCCTTCTCGGCCGAACGAAACTATGCCAGGGTCCCCGGATGTCTCACGGCAGCAGCCTTATCTTCACCTCTAACGATCGAGATCGCGATGCCAAACCTAGGCGCCGAGACACGACGAAGCTGTGGAAGGGGCCTACCTGAGTTGAAGAAGCGCGCCGTCACACCTGCGCCTGTCCGGATCCGCCCGCGCCTCTTTCGCTGACCATTTTGAAAGAAAAAAAAAGAAAGTGGAGACGGCGGAATGGGAAGGGGGGCGACGCCGCTGAGAGGTCCGCCGACGAGTTCACCGGGGAGAGTTCTTGTATCGCAGGCTTCACTCTCTTGGGCCAGAGGGGAACGGAAAGGACTCATCATGACAGCAGCCCGGAGGGAAAAGAGTGCTCGGAGTTGCGTGCGGAGGAGTCAATCTACACGGTGGAAACGCAAAAAAGAGGGCCGTGATCTTATCTGCGTGGCGCTGCCGATGCCGGAGATATCTGGAAATCATTGCCCGGCCGCGCCACAAAGGATCGTAATGGGCTACTAATCCCGAAGGGTGCGGGGCGGAGCTTGCACGTCTACTCGCTCACACGGAACGGATTCGCTTCAGTGGGATGAGGAAAAGAGCTCACAAAAAAAGGATTGATAGAAGAGATAAGGAGAATTGCTCAGAGATCCAGACGAACGAATCCGCTTTCAGGGTGCGGGCGAGGGTACCGGGGAAAACCACCGCCCTCACCAACCAGTGGATTAGAAGTAAACAGAGCCCCTTAAATGGTGTCAAAGAAACAAGGTCGACACGTAGCAGCCGGGAGTGGAAAAGAGAGGGGAACCGGTCCTATAAGTCAAGGCTTCGTAAACACGTTTATGCACTAAAAAAACAAGCAACATAGCGCGAAGAGGGGTAACGCCGCTGCTGGAAACTGCGGAGACTTCACAGGCCGCTGTTCCCAGGCGCGGTAAAAGATTATTAGACAAAAGCAAGGTGAAATCGGAAAACGACCTATCGCTGCGAGACGACAAAGGGCAAAGCCAGGAAGCTCAAGCTTCGTTCAAATGAGGAGAATCTTCGCCGCGTCTCTTAGGCGAAAGGGGGGGGTCTAGAGGTAGCCTTCGGCTAAACGAACTGATGCCCAGGAAACCGCATCTCGTCGCGTTATATCGACCGGGAAGGGTGGCAATCTGAGGAAGATCGATTCGCTGGGTTACATACCACGGGCGTCGGGAAAGACAAATCAGGGGGACACTGTAAAGCGTCGTCAGCAAGCGGCTCGGAGTAACTAATGAACAACCCAAAGTGATGGGTCTGTGAGTGAAAATCCGTCTACGTTGATTAATTCCAATCTCCATAGGTGTACAAAAGCGGAAAAAGTGAAGCGGAAGTCTGACGGACGTTCCAGTGGGCCTGGGGAGCCCGTGGAGACCAGAATGCTACTGGAGCTGCTAGAGGGGAAGTCACCATCGCAAGCCCAAAACGAGAAAGCTGCGACAAAGAGCAAATGAGAAAATCTAAAAATCTCAAAGGAAGGACCTGTTCAAGGGAACACGCCGCTCCGAAGGCAAGACCTGGATCAGATGGAATATGGGAAACTCGCTGAATACGTATGAAAAGGACACCCACCCGCTGCGCTCAAAAGCGTCGGAGAATCAGAAAAGCTCGAGCAGCAAGTCTGCCTGAAAGGAGAAATGGGAAAAAGAGATGGCAAAACGTGTTAGAGGGAAAGGGCTCAGACGAGTCTCCAACCACCACGTGTAAGGGAAAATCGTTTACAAGGGAAACGAGAGATCGCATTAGTCTACCCAATACAATGAGGAAACACCTACCATTCCAGGCGTCGTGGTACTATGGCGACTCGGTCGCGATGAACGCAAAAAGGATGAGAGAGCATTGGGGGATAAGGGAAATTGAAAGCTAACGAACGTGGGTGGATCACGTAAAGAAAAGAGCTTCGGGGAGCTCTACATCCTCTTCTAAAAGGCAAGGCTATGAAACTGCCCCAGACGAAGGGTGATGGGCAGAATCGACATATGTCGGACGGGCGGACGCATCCAAGATGGGGATCAATCCAGAGTGAGAAGGAGGAGGAAAAAGAAGGTTTTAACGCGGCTGAACGAAGTGGATTCGATAGTACAAACGAAGGGGGGGCTTCGAGGAAAGGGAAAAAACGAGCCCTACGCTGAGAATTCGGCGCTGTGTTCGGGACATCGCGGCAAGGGACGGGGTAACTGCTCGAGCTAAAGGCCACACCGAGCGCAGTTGACTCGCACGGACACCCAGCGTAGAGGGGAGGGAAAATCGGGAGGTCCGGTTGCGGGAGACCTCCACAGAACAGGAACCCCCTCCGGGGCGCTGCGTCATGAAGTGTAAGTAAGAGCGGGTATACCGGGAGAAGAGGCCGGGTTGTGAAAAACCTGCCTACATGAGAAAAAACGGTACCTTGCCAGTCAGGAAGGTTATTGAAGAGGGGAGAAGCCCATTGGGGGAAAAAAAAGAAAAAAAAAGGGGTCGAGCTGCAAACAACCGAAGCTCTGCGTGATGCTGCGTGGATCCTATAGAAGATAAGACGCGGACAGGTGAGAAGGGGGGGGAACGGAATAATTGTTTTGTTAGACCCGGAGAAAAAGGGTAGGGTTGCGGGTCTCCAAAACGCGACATCAAGGAGAAGGAGGTAAAGGTTTTTCAGATATAACTGACGACCGCAGAGAAGAGAGTGAAAGGGGCGCGGACGGGAAGTCCACGGGCCTTTTTGTATTCTAGGGGAAACCCCGAAAGAAAAGGGGGAAAAAGGGTGCAGACGTCAACACATCAACGATATCGGGTGTCAAAGGCCGAGTAGCGAACAGCAAACAAATCTCCATCGAGAAATAATGTCATCGACCGTGGTAGAGGCGGGTCGATCTGACGGCATCGACTCTGATCAGACGGGAAGGGATCAGCCAAGCTCGAGTTGACAGACCACCAGGGCTAGGAGGGCGGAGGGATTGGGAGGGCTCAAGGAGCTTAGGTATTCTGTCATACAGCGTTCTTAATTTTGAGTGTTGAGCACTCGGGGACAGAGGACCAAAAACAGACAGGCCAGGTGACCAAGACACCGCGTACAGAGGAGTTTCTACAACAAATGGGGGCCGAACGCCATCGCCACCCTGACTACATAAAGTAGATCCGGATCGACCTAAAAAGGAAACAAGGGAGGGGGTTGATTCAAAATAGATAGATTAGAATATGAGTTTCTTTGGGGGAAGGGGTGAGGATAAGTTCCGGGGGTCTACTAAGCTTGCACCGCGGTCAACTTGCGGACTTTTTTGCCTTCTGGAAGGATGGTTTTTTCATAAACCACTTAATTAATCGACGGGATGAGCGAATCAGGAAGGCTCCTGCCGGACAGCCCCTGATACATAAGGGGCCACCTCGACAGGGTGGTGTGAGTGCCATGCTCGGATGGGCGATCGGGCGTCGGAGCCAGGAGAGACGGTGCGCGATCGACGTCCCGCCGAAACACCTCCTTGATATCATGCTCAGCAAAGGGGTGCAATACAGGATGGAGAACTAGTGCTGACGCCCAAGATCTCGTGATGGGGTGAGGCATGGGGCCCACTTGACCCTATCGGACGGCTCTCAAAGTAATAAAAGGGGGAAAAGATACAATACGACTTCCCAAATCGTGCTTCGGCGTGGAACGAGGAAAAAAAAGTTCAAGAAGAAGGAGGGAGGGGCTTTGGGGAACCCTCCACACCTTCAAGGAATGGGAGCAACAGGGAGGTAAGGGGCCCAAAGATCACCAGGCAGCGATAGCGGCGATCGATGCACGCCGCAGAACCGAAAAGAGACTTAGTCACTGGTTACAGATGAAATAATGGGAGGAGGCCCGATTCAATCCAAGTCCGGACATGGGGGGGCAAGGAACCAAAGGTGTTGAGAATTTCGACGGTTAAACCAATGCGGACGGGTGGGCCACGTTCTCTGCCAATGCAAATAATTCATGACGGCATGGTGGTAAAAACAGTGGGAAATGGGAGTTGGATAGCACGAACGACGCCATGGACTGCGGCGAGCCACAAGGGACGCGAGTGTAGTCCGGGAGGTCAATTCTCTCTTTGTGGCGGAAGCTACGATAGGACAAGGAGGGTCAGAAGAAGGAAAGAAAAAGAGAACATAGAGGTCAATTCTTAGTGGCTCGGACTTTCCCCAAGAAAAGCCAATTAGGGTGGTCCGATGAATCACACTCCTGGAGGGGACGAATGACTCTCCCACCAAGGCAGGGGGGAAGAGAATTCATGAAGGGAGGGAAGGAGAACATAGGTTATGGGGCAGACGACATAGTAGAGGCGGCCAGGGCACGTCGTCGGAGTCTATCTTGTTGTCAAGGTATCGAGGATGTCGAAAAAGCGCGCAAAAGATATGGAGGAGAGTGAAGGCCACCTCAACGGAGAGTATCGGGCATGACATCGGGTCGCCTTCCAGAGGATCGCGCAGACGTTTTGGGAGGACTAGCCCAGTAGAGACTCTCAGGCGCGTTGATGTTCAGTTATGGACTATGGATTGGTATGCCCAAAGAGAGCGCCGAGGGGGCCGATGTCAGGGGGTTCCATGGGGCAAGATAGGGGGAGAGGTTTGTAAGTGAAATCTAAAATGATCTCGGACAAGTAGGGAAGAGGGACTGAGGCCATACGGTTCTCTAGCTCGGTCAGAGGATCTAGCCGACGTTCAGTTATCGCAGACTGGGGGGGGGGTGAATCCAGTCTATTACATAGTGTGTACCCATAACAATCAGGAGAGGTAGGGACGGCTGCGTCGGAGTTTGGAAAGGAACAGAAGGGGAAAAACTCTGGAGCTTGGGTAGAGCTGCTCACCTGGGAGAGCAGGGGCGCAAATCGAGGTGGTGGGGGATTGGGGAGCCGGGTAGAATAAACCGGCTCCAGCGCCGTAGGAACGGGCTCCACGGAGCGGAAAAGGGGGGGAAAAACTAGAAAGGCAAACGCGTAAGGGATGGAACGTTACCACGCGTTTCTCCCCCTGAGAGATGACTTCCTCAACTTCGCCGGAGGTGACGAACTCGGGAAGCAAGTGGGGGGGGGGGGATGGTCCTTGAAGTCGGAAGTGACGACATCCAGGTCCCCGATGATAAACAGCACAGGCGAGCAGGAAAGGCTCCAAGCGACAGAGAGAAGGCGCGATGCCAGCCCCGCACGAGTCGATTCAGGAGAAACCAAAAGACGAGGTGGGGCCTGGAAGAAGGAGGTTAGCAAGGAAAGGCGCAGAGAGCCCAAACCCTGGCAAGAGAACGCGCTCAGAATCTCGGAATTTTCTTCCCGAAGCCTTGTGGAGATTCGGTAATGGAGGGGTCGAGGAACGAGGAGGCGGAATAGGCCGCCGATTCACCTTGGAGCTTCGGGTAGAGAAGCTGAAAGCGGATTGGGGGCCCTAGGGCATTGAATGCGCAGAAGGGAACCAGCCCGGGCGGGAGAAGGGGAAGAACGAGGCCTTTTCGTGAGGAGAGTCAACTCAGCCAGGGGGGGACGATAGGAAGTGAGAAAATCTGAACGGAACCAGGTCCTCTGACGATTCTTCGATAGACGGGACAATCCTGGGGCCCGAAAGCGCAAAAAGAGAGTTAATGGGGCTCGGGGTAACCCTGATGTGGCGTGAGGGCGTTTCGGGTACCACACGAGGCACCCGGAAGGGGGTTCGGGGTCTTGTGAGATCGATTTCAAGGAGAGAGAGCAAAAAAAGCGGAGTAGGGGAGGAAAAAGGGGGGGAGACTATCAAAGGAAAAATCAAGGGCTGTTTTCGAGGCTTACCGACAAGAGCCCGCGAAATCGGAGTACCACACCTAGGCCCCTTACCGAATGGTGGTCTCTACGGTACTAAGACGAAAGCCGAGATCAAAATCCGCATAGGACGAGGTCCCTTCCGAAGGGAGAGGCGAGCGCAAAAACAAAAAGGTGGAGTTGCAGCTCCGCAGAGATCAACTCGCTATCAATCTTACGCCTGGGAGAGGGGAAACCTGCTGAAAAGTTCGCAATCTTGGGCCAAAGCGAGTGAAGCGTGGATCTACAATAGATAAAAGGGGACATCTGACGTCCGCCTAGGCCGAAGGAGCGCGACAAAGGAAAAGTCCCATGAAGCCTCAAATCTTCGTGGCGAAAAGTGGCAAGAACTTAGGGGGGGCAAGAGACAAGGGGGAGGAGGAGGGCGCCTGAGGGATACCAACGAGAGGAGTCCCGAAACCGCGCTTAACGTCGCGTATCTCGACGCTTTCTTGGGAAAAAGAGGTAAATCGATGTCCTGGGATCGACAAAACGTTAGAAAATCGTGGACCTGGCCCGGTCAGGCAACGTCGGGAAGCAGGACAGCCACAAAGTGATGATCGTGTTCGTAAAACGAAGGGCAAGTGGCGGGAAAGAAGCTCACAAGGGGGAGACCCGCGAAACCGGAAAACTGCGCAGGGGCTCCAGGTGGACTATGCTCGACGTGGAGACCCTAGAAGAAAGGCGGCGAACAGGGGGGTGTAAAGTTAAAACTTCTCCAAAAGACACACAACAGCATGAGCTAAGCGCAAGATCACGACCAATTATCCTGCTAAAGCTCAACGATAATGCCTGGGAAAGCCAAAAGTCTCAGTGACTGCCGTCAAGAACCGAGCAGGAGTTCTATGGGAAACGACGGTCACAGAGACTGAGCTGAAAAAAACGATGAGGCTTCATCCAAAGAACTGCGAAAAGAGAAAGAGAGGATGGCACCAGCAAATCAGAACCTCGGAAGCACGACGTCAGACTTTACGAGAGAAGGGGAGAGCTCGAGATGGAACAACTATCCACACGGACTTGAAGAGGGACCCTCACGAGACATGAAACACGAGGAGGCTAGCCTGTGGACTAAAAAAAAAAGACAATAGCCATCACACACAAGACATGAAAAAAGAGGATACGATTTACGATTCGGGCCTACTAAGAAGACGGCGGAACCTTCAAGGGGGAAGTCGGGGAGGGTGCAATTGAAAGCTACGAGCAGGGGAGGGCTTCACATCCTCAATAGAGTCCGAGCTCAGAAACATCCTCTCGAAAGGACAGACGGGGGAGCTCAGGAAAGCGCAAAAAAGGAAGTGCGAATAATCGGAAAATATGTCCGGGATACCATAAACTATGGGATCAATAGAGGAGAATGAGGAACCTAAACCACAAGCCTGTTTTGATAGAGGATCAGCAAATATTGGAGGTCGATCGGACAACACACGGGAAGGCACTCGTGGGGAAATCGAGGACCGAAACAACCCATCGCGGAGAGGCGCTGTGTCAAGGTTTCCTTCGCGGACAATCGTGGGTCCTTCGCTAGCGAAGAACGGCCACCCCGAGCGGAGGGAAAAGAAAGACACCAGATAGCTCGGAGGAGCAAGAATCAGGGTCTCCGTTTCGGTCTCTCACCAGGAAGGCAAACCATCAAGGGACACACACACCGGCGTAGTGAAGGAAGACGGGTATCGCGAGAAAACGTGACCCGGGGAAAAAAGTAGACCTTCTCAACCCCGTCAGTGGCGGGGAGAAGGGAGTGGTTAATCGGGGGATAGGCCTGGGTGGTCGAGCTTGGACCACCGTTCGGGAAAAATAATTCTGGAGGGATGACGGGGCTTGAATCGGATCGCCGCGAGCGTAGGGGCCCAGTTGAAAATCGTTTGGAAGGAAAGAATAGTGGGGGTTGCTCAAAATTTAAGGGGTGGGAGGGTCGAAAAAATCTCCATCACAATTTGATAGAGCAAAATGAGGGCTGGTTTCGCGGATACAGGACTAGCATCAGGGTATAGAGTGGCATGGCTCTTCAAAAGGAAAAGAGGAAGTGTTGAGAGCGGACCAGCTAGGGGTACACAAGGGAACAGTCAAGTAAAACACAAGAGGACGTCTGCCATGCCGTATTCTCTACTCCATCTAAAACCGACGCGCCGAGGAGAGAATGATCCGACAGGAACGATGTTTCATGCTTAGGGAGATCGGAGAAAGAAACTCTCTCTCGCATGAAGACCTGAAAAGAAAGCGGCGAAAGTGCACTCACCACCGAGTGATCCGGAGTATGGAGCGGTTGGCTGGCTGAAAGTGAAGATGAGTAGCGTTAAAGAAGGACCCCTGGTATGAATTTTCAGTCAAAATTGGGATTCCCTAGAAGTGAGTCTCGGACCAACAAACTGATAAATAAAGTGAGGGGGGAACCGTAGACGCGGGAGGAGGTCGACAACCTGCGAGAGTCTAAGCCAAAACCAACATCCCATAACTCGAAGAGAGGAGAGCAGAAAAACCGCAACGAGGAGAGGAAAAAGAGAGAATCTAGAGAGAAACTGGGAGGAGTGGGGCGTTGTGGTCTTAGCCTGGCATCCTTTTTCTCCTAATCTTGCCGCGGAGACCCGGATGGTACGGTGTGCCGCTCAGGAACCTGTTTTTCACACACACACTGAGTTACAGCCTCGGTCTGAGTAGACTCAGCGCCTGACCGGCCCGAAATCTCAGTACGCATATGGAAATGGGGGTGCGGGCCCTCGCAGCGGGAGGCAAGAAAAAGAGGCGTCTTAGTCCGCGAGCTTTATCGGAGGAAAGCGCGCCGAAGAAACTGGTCGGAACGCAGAGATGGAGCGGGCTCTTGAGTAGACTAGGCCTACGAAAACTATCGTTTCTGTGTTACTGCCAGGCCCTGTCACGAGCTGGCCGAATGAGAAAAACATCGGGGGAAAAAGGCGAAAATCTTCCACTCTATAGAGTAGGCAGACGCGGTAGAGAGAAACCTGCGCGACACTCCTGATGGAGATTGTGAGGAACCATCAGAAAGATAAAGAAGAATGGGATAAAAAAAAGTTGCTACGCAAAACGATCACTGGCCGGATCGCGAGATAGGAGGGGAAAAGAAGGGCATAAACCGCAGAGCATCGAGACGTGGGTGTGCGATCGATCAGTTGCTTCGGCCCTAAAGCCCTGAACTGAAATAGGGGCCAGGACAAGGGTTGAAATGGACCTCCTGGTGCACAAACCACGGCACGTCTCGCAAAAGTACAACGTAACGGAAGGAAAAAGGGCAAGGTTCCCCGCTTGTGACTGTAGTGGGAGACACGAACAGGGAAAAAGGCTTCTGTTAACCGCCCCGCCGGACAAGGGTGGTACATTATTTCCTGTAAGACTGGGTGAAGGATCTCTGTAAGGGGGAGAAACCTGGGGAAGAGAAGGACAAAGAAAAACAATCGATTCGAGGAGGAGGGACTCGCGACAGGAAAAAAAAAGCTAACGGCCCTTCGGGGTGTCCTAGCGGGTCATCACACCAGCGGGCTCGCAGAGCCCACCGGACAGGAGGAAAACGAATTCTCAGGGGGAGGGAGTGATAAAAATAGGGGATGTCGCAAGACATATACCGTTCTGGAAAAGCAGCTCTCTGTAATTTCTGTGCCGGGCTCGAGAGGTCTAAGAGGTACTCCTACGTGAGATACGGAAGGACAGAACCTTCCTCTTAGAGTGCAATGGGAATCGAATAGCCTATAAAAGAGTCAGGAGAAAGCAGTTGTGCTTAGAGCAAGTGCAGCAAAGTGTCACAGCTTTGTTGGGTAGGAGGGTGGTCAAAATTAGTTTGCCCAAAGTCGCGCGCCTCGTGGGCCATTGAAGAGAAGGGGCCCGTGACCAGCAGTTGGCGGCAAAGAGGCAGAGGCAGATAAGCCAAATCTGTAAAATGCACGAGCTGCGGCAGAAGGGGGTCGCGAGCGAAGCCGAATCTAGCCTACGTGCGTCGCACAACTCTGGGTGGGGGAATCCAGTGACGAGGCAGAGTGGGAAACCATATCAATCAACCCTGCGAGGATGGAAGGCTCTCGGGGGAGGGTGCCAGGGAAACAGTCCGGGAC
>Ga0179593_1388963_pt1 | contig 11650 bp, 11 predicted proteins | sample CZODoug2_1_08_16_FD_185931 | JGI IMG/M metagenome (GOLD analysis project Ga0179593, IMG submission 185931) | Vadose zone soil fungal communities from Angelo Coast Range Reserve, California, USA - CZODoug2_1_08_16fungal (PacBio error correction) | ecosystem: Environmental > Terrestrial > Soil >...
GGAAGTATAGTTGTCTCGGGGACGGGGGGACTAAACCGTTCAAAAGTGACCGGGTTTTCCGAAACCTTAGGTCCGGGATTATCCCTTGAGAAGCGAAAATGTCGTCAGAAAAAAGGCTTTTCTGGAAAAGGGGGGGAAAATACCTCTCAAAGTTCAGCCTTAGGACGAGCCTTAAGGAAAGTGTTCGGTAGAAGCTGAAAAGCAACTTTCTCCTTCCGCGGAAGGGTGCAGGATAGTGTTAACCTACCCGGGGGACCGACGCAGTAAAAAACAAGCAGCGGACCTGACAGGGGACCTGACCCGCAAGTCTTTGATGGAGGGGTTTACACCTTTTGCAGAAGGAAGAGTAAACCTGGTCGGGACTATAACCGTTTGGAGAACAGCAGTTCAACATAGGGGAGAGTGGAATATGTAAGAAACAAGAACTGTGCAAAAAAAAGAGTATCGAGAGGGGGGGGAGGTTGAAGATTTTATGCGTCTCCCCCGAGAAAGATACTTTAAGGGGGAGGAAAAAAAGACTCTGTTAGACAGTTGTCTGTGCGATAATCTTTGGGGAGGGGAAGAAAAGGAGATGGGCTGGTGTGTTGCGGTGAAAACGAGAAGGGGGGAAAAAGTTCGCAAATATGGAAAGAGCGAGCCTCCGGCCCGAAAGGGAAGGTCCAGGGAAAAGAGAAAGCGACTGAGACAAACGCGGAAAAGGAACCGTTTGCAAATGAAACAAACATTCCAGCAAGAAGAAGAAGCCCGAGAGGACAAGAACAACCACAAAAAAGTAAAGGCGCATCGGGAATTTGGCATACTCGCTGGAGGGAAAACGCTGGAGGGGTCGAGTCGTACCAGGATGGGTCTTTTTCTTCTCAGAACGCCTCAAAAGAACTTATAGAGGCCGGGGGCCCGCAAGATCAGGGTGCAACCCCTGTCGGAAAGGTCGTGTCCCTACAAAAAAAGGGAATTCGAGCAGGGAGGGAAACGTTTACGAGACAAAGAGCTGGGTGCCACGAGGAACACGTCTTTATGATGAAAATACGTGGGAGCTCCAACTAAGAAAACTCTAAGCCAAAGGGAGACGAATCGAAAATAAACGAAACAAAAAAAAAAGTCCGTCTGGGTTCGGTAGCCGGACCGAAAAACTAACGGTCTGCAAAAGGGAGAAAGAAAATCGCTTAGTCGGCAAGAAAAAAAATAAATCTCCTCTCAGAATGGTAAAATCAAAGGGAGGGCCTTCTAAGGGGCAATTAAACAATTTCCACTACTCATAATACGTAATCAGCACCAATCCAGGACCAAGGTCAACAACTCTTAACCGGGTGGAGTAAAGGCAAACCCCGTTTTCACCCGAAGTCGGCCGGCATCGCGAGAAACATGGTGCGTCGGTCATTACAAAAGGGAAGAAAAAAATCGGGGGGCACAGGAAAAAGAAGTCGGCCACCAAGGTGCTCCAACCATTCCCGGTAGACGGCCTAAAAACGAATGCAAGGTTGAGATCAGGAGACTGTTACACCGTCTTCTTAGGGGAGAGGGAACTGGACATCGCTCGTCCAATAGACTGAAGACACGGCGGGAGCGGTCAAAAACCGAGGCAAGGGAGAGCGTCAGCGGGCTTCCCAACCCCTCGGGGGAAGGAAGAGCACCGGGTGCCAAGCCCCTAAAAGAGAATTTCAGAAAGCATTAAAAAATTAAGTGTCAAAAAGGAGTAAAAGTAAGGGTCGGGAGGAAGTCCCAGCGGGGAGTATCGAAAGCCGGCGCAAAGATTGCTTTGCCAAGTGGACAGCCGGTTTCCAAGTCCGTCAGGTTGGTCTCTAGAGAAACATTGGGGGGTGAAAAGGGGGGGGGTTCCCCGGTTGAAAAGACCTCAGTTACGAAAACTTGGCCAAATCAGGCCAGATGCATGGTGTTTTTTAAAAAGTGTGGTGTTGGCGATCACGACCTAGAGGGGTGAAGTAAGCCTTTGGTGGGAAAAAAGAAGTAAGGGGGGGGGGCCAAAGAAGCTTTTCACAGAGGGATGGTTTTCTGATGGTGGGTCACCCGTGATTACGAGAACGAACAGGCTATGGGGGGGCATGGGGGACACATTACCTCCTGTGGGACAGAGGTTGCAAACAGGTTTAATGGAAAGGCAGGACGGGCCAGCAGTTGATCAAAGACGGCATTCAAGAAGGTGGACTGTCAAAACGTTTGGTGTTCTTGAATTGGTAAAAACAGCGACGCGTGCGCACTTCGCGTTTAGTAAACATGATGTGACGGCCAACAGGATCGATGCGTCGGGGTTGCCGGCTTGGTGGGGTCATTTTGGTTGTGGGGGGAGTGGAACGGACGGCGGTCAAAACACAGTCTACAAAGCAGGGAGGGAGATAAAGGGCCGGGCAAAACCGGAGGAGCGGAAAGAAGGCGAATTGACTCCTTCACACAGGGAAAAGGGGGAAACTGTACCTGCACGCCATGTTAAATACGTCTTACTTAAGGACTCTTAAGACAGGTCTGGACTCCGGGGGAATATAGAGGAAGACTATGGGAAAGTAACATAATTGGATTCCCAAGGAAAGCCTGGGTCGTCGCTTTAAAACGGGGGGGGGAAAACACAGTACACCGAAGTAGCAAAGTGAAAAAGCCTTTAAGGGGGATTAAATAACCCTTTTTGGGGACAAGGAAGGTTGATGACGAGGGATTTAGATCATGGGAAAAAAGGGGAACTTTGTAGAGCACCACCTGATACCAGTACCGGGGGGCATATACGACAGCAAAACAAGAGGGGGGGGAAAGGGGTGACCATCTTAGTGGAGACTTCGCATCCGACGGGATTGGTGTACCACAGGGAAAAGAAGTAGAAATACCTTACTTGTGGTTGAGGCTTTGCCCGGTTGGGTCAACTAGAAAGCCGAAGCTCTGGGTGAGGGGAGGCTCTCCTCACCCAACAACGGGGGGGGGTATGTAAAAGAAGAGGAAGTGGGAGGCAGCCAACATAGGATTCAACAAGGCAAGGGAAAAGCATCAGCCAAAGTCCGGAGAACCAGTCCTTTACGAGAGGATTGAAATTTTTCCAATTATAAATCAGAGGGAACGTTTCCGTACGGAAGACGAGGTTCCAACGAAGACAATTCTGAACGGTGGTCCGTGGTGCAACCTATCTGGATAGGGTGTCTAGAACGGCGGGAAGTCTTTCCGCACGTCATCAAACGAAAGGTGGGGGAAGACATGGAGGAAATATCAACCTGCCATCACCCCGGAACGGCGACAACTTGACTTAGGGGGGCATGGGGGGGTTTCTGGCGTTATCAATCGGGTTAAGGGGAAAAGCTCAGAAATTGGGTGCTCTAAGCAGGGCGGTGACCATCCAACTGCAGGGACGGGAACTCCGTAGTAGAAGGGGGGACTCGGAGGAGTCAATGAGCATGTATTTACGAGGTTGATGGGAAAAGGAGGAACAGGAAAGGAGTTGCGGTTTAGGGAGGAAAAAGAACGCATGAGGTCGGAGCGAGACTCCATCCACTCAACTTTATCCCAATCGCCAGTTCTCATGATCGAATAAAAAGAGGGGGGAAACGCACCCTATCACCGTGACAAAACCGAGGGGTAAACCGCAGAGGAACGTTGCCAGTTCACAAGAAAATTTAACAACGGAGAAGAAGCCCCAAAGCGCGCTGTGGTGACAAACTTCGAAAAAAAGTTACAAACACTGACACACTATGGAAAAATGGAGGAGGGCTCCTGCGTGCGATAACAAAGCACGTTAACGTCGAATAAAAAAAACCCAAAACCCCCCCCCCCAAAACCCCCCCCACAACCCCCCCAACCAAAAAAAAGCCCCCCCACCCCCGGGGTGACGGAAACTAAATGCGGGCAACCGGGTTTCCTGGGGAATCCGAAAGACCAGGCCAAGTCCGTTTCGAATGGAGGATGCAATTTTAGCAAAAGTCCAGAGGGGGGAAAAGGGGAAATCGTGGTTCCACTTGGCCTGAAAAAATTGGTAGATAGAGCAAACCAAACCGTCCAAAAAACGCGCGACTCATTGCGGGCGGCGAGGTTCTTGGGACAAAACAAAGAAAAATCTTCCTCGGGGGAGAAAGTGAGAAACATTCGGCCGGGGGGTCTACAGACAAGGGGGTCACCCCATACTACCTAGAAGAGGGAAGGACAGACTTTGACCGTTGGTATACAGTCTCCAGACACAGGCGCTTTTGAGCAGCTAAGGCTCAGGACAACTCTTCTGGAAGCCTCTGACTACCTGACTTCTGGACATAAATCCTGGTGACTTCATGTGCGGGCGTTTCATTAGCATCGACTTATTTCATGCCGTGGGGGATGAATTAATTAAAAGGAGATTGTTTCCAAGAGTGACTAAGTCAATCCCTGGAGGTGGGGGGGGAGGAATCGGAGGAAGGTTGTAGCTTCTATGGTCGATTGGACACAAGGGATATACCCTTCTTGGTAAATACGGGAAATCTCAAGCTCGGGGGGAGGAGGGTTAGAGGTAGGCGTCAGGTGGAAGAACTCGGCGGTGTTTTCTAAAGGACAAACGGTGCTAGAACTGGGGGGGCATCTAGTCCATATGTCGAGGCGTATTTGTAACCGGGGGGGGGAAGAGTTTGGCACAATGGCGCGATGGAACTGGCCGAGGGAACCCGGGGGGGAGAAAAAGAACCGAAGCACAAGGGGGAGTGAAACACGCTGGTCGAGACCCGGTGGAGGACGTCTTACTACCGGACGAATTTTCCGGGAAAAACTGACAGGACTCCAGGAAAAAGACCTAGTTTCAGGAGATTGAAAGGGGCGCCAAGGAATGAGGGGTGCGAGTGGTCAGAGCCTCGCCTGGGTTCTGCCTGCCGAAGCAGCATGTAGCACCGGGTCTTAGGTTTGGAAGAGAACATGTCGACGACGCCGAAATTACGTGAAGCGGGGGTGTCGCATAGTTATAGGGCTATGACAAGGGGTGCTGTCCCAAAGCGGACTTTATCAGGGCCCATAGGATGTCGGAAGAGAATCAAGGGCCATCTGCAGATAGGTCTAGGTGACCCGTCGAGGGAGAAGACCTCGCCGACAGGTAGGAGAAGAACGTCCGAGGGCGAGAGTGTTATCATTTAATGAGATCAGCCAACGAGAGAAAAAAAATCGTCGTGTCGAGAGGAAGGAAAACCTGGAGAGGATCGAAGTACTGCATCAAGATTAAGTGGGGCCTCGTGTTTTAACTTAAAGGGTCATGAAGGAGGAGGGGGAGGGGGTCTCCTTGCTCATTGAAAAGGAAGATGACAGAGTTGAATAGGAGGCCCGTCCTGACGGGAAGGGAAATGCCATGCTCATCTCCGGGGAGCAATGAAGGTAAGGGGTGCGTCCTACCCTTTCCACTACGTCACCTCCAAGCGCCATCAGCAGGGGGAAAAAGCTTACAAGGGAAGACGATCGCAAGAAGAAAAAAGGAAACAGGGTTGTACATGGATACTCCCGGAAAGGGGAAGAACCTCGTTGTCGTAGCCATCCGGCCGTCCCCACCACGGGAAGGGGGGGAAAGGTGGCCCGAGCGGTAGGAAGGGCAATATTCTCCGAGAAGCTTACGTGCTTCCCACAAAGGGGGAGGGGATTAAAAACCTTCCTCCTCGCTGACCAGGAGAATTCGGCGGCAAGACAATCTCAATCCGAACTATTGAGGTTGTCATGGGGGGACCCTGACCGGGGAAAGGGATTTTCCTTTGCCTGCCACGGTCAGGCAAACAGGCAGCACAGGAGCTGGATGCCCTGTAGACGGAAGAGCTCCCTCACCCATGAGGAAAGTCGCGCAGGTCTAAGTCAGTGATGTCTCCTCTGCCCAAGATCCCGTCACACGGTCGTCGACGCACAAGGCTGTGAAAGAAGTCTTATAAAGGGGCCACAGCAGTCAGGTGGGGACAGACCGGTCACTGACTGAAAAGGAAAAAGGTCACTGTTGAGTACAAAGTAGGATCGCATCAAAAGAGGGGGGGGAAAGAGAAAGATTAGATCTTGAGGACGGGTGACCAAGGCATCATTCGTGTTACCTTGGGAAAAAATAAGTGGGGCGCCCTGAGATCACTCACTGCTCACCAAGAAGCCCCCCTGATACGAAACTTTACTTGAGTGTTGCTACTACCTCTCAAACGGGGGATAAGGCCGCCAGGCCGAGAATGGAGTGACGCATGATTAGAGAAAGGAAGAGCGGGTGAGCTGTTGTGACCCTTTCAATTCCCGGGGTATGGAAAAAAACATCTGTCGCCGAGCAAAAGGGGAAAAAAGGTGGATTAAGTGGGGGATTCGGACTTAAGACTAATGTACAACTAGAGAGGAGGAACGATCGAAAAGGGGGACCATCCGACCATGAAAGAGGATCACGGTGACGGGTGGCAGAAAAAGAAAAAGAGTAGACCAGCCGACTGTAGGAATGGTGGGGTTGGTACAGGATGTGACTCCTGGGCAAATATTGAATCTGTGACCCGGACTGAAATTTGCGGGGAGGAAGCGGGGGGAAACAAATTGTCATATACACGCTGATTGGGGAAGGGGGGGGGGGGTTCAAGCCAGGATGAAAAAAACTCTTGAACAGGAGATTACGGAAGAGAGAGAGGGCAGTTAAGTCCAAAGGCTCCTGGCGGACAGAAAAAATCCTTTCAGACAGTGTGCTCCGAATTGAAACAGGACATCCATCAAGGCCCTGGCAATCCGCTCAGAAAAAGACAAACTTTCTCATATGCTTCAGGAACTGATAAGCTGGCAAGTGGGGCAGCGTCGGGGTCCTACAGGTAGATTTATGGATATCTTACCAGCAAATTTGCAAAGGGCGGGAACCGCTCCTCTTCTTAGTCGGAACCTGGGGAGTCGGTAAGCACGACGGTCCCCGCTACGACAGGACTAAGGGATGCTGAACTTTCGAAGTACGAATGGCCAACTCCAGGTTCGGAGCAAGGAGGGGGGACAAAATCTCCCCCTACAAAACAGAGCTGTCAGAACCCAGCACGTCGCAAATCTGGGCTAATTTGGGGGAAGGACACCCCTACATCACTTCCCGAAGGGGAGGGTTGGAAGCCGGGAGAGGCCAAAGGAGGGCTATGAGACCAAAAGCCCGGAGAATAGGAGACGCTAGACAATCGCTGCGGCAAAGGATCAATTCTCAGCTACGAAGGCGAAGGCAAAGGTTACTCAGGGGAAAAGACTTCCAGAAAAAAACGCCAGAACAGTTTTTACTCTAACACACTTCCTAGACCGGCAGAACGGTACTGGTTACCGAAGGCTGAGAGGCGAAAGACCTGGTGACAACGGGGACACAAGTAAACCGAAGCCAAATGTCATAACGGGAAAGAAAAGCCTTCTGCAGTCCAAGGGAAAGAGAAACAAACCGGCCATCAAAAGGGCTAAGACCGCCATCGGCCGGCGTTAGGAGCAGATCATTTAATACCATATTAGGATCCGTCCTTTCAATAAGAAGGGCACTCGTCAGGGGGAGGCAAAGGCGGCGCATAAACAGGGGGCGCTCCATTTGATACGCGGGTCGCTTTCAACTGTCTGTACTTAACGAATCCCAGTGGGAAGGGATAAAAGAAGATCGCCTAGATCAGACCATCGTAAGGAAATAATTCTCTGAGGAGTCAACGTCCTTCGGTCACATCTTAGAACTGAACCCTCAGGGGCGCGCCGGGGGGAAGGAAAAGGAACCGGTGTTGGGTAACATAGGGAAATCTTTGTTGGGGAACTCAAGTACGTAAGGTGTTGGTGTAAACTTTGGTGTCCGACAAAAATAAAGACTAAGTGACGACCTTGCAGAAAGTGAAAGAGGGGTGTTTTTGAAAAAGGGGGGTGTGGGGAGATCACGACCCAGAGAGGCCGCAATATACACGACTTTTGTGTGAGGAGTGTCCAAACGGGGAGGGAATAAACGTGTCCTTGGTGTGTTGAGTAAAGGAAGGGGGAGGGGGAGCCAAGTCGCAGTTCCGGCAAGTCCACGAAGCGTTTCTGCAGGATCTTTGACACCGGGAAAGGGGGAAAAAACTCAGGTAGTTGCAAAGGGACAAGTTGTCGTAGGACAGAGGTGGAGGAATCAACGACGAAGAGCCAGAAATCAATTCTGACAAAAGTGTCCTTGAGAAATTTTCTGAAAAAAAGAACGACCTGAGACTGGGGCTGGCCAGCGTTGAGTGCAGGGGAAAGTGGGGGCATCGGGGGAAAGGTGATTCCGCAATCGGTGGTGCACGGGTGTTTGTCGTTGAAGGGGGGGCGTGTTACTCTCAGCGGGCTCAAAAGGAAAAAGGGTTATTGGGCGATAGAAGTGAAAGGGGGGGAGTATGCCGAGACTCGGAGGAAGGGGGAACGCTTCAACCGCAAGCAAATTTACAATGGCCTCCACTGGATAAAAAGGCGGCGGGGACTCCGCATCAAAGTCGTTTTGACAAGGGGGGAACGAGAAATTAAGGGCGTGATTTCGTCAAAGTCAAAAGAGAAGAAAAGAATTCCCTGCCTTGAAGGAGGGGAAACACCTGAACCCGGGGAACGAAATGAACTCACCCATTAAAAGAGAAGAGAAATGGTCGACAGTTGAAGGGGCAATCTGGAAATAGTTTCCCCTCTTCGTTGGATGAGGAAATGGCCGAAGGGACAGTGGCTTGTGCGAAGCCCTGCATACCCGATAATGGGTGTCCAAGGGAAGAGACAAAGTGACGAAAATGGCGCGTTGTCCGCGGGGATGGCCGGGGGGGAAACTAACAGAGGGGACGAAAATTTATACTTTGCCCAAACCCAACCCACACACACAAAAACGCCCCCGGACGTAGTAAAGTACGTGGTTGTGGTGATGGGCGAGAGTGGGAGGTCGAGCCTGGGAAATAGGGTTGGGGTCCAGCATTTATTAAGAGGAGTTAAGGAAAAAAGGATAGATCTTCGCCAGAACCCATTCGAAAAAAATCTAATCCTCCCCTTCACCGCAGGCAAAAGAAAAGGTAATCAGCGGCCGAAGGAAGGTTCCGTGTGGGAACGAGCAAGGTTATTAAAGTCTTACTATAACAATGGATCCAACGCGTCACAAGAAGAGGAAGACAAGTGGTCGTAGGAAAGTAGAGGGAATAAGGTGGTGTCAAAAAGAAAAGGGTAAAATAGGGTGAACACGGAGTAAATAACCTAATCTTTCAAAAAAAAAGAAACCCTTCAGGAAGTCTGACGGCGAAAAAGCTTCTCGGGCGGGGTCAGGGATTGGGTGTTGGCGTCGATCGAATTTTAAAAGAAAAGAAAAATATTAATTTCATCTCCGCGGGGGGTGGCAGAAAAAGCACACCAGGAAGATCTCGGAATCCTTAAAAACAAGGGGTAAGGTTATCGAATTAAGGGGGTGAGATGTGAAACAGTTTGACAGTGTACCCGGGGAAAAAGGGTGGGGACCCAACGTTGGGGCAGGGGCGGAAAGTACTCCAATCCACTGCTAAACCATACTCCAGGAGGGAGCTGGCGGAGGAAATCAACGGAAAGAAGGGAAAACAGGGGGGACAAAACCTGTACAGTGTCAACAACCGATAAGAAAGCACAAGGAAGGGAAATCCCAGTTAAAAGAAGACTCGAAGGACAACCCCATCCTAGGCGATTGTGGGTCTACCATAGCAATAACAACTGGTGAGAGGGGGATTGAAATAAAGAGGAGGGCCTGCGTAAGTCATTCCAACGCACAAGTCAACTTCCATGAAAATAAAGAGAGTCAATTCTTTGGCTGTTTCACTAATTCCGCCCATCGACAGAAAAGGTGAGAGGATTACTAGAGCGGGGTATCAAACTCATCTTCAATAAAGAAGGGAACTCTTTACGTTTCCTACACTTGAAGAACCGCAAATAACCTTCGTGGGCTCTGGCGGGATTCACGAGAGTATGTCTTGATTCCACACCCAAAGGTGGGAACAAACGTTCATCTGAGGGAAAGGAAAAGCGGCCCTGCAGGAAAATGTTCAAAATGAAAGGAAGGGACACGATGACGGGACTTTTCTTGAACAAAGGAGAAGTTCCTCTTTGATCCGGCCGGAAACGACGCGGGCAAAACAGTGGCCGCAAGAAAATCAGGGGGGCGCGCGCAGCGACTCCTGGGGAGAAGGGGGAAGGGCGCTGGGGGGCACTTGACACCTATCTCAGTAGGAGAAGCCCTTGGAGTGTAAGGGAAAAAGATTGTGAAACCAGTGGGTTTGGGGGTCCGGAAAGTCCTCGAAAATAAATTTAGTTTCTGGTGCCGGGTAGGCCGACGTGGTATTGAGTATGGACGCAACTAGGAAACAGGGTCCTAGCCTTCGTTGAGACGCTATGATCCCGTCAGTAACGCGGGGAAAATGCGGTAGCTTCGCACTGAATGACGACCTGGCAGGGTTGGATATGTCAACGCTTCTCCTTCTGGGTGTGCATTTGAGGCATTTCTCAGGCTGAGAGGGGGAAGGGCAGGGGTTCACAAAGTTCGCGGGGAGCGCAAAGCTTTTCGCGGTAATCGGCTTTTCCAGCAAGTGAAGCTGGTCATTTCTGTGGGAAAGGACTTCGGGAGGGATCAAAGGGGGGAAAAGGGGGAGAAATCGGAAATGAACCCTTACTGTAATCCGTAAAAAAAAAAAAAAAAAAAAAAAAAAAAGGAAATGCGCGCCGAGGAGGTGGGATAGGGAGGGGACCTCCGCGCTTGGTCGAGAGGCCGAGGATTCCTCAAAAAGGGATGTCCGGGGGCCACCAAATAGTACGTAAATCATGGGGGGGGTCCTACTAGTGGAAAGATTGGGATGACGCTGTCTGGGATCGGATGGCAGACCGGGAAAAAAATGGTCGTGAAAATTCTCAGGCGAAAAAGTTCTGGGGGGGGGACCACCTCTCAGGGGAAACGCTTCTCGCGGCCGCGACAAGAGGAAAAAAGAGAGCTTGGGACCAGGCCCACCAGCCACAGGACTCAAGCAGAAATGAAAAACGTCAGCGGGAGAGTCTATTACTTCACATGATTCTTATCAACGAGGGGGGGACCGGACACTCGCCTTCTGTTAGGGGGGGAAAAAAAGGGAAAAGAGAATAGGTATGAGCGAACGGAGATTTTTTTCTGATATATAGTACATTCTTTTACTGTTCAACTGATAACGCGCCTTTCCGTAAATAAGTAAGCTTTTCAGGAAATGAAAAGCGATCAACGCCAAAACCGCGACATCAAGGTGTAGATGAAAGAAAGACGATCCACAAACCCGGGTAAGACCTGACAAGGAATGGTCAAGACTTTCTTATCCACATCAAGAGAGGAAAAAAAAAGGTAAAATCAGCTTAGGGGTGCTAAGGCTAAATCCTGTCCTCGTACGAATGGGCTGGGACGGGTTAGGGTGGAAGGGAAAAAAGCAAGTGTTAGATTAAGCGCATGAAAAGTTCCGTGAGGGGAATAAGCCTCATAACTAAACGAAAGGGGAGGGTCAGATTTCCGGGACCCGGGAGAAAAAACTTGGCCTTGCGCAAGGTCCATTCAAGTCACCAAGGAAAGCAAGCTCTGGAAGTCTCAAGGCGATAAACGCACCCTTCTAGAAAGTATCAAGGGGAAGGGTATCCCGAAAAAGTTCCAGGCAAGAAATGTGACTACGGGCTGCTTGCTTAAAGGTTTCCTCCGCAGGCCATTGCGCACCGCAAAGCAAAGTGTTTTGAAGTGGCATGGGGAAGGTACGAGAAATATTAAGGA
>Ga0179593_1411996_pt1 | contig 11650 bp, 13 predicted proteins | sample CZODoug2_1_08_16_FD_185931 | JGI IMG/M metagenome (GOLD analysis project Ga0179593, IMG submission 185931) | Vadose zone soil fungal communities from Angelo Coast Range Reserve, California, USA - CZODoug2_1_08_16fungal (PacBio error correction) | ecosystem: Environmental > Terrestrial > Soil >...
TGCCCTGCTGCCGTCCGAAAAGGCGCGCTACAGAAAAGGAGGGAAACGAGTCGGACCGAAAAAGGCACCAGGCGACCTAGATTCGTCCTCCCACTCCTGAAGACGCCGACCTGACGTGCGCTGAAAAAACGAACGCACTATCTTCGGGCAAATCACTGGCGACCAAAATGAATCCTGGTCGGGGGGTAAAAAAGACGCGTCTCCCTCGGAGAAGAGGTATATCAGTATGAACTCGTTCGATTGACAGCCTGTGGGGGGGCAGTACGGCTATCGCGAGACTGACAGGACCAGGTCGCGAAAAAAACGAAACTATGTTTCCATCTCGCATTCGGGCTTCGTCCGAAACGTGAGTAACACGGAAAGGGAACTCTGAAGAACTAGAAAGATATAAACACAGATCGGAAACCGCTCCAAAAAAATGATTCGACAGCAAGAATACGGCTGGAGGGAAGGACACTTCAGGAAAAAAACACTTTCAAGTGACGTGCGGTGCGGTGGAAGAGGTCAAGAAGGAGAAAAGGGTAGAGAGAGGGGGTTTCACCGGAGGAGGAGCGGACCAGAGACTCCCGGGAAAGACTGTAACCACGGAAAAAAAAACCGAGGGATACTCCGGGAGACGAAAGGAATACTACCGGGGATGCAGCCTAGATAGACGACGACTGGGCGCAATGGGTAGGGGAAGGGAGTCAAAGGCTAGACCTGAACCGTCCGACTCTAAGGAAAAACGCTAGAACTCGTCCCTTCGGTAAGGGCACGACCATCGTCCTCGTATCGATAGGAAACCCCCGCTACCGCATGAGAGAACGAAGCGAAGACTCGGGGCCACTAGGGAAAAATCGGGAGAAAACATCAGAGGGAAGAAGAGCCTCTCTACTTGGGCAAAAATCGACGCTATGGTACGACGCTCAGAATCGGACGGCCACTACGTGTCCGGTCCCCAACGAAACACCCGGTCAGCGTGGAGTGACGCGCACAGGAAACGCGGAGACTCAAAAAAGAATCCAAACAAGCCATGACGCGAAGAGTTCACTTAAGCAGAGCTGGCACCTTAACTCGACGAGGTACCACTGTGATTATGAGAAAGCTCCCGCAGGGGGGAACGCAAACGTCACCAGTCCCAATCTGGGAGAGTGAAAGGAGGCCAAGACGCGAAGCCAAGCCTCGACGTGTTGTACACGTACGCGTCCAAGCGAGTCAGAAAAAGGATCTTCCGAAAAAGAGGGAAATATCTATTGTCTCATCCAGCGCAGAGGCATCGGTCAGAATTTTTACCCAAAGAAGGGCAGGGGAGGAAAGAGCGAGATGGACCTAGAGCTAGAAACGGGCTCATCCTCTGAAGCACGACCAATCACCACGGGAGAGGAACGGGATGGGAGGGACGACGCCACTCCGCGCAAGGGGGTGCGCGGAAAAGACATTGGATGGGAGGAGGGGAGGGTGTGCGCTCCTAATCCGAGAAAGGGCTTGCGCTCCTCATAAAAGGGGGGTCGGGCGTTATGAAACGACGAAGGCAACATAAGACATGTGACAATGAAGGTTCGGGCGTCGTCGGGAGGAAAGGGGGGGCGCAGAAGGGCGGCGAGCGGTGCTCGCGTCCGATGTTGCCAAAGCAAGGAGTCGAAATAGTGCAAATTGCGCAGGGGACGAGGGAGAAATCGCTGTATCCTTGCAGTGGCATTAGGTGGGGAAGAGGGGAACGTCTAAGGCCTACGATCCGCAATACGAACGAGAAGGTAGGGGACAATCAGGGATCTTCGACGCGTTGTTCCGTCTGCCCTTCTTGCGGCCAATTGTGGGTCACGAAGGGAAGGGAAAGGTGTGAGCTCGAAAAAGGGGGTCTTACCGGCCAAAAACGCGACGTCACCGATGTTAAGCGTGGAGAGAGCACCCACCAAAAAGAGATGAGGAAGATAACGCATTCCCAACGGGGAAGACTCTGGACGAAAGACTTGGAGACAAAACCAGTGGCGCGGCTCAAAAAGAAGATTCGACAGCCCGAGCACTCAATCTCATGAACCAACGTGCCGCGGTCGGAAGAGCGACATCGCATCTTACTTCGTATCGGGGCAAAAGGAACAGAACGACCGGGGTCAGGAAAGAGCAACAGCCCGTGAAACAGGAATCGAGGGATCGTCATAACTTCCGCGCAGCAAGGTTCTCTGAATGGACAGGATGTCGACTAGAAAGCGCGACGAAAAAAGAAATCGACGTCGATCACAAGGAAAGCCAGAAGGAGAAACCCGGGAAAAAAAAATCGAAGACGCCGCGACCACGCGCAAAGGCGCATGTCGGGGTCATCAAGAGCCCTGGAGGGTAGCACTCAAACAAGGGGAAGAACTGAAAAATAAGAAAAAAAAAAAAAAACTACGCCAAGAACGAGAAATGGGGATCGAGACGTGAGAGTGTACAGAGACCGAGGACCAATCCCTACCGGTACGAAGAGGGGACGGATTTCAAAATGCCGCCCTTCACGCTGAGTCCCAGACGAGGAAGACGCTTTAACAATCCTGCCGGAGCTCGCGCTGGATGAGGAAACAGGAGATGAGCGACGTCAGCACTGATACTCTACGGAACGGAACAAAGGGAGCTCTAATCAGGTCGGCGGCCCGAATGTGTCATACGGAAAAGGACGGAAAAATGACGTCGCAAAAAGCCACGCGCGAGTGGCGGATTAAACTTCGAGAGGCACGCCTTCGACTAAGGACTATTCACGAGAAACTGTAAACGAGCAGAGAAAAAATCAGTGTGCTATTTCATCTTAGGTGGATCACTCAAAGCCCAGCAAAAAAAAGGCGACCCGCCGCCGCGTGAAGGAAGGAGATCCCCCATAGAGAGAGTCTTCAGAGATCGGCCTTCTCACGAGGTGGAGACCGAGAGTTATCATCAGACAGAGAAAGAGAGAAACGACAGCTGGGCGGGAGGAAGGGGGGAGAAAGCCTGCAAAAGCAAAGCCCGACCTGGGAGGACAGTCTGATGTGATGAAGGAAGAGGCAGGGTCGATACGATGCCGACCGGCCACAGGACTACTAAGAAGGATGAAGAAGATCCTCCTGTCTTCCCGTCCGTAGAACTGTCTAACGGGCAGGCGGTTGACGATCTTCAATGCGTCGTCATAGGAAATTCATCTGCCCGCGCGGACACAAGCGAAAAGTAGAAATGTGGGGGGGGGGGGGGGGGGGGTGGGGTGGGGGGGGCGTCGACCTGAACGGAAAACCGAACCCAGCACGTCCCAGACGCGGGTGGGGAGGTTCTTTGCAGCTTCGGAACGGCAAGGGGGCTCAAAAGGTAAAGAACGCCATTGCCCGGAAAAAAGGGAAGGTCAGGAGGCAACCGAGCTGTGCAAAGGCCCGTGAAGAAAGCAGTCGTCTGAAAAGCCCACTACGTAACTAGATGCTCCGGAACTTGGCTGAGGAACGACTCATACCTTCTGCAGAGAGACGAAAGAGGCCCCACCGAGGGCTCGACGAATCGAACAGAGGCGGAGTAATATCTGCCGTATCGTAACTTACTCCGCGGTGGGACATATTCAGTAGAAGACGTTTTGCGCTCGGGACGACCAGTTCCGAGAGGGTTCAAGGAAAGGAGCAGTCGTCAAGACGTAGAAAGACCGAGCTCGAGGGTCGGACCGAGGCAAATCGCCGTGAGGGAAGACCAGGAGCGGGAACGACCTGGTGACTGTCTCAGAGCTTCTGAGGGGCAAAAAGCGAACAACAACAACTAGATGAAAAAGAAAGAGAAGGGAAACCATAAACGCTCTAAAGCGCGAAAGTTCCCGACGCAGTCCCTGGAAAGCACCAGGCGAAAAAGGCACCCGTGCCCAATCGATGCTTCGGGAAAACGCAACACGTCTTGAGAGACGGAAAAGACATTCAGCGGCGCTGAACCCTCATCGAGGGAGATAGGCGAACAAACGCGGGGGAAGGGGGGGCGTGCGGTAAACCAGGAGGAGCCAGCAAAAGTCTGATGAGATCGCATCGGTTCGGGGGTCGGCAAGGTGGGGGGTCAGGAGGGGACATTCTATTCAATGGGACTAGACGAAAAGAAACGGCAACCGGGAAAAGAGCGCACGACAAGGTGAAGAAAAGCTCGGCAAGTCAAATGGGCTGAGGCGAAAAGGCTCTTCCGCTAGAAGAAAGCACGACGGCTCTCACCTAACTAGAAAAAGGAGCAAGGGGTGCGAAGGGAGTCAAGGTCAAACCGGGGAAAGAATAAGATGCAGTGGTTGCGGGCACGACGGCAAGAACCTCCCCACCCAAGTTCCGCGATGACTTGCAGGCGGGGCCAAGGAAAAAGACAAAAAAGCGCTTGTGGGGGGAAAGACGGAGGAGCGGAACAGATGAAACAACTGCAATGGAACGAAACGTAACACCACACGACCGGGACGAAAGGGGAGTAAATACGAAGAAAAAAAGTGATGAAAAAAGACGGGATGCATCATCTAAACCGCGGTGAATAAAAAGGGAGGGGCAATGGCTTTATCGGAGGAGGATAGAACAGGAAGGGAAGCTAAGTCACAAGAAAGTAACCCAGGAGCCCGGCGTTAAGGAAAAGAACAACGGAGTAATCCCTAAGATCAAAAAAAATAACCCCGCATTTCTTTCGGGAAGGGAAAAGAAACTCCTAGAGGAAGAAAATACGGAGAGGTCGCAAAATAGCTGTTAGAAGGGCGAGAAGCCGTGGCAATAACAAAGACACCGAGTGTGGTGGGACAGCGATCATCGTGCTCAAAGTCGTCCGTTCACGGGGAAGTGATTGACGGCTCACTATCACAAAAAAAAAAAGGGAAACAACCAACCACCAGGCCTTCCTAAGAGGGAAATGGGAACCGATAGCGGGAAACGTCGAGAAGAGGCTGGGGAGCAATCAAGAGTCGTCAGACCTCCGCAAACGGGAAAAGCATACCGTCAACGGAGGGAAAAAGCGAGGTTCGAGTTTCCAGTAAGGAAGAAGAACTGAAGGAAAAAGGAGGTCGAAAGAAGGGAACTTACCTTCACTAAGAACGGAACGACGTTGCATCGACTGTCGAAGTGATCTACAGGGTGCGAGAAGAGCGTAACGATGAGGGGGGCCCCACGAGGCGAGAGTACGGGAGATGGTGCCATCATCAACCGAACGGGCGTCGAACTAAACAGAGTTAATCACCCCAACTGAAAAAGGGGGGAGAGTGGGGTATTCTGTTGAGAAGAAAGACCTCGGAGGAGGGGGTAAAAACAGTTGGCGGAATGTCTCGGTCGGGTATTGGGTGGAATCCTCTTATCCAGGAGGGAAGGAAGGAAGGGAGAATAATACCCTTGGGTAAAGAGGAGAAACCGAAAAGGGGTCAAAAAACTTTCGTGGGTCACGAACGGAGGTAAAATACGCAAAGGAAGGGAGATCTGTGATAAGGAAAGTAGGGGCGTGTCGTCCAGCAACCGGCTCGTTCTACATCAAATCACTGTAAAAGGAGAAGAGAAATACTCGAGAAAATCTGATACCAGGAAGGGCCGGGCGGACGAGATTTTAAAAACGCTTTCTTGTCGGAAGGCCGAAAACCGAGAAATCTGAAGATGAGCGTCCGTGGACAGAAAAAGAAGAGGAAACTGTCCTTCTTTAGGAGGGGAACGGGAGGAGCAGAAGGTCTTCAGGTGGGAGGATGCCAGGTGGGGGGGATTTGTACTACCAATGGGATAAGAAAGGGGGTACTTGGTTATCTAGAGACACAACAACGGAGGAAAAGTATATGACAAGAAATAAAATCTTCCAGGTGAAGACGCTACAGCGGTTACAGTACAACTCAAAGGCGCAAGCTCGACACCATGCAAAGGCTGAGAAAGTCTCAGGCAAGAAGAGCAAGGGGACGACAAAAAGAAGAGACGGGAGGGGAGGAGAACTGCCTAAACGAGGAAGAGTAGGGGGAAGCCGATTTGTCTTACAGACTAGATTTTCGAAACCCTAGTCAAGTGGGAAGTGATCTATAGGACCCGCGGAAGACGAGGACCGGTAAAAATGAGTGCACCGGGATGTGAAAGAAGAAATCAGAAGAAAGAAAAAAGAAAGAGAGGAGAACGAGCGCAAAACAGCCGACGTGGAGAAAAACGTTTCCGCTCGCTAGACGTAGAGCGACAGGAGCATGGTTGGTTTAAGTCCGTACATAAGAAAACTAGAAAAAAAAATGTTAGGAACCAAATCAAAATCATCGGGCATACAAAAAGAGGAGGAAAAAAAAAAAAGCAAGACCACCAGCGACACCCGTTCGCCAACTGTTTAAATGGGGAGCAGGAACGCTGAAGAGAGGAGAACGAGTCAAGGAGAAAATGCAAACGGGGGACGTAAAAGGGAGAGACGCGATTGTCGGCTTTCATGGCGAAGCACCGTTCGACGAAGTCAAAAGATCTAAGGGAGGAATAAGGTCAGAGGGTGAAAAAAGAAGAAAGGGACAATGGGACATCAGAAACGCGGAGAAAACGTCGTCGAGAATTCGAGTGAATCGTAGAAAAAAAATCGAGGCGCGGCATCAGCGTCGGCTGAACAACGATTGTCACACGAGAACAACAGTTGACTGTACGTCAGGGCGGGAGAGCCACGCGCTTTGGAATGTAGCCAGGAAAGAATTATCGGACGACTGGAGAGAGAAAGGGAAATAGGGAACTCGCAACGTGAAGTCGGCAGCTCCTGGGTCAGTATAAGTCAGCGGGAGCCAGTTATCACTTCCGCTGCAAGAAAAGAGAACCTGGTAAAAAAAAAAAGGCGGGACAAGGAAGAGGAAAAACAGAGAGGAGGGAGGCTAACCGGGAGACTCGGCTCCGGAACTAGAAAGAAGGAGGTTGTCGACCTAGCAGAACGTGAAGAAAAAGGAGAAAGAACCTTCTCTAAAACCACAGAGGGAAGGTGGGAAGCATGAAATTAAAAAACGGCAAACGCACGGAAGGGATTGGGGGGGTCGCGAGGGGAAATTCGTAGGAAGACGGTCAGGTCGATCAAGAGGAATCGATGCCCCGAATTCCTAAAAAAAAGAAGAGAGAAGATGAATGAGAACGGTTCGTCTCCAGTAAACGGAAAAAAAACGCTTGTCAGGTCAACGTCGTGGGGAGTAGTATCGAACCGGCGTCGTCATCGGGTGCGCTCCATCCCTCTCTAACACACCAATTAAGAAAAAAGAGGGGAGAAGAAGAGAACCGCACCCACACAAAGAGCTGAATGTTGTTATGGTCTTGCAGGAGGAAGCCAGAACGTAAGCGAGAATTGGGCCCCGGTCGAAAAATGAACCGCCTTGCATGCGCATGAAAAAAAGACTCATTTGCTCGGCGAGGTGACCCGAGATGGAGAAAGGAAGCAACGTCGAGCCAAAGAACTGGCCCTATATTCTCACGGGAAAATCGGTAGGGAGAAACGACCGGACGCATACAAGAGGTCGAGATAGAACTAAAGTCCACGAAAAAAAGCAATCAAATCCTCTAACTATTGCTCCCGAAGAAGGAGGAGGAAGATCTCAGGATGAAAAGTTTGTACAGACCGAAAAAAGGTGCGGAGCCGAGGGAGATAGAAACGTTAGCGATGAAGGTCAACCAGGCGAAGGGAGGCGGCGGCGAAGACGTTCCTGACGAACAAAAAGAAAAAGTGCCACTCCACTAATGCGGGAAGAAGAAGGGATAGGGAACGAGAAGACCCGGAAATCGGTCAAGGCCATGCAGGGAAAAGAGAGGACAAAAAAGGGGGAAGAAGGGAAAGATTGAGAACTTCCTTCTGACCGAAAAGTCGACGGGCGCAGTCCGTTCGTGAAAAAAAAAGGGGAAAACTTCCCACACTCTATTGTCTTGAAACGGGGAAGCTACGACGGTCGATCCAGTCACGTCTAAGCCGAGCCTACTGAGAAAAGGAGCAGAGAAGAAGGAAAAGAGAGAGAGGGGGAAATAAAGCACGAATTTAGCAAGGGAGGCTGTACACCGCGTGCTTCAAAACTCGCACAAGGGATCTCTTTCTAGAGCCGAGGGAGTCAAACCATCAAAGGTGGGGGTTGGAGCGAGGAGCTGGTCTATCGCGACGAAACGATCGAAAAAATCAATGAGGTCCGAAATAGCAGAACGTGCCAAGCCTCGGCTCGGGGGTGCGGAGTCGAAGCTAGGAAAAAGGGGAAAAGCCAAACAGCCAGGGCAAGCAAAGAGGAGACCCCGAGCTCGCCCCCCGAAAGAAAAAAGGGGGACGCGAAGTTGGTCAACAGAGACTGCAAGTTGAGGAAGATACGCTATCCCCAAAACGAGAGACGGGGACTAGTTTTTGAAAAGGTCACGGCTGCCGACGTGGAGAGCGACTGGGGTGTTTAACCTTTGGGTCGACCCCAGGGAAAAAGGACGACGAGGGAACTGTCCCCACGCGAAGGAAACGAAAGGGAGGACTAGGAAAGGGGAATGAACCGGAGGAATACTCTCTAGGAAGAACGGGGCGGACGGTAGTCGAGTACAGAGCGACTGAATAGTCGAACTCTAAAAAAAAAAAGAGGCGAAACATCCCAATTTCCCCTTCGTAGGTGGCAAAAACCGTCTCAATTAGTCTAGAGGATTCAAAACACCGAAATTCTGGGAGGGAAAGAAAAAAGCGAGAGCCTCGATGAGGAAGAACACATGCTCGGTAAACTCACCTCGCGGAGGAAAGTGAAGCATAACTGTTGCCGAACATAAGAGAAAGGGTAGAAGAGAAGAGGGGGAACAAACAGCAGCGTTAAGCGCACCCCAAAAGGGAGCCGCGGGGAGTGATCGCACCGTAGACAACGCAGGTGCGCCTGGCTAATTCAAAATAGGAAGAACAGGCGTGAAGAAGCGGGACAGCGCCAAAATCGGTGGAAGCCCGTCGATACGGCTTTCGCAGGAAATCGTAGGAGGAAATCAAAGCACGCGCGCGTACAGACATCGAAGTCACAGCGGAAAACGTCAGTGTTCGAGTTGACCCGAAGGCCACGACGCCTGATGAACTGCGCCCGAAGGGGCAAATACGGCACAAACGAAAGAAGAGGAGAAAGGATCAAGGACCGGACTCGTATATAAGTGGGACAATATCTCGGGAGAAGAATCGTTTGTAACCACCGAGACGCGGCGATGGGAAGAGAGGAGACCAGCGAAACCAAAAAGACTTGGAACGTTCCGAGGAAACCGGTGTAGCGAGATCGGAGAGTCCGACACCAAGGGAGCCAGAAACGAAAGGCGCCAGTTGTAGCGGAGTACGTGGGTGTGAGTCTCCGGATCCGGAAAGGGGAGGAGAGCCACCTCGGTCATTGGTCGCGTGATGAGAGCTCCAACCCCGAAATTGCCGTTCTGAAAGGGTCAAGGAGGGGGACGCAGGGGGAAGGGAGGAACCGGTGGGCAGGTCGAGGACTCGATAGGTTTCTCTGGCGGAAAGGCGGGGGAAGGAGAAAGGGCTCAAAAACAGCCAATGTCTTCCGCGAGACTGACTGGCGAGAAATAAAGAAATCGAGACGGAGAAAACTGGGCTGAGGGGGATGGCGGTTTTCCAACGAGGGAGTGCTGGGGAACCGAGAAGGAAGAGAGAAGATGAACCGCCTTCAGGAGTACGACCGAGGCCCTGGCCCAGGGAAGATGTGTTCTAGCGTGGAGTATCAAAAAGGGGTCATCAGTGGGAAACATCGACGAATCAACGGGGAAGTTGTACCCGAGGGGGGGAGCCCCGGTCGTTCATCCGCCAGGTGAATGTCGTGGGAAGATAGACACAACAACAGGATGGATAAAGAGAAGAAAAAGGTCACCAATAAGGGGGTAAAGGACAAGGTAAAAATAAAAACAGTCTCTTATACCAAGAAAACAAAACTTCGGATACATCCCTCAGGCACGCAATACGAAGGCCGCCCGGCAGAAGTTCGAGAGAAAAACCCTAGGATCGTCGATAGGCTTATTGCGTAATGCAAGAAGACCGCGGTCACCGCCCAGTCCGACGCCCGGGAGAAGGCCTAAGAGGCCGCGTCCTCTAAAGGTCGAGGGAATGAGACCTGGATGTCACGAAGAAAAAAAAGCAGAGCGGAGAGCACGAGCGCGAACAAAAACAGACAACACTACAGAATAGGCGACGAAAAAAAAGGGTAAAGACAACGCGCAAAATCGCAATTTCTTGGTTGACGGAGGCATAACGAAAGAAAAAAGAGTTAGGAGAAGACAATCGGGCAACCAGGGATCCGAGGACAGACCCACACCGAAGAGCAAAAGAACCGTTCGTCCAAGGGTTCGGGGAAAGAGAGCGCCGGAAAAAACCTCGAAAGAATATCGATCACCACTTTGCATCGGACGAGAGAGCGGGGTCACGTGCTGTTCAAGGGCCGCCCTTGAGAAAGATGCACCAGCAACGCCGAGCTGCGACGTGGGACAAAGCTTACAAGAGGACTCCAAGGTCTGGATTCCAACAGGGAATACGGAGGATAGGAGTAATGGAAGAAACGAGTAAGGCCACCCTGAACAAAGTTCTATCGGTCATCATCTTCGAGGGCACGAAGGTCACCTCCCCGAAGGCGAAAAGGGGTGAACCTATCTTCCGCAGAAGGCGAGGAGTGGGAGATGTCGACGGATCTCGAAATGACGACGTCCCGAGGAGCGCCGAAGATGAAGCTCACCGGGGGGAATTCTATCAATGCCTGTCGGGGAGAGGGCAGCCGAAGAAACCCTCTTTGATCACAGGAGGTAACAAAAGGGAACCGGGGCACGCCCAGCAGGAAGGGGGGCGCACGGATAAGAAGGCGTCGAACCCCGTCGCGTCAGATTGGATTACAGTTTCGAGATCGTAAGAAAGTAAAAAACCGACGCTGGGGACCGAGATTCATAGTGCGGCCGAGAAGGGAAAGAGGACATCTGGACGAACATGCCGGTGCGGGGAAAACCTCAGAGAAATAGGGACTACAGTTGACACTCACGCCGGGAACAGGGGGGGTTAGCTGGGGTGACTTGAAAAAGGAATCGGAAGGAGCATCGAAAGAGCAGAATCAAAGGGCGAAGAAGAGAGACGAGGAATCAAGGTCAAAAAGCCCTTTTCACCGGTCGTAGAAGGGTCCAGCTTCTTTTGTAAGTCAGGAGGAGAACCGTTGTAAAGGGGGGAGGGAGAACCTCACGCTCAGGGGGAACACCCAATATCGGAAAACAATCGTCGGCAACGAGGCCAACAACCCCAGGAAGAGATGGGAGGGGGAGGAGGGGGAAAGAGTCAAAAAAAACACCGGATCCTCGCGAGGCCAGGTCGACCACCGGTGGGCCGCGAGGACCGCACTCGGAATCGAAGTGAAAGAAGGGAAAACAAGCAAATCGAGACGGCAACACGACGTGCCAGCGATGCAGAGGTAAAATTGGAACCGAGGGTCGCGACCGACGAAGACCGGGGGGGATGGAGGGGGGCGGAAGAACGACGGAAGACAAAAAAAAAAAGGCGGTACAGAACGAGAAAGTCGGACTGAAGCAAAAGAGCGATTAGATATTCCTTACGCTGGGTGAAACAGGATCGGTCGGTCGCCGTGATTGCACTCTAGAACGTGCGAGATACGGTCACACGCCCGCCGGTAGGCATCGTCAGAAGTAGGGATGACGAAAAAGAGAAACGGTCAGACCATCAAAGGGTCGAAAAGAGCCAGGGTAGGGAACGACCTGACAGGCGACTTCGCGGGAAGACGTTCAAAGAGCAGGCGACA
>Ga0179593_1417987_pt1 | contig 11650 bp, 13 predicted proteins | sample CZODoug2_1_08_16_FD_185931 | JGI IMG/M metagenome (GOLD analysis project Ga0179593, IMG submission 185931) | Vadose zone soil fungal communities from Angelo Coast Range Reserve, California, USA - CZODoug2_1_08_16fungal (PacBio error correction) | ecosystem: Environmental > Terrestrial > Soil >...
TAGAGGGAGGTGTCAAAGAAACAGAACTCACCATCGGAGACTCCGCGGTACGGGACTGAGGGAAAAGTATTCCGAATCAGGGGGGGGGGAGTTCTGGTGAATGGCGGGCCACATAATCTCTCATATTATCAAGCGTACAGGGAAGATAGAAAGGCTTGTGGAGAGACTTGCTTCGGAAGAAAATTAGAGGAACGACACTTTTTGCAGCTCCGTGAGGGGGCCCTCGGGAAATGGCTACTTAACAGGGAAGAAGATTGAAAAAGAAGATGAGAATCAGCTTTTAAATAAGAAGGCAACAACATCTGGCTTGCGGGAAGAAGGGCAGCGGAAAAGAGGAGGGAACTTCCTGACACTCAGAAAAAAGGAAAAACGAAAGGTCATAAGATAAAAAAAAAAAGAAGACGCCCATCTGTACAAGAAAAGGGGGGGGAAAGAATGCAGGCCATCAAATAAAAGAGATAAGAAAAAAGGGGGAGACCGACCAGAAAACAGGAAAAAGCTCCTCAAGGAAAAGTGAGGGGACCAAGGTGTGTGGGGGGGATTGGTGGAATAAGTTTAATGGGACAATTAGAGCCTAAGATAACCGTAGGATGCAAGATATGCGTTCCGTGGTGAGACAAAGAAATGTCCAAAGGAAAGGGGTTGATTGAGATTACAAAGAAGGGAAAAACATAGCTGAAGAGAAACCTATTATGGAAAATGGGGGAGGGGCGCTAAAAAGGATGGGATCAATGGACAAAGCAACCGGTGTCTGTAATACGATTGCAAGGAATTCATTGAAACCAGGTTGGGTTGAAAGAAAGGATTGCCAACGGACCGCGAATATTACAGGAAGTTAACTTAAACACACTAGAAAAGAAGAGAATTCCCTAGGGGAAAAGTAACCAGGCGAGAGAAGAGGCAAGTAATAGGGAAGAAAAATTATCAAGCTGCGTGGTATTAACAATCCCACATCTGGACGCCTAAGAATAAAAACGTTCCGTTTGGGAAGGGTGTTAGAGGATGACGTGGAAAAAGCGTCTCTGTCCAGATGGAAAGGGTCTCAGAGGGTGGGGGGTCGCAGCGTAACTATTCCGACGTCAAGAGAAAAAGCATCTTTTGGGGGAAGAGTAACTCTCCTTGCCTAAGCGCTCGTGGGTAGCGAAAAACCGATCTTTGCTGGCAATCCATGGATACGACACTTGAAAAGAAGTTTTTCCAAGTGGGGACTAAAAGGGAAGACATTATTGCCCCTACTTGTCAGAAAACACCTTCAAGGACATCAAATTGATCCTACATGGAAAAAAGAAGGCCCAAATAGAGGGCCACCGGAAGAACCGCCGAACAATTTTCAGAAAGAGGGAGGGGGTAGGGGAACCAGTCAAGGTTGCCAATTATTCTCGACCGTAATGCGTAGGATATAGACAAAATCTCTCCGAGCAAGGAGGGAGGATGAGAGGTGGTGGAAGATCGACTCCAGTTACTGTGCGATGCTCTGTTAAGAAAAAGGGGACGGGGTTCTACAAAGCGCTAAGGAGAAATTGTGACAGAAACGTTTGGATTTTTCAAACTAGGGGGGGAGGTTAGCGGAGCAATTGTGACCTGTGCAAGCAGTGGGGTGAGGAACAGGTTTCGAAAGAAAGTGGGGGGGCTGGGGGAACGGGGTACTGGAAAGGGAATTGGAAACTGGCGAAGACAAAGTGATGTCCCTCCAGATGATTTTAAAAAAAAGCACTAGAGCTGAGAAAAGTGGGCTTGAGGAGAGGGCTGTGCGGGGGGGAAGGGTCACGTTCCCAGCTGGAATATATATAAAAACTCATCTTAAAAGAGTTAACGCAGGGGGGCAATCGCGAAGAGGAATTGCCAAATGGAACTTTTTCAAACCTTGAGTTCTGACTGGCAGGAGATTGGGAGAAAGGGGAATAAAACAACCAGCGTGTCATTGTTGCTGCCTCTGCTTGAAAGGGAGTAGGGCGCGAGTGGGAAACTGGATTGGGAGGGGTGCGGAAAAAGGGGATGTGGAAAGAAAAGGACTTGTTTACCGATGAGGATCTGGAAATCGGGAAAGGTCAACCCAAAAGGGGGGGTGGGTAAGTACTAGGAGTCTTACTGAAAGGGGGGGGGGCACCTGGGGGCGTTGGGAAATGATGAATCGAATAAAAAGGGTGAGGGAGGGAAGACCAACTTCATTCTATACTCAGGGGGAGCTGAGCTCGGACGATTTGGTAAAGTTATCGACCATAGGGCATTCTTGGTGAGAACCCTTAAACAGGATCAGGGAATACGGTGAGCGGGAGTCTACTAATGGAACCAGCAACAGAAGGCAAGAAAACCACCAAGAAAGGTGTTTGAAGAAAAGAAAACGGGAAGGGTTTCGGTGCAAAAAAAAAGGAAAGCTAATGGGGGGGGGGGGGGCTGCTTTGGGGAAAAGGGAGGGGGGCGAGAGATTGGGTCTTTTGATGGAGAAGGGGTCATGAAAAGAGGCGCGACTGGGGGAATTTAAAGGTCTACCCTCAGGAATTGCGGTGCGGAAAGGCAAGGACAGGGTTGACGCTTGGAAGAGCAATTTCGCTACACCAGAGGGGTACACTGGGAAGGAGGTAACACGTGAGAAGGCATCTTTAGATTGGAAAGTTGTTGCGATTATAAAAGGGAAAACTACGAGGAACTTCAATTATTACTTAGACGGGGTAGGGGAAAAGTAAATCTGACTAACGCGTTGAATGAAAAGACAAGAATTCACTATAAGGGGGGGGGACTGGAGGGGCGGGATAAATCAGGACTAGCTGATGTCCATCCCAAGTAAAGGGCTTCAGGACTAGAAGCCCTCACCCATTGGAAGCGGGCTCTAGGGGAGATTGACTATGGCAAAGCGGGAAAGAACTCTAGGACTCCTACACAACAACAATTATGAAGGTATTAAGAGATCGATTGAGGGAGGGGGCAATGAACTCACGCCGGTCACGAAACAAATTGACTCAATAGGGGGAGGGCGGTAATTGGGCTTTATTCAAATAAAAGTTTGTAATTATGGAAGTTCGTCATCCAAAATCAAGAGATGGCGGAGGCCCTCCAGTGGAAAGGAAGGAGAAGTCTGGTATCTCGGGGTTTAGGGAGATTCTAGGGACACAAAGGTGAAGGAACCCGGAATGCCTAGTCGCTGGCGAAGCGGGAAGCTGACAACATGGAAAGAAGGCTGCGCGCCAGGCAGTTGACTCCGCGAAGGAAGTAGCTGGGTCCAATTTGGGTCATCTTCAAAAGGGGGAAGAAACGGTACACAGAAAAAAAACGCAAGAAGAGGGGAAGACAAAATCCCAAAAAAAAAGAATCTGCCGCGCGGTCAAAACTGCCCGGCTAAGAAGGGAGCTCACAAAAAAGCGTTCAAAAAGGAACAACAGGAACTGGCCAGCACTTGAAAAAACAAAAAAATATGAACTGGGGTAACAAAATTTGGGGTCTTTAGGTAGGGGTGCTTGTTACCATTTAGATCCTCCCTAACCGGATTACGAGGAGTAGAGGGTGAGCCAAGAAATTTCGAAGAGAAGCAAGTAGAAGAAATCGCATAGTCAAGAGAAAGGTATGAATTGGAAAAGGGGGGAGGGTGAGAAAAAAAATAGAAAGAGGGAATCATGGCCAAAGAAAAATGTGTCGGTTAGAACTTATGGAGTGGAAGTAATACACCAAGGTGTGTTGGAAGGAAGCATAATTGACATAAAAGAAAAATTGAGAAATTCTTTGATGGGAAAACTCACAGATCGGAAACCAGAGAATGCCGAGGAAGGTAACGGGGGAAACTCCGCTAAATCTGCAAGTAAAGCGGGGGAATGCAAAATGAAACGCTGCTTGGTATTACCCAAAAAAAGCAAGCGGACCGCCGAAAGAAGGACTTGGAACTGGTGGAAGGGGGTTCAGGGAGGGTCTACGGGAACAGCGTAACTCTGGAAAAGAAAATGGCCGGGTAGAAACTAATGTGGGCAAAATTAACGAAAGAAAACTCCACGGACAAAGAAAATCTTGGGTGATAAGTAAAATCGAAGGGAACGATCGGAATCGGGGATGGACGCGAAAAGGGAATCTTTAGGGAAGAAAAAAAAAAGTTGGTCCAGAGCCACGTTTACGGGTGGGGGAAGGGACAAGTGTAACCTCCGGGGGGGAAAGAAGGTAGGACGATCCTTTGCCCCAAAGTCCTGGAATGGCACCATGGATAAACGGGACGAGCAGGTCCCACATAGAAGTGGCCACCCTAAAAACACAGAGAACCCTTTCTCCTCGCGGGAGAGGCCAGAAATAGCTGTTTCCAAGGAGCATAGACCCGTCCTGGCTAATATGACTACAAAAAATACAATAGAAAAAAAACCAAAAAAAGGAAGGGGGGTTAAAAAGTGAAGGAAAGGGGGGGGGGGGTATAAGAGACGCAAGCGGGCGACAATTGTGAAAAGCAACTTAATTTAGAAACGCTGCGAGGAGAAATGGGGATAAGGGGGTAGGGGGCCAGCGAGGGATGTGGGTGGTCGTTCCCTATAGATTGGAGGACAAGGTTTTGAAGGAAAAGGAGGGCGACCGGCAGGTCAATGGAGCCCAATGGAATGAAAAGAGTTGCTTTTAAAAAAAACCTGGATAGAACCCACTTGGATTCCCTAAAAGAGGAGGTGGACTAAGAAGCAGGAATTCTACGGGACTAGGACGTATGGTCAAATATTTCAAGAAAGTTTTAGGAAGGGAAGCGTGGAGAGGGGCGAAGGAAAATTCGATAGAAAACCGTCCATCTGGACCAGGAAGTTTTAGAGAAAAAAAACATACAACCACTTGAAAAACAAATTAGGGTTCTAGGTAGGGAGAGGGGCCGAGGCAGGTGGGTCAGAAGTTTAAGAACGAGACGTTGTCATTTGTGCAAGACAAGACTGGCAATGGTTCGGGCGCGGTACGGTTCCACGTGCAAGTCGCGGGTGTTTCAGAGCGGGGGGTTTCAGAAATTCAGGTGGGGGGAAAAAGCTAGGGGCGAGGTGAAATCGGGGGGGGACGTCAACAACCAGTTGTGGAATTACTTACTTGCGTGCGCGTCTTTAATGCATAACCAAGGTTGCAGGGGAAATACCGATCCGGCGGTTGGGGATGGGAGGGAAACTAAAACCAAAATTAGTCTATAATCAGGGGGTGAGATGAGCTCAGGGAAAAGATGTGGATACGGGAGACCGAACCCTTAGGCACTTTCTTGGCTCCCCGACGAAATACCACGTTGGAAAAAAATAAAAAAGTTGGAGCACCCGAATTGGCAGAAAACACACCAAAAGGGGGGGACCAAAGAACGTGAAGGTTGGGGTTCGTGTGGGGGGGGACCGGGCTGGCGGATTTTGGGGGGCCTGTTCGTTTGCACAAGAATTTCGAGAGATATGTTAGGTGGGGGACTGGGTAAAATAAAAACATTGGGGGGAACGCTTCTAGATGGGGGAATTTCTGATGAGCACGAGGGGAGGGCGTGGCAGAGGTCATGACCGGTTTAATTCCGCTTGAAGAAGTGTCGCACTCACAGAAGGGGGGAAGCGGTGACATCCCGGGAGGCTCATCTTTTAAAAAAAGAGTGGGGGGCCGAGGGGGATGGAGAGGAAAACAAACGAGAAAAGGAACTGGCTGATGAAAAATTGGCTGGACTTTAATAGAAAAGAGAATCTGCAGTCTAAAAGCGAAAAATCAAACGGTAAGGTGATTTTCCTATGGATCTGACTAGAAGGGAGTGGGGCAATCACGGACAAAGTAAAAAATATGCCTTAGTAACGATACGAAAAATCAGAAGCGAGCGTGCGCCGGTGCTGTGAGCGCGGTGCAAACGTATTATGGCGAACGTCTTAAGCTCGAAGAGACAAAGAACACGTAGGCTTGAGGTCTGTGGAGGGAAGGGGGGGACGGCACTCAGAGAAGAAAGAGAACTTGACAGAGCTGTATGGAGGGAGGAGTTCAGAATCATTTTGTAGTCTTTCTCTTGCTGGCACACTAAAGAAAAAAGGAGAAACTGCCAGTGGAAAGTATCTCAGGTTCGAGAGTCAATCTGGAAATATTAGAGGACCACTTGGTTCGAAAGATACAAACCTTGAGGTTCCGAAAGGAGGAAGGGGTCTAAGACGCAGGGGGTGGGGGGGGGTGGGTGGGACGTTTGGGGGGGGGGGGGGGGGGGGGTGTGTTTTGCTGTTGGTGCTGGAAAACTTGCCACAATCGAAAGTTCTCCGGCAGGGGATTGTAAAATAACGCAGGCAACAATCTGTCGTAGAGGAAGGAAGCGTCAGTTCACTCCTTTAAGGTCACAAAACAATCAAGGAACATAATCACCCAAGAGAGACTGCCGCGGGTCAAAAAAACTGAAAAAGTCTCCTCAAAGAAAGAAAATCTCACTCAGAGACAGCGGTGCAATACAATCCCACACACCCCACCCAAACCCCCCAACAGCCAAACTTCGGCTAAAAAGGAGACAAAGAAAAAAGGGAACTTTTTGAAAAACTTTTGTGTGTTCTTGATAACTTTTTCAAAACGGGCAAAAAAAGGATACTCCAACCTAACCGGGGTAATTCAAAGGTTATGTAGGGGGTGGTAAGGAAGACATGCGAAACACTGAGGGGGGAGGGGATCAGGTCCATAGGAAAACTGAATCTACCTGAGTCTCGAATGAAGGTTTTGGAAATGAAACAAAACAAAGGATCATGGTTGGCAATCAGGAACACAAAACTGGTGAGGGGAAATTGTAAGGGAAAAGTAATGCCAAAAAAGGGTTTTTTAATTGAATCAGGAGGACCCTCTAAGAGGTCTGTGAAAAAGATGTTCTTGAAATAAGCGCACAACCAGCGAATGCCGTGTACGGGAACCGAGCCTACGAGACTATTCAATCCAGCTAATGCAGAACCGAAGCGTGGGGGACCCCTGAGAAAAAGAGCCGCTGCCGAAGAATCAGAACGTGCCTTTTTGGAAGGTGTGATCGTCGACTTCACAATGGGATCGTGAAATAGGGAAGGGCAGTCGATGGGGGAGTTCTAGGCAGCGGGAAAAGACCTAACAGCAAAGAATTTTCCTAAGTACCTCGCCTTCGAAGCTCTGGTTAAAAAGCGAACCGCAATTGGAAGGGAAGAAAACAGGGGGAAAAAAAACTGAACAAATTGGGGGAAAAATGTTTTTGTACCAAGGGAACTGCTAACAGGTGCACACCGCCTTTTCAGGCGCAAAGGAAAGGGTCTAAAAAAACAAACTGGAAAGCAAGCAAAATGGATACGTGCACGATACAAGATCCCCATAGATGGGGGGAAAAACCTAAGAAAAAGCACATTTCAATCCTCGAAAAAGGGACAGGAGGCGTTAGCTAGCAGAACTGTAGGAGGAGAGAGAAAATAATCGAGAACACAAAAAAACTGAGGAGAACAAAGAGAGAGAAGGGGGGTAGATATCGACCCATGACAGGGGAGAGGCTCCTTGAAAGCCACTGGATTGGAAAAAAAAAGAGAGGAAATGTTTTCTATTTTTTTATTTGGTACCCTCTAAGGGGGGGGGTTGTAAAGGGGGACAGGAGCCATGGTGCTGAGGAGTGGGTGGGGAAATGAGCTGCTGGGCACATTGAGTGCCCAAGGGGTCGGTCCAAAGTTCTTTTAAAAAGGTGAAACACCCGTTGGAGAAACTCCCTCGGAGGTTGAGACGCACTCACTCAAAGAAACGGGCGAGGGGACGGTATGCCAGAGGTCTGTTGGCGTGGGGACATATGGAACGGTCTAGAAAGGAAAGGGCAAGTAAATCTGGAGATGTAGTACTGTTTTGAACGTCGCGCGAAGACCGAGGAAAAAACGTCCTGTTGAGGGGGTAGGCAAGGGAAGGTGGGGAGAAGGGTATACCAAGCAGCTTTTGGGGAAATGGTGTCATTCCTTCTACGTGTCAAGGTGATTAGTGAAAAAGGGAAGTGAAAAAGGCATTCGGAGTTGGCCGAGATGGGGTAAGAAATGTCCTTTTGGGGGGGAAGAAAACCGCCTGGGCGATTTGGGAAAAAGATTATTTAAGAACCGGAAAAACAAGAACGGGGGGAGGGGGACTGTCAGAAGATCGGAGGTATACCGCCACAGTTGTGGAAATGAGTCCATCCGAATTGGTTTGACAGGGGGCTAAAAGACCACTCATGACGAAGAAACATTATGGGACGATTCGGGAGAAGGGGGGGGGACGGGGAAAAAAACCATTAGGAAGTTTTGATGGGCGAACCCGAAGCACATATATTGATAGATTAGCGAGGCTCTCACGGGGGGAACAATCAAGGAACACCGAAAAGAAAAGGGGGTGACCAGGTCATATTTGAGGGGGGGGCCCGTGCTGGCGCTGGTTGTGAGAAGTGCAGACAGGGCGCTCTTAGGAGAATTTGGGCTGGGGGGATTGCGGGGACGCGGCAGGAAGAGTTTTGGATTCTTATGACACCGGAAGTTGCGCTTTGCGCTGAAGTCAAAGGTGGGAAAAATTCAGAAAGGGGGCGCTCCTAACCAGACTTTTGGGGCCCCCGGCTGATTTACAAGCCCTTCGGGATACAGAAGAAACTAGGGTTCAATTGGTTGAACTAGGAAAGGTAGGAAAAAAAAAAGGAACTGAAACCGGAGCGGATGAAAAAAAGTGAGGGGGAGAGAATCTGCCGGAAGAAAGGGCAAGAGAGAAAAAGAAATCTAACGGAAGGGGGCGTATCATGCGGGAGGATTTAGGGGGGCCCCACCGAAGGACAAAAGGCTGAGGAAGAAGAAGACCCTCCGCACGTAACCGGCGGCAACCGGGGTGGGGAGCGCGGAGTCTGGCCACTAACCGAAGGCTATAAAGAAGAAAAAAAACAACGAGGAGGAAAGGAAAAGAGAGGGAGTTAGGTTTTAAAAAGGGCCACAATCAAAGTATCTCACACAAGGCAACAGTACGTGCGATGGTCGGAGTGAAATAAGGTTGGAAAAGTCTGCCGGTCGGCAACAACTCACGCAGATGCCGCACGCCAGTTGCACGGGGAATATGGGGGAGAAAGGGGGGGGGCTGCGGGAAGTGATCTGTCCAATGCACTTTTTTGAAAAGCAGCCATGGCATTGAATCGGCTCTGACGAAACGGAAACCAATTTCCCAGGGGAAAGAGGACTCCGAAAAACTTGTAAATAGGAAGGAAAAGCGGGAGTAGCGAATGTCTCTTCCAAGCGATAAACAGGACAGGGCACTCGAAACGGAAAAAAAAAGATCCCCAAAAAAGGGCAAGCTGTCAAATCAAAGTGGCTCCGAAAAAAAATCTCAACCACCAAAGAACTACCAAACCAAATTCAGCGCCAGCACGGTCAAAAAGAAAAATATGAAAACGGGGGGAACAAAAGTTTGGGTGGTGAGGGGGGTTCCTGTGGGATGTTAACAAGTGGGAGGAGCAACTCAAAAAACCGGAGGTCAGGTCGAGCTGTTAACTACCTGGTGGGACAAGAGGGAAGGGACTGTGGTAGGGGTAGAAAAATAGGAAGAGCTTTAAATCTAACCTGAGTAGAGTAAGGAATGGGGGAGGTCAGAACTCAAAGAACCTCATCGAATCAACCAGGGTGACGGGGACATTAAGAAAGGGGACACAAGGTGGTTGAAGGGAAAATCATTAATGTCAAAAAAAGCGAAAAATGTACGGTCTGGGAACTCAGCTCGCACGTTCCAAGGTTGAAAGTGGAAAAGTTACCGAACAAAAAAGGCAGTCAGCGGAATGAAAAAGAGAAAGGGGGAGGGGGGGAAGTACCCTCCCCAAAGCAAGCAGGCCGAACTCAAGACAAAAGTGGGCCTTTTGGAAGGTGGGAGAGTCGACGTGTCACAAGGAACTCGGGGAGCAGCTTGCAGGTGTGCAAATCTTAGAAAACTGTGACTAGCAAAGGAAATCGGGGGAAACAGAACGAGACAAGACTTGGCAGAAAAAAGTAAACGCGCCTTTAGGGGAAGCGCTCGGAAGGACCGGGGACGAACAGGCATGGGCGGGGGCATAAGGTTTGGCGAAAAGAGAAAGATTGGTGACATCATGCCCGAAACGGGACTTACAAAGGGAGAAAAAAAAAAAGGTTCGTGGTAGCCCCTAAAATTTTCAGGGACAAGGAAGTTCCTACAAGGTGGAAGACTTTCCTCTAGACAAAAAGGGTGAAGAAACTAAACCCGCTAACATTACGAATAGCGGCGCGGAGAAAACATCGAAGGAACAAAGGAGAATAGCATAGGAAGGGATTCCTATGGGGGAAAAAGACTAGACGAGAAAAAAAAAAGGAGGATTATGAAACCAAAGAGGGATTGGGGGGTAGAGTCGACGACATAAAAGATGGGGGGGAAAACCACTGACTGGTGAAGAGCCGAGAGGAGAAAGTTTCGAAAGGTTTTTTAGGGGGCAAGCTAGGGTTGTGATTTCTTTCCTTAGAAAGTTTGAGCAAAAAAAAAGGTGGGAGGAAAAATTAGGTTAGAACGTAAAAGGGGGGGGGGATTCCAGTTTGGAAAAATGAGGTACAGGGGGCTAAAATGGATGCCCGACAGATGCGTTACAAAAACAAACAAAAGCGGCCATAAGAGCGAATAAAGGCGAAGGGGGACGGGGGCAAAATCTGTGGGCGGTTCGGGTTCCTCGTGACTGGGGAATACAAGCGCGAAAGAAACCCGTCCAGAGGTGTAGCCGAGTTCGTTACACAGACTACCGAACAACAGGCAGGACCAAGGGGTGAAAAAAGGGGGTCGGGGGGATGCCCGGCGGCGGAAAAACAGGTTAAAAACGAGCGGTGTAATTGTTGCGTAAGCTGACTAAAGGGGGTAGGCGCGGTGAACTTGCAAGGCATTCAGTTGTGTGCGATCGGGATTTCAGAAATGCAAGGTTGTAAAACCCACCGAAGTCGGCGTGATACTGATGTGGCCTTCAACCCGGGTTTTCATTATTTACTTTAAAACGGCAATCGGGGGGAGGAAATAAAAAAAAAAGGTTGGGGATTTGGACAAGGAGCCCACGAGAAAGAAGGGGTTGCGGGGAGAACGACCAAAAGAAAGAGTGTAGATTAAGAGATAGATGGGGGTGATAAGGGTGTATCAGAAACTTAGGGACTCACCTCGGCAAAATAAAGGGGACGACTCGTGGAGCGGCGCTACCAAGTGGACAGCAAGAATTTTCAAGAACCACAAAAAATGGTTCCCCCTTTCCTAGTGAGTTTGGCAAAATCTGGAGGGGGAATAAGGGGGAGGGTAGGGGGAAAAGCTGGCGGCCTGAGAAGAGTTGCTTTTGAGGGGCAGTGGGGAACGGAGGAAGGGGCGACTCGGGGTTTTTGGGGGGGCATAAACCTCTGAGGGGGGTTTGCGGCTGGCAAGGGGGAAATCCGCTAAAGAAGGTGCGATACGCCAGAAGTGTTTGCCGGCGGATGGACAGCACGGGCGGGACGCACTTGGAAAATGTGCAAAAAAGTTTTCGCAAACGATTAGCAAAAACGAGGACGGGCAAGCTATTAAAAAAGGGGGTGCGGGAAGAGAATCTGGGAAACGAAAGCAAAAGCGAGCAAAGCGAGAGCGTGAACGGTCAAAAGCTTTCAGAGGATTGAAAGGTGTGGGCCTAAAAAATAAACACAAGTAGAACTAAAACTCCTACACCTGAAAACCAAACGGAAAGGGGGTGGAGGTGAGCAATGGGACGGTTATGTCCACGAACGGA
>Ga0179593_1650861_pt1 | contig 11650 bp, 16 predicted proteins | sample CZODoug2_1_08_16_FD_185931 | JGI IMG/M metagenome (GOLD analysis project Ga0179593, IMG submission 185931) | Vadose zone soil fungal communities from Angelo Coast Range Reserve, California, USA - CZODoug2_1_08_16fungal (PacBio error correction) | ecosystem: Environmental > Terrestrial > Soil >...
AAAGTTAGAAAAAGCAAGGGGCCCCCCCAGATGGTGTTTACGTTGGGATAAACGTCCCCAACAAGAAGGGAAAACGCCTGACACAATGCGAATGGCTAGCCGGGTGAAAAAAAAAACGAAGGGGGAAAAAGTCGCGGTCGGGAAAAAACAATACGGGGACAAGATTGCGAGCAACCAGCGTTTGCCCAGGGAAAAGGGGACGTGCTTAGGAAACGGAAAAAGTCGGTTCTTTAAACATCCCTACGGCCGAAAATCGGGTAAAAAAAACAACGGAGCAAAAACTCCGAAATCAGAACATAAAGGGAGACAAAAAAGTGGAAAAATGGTGCGAACGCCAACGAAAAAAGCGGGGGGGAACGGGTAACGGCCGATATCAAGAGGAAAAGGGGAAGGAAGAACCTTCGAAAAGCACGGACGAGCACCGCTCCAGAGACGGGTAAGGGACGGGGGGAGAAAAAGAGTCAGGACGCCGTAGAGAAAACGAGAACATTAATGTGCTCGGATCGGGGGGAAACCCAAGTTGGGGTACAACGTGTCCGTAAGGACATTACAAGGGGGGGGAAAAACTTAGAGGGAAGTACCCAGGGAAACCAATCACATAAAGGGGGGTAAGGAGTTTGAGACTCAACAGATTCAAAAAACTTTTAAGAAAAGTCTTAGTCCCTGGCGCGGTATCAAGGGCGGATGAAGAGGAAGGGGGGGAACCCAAAGGTGTGGCAACCAGGATGACGAATCGGGAAAAAAATTAAGGATCAGGGGGGGACGGGGGGCTAGACAAACAACATTAAGGAAGTCCAACAAAATTGGAGGTACTAGAAAAATGAACTTCCGAGAAAAAGTGGGGGATGGACCACAGGGAAAGCTGTTCATAGAGAAGGGTACGGACTCAAGGGGAACACGAAAAAAGCTCTTGAATGCGAAAACTTTCCAGAGGATGCATAAGGAACTGGAGAAGAAGTGCCGGTGTGTGCATATAAATGGAAGAAAAGCCAAGGAAGTGGAGATGTTGGGATGGAGCAGAGTGAGGGAAAAGGGGCTTGGGGGGAAAAAAAAAGCGAAGGAGGCAAATTTTTCAAGCACTCTTAGGGGGCGACGGAAAGGACTGGAGAGTACAAAAATGGGAGGGAAAAACGCCGTTTGGGGGACGGGTACTCCACTGGGAGCGTCAAAGTCAAGTGAGATCGTGAGAAACCAGCACGTGGGGGTGGCCCGTTCGTCCTGGGGGGCAAAGATCAAAAAAAGAAAGTACTCAGTACTGACGGTCGTTTCGGCAGAGGTTGTGTTGCACACCAATCCAACAACCACTTCCACCGCTGGATAAATGACCCATCGTCAAAAAAAAAAATTTGGGGGGGAGCGGGCCCAAAGGGTATACTAGAGACGAAGGGGTTACTTTAAGGGGGAGCCTATTTCGACGACCGGGGGGGGACAAAGATTCCGCGGGCTGGTCTCGGGAAAGGGAAAAAACGCATATGGCGGCAGGGCCACACATCTCTCTCACAAAACAAAACAACAAACACCAAACGGATAGGAGTAAAATATATATAGGTGGCGTGGCGCCCGCCATATTGCGAACGGCTGAACGGGCCGGTAAAGAAACACGAGCCCCAGGGGGTCAGGGAAATCGGCGCGTCTCAACCAGTAAAGGGGATTTTAGTTAGAGTGCCAGACTCGATGTGTTTTGACCACATTTCTTCAGAAGGAGTGATGATTGGCCATGGCAAACTCCTGCCGGAAACCGCCCAAGCAATTCGTCGATCTTTTCACAGCAACAGGGAAGGACCCAGCGCGGGCTTGGACACCACCCATCAAATTCACCGGGGAAGAAGTTTAACATCCCCGGGGGTAGTGGCCGGTAGCAAAACTGATCCCGCGGGGCAAAACGGTTTTGGGAGACGGGGGGGGGAAGGGAAAAAAGGGCACGAAGAAAGACTATGCCAGGCCCCTTTAATTCGCATATTCGGGGGGGACTTTTTCTGACTATCAACTAGGGGGGGTGGCGCTTCCACTTACCTGAATCCGGACTTTTCAAGAAAACTGCACATCAGGGGAGGGACCCGTCGAAGACAACCTCCGATCAAAAAAAAGCGGGAACGTGATGGTGAACCAATCGGACACGGGCTCCATGAACTCTGGGCCCAGAAGGTTGGTTTTTTGCGTGAGGGGAAGTCTTTTCGACACGCAGAAAATGAAAGTACGAGGGGGGGACCGTTGCCATCTGCGGGAGGTCACGCGTGGAGGGGGGGTGTCTGGGGGAATTAAAAGTGGCCGGGCCGGGGGCAATGGAAATGGGGAAATGTAAACCAACATGCGGAAAAATCCCCGCCGGGATAAAGTCACAGATGTGACAATCGGAAAATGTAAAGAAAAACAAAGGCAACACTCCGAATTTTTGCCACCCCCAAGGGGGCGTGCGCCAGATGGACGGGGCGCCCAGGCCGTCCTACAAAGGAAGAAAAAAAAAGGGATGCGCATAAGTTGGTCTCAAAGTGGGGGGGTCGGAACCATCCGTCCCCCAGTTTGGCCGACCCACATGAAGAAAACTATGGTACAGGGGAAGAAAACGGGTGCCTGGATTATCACAATTCACCTTGTCGAAGAGCTAATATACTGAAACTACCGCGGCAGCCAGAACATTTCCAGGTAAAGTCTCTGGGAAAAGGGGACGGGACGTTGCTTTGGAAAGGTGCGGGGAGAAATTGCTGGAGATGTGGCTACACCGCTTTAAAAAACCGGACCAGCGGGTGAAAATTCGCAATGGGGGCCGGCCCTCAGGGCAGAAGACGGATGTGGTTGCAAGGGGGGCTGAAAAAAGTCGCCTCACAAAGGCCCACCGAGACCAAGGGCAATATGGAACGTCAAAAAAAAACCACCAACCCCAACAACAAAGCTAACCGACAACGAAAGCAAAAAAAAACTCTTTGGTTGTGGTTGTTTGGGGTTTGCACCACGAGTTTGGGCACAGTTTTAAAAGAGGGAGAGTTATCCACGCCTCGAACTCATGAGGAATTTTTGCAACGGGCCTCCGAATCAGAGTTTGGGAAAAAGAAATGATTTCCGATGCTTGAAGAAGGAACGAACCCTGGGGGGGAAGTGCGGGTATTCAAGTTCCTCCCGGAATACCTCACTGAGACTAAAAGCGTTCCGCGTGAAGTTTTACCACGAAAACCGTTTTTGTTACGTCTCAAACTTGAGGTGAACCAAATCGGACGCTTGCGAAGAATGGAGCACGGGGTGAAAAGGGAAACAACAAGCGCATGTCGGAAGTATTACTTTAAATTGGGGAAAAAGCCATAAAAAACCGCAAAAGGGTCAGGGGAGAAACACTTTGAAAAAGTGGTAAGTGTAAGGGTAGGGGTCCCGCATTAATTTCTCTCGACATGGAACCAGAAGGTTCTCGTGTAAAAACAAAAAAACCAAATTAACAAAAACAAAAATATATATCACGTTCGGATATTAACGCAGCATAGAACATCCTTATTACGATTAATTTTCTTTGGGCGGACGACTGAATACAAAGAAAAAGCAAAGACGCGAAGTGTGGTCTAGGCAACCCCATCCAATGGAAAATTCAATACGAAAAAACGAAAGACAGGAAGGGGTTCACAAAAAAGATGTTAACGGGTCAACAAGCAAGTGATTCGAGTTTGTGGCCGTTGTGGAAGAAAAGGACAGCGGTACAGACCACCAGTTCCGCTTGCGCAGGAAGAAATAAAAGACAGATCCAAGGCCAGGGGTGAGGGATTTGGAAAAAAGAAAAAACAATGTGGGTACGAAAAAACAAAAGCTAATCGGAGACGTAAAAGGTGGGGCCACAGGCAGGCTCAACGGAAAGGGGAAAAAGGCAAGTGTAGAAGGAAAGTTCACTAGTGCCTGGGGGAGAAAAATTTATGTGAGTACCATGTGTTTGGGTGGGGTGTTGGGTTTTTTTTTGTTGGTTGTGTTTTTTTTGTGGCGGTGCAAGTTAATCGGGTGGGGGACCGTTGAACGAGGCGAGGTGAAGCACAAGGTGTAGACTCTTGCAATCACCGCGGACGTACAAGGACTTGGATGTCTGGGAAGATCTCCTAGGCAACACAAGAGAAGAAAGAGGAGTCTCATAGAATTACCGAGATGGGGTTGTCAATGTTCGATCAAACTCTTGGCCCCTCGACAAAAAAGACTTAAATAAAACATAAATCTGTCAGACCGAAAAAGAAAAAGAGGTCAAAGGACCACAACAACGTAATGACGCAATTGAGGAGGTCTGGACGCGAAGAAAGGAGCCTGGAAGGTGGGGGGACCGAAGAGAAGGTCTCAGGTGAGGGTTCAGAAACTAGTCACGCAGCGGCACGGGTACGGGGTGAGACGTGGGACATGGGTGGAAGGAATCCGAAATAAAAGGGCATCACGTTGTTTGTCGAGAGGGGGCCGTTTGAAAACCACAACCACTTCGAAAACAGGAGGTCAAACGATGTATTATGGGGTGCAAAGCATGGAAGAGGCCCTGAAGAAAGACAGACGAAAGCGGGGATGGATGAGGGGTTGCCTAAAAGGGTTCGCGAAATAAAAAAAAAGGATATCTGGGATGATCTGACTCTGCGTTGAAAATAACGCAGTTACGTGGTGGATCATACTCGTGTGATTTCTCAAGACCACGGGAAGGCTGGGAGGGCGCGGAGGCTCAAAAAAAGAAAGGCCCCATTCACACCTCGGTGTGCCACGAGGTAGCACCATCGGAACTACTGGGGGGGCGGGGGAGACGTAAGTTTCCTTCAGCCCTTAGAATTCTCGGGGTAAAAAGTACACGAAGTGGCGCAGGATCGTAACGGGAAAAAGTTGGACACTTTTCTGGGGAATGGGCAAGCGGGAGGGGGACACGCCACGCACGCAGGTGTCAGACATGAGCCATTGGGGTAAACCCAAAAGGTACCTTTATTGGGTATAAAGCAAGAAGAAATCCCGGGAAGCAGAAGACTTACGTCAGGAGTCCGGGGTGGAAAGACCCATCGCCGTTCTGCTGCCGTGCATCATTCGAACGCGCTGCAAAAACTTTTCGTCAAAACTTGGAGGGGAGTGGTAGTCGGGAATGGCACGTCGAGAAAAATCGAAGGAAATGACTGAAAATCGTAAAAAAGACGCAAACCTCAAAAAGCTGCGGGACGAAGAACGAAGTTGACAAGGGTACCAGAAATAAAAGCACCTTTCCGGGGTGACGAGGACTAATTAAAAAGAAAATGGAACATACAAGTTTGGGAAGGGACCGAAAAAGACACCAATACTGACTAATGGCGGGGTCCCCTCAGAGACGTGTGTATTTAATATGCGGCCCGGGGAGAACGTATCTAGGAGACATTCCTTGGTCTGGAAAAAGAGAAGTCAACAATTTATAGAAGGAGAAGGTAGAACATGAGAGTCCATGGGCCTGAGAAGCGGACAGAGGGGGCAGCAGTGAACACTAACGAGTGGGCAGAAAAGGGAAACGCGGTCAGAGCGGGGGCCATGGAAAAATTCTATACGGGCGGATAGAAGGGGAAAACAAGGAATGTGGGTTGGCTCCGGGAAAGCGGGAAGTCAAAAAGCTACAGGAACTGGGGGTAAAATTCACCAACATGATTTGGAATGGACCAAAGGGTAAAAGGTGACAGGAAAAACGGGACGCTAAAAAAAGACGAAGGGGAAAAGGTAAAAAACACGACCGCGGTTATCGCACAGGGGCTGGATACGCATTCCTTAACAATAAAAAAGAGGGGGGGCAAATAGGATTACCTGTTCACCGAGATGAATCACGTAAACAAGTGAGAATCGTAGGACGGGCAGAGTTCAAAGTTGGAAAGGAAAATAATCACGACATGGGGGGGGAATGGGAAGAAAAAGGTATTTGTACTCAAACCTATTGGCGAGTGCAATAAGAAAGGGGGTCGCTCATGATGAGGGAAACTGAGTAAAGGTTCCAGATAATGTCGAGACTCCGTGGTACGCAGGTTACGAACCGGAATTCAGGGAAAGTTTAAGAAATGGGATACCAAGCCCGAAGAAGGGGTGGGCCGTTCGACTACAGGCCAAATCTCAGGCCAGAAATTACTAGGGGGGGGGGGGACGGGGTCACCTGTTGATTAAGGGTTGTTCAACAGGAAAAGCTAGCAAGAACAGAAAAGGCTGAAACATACGACGTTCTTGCAGCGGAAAAATAACTGCAATGACCTCTGGGGGGGAGTAAGTTCGCCTTGCAGAGCGAGGGCTTTCCGAGAGGAGGAAAAAAGGAAGCGGCGATCTGCAAGGTGTCTAAATATGAGCGGAGGGACAACTCTCTCTCAAAAAAACAACCAAACGGGATTATAAAAAAAAGGGTTACAGGGCCCAAAGAACATAATTTCTGGCTTATCTCCTGCTTGGGTGAAAGATCCTCGCAGGATCAAAGGAAAGCCAAGGGGTTAATGAGCGGGAACAAGTGACTCAGAAAAAGGAAAAGTTGGCAGAAGCCCGCCCCCTTCTAATGGGGGAATCCGGGTTTCTGCATCGAACGTAAGTGATGTGGCCCTGGGAAAATGCAGGGGGGAAGAACGAGGGTAAAAAGCAGTAATGTGGACGGGGGGAGGGGGCGATCCACAACGTTACTAAGGACGAACGGCAAAAAGGGAGCAAAAAAGGGTGGTCTCCCAGATGTCAATACGAAAGGAAAAAGCGCAAGTAATTTGCCAAAACGGTACCTAAAAGGGGGTGGGGGTTTATCTCAAATTGGGGCGAAACGAAAAAGAAAGGGATTTGGACTTGACATTCTTCCAGATTAAGGTTACACGGAAAGCGGGGGCAAGTCCCCACCAAAAATGGATCCGGGAAGAAAGAGTCAAAAAAAAAATTCCAGCGGCCCCTGCAAACGCCGATAGCCAAAAAAGAAGGGGTGATGTAACGAAACGGGGTCGCGAAATAGGTGCAAAAAAAAGGAATGGGTTTTGGGGTTCGTTGGGAGAAAGGGTAGCGATGGTTTCGACCAAAGCGAAGAAAATAGAAGGGCCGGTGCAGACGGCAGGGGATGGTCCGCGAAAGGGGGTCAAAGTGGAGAGGACCTTTCGGAAAAGGTCAAAAAAGGAAAAGGAATTTTGGGAATAAAGCGGTCACAGCGGACATCTTCTGTTTTCAAAAATCAGATCAGAAAGACCAAAACCGGGGGAAACGCCCTGCCCTCGAAGTCTACGAGGGAAGGAGAATGTCACAAAAATGGCACCAAGGAAATCCGAAAACATGGAAAATCAGCTGCGATCCCGGAAGGAAGAAATTAATCGGAAACATCCGTAAATGGGCGCAAGGGGGCAAGGATTTTGAAGTCAGCCCCCCAGAACTCAAGGGGGGGGAACACTAGTACAGCAGAGGAAAAGGTGCATCCTGGAGTATCAAAAACAGACTGTGGAGGAAGGGAGAAACAGCAACGGGGGGAGGGGACCGTTCCCAGACATTGTCATTGGTCTCTGGGAGGAAATCTGAAAAAAAAAAAGGGAATTGGGCCCAGAAAATGGGAGGGGGGGAAAATTCCAAAAAACGGGTACTGGAGAATGCCCAACATCGGCCCGGGGCGAAAAAAGAAAACAAAAAACCGTACAGCTGATGTGGAAAAGGGCACTCAAGTCCAAGCCACTCCAGGGGGGGGCTTCGCAAAAGTGTCTTATTGGGATACAGGGGCGTGACCTATCGTCGGAAAAAAGAGACCGCTGCACGGAAAATAACCGTCGGGGGGACCGAAGCAGAGCAAACACGGGTCATCAAAGTGTTTTTTGTGCACAAACAAAACAGTGGGGATTAAGAACCAGGTTTTAAAAGAAAATGTAATGGGGAAATCTTGATGGGCAGGACAAATAGTCCCTTAACGCTAAACTTTAAGGGGGGGGGCGCAACGGAGGGGGACATCTCCCTGGGGGAAAAGGGGGTTTTTGGCAGGCCCGTAATGGAGGATCGAGTCCAGCCCCAGACAAGACCATTTTTGAAACTTGTTGCGGGAATCAAAAGGAAAGTCCAAAAGACCGTTCAAGGGAAAGAGGGGGGGGGGGGACTTCAGAAATGCGGGGGGGTGACACCACTAACAGGATTTGTCATGGGGAAAACGTCGGAAAAGGATGGTGGAAGAAAAGACCGAGCACTTGGAAAAATTTTGGATGAAAAGGCTCGTAAAGGGAATTACTCGCGGGAAGATGATGCCCGGGGGGGAGTACGTCAAGAAATCCGAAACGAAATGTCGCTGGAGAAATCGGGTGCACACCTATCCTAGGGGGTTCAGTCAGGCGCGGGACCTAATCTCAGCACGGAAGGCCAAGAAGAGTGCGCTGGGGTAATAAAAGGCGATCGACGGAAGCGTCGTGATATTGAAGAAAAGACCTCATTCAAGGGACGATCTCAAAGAATTAAAAAAGTAGACGAAGTGTCTAAAGGGAACGGACTAACAGGAAACAAAAAGCACTCAGTAAATGTTTCGTTGGACTGCAGCCAGAGGACACGACATAGTAAAGATTCAGTGGTCCAAGCAGGGGAAAAGTCCGTTCAGGGGGGGTGGATGTTTGTGGGAAAAAAAAAAGCAAGGGGTCAACTACCACATGGGAGAACGTAGGGAAAGGAACGACACGAGAGTAAAGGCAAAAAAAAAAAAACCCGTGCCGGAGGGGATTGCGAATAGTGGTACATGGAAAAAAAACCCAACGGAAATGGAAAAGAAATGGACATTAATGGGAAAAAAAAAAAAAACCCGCTAAGGCGTAACTGACAGCGAAAACAAGTGTGTTTTTGAGAAACAAAGTGGACAGCCACGTTTGGGGCCAGGGCCGAAAGGGGAAGTTTTTTTTTTGGGATTTTTTTCAGGAATGAAAGCAGTGGGGAATTCAAGCGGGGGGAAAGACCCAAAGGGAACATTATTCGAGCCCAAAGGCGAAAAAAAAAGTTGGTGTTTGATCAGGTCACTGGTCCTGGACACAAAGTCCGGGTTTGAAAAAAAAAAGTCTGCTTGTAGACAAGAAGGGGATCCGTCAAAAAAAAACCAAACATGGGATGGAAGAGGAGAATTCTTAAAAGCAGACGGTCCTGGGAAACTTCAAAGAAATGGGTGGGTTCGCAAAGCTGGCCCCTCAAAGCGCAATCCACGCTGGGAGGAACACAAAGGGTTTGAAAGTCCGAAAAAAATCAGGGGAAGCAAAACCATTCCACCGTGGGATGGGAGGATAAATATAAATCACCAGGGTAGCCTTTTGGGCAGAGAAAAACAAGTGGGGAGAAAGGAGTCAAAAAAAGGGATCTGAGTTTCGCTGGAGGGGGAAAGACACTTAGGAGGGAAACCACGGCACGGTCGACTTTTAACGACTCGGGGGGGGAGGGGGTCTGATCAAGAGCACCAAAGCAAAGCAAAGGTGGGGCAGGGTACCCGAGGGACGTTGGAACCCACAGTCCCAAACATCCACGCAGGCAAAATTACCTGTCCCGGGAAAAAAACGGGGGAATTGCCTTTGGAAAAGATTGGGGTGCCGCGAACTGCCGGATGCCGTACGAACGCCGGAGCGTGATGAAAAGGCTGCAGTTCCAGTTCGTCGAGGAAATAGAACGGCGGCGGCTCGACTGACGAATTGGGAGGGGGGGAGGTCAGCCCAGGAGGGGGGGGAGCCCGAAATCTCGGGGGGGGGCTTTAATAAAAGAACTCACAGGACCGGGCGTGGGGGGGGAGAACCTTAAAGGGGGGGGGGCAAAAAAAGACAAGACAGGTAGGGTGCAAGAATGGACGCCGTTTGTCAACTCGGAAATAACTGCCTGTGGGGGGGCATTGGAAAAAATGAAGGGGGGATGGAACTCCTCGGCCAGCTTTTTTTGAAAAAAAAAAAGGGAGGACTGGGTAAAGGGAAAAAAAACCTTGACAGAATGGGACCATGGCTCGGGGCGAAGATTGGGGGGGAAACCCAAATAGGTCCAGTGGGGACAAAAAAATAAAATATTGGTGGGGCTGAAACCGATCAATCAGTAAACTCAGGGCCTCAAAAAAAACATAAGAGGTCAAAAAAGAGGACGGGGAAGTCCCCGTAAAGTGTTCATGGTTATGTGACTCTTCACAAATAAAAAGGTTACTTCACGCGGCACCACCAAATACGTCAAAAGAGGGGGCAATGAAGCCTGGGGGGGTTGACTCAAAGCCTCCGTATGGGCGGTCGGGGGGGGAAAAAGTGTGTCTCAAAAAAAAAGTATTAAGGAAAAAGGAAGAGGACCCGTGGAAAAAAAAAGAAACGTGAGGAGTTTGGGATTCCCTTTTGCTAGGCTGTGGGGAAAGGAAAAAAGAACAGGGAGGTCAAAGAGGGGAAAGATATTAAGACGTCAACTGAAAAAAGGTCGCAAACAAGAAGATCTGATCGAAAAAACTGAGCCGATTTGGGGGGAAGGGGCGAGCGAAAACACATCAACCAGGGATTGCAAAATTTTTACTCGCAACGGGAGGGAAGAAAGGGGAAAGCAGGGGTGACAACCCTTCAATTCCAAACGCAGAATGCGTCCAAAAGAAAAAAGAAATTGAAATTAAAGGGTGTGTGGGTAGGAGGGCGGCGCGACGGGAAGGATAGAACTTACGAACAGAAAACTTGTGTCGCTGATAAGGGGAGGCAGGGGGAGAAGTAAACTTGGGGCAACTTAAAAAGTCGGTTGGGGTTAACCTAAGAAGGAAAATAACCGTACAAAGGGGAAAAAGCGGATGTTTCCTAAAAAGCAAGGGGGGATCACGGCTTGGGGAAGGAGCAGCGGGAAAGCCTGGGGGAAGACGGCGGCGGTGGGAAGACTTAAGAAGCTGTGATCCATTGAGCAAAAAAAGCTTCCCGGGGGGGATGGGTGGGAAAAAGGTGAGATCATTCCTCTCTCTTTAAGGAAGGGACGGAATCACGGCGGGGGACTTATGTCAACCACAGTTCAGGAAGGGCGGATTTTCATTTTCAAAAAAGGAAACCAGGGAAGCTAAATTCCGCGCTGGAAAAAACAGGCACAGCAGTGGGGGGGAAATGTCTGGTCGAAAAAAAACCATCCATGGAAAAACCGTAAAAAAAAAAAAGGACAATTCGGGCAAACAACTAGGAGGGAACTTTGAACTCGGAGACACAAAAAAAAAAGCAAAATCTTACAAGTGCCGGGCATGGTGCAGTAGGAAAAAAATTACTCAGACCGATCAAGGAGTGGGCGCAACCACGGAAAAGGGTGAACGGGTTACGCACACAGAAAAAGTGCGATTTCAAGCGATGAGGTCGTCGGGGTGAAAGTAACGTACTGGAAAAGAGAAAAAAAATGGCGCGAAAAAAAAAACAGGGGGGGTTCTAAGCAAGAAGTCATTTCGGATTGATATCGGGGTCAAACCCGAGGGGTTAACAAGAAAGTCTCCCCAAAGAGAGCCATGCCAGTTTCAGGGGAAACTGGGTGGCTTTAAGTTTCGCAGAAAAAGGGGGGTTTTGACAGTGACAATAATCAAAAAACCCCCGAATAAGAAAAAAAAAGGGCTTATCCAAACGCGCTTGGACGGCACAAAAAAAATCCTGCAAATTTCAGGGAAGAGGTGGGGGGGGATAAGCAGCAAAAAAAGCTAAAGACGGCATCCAGTCATCGAAAAAGGGCGCGGGCAAGAATTGAAGGGACCGCGGGGTGCTCCATATGGCGGAGGGGTTCAAAAAGAACA
>Ga0179593_1735990_pt1 | contig 11650 bp, 19 predicted proteins | sample CZODoug2_1_08_16_FD_185931 | JGI IMG/M metagenome (GOLD analysis project Ga0179593, IMG submission 185931) | Vadose zone soil fungal communities from Angelo Coast Range Reserve, California, USA - CZODoug2_1_08_16fungal (PacBio error correction) | ecosystem: Environmental > Terrestrial > Soil >...
CCTTCCCGAGGGAGGAATTCGAATGGGGGCCTAGGAAAACACGGAAAAAACTCCAGGGAAAAGACCAATAACCAACGAAATTGTTGGGGGACACTGGCTGCAGGGAGGTTTGGGCAAAATTTCGAGGAAAAACGGATTGAAAGGCGGGTTAGGCTTAGAGGCAGGAGTCGGCACGGGGGGTGAATCAGGGATTGTTAAAGAAGGACAACCAGGTTTCCGACGATTAGATCAAAAGGAAAATCTGGAGAGGGGTACCAAAAAAAAAAAACACTGCGACCGGGGGTCGGAGGTTGGGTTCAAAAAAAGATTCACGGTTGGGAAAAAAACTCCCGGCACGAAAAAGGGGATGAATGGTCAAAAGGTTAGGGAGGGCAAAAAAAGAAAAGGGGGGGGTGAATGGGATGCGGAGGGAGGCTTGACTTGACCTGGGACTAGTATTAAGGGGGGGAGGACTGCTAGGGAAGTATTGGAGAAAAAAAGGCAATTGGGGGAGACGTCAGGGTAGGCGTGTAGGGCCGTGGGCTGACAAAAAAGAGGGGGGTAGTAGGAGGTAACCCTGGGGGGGACGGTTAAAAAAAAAGTGGACTGAAAGGAAGGGAAAGGCGCTGGCGTGGAATACAGCTTGATAAACTGGGGGGGGAATTGACAAAAAATGAGACCTTGAAATGCACTGCTGGAGGGCCCGATGAGTCCTGGAAAGGGCCTTCTTGGGGCAAATTGTTGGGTCGCAAGTCAAAAGAAAGGTCACCACCAGACTCGTAAGGGAGTAGCTTGCCGTGAAGAAAAAAAAAAAAAACGAATTGCTTCTAAGACGTTTTGCGGGGACGTCCGGTTCAAAAAAAGTCAGCGGTCACTGAGCCTGGGGCCAAGCAGAATGACGGAACAGGTTGCGAAAAAAAGGGAACATTGCCAAAAGGGGAAAAATGGCAAAGGGGCTTGGGGGGAACGTAGTGGGGGACCGTACTTTAACAGGGAAACTGTCCAAAAAATGGGGAAGTGGCAACTGAGAGTCAGGGGGTCCAAAAAAAACCAGCCGGGCAAGACCTTTGTGATACATCGCGGTGGTCAAAGTAGTGTTTTCCGAAAGAGTAACAAACCAAAGAAAGTTGGAAATCTAAAGGGGGTACATCGTCGGAAGACGGAAGCGGAAGTGCTGGGAAAAGAGACCGGATCGTTGAAAGAGACGGGGAAAAAATAGGGGGGAAGAGGTACCGAAACTGGATGCCGGTAGGACTGCATGGACCTTGTACCTGTGAAAGTGACACCCTTTGTTGACCGCGAGAGTACCACTGGAGTGGGGGGGGAGGGAAGAATGGTCGATCAAGTACAACGTGATTGGGAAGGTGCACTGGAAAAGAAAGGAAAGGTGTATCCGAAAAGACCGGGGAATGGACCCCCGTGGGAAGGTAGAACGGACGGCTGGTAACAATAAGGTGCCCGCCCCAGTGACAATCCGACGCTGAAGAAGAAGATAAATCATGCTACCGGGGGACGCGGGCCACTAAAAAAAAAGAGAAGAAGCCGGTGGGCCGGCCCGGGAATCGGAAAGAAGGTTTAGGACGGGACACGGATAACCCCAAGTAATCGTGCAAGGCGAAGTAGGGGGGGGGGGTAGGGCTAGGCACGCCAGCAAGGAGTGAAATAGAAACCAAGTATGTGCGTCTGTCAGAGGACTATGGTGAAGAGAAAACCGTAAAGTTCAAACCAAAAAAGTAGGAAGGGGGGGACTGTTTGAATGCGTGAAAAAGGGGGACGAAAGAGAAGTTAGAGAGGAAAAAAGTGACCTTTGGGCCCAGAACTGCAAGGGAATTGGGCGTCGGGTAGAGTAGAGAAGGAAGGAGACGAAAAAAAGAAAGACCCCAGTTGAGCGGTGGGAAAAAACCAGTCGAACAGCCATGCACGTGAGGATGGGGGGTCGGGAAGGAAATAAAAAACAAACCAAGTTGTGGAATACAGGTAGGGGGGAAAATCGTCCGCAGGGGGATCGTTTCACCAAGGAACGAACATTGAGGACATCACGGTGGAGATCAAAACAATTGAGAAGAAAAAAAAGGAAGAAAGGGTCTGGACGGGAACAAAACACTTCAGGCGTAAAAAGAGTGAAGGCAAGAGGGAAGGCGGGGCGTGGGGCACGGCGGCAGAGAAGAAAAGGAAAGAGGCACAAAAAGACTGGTTGGAAACCGGGGCGTCGGTGTATCCACCAATCGGAGGAGGACTCGAGATGGCTACGTTAAAGGGGGACTTAAGAGGTCAGAAACAAAGCCTTGGGGGGGTTGCTAATATGGTTGAACGTACAAGGAGTAAAGTGTTTCTTGGTTGGAAATTATTTCGAAAAAATCATGTGAGAAAAAAAAGCAGTACAAAAAAAAATGAGGGAAGCATGGGAGAAGAGAACGAGCTGGAGGAGAACTAGAGCGCCAGGGTGGGTTAGCCGAAAAAAACGTCAGGAAATCAAGGGAAAAAGCAGGGAAGCACCCGTCGTTAAGAAAGGCGTTCAAAAAAGGGGAGAAGATTGTTGCAGGGAAAAGGGTCATGGTCAGGGAAGGACTATGTGAAGGGTGGTAAGAAACCGACGAACCCGGAAAAAGTGGACCATCTGGGGGTTGGAGAGGAAAGAAAAAAAAGAACCACGGGGTTGTGTGGTCGGGGTCGTCAAAAAAACGGAACGGGGGAACGGAAGACGCAGGGAAAAAGAACCAGCCAAAATGAAAAGTCAAAACCCGCCAAGTTGGTTTCGAAAACCGGGGAAGAGAAAAAGGGGCGAAAAAAAAAAACGTCCCGGGGGCCGCAAGCCTTACCAACGTCACAACTTTGGCAAAAAAAAAATGTGTGAAGACTTGGGAAAAGGGAAAGGAAGGATGGGGCCGACAACAGCCGGCATCAACAGGTTGCCAGGACGGAAAAACTACCCTTCAAAGGTGGGGGGGGGGTGGGGTTCGAGAAGGTGGGATGATGACGAGGTTCGTTCCAAAAAAAGTGGAAAAAAAAGGAAGTGCCGCTGCCGTCCACCAAGACGAATAGAAACAAAAAACACAACGAGGAGAAGGAAAAGATAAGGGACTGCCCGGGGGGTCAAGGGGGTTAACGGTCAAGGGGAGGGCATTTCGGGGGGGGAAAACTGTTGGGGGGGAGAGATAAATTCGGGAAAAAAAAAGGGAGGGGTGGGGGGCTATCGGCAAAAGACGTGTGATGGAAGGCGGGATTGTCTTACAACCCGATCTAATCGTCGGCACCTCAGGGGGAAAAACCCGGAAAGGCGAGGGTAATTTGGAAAAGGGGGTCCGAACTTGGGGGAATCGAACCAACGGGGTCTCCCTTGGTCTACCAAAGGGGGACGTGGGGAAAAAAAACTTCTCTACGGAGGGTCTCAAACAGGGTGGGGAAAAAAACAAGACAACAAAACAGCCTGTGCCGGGGGTGATACTTAAAAAAAGGTTTGAAAAGGTGGGGGAGAGGGAAGCGACCAAAAAGAAGGACGACAACAAGTCAGGAGAGAAAAAAGGAGCTTTACCAGAAAAAGCTTTTTCGGCCAACGAACGCCTACCCGCTGCCGACCGCCAGTAGAGCCTGAAAGATCGACGACGTGTCCTCTCCCGGAAAGAAAGAAAACTCCACGACAAGGAACAAAAAAGGTTGAAGAGATGATGACATCCTTCCTGAACAAAGAACCGGCCTCCGGTACGTGCACGTGACCTTCGGGAACATGCAACCTCGGAAGAGGTCCCAAAAAAAGGAACATTTTAAAAGCGAAGAGGGTGGGAGGAAAACACGAGAGGTCAAAAAAAAAACCCTGGCTGACTTTCAACAGGAAGCGGCCAAGGGTCCTGCGAGAGTCTCGCCGAAGAAGGGGGAGGACCACCCAATGGAAACTCTTCAAGGAAAAAGGGGAGAAGTCGAAAAAGTGGGGGGGGGGGGGACCGAAGTAGAATTGCGAAAACGATCGGTCAAGGGGCGAAAACGACCCACTGGCATCAAAGGAAAAGGGGACTAGGGAAGCTGTAACTTGTCAGGGGTAAAAAACGGCGACGCTGTTCGATCCAGAAAAAAAAATAAACCCGAACCCAACGTATAGCAACGTATGGGGGGGGTCGACGGTGAAGGGCAAAAAGAAAACTCGGAGGAAGTAGAACCTGGGGGGGGCGGATGGGGGGAATGGTAAAAAGAAGAGGGTCGATCAGAACGGAACGCTTAGTCAACAGGGGGGTAAACAAGGGGCACAGAAATAAAAAAAGACGAAACGTCATGGACGATAAAAAAAAAAGACCTACTGTACGAGCTGAAGAAGCCAACAAGAAAAATCAGGGCGGGGCGGCTATAAGAAGGGGAAGGATGGGACGAGAAAAAATACGTCGAGGCCTTAAAGGAGTCGTACGGAAGAACTAAAAAAAGAGGTCTAGGACAAACCCGGAAGATGGGAGGCGGCCGGGGGGGCATGATCAGGGGAGAGCAGAAAACTAGGGAGAGTGGCAAAAAGTATGAGCAACAAAAAAGGGGAAGACCGACCATTGGGGGGGGGGGGGGGGGGGGGGGGGGGGGGGGGGGGGGGGGGGGGGGGGGGGGGGGGGGGGGGTGGGGGGGGGGGTGGGGGGGGGGGGGGGGGGGGGGGGGGGGGGGGGGGGGGGGGGGGGGGTGGGGGTTGGGTGTGGGCGTTGCGGGGGTGTAAAAAAAGTTTGTAGGCTGGAAAAATTGGAAACTTCCTGTTGATCGACAAAGCCAACCCTTCTCAAGCACAACCCCACAGAAAGGGAAAAAAAACAGAACTGAGGGGGGGCTTAAGACACAGATCACGGGGAACTGCAGGGGACCGGGAAAGGTAAAAAAAATCGAGAACCCTAAAAAAAAAAAACACTTTTGCCGGTGATTTAAAACCGCTTCGCGAACCTAGTCAGGGCGTTCACCGCAAAACCAAGAAAACGGGAAACGGAAGCTGGAAAAAATAATCTTCGAGGAGGGCATCACGGACTTCTGCTTCAAAGAAGCTCTAAAGGACAACGCCAAGGGGGGCAGGGGACTCGAAAAAAAACCGGCAAGGGAAAACAGCCAGCTAAATTACCATCCCAAGGGTCACTCTAGGATAGGGCGCCAAAAGGTGAAAGAACGTCAGGGGCAAAACCATGCCCACACCAAACAAAAAGGGCCATGAAATCAGCAACCTGTTGGAGTCACCATCTGCGGGGGGGCACGCAAGGGAACTCAGTTTGAAAGCTGATCCCCGGAAAAAAAGACGACGCCTTATGCAAAAGAAAAACAAGGAAAAAAATCAGAGGGAGGCCGGCCAAGGCTGACTCCGGAAAAGCAGGTGGGGGGCAGAGTGCAAGAGGGTTTAGAAGGATTACCTCAAACTGGCAAAAAACAGGGCCCGGAAAAAAAGAAGGATCCTCGGCGGGGCAGCAGTGAAAAAAACATCCTACCAGTCGGGGGGCTAACGAATGAGGGGGCGACCGTCAAAAATTTCGAAAAACCACAAACCGTAGGAAAAAGGAAAGAACGTAGGAGGCAATACAGAAAAACAAAGGGGCACAAAAGGGAGTAACTCCAAAAACTTGAGGGGCAGACAAACGCAACCAAGAAAACGACCCAGAAAGCAATACAAAGAAGAAAACAAGGCAAAAGCTGGAAGCATTCCTGGGACTACATCCTCAGCCAGACAAAAGTTCACAAGAAAAGAACTGCCGGGGACACAGGAAAGACACAAGTATTGGTAAGCCGTGGGAGAAACCACCGGAAAGAAGGAGGGAGAAAGTGATCAGCTGAGCACACCCCCCCCACCCCCCTCACCCCAAAAGGACCAAAAAAAAAGTCGCAGGGGGGGCGCAGCCGAGAATGTAGCGAATACAATTCAGGGGGACTCATAAAGAGGACCTGGGGGGGGGAAAGGTTAAAAAAGAAAAAGGCCAGAGAAAGGACCACGCAGAAAAAAATCGCCTCCCGACAGTGGAACCAGGGCAAAACCAAAACAAGGGAAACTACGAACATCGGGAAAAAACAATGCCATTTTAGGTGGGAAAAAAGGGAGTGAACAAGGAGCCCGTGCAGGGGGCATTATCCTCGTCAAGAAAAAAGCACGCTGAAAAGAAATATCTCCGAAAAAAAAACAAAAAACGTTGGAAAAGTGTCGGATAGTTGATGAACCAACTTGCCTGGAATGATCTCCAGGGGCCATCCAGTCCCACACGAAAAAGTTGGGGAAAGGAATTGGGAGGGGGGTCCACAAAAAAAGGGATAATCCAGAGGAGGGACCCAAAAAGAACGTGTTTCTCACGGAACCCGTCACAGGAGCAAAGTTTGTTGGGGGGATCAGGATGTTGTTAAAGAACAAAGAACAAGGTTTTCAACCCAAGCGGTAAGTGTATGAGGCTGGAGAAAGAAAACTGTCCTGGGGAAAAGTACCGCAAACCCTGCACTTTGTGCGTTTGTGAGGAGGGGGTGTTCGTCAGGAAGAAGAAGACGGAAACCGGGGGAGCCATTGGTTCTGATACCCCCGGGGGAATGCCACCAACCTTGTTGAACTGGAGGGAGAATGGCTCGCTGAGAGGCCAGGAAACCTGCTTACCAGAGGGTGGTCGATGTGCAAAGTTATTGGTGAACATTGGGACCAGGGTCCCGGGAACAGGTCAGAGTGTAGGGCGTGAAAAAAAAGAAACTGGGAAGGGTATGGGAGGGTATTGCAGCAGCCCGTAGGTAGACAGCAGAAAAGAACAGTCCAGGGGGGAGCTGGGGAGGGAAAATAAAGGGAGGGAAAAGGTACTTGAGCTGGGGAAGTCTATAAAAAAAAATTACAGAGATGCTAGGAACGGCAGGACGATGAGGACCTGGAAAAAAGGAGGGGCCCAGAAAGGGGGGGGGGGGCTGCGGGAAAAAAAGACGCCAAGATCGTAATAAGCTTGTAGGGGAAAAAGACAGAGATGTCCACCAAAAGGGAGAGGGAAGGAACAGAGTGTCCGGCTCCCAAAGGAACGAGTGACTTCCTTGGAGGGGGGAAGGTGCTAAGGCGTGGAGGGAAAAGACTTCAGACCAAAGAGAAGTCAAAAAAAAGAAAAAAAATTTCGAAGACAGTCTGGAAAAGTTGGGCTGAAACGAATGTGAAAAGACTCGCGGGGGCCGAGGAAAGGGTGAAACATGCCATTGGTCGGGCTTGGCCCGAAAATGAAAAGAAGGAGTCGGTCGAGGACTTGTTCATTGGGGGGAACATTGCGGAAAAGAGTTAAAAGGGGGAAAAGCGCCATATACAAGGAAGACCCTTGTTTGATCCAATAGGGGAGGTTGTAAGTAGTGGTTGCACGGTAGATTAAAAAAAAGGTGGCCTTTCGAGTATAACGGCAACAGACTATGAGGGGAAACCATCGTCTCGTCCCGGGAAAAAAACTTCGGGGGAGGGGCCAATAAAAAACCGGAAGAAAGCGAAAGAAAAGAAACAATATGTGTAGAGGTGACGTCAACGAAAACCAGGATGGTAGAAAAGGAAACTTGCCGTTTGCCAACGTGGGGATAAAAAAAAGGTTGGCTAAGGAGAGACCCTGGTGGGTGGTGGGGAGAAAAGAAAACGGGGGGGGGTTGAATGGGTGAGTCCGACGGAGCGGGTATGCCGGCACAGAAAATGTTCACCATGGGGAGCCAGTGGAAGGAGGGGGAAGTCGGAGTGTAACAATAAGGGGGGAAAATCCAAAAGTCCGGAAGAGGATCGAATCCTAAATACAATTCCTACGCCGGAGGGGAGCCACGCAACAGTGGGGAAGGCCGGCAACAGAAAAAGAATGAAGATCAAAGAGGGCTTACTCCTGCCGTGCAGCTAGGGAATGCAGTGTGGGGTGTTAGGGACTCAGGGTACACGGCCAACCAAATAGAGGGGGAACGAAAGAGAAGATGAGGTACGGGGAGAAGGTAGGGAGGAGGGGATAGGGGCAAGAGTGAGGAGGAGAAAGGGAGAGGGGATTGAGGGTGGAGGAATAGAAAGAGGGGGTGGAAATGGAGGGAAGAGGGGGGGTCAGGGGAATATAGCCGAAAAGGTACCTGGTGAGTCTGTCTGAAGGGGGAATGGTACGCGGGGACCGGCGGGAAACTTCCGATGAACCGTTCCGGGGTCGTAAAAAAAATGTTTTCCAGGGGGGGGGAAAAGAACGCGTTCCAAAAAAGGGGGACGAGACCGGTTCTGAAAGGCGAACAAGAAGGGGAAGAGTTTTAGTCGAAAAACAAGAAAGGGGGAATCACGGCTTTATCGGTGGAAAGACCAGGAGAAAAAACTAATGGCCTTGGACCCGTGAAAGATCGTTTGGGGCGGGCAGGTGATCGGACAAGGAGGAACAGGTGCCGGGGGGACCAGACAGGGGGGGGGGAAACGTCCGCAGGACCAAAAATGGGAAGGCAATGTTAGGGGGAAAACTTGACACAAAGAGCCCGGCCGGAAATAGTCTGTATGTCCACAGGAATCTCTGACGGGTAGGAACGTCCCCTTCGGGGGGGGCTTTCAGGGGAGAGTCGAAAAAGGGGAGGGGAAGCGATCGGCCGATACGAACTCCAGATCCGTGCCGCCCAGGAAAGGGGGTTGCTCGGGCAAAAGGGGCGGGGGGTGGGGGAAAAACCAAGAGAAGGACGAGGGAAAACGCTCGCAATTTGATCTTGAAGGGTGGTTGCGGGACATCAGGAAATAGGGCCTGGGTTGAATGTGGGTTGAGAAGGGGTTGAAGTAAGGGGGACTTGGAGGAATGTAAATGTAGAATACAAGTTCACCTTTGGGACTCTGTAGAAAAAATAGAGGACCGGAGGGAGAGACGGTTTAAGGTGCAGGCCTAGAGAAAGATTCGCGGCAGGCTTCTCGCCGTCGGCAGAAGGCTTCGAAGGAAGGGAAGACGGGGGAGAAATCCGGGGTGGGAGGACGTGGAGTGGAAGGAGAATGAAATTATAGCCTGTTAAGTGGCCGCAGGAATGAAAGATGAAGCCCCGTTTAAGGATCGTCCCCCAAGCGGGACCACAAAAGAAGGGGCGTTTCCAGCCCGGGGGGAAAGATCCAAAGAAAGGGGGGGAGGTGCACCACGACTCGGTGAACAAAGTCGTCGTAACAACCAAAGCGTAAAAAAAGGGGAAAAGTTTCAGAACGGCCAGGGTTCTAAAAACCAGTGGAAAAGAAGAAGAGTCGGGGAACAAAAGGAACCGAAGTGCGCCTTTTCAAATTTTGGGAGGGCGGGCTGAAGGAGTGCACGAGAGAAATAAAGGGAACGAAAAGAAAACGTGGAACGAAGAGAACACGTCCCTGCAATTTGGGAAAGGACGGCGAAGAGTTCCCTCAAAACGGGGGTTTAGCGATGAGGGAAAAAAAAGGCCCAAGAAACAAAAAGAAAAAAAAAGAAAAACCCCATTTGGCCGGGAAGAAAAGAATCTCTCTCAAAAAAAAAGGAGAAAAGAAAAAGAAAAGGAGAAAAAAAAAAGGGAGAGCTGCCACCGGAAAAAAGCACAAGAAAAGACAAGGTAAAAAAAGGGGGTGGGAAAAACTAAAATAGAATAACACAAAGAGACTGATTCTCCGGCCAAAGTTTGGAATTGCGTGAGGAAAAATCGTTGATGCACGAGGGAGTTTTGCGAAGCCCTAACGAAGCAGGGGGACAGAACCCTCCAAGGCACCGCGAACGGTAAGGGGGAAGTCCGACGGAGACGAAAAAAAGGAAAGGTTCAGAGCGGAAAGGATTCGTAAAAGGGTTGAAAAAAGACGGTCAAAAAGTCATTTTTTGTGTAGGACCCGACCACCCAAACCAACAAAAAAAAAGTGTACCAGGGTGAGGAAGAGAGCACCAGGCTGGAAAAGAAAGGGGTGCGAAAGAAACTCGAGGGAGAAAAAACGGTATCCAACCACTTACCATATGGGGGTCTGGAAAAAAGAAATGAGCTACATAAAAAAAGGTTTCGCAAAAGGAAAGCCTAACAAAAAAACGGCAGAAAGGGTGCCCCACGAAACCTATCGGCAGGCCGCTCCATCCTCAAATCGTCTATCCAAAAAAACAGATCAAAATTGAAACGGGAGACATGGAAAAAAGGAACTTCAACCAAAAAAAAAGGACCGCACGAAACGTCCAGAAAGAAACATAAAGAAAAAAAAAGAAACCCCCCAGGTAAAAGATGAAATTTTCCTCGAGCCAAGACCTCGGGTATCGCGCGGGTGCAAACCTAAGGACTCAATGGGAAAAAAAAGAAAAAGGAAAAAACCGGAAAAAGAAAAAAAGACTCAAAAAGAGGGGACAAAGAGACCCCTCGCTCTTACGTACGCACGAAGGGAAGTACCATACCCCGTCGTTAAGTGGTGAAAAACTAGAAAAAAATTGCTCAAAAAGTCAAGGAGGACGACCCAAAGCAAAAAAGGAGAGGGAAAAAACTGTGATGTAACCAAGGCACGGTGGTCGCCTCTTTTCGATCCGAAAAGAAAAACCAAAACGCAGAAACGGGAAGGGGTGACGACCTGGGGGGGGGAGAAAAACTCACCAGACCTAGAGAAAGAGAGGGGGGGAAAGACAGAACTTCGTCGATGAAAATTCTCTTGAAAACAACAGGGGGGAGGTCAACCAGGAACCACCAAACAAACGACAAAAAAAAAAACGGAATGACGGATATCCGGACACCTCGAGCACCTACTAAACGAAGGCATCTAAACCGGGGAAAAATGACGAAACAAAGAAAAAAGGAAAAACCACTGACACCTCGTCCGCTGCCACAATAGAAGAAAAGGACAGGAAAAAGGGGAAACAACATCAAAACTCGAAAGGCCGGCCGGGCAAAGGGAGAAAAAAAAGCAAAGAAAAGGGGAAAAGACCGAAAGAGTCAAGCAGCGGCGGCAAGGTGGGCCCAATTATTGTTAAAAAAAACCGATTGCTAACGAAAAAGATGGTGACCAGAGGGAAAGGGGGGGTCAACGAAAAAAAAAAAAAGGGCGGGCACCAAGACGGATCAACTGGAGAACTCAAAGCAAACAAGGAGAAAGTAGGTCGCGAGCACAGGGGTCTGAAAAGGCACCGGCCAAAGTAGGAAGTCCAGACCCCAAATCAAAAAAAAAAGGAAAGACACCAGGTAAACCGCTTGGGGGAAACGATCCGGACGCTAATTTGCCTCACAGGGAGTAACGGTGACTAATACGGAGCTGGGCCAATCAGGAGCTTCTCCAAAGGAAGAAGGGCAGTGAAGAACAACGATCAACGAGGCATTCCTCGCGGCCTGCTCTTAACCATCGACCTGGTAACAAACCAAAAAAGGTCATCGCCACAAAGGGAAAGCTGAAAAAAAAAAAAGAAGAAAAGCGAAACAGGTAGGAACAAGAGGGGGGCCAGATAGGAAACGTGACCAATTTCGTCATCAACCGGGGACTTCCATCTTCTTTGGGACCAGAAAGCTACAGGGGGAACGCTGAAGAAGGGGAAAAGGAAACGAGACAGAAAGGGGCGTCACAAGAACGAGGGACGAGAAAGGGAACCACTAAGAGCACAGGTGGTGACGATGATCTGTTTAGAATACTTATTGAAGACGCTCAGGGCGGGCGAAAGAGGAACTGGGGGGAAAAAAGGGCCAGTCAAATCCGAAAGAAGTCGAGAAAAAGGTAAAGACGAGGCTGCAAGAAGACCGTCACCGTTCGAACCAGAGTAAAGTCAGCACGAAGGGGACAAAGGTCCGAAAG
>Ga0179593_1285481_pt1 | contig 11649 bp, 11 predicted proteins | sample CZODoug2_1_08_16_FD_185931 | JGI IMG/M metagenome (GOLD analysis project Ga0179593, IMG submission 185931) | Vadose zone soil fungal communities from Angelo Coast Range Reserve, California, USA - CZODoug2_1_08_16fungal (PacBio error correction) | ecosystem: Environmental > Terrestrial > Soil >...
TGGAGGTGTCTAACACCAAAGAAACGGGTGGAGGGGGCAAGAAAGAAATCTAGGTTCGTGATGTGGACCGTGCGCGGGAAGCAACCGCCCGGCAAAAAGCTGTTTCAGGGAAGGGCCCGCTGGAGGGGGAAGTGGTGGAAAGAGTGAATCGTCCGGTTGCAAGGGGGACACAGAGTTCGTGGAAAAAGGGCCGCAAACCACACGACAAGACCAAGGAACAAACCAAGGGTTGGCTGCAAAGGTTTCAAAGGGCGCGACCATCCTGGAAAAGAAATGGAACTGAAACAACCGGGGGGAGGTGAGAGTTTCAGCGCCCCAAAGAAAAGGGGAAACGAACGATGGAAAGGAGTAAAAAAAATCACGAGGCGATACCGGGTCGACGAGATGATCGGCCCAACCTGCCAAAAAAAACGCGCGAAAAAAGTTTTGGGGGAAACCGTAGTCCAAAAAAAAAGCTGCAAACACCGAAGAGAAAAAAAAAAACAAGCCTTGGTAAAGGAACGACCCTTGGCCGCAAGAAACCCAGCAAAGCGATGAAAAAGAACAAATGAAGGAAAAAAGGAGGAGCCTCAAAGCGAGAACGGGCTTGAACCCGACCAAACAAGTGAACGGTTTTACGGAAGAGTGGGAGGGAAGGCAACGAGGAGTCCACCCATAAAAAAAGGACGACAGCAGAAAAGGAGGAAAGAAAAATGAGCCTGGGCAAAGGCACAAACCCAAGGGGGGTGTAAAAAAAGCAAAACGAAAGCCCCAAACTCAATGGCCTTTGAGAAAAGCCCCTGCAACCGGTTTGACCGCACAAGACCACACCAGGCAAAAAGGGGAGGGGGGCGCTGGGAGTAAAAAAGGGAAAACGAAGAAAATCCAGGTACATCCGGGGTGAGAAGAACGAAAAAAATCCCGTGAAAAAGGAAGGGGAAAGGAAACGGGATTGGCCGCCTCGGGGGGGGGCCGGCCGGGACCCGAATGAAAAGGGAAATCCGTTGCCCGGCAAGAGCGGTTTAACGGCAGGGAAAAAGGCTTACCAAACCAAACCGGGCACAAAGGTTTGACTGAAACATGGGGTTCGCAGGGGAACCAGCTAAAGGAGAAAAAAAGCAGCTTTAAAACATCCTGACCAGGAGGAGCCCCACTTGCGACAAGGCCCGACCACGCAACAACATGCCCCTGTAAGAATTCGCACTGGTCAAAAACGAAAGACAACCTCAAATCGGGCGAAACCTGTTCACGGGGAAAGCGTTTTAAAAGGACACAAAGGGTCAAGAAACGAAACTTAAATCTTCGCAAGCGTGATGAAAAAACAGGAGGAGGCGGGGAAAAGAAATCCATGGACAGGAAAAGACGGGAAAAAGGCCCAAACCGGAAATCGAATGGAAAAAAAAACGTAAACTCCCTATTTAGGAGGGGGCCCAAAGATTTACTCCAATAAACGACAGACACGCGTGAACTTAAAAAAAAAAAAGACCACAAGTCTGTCCGAAAAAATCAGGCCCGATCAGGAACAACAAGCAAAGCCAAACAGAAATGCTCAGCACGGTCTTGGTCACAAACAAAGACAAGGGACTGTCCGTCCTGAACCACTGGCAAGGAAAAGGGGTGGCCTTGACTGGCGCACAACAAGGCGGAACCAACCAAACCAGGAAGCTCTGGTCGGACGGTCAAACAGAGATCAAGGTTTCAAAGAGACAAGCAGACGATCCACTTTCTCGGGAAGGAGGCCGGGCGGGGACGAGGCCAAAGAAGCGACTCACGAGGGAAGGAGTTGGGAAGGAAAGAGACCCGAAAAGGATTCTACAAGTCACACGATAACCTAAGGCGTGCCGGCTAGGGGGCCTGCCTTCAAAAAAAGAAAAACGCTGCAGGGGGGAAGCAAAAGGGAGGGGGGCGGGAGCGGGGTTTTCCTTTGATTTCAGAAAACCAGAAAAAAAATCCGGGATCCGTAAGGGAGGGAGATGTTTCCAGCGTCTGCCCCTCAATCAAGGTGACCGCGAAAAAGGGGGGAGAAAAAACATACAATAATAACTCAAAATACGGGGGTTTAAAACGAAAAATAAAAAGACGCCGGGAGGGGAAAAAAAACGGGGGGGGGAAAGGGGAGGGGGGGAAGGCCTACGATCACCAGAAGCAAAACAACTCAAATGCACTGGTGGAGATAACGAGGCGAACACACCCAAAAACACCCAGTGGACATCATGCGAAGAGGGAAAAAAAACCCGAGACTCTAAAACTCCTTCCATGGGAAAAAAAAGGAAAAGTGCGTACCGCCACGTAACCAACACGACAGCCCTAAAAAAAAAACTCATTAAAACGAAAAAGAAAGAGACGTGCAAAAAACCTCACATCAACATAGCGGAACGGTCCTACCTGGAGAAAAAACTTTCGCGAAACAAAACAGGTTCAGCGGGGCAAACCGCCAATAGAAAAAAGAAAAGACTTAAAGACCGGAACGAAGAGTCGCGACAAAACAAGGGAAGGGTCAGGAAAAAATAACGAGCTCCGAAAAAAAGTCATCGAGAGACGTACACGCCGGCCCGGAGAAATATAAACGCCGAAGTCAGAAGAGAAGGGAAAAAGATCAATACCAATAGGGGGGAAAAGTCCAAGCCTGCTGTTGTCAGGAGAAACCTGGCAAACGATTTGGAAAACCCGGTGTCAAAACAATGGGGGTTAGGGATTCGAGAAGGCAGAAATCTGCCGTAAAAAGGGACCAGCAAAAAAAAAAAGGAACCGCTAAACGACTCATCAATGGGGGGGAAGCAGGCTGGCACCCTTCCGTCCGCGGCGATGGGAATGGGGCCAGTCAGCAGGGAAAATCTTCGGGTCGGCCGACGTCCAAACCGAAGGGGAGAAGGAGAAAGAACAATCACAGAGGTGACGATATCGGAACCGTTGTAGGGGGATAAAGCAGTGGGGAAGGAAACGACAAAGACTCGAAACCTTCAAACAACACAAGGATGAGCTCGGTGGGAAAGACGTGGACCAAATGGGGGTTATCCAAACAACGACGCACCGAAGAGGTTTCATTACAAAGTCATAAGGAAAGGGAGAAGAACGCAGAAATCAAAGGACAACGTATACAACGAACCGCTCGAAGACCATCCGCCAAAAACCACGAAACAGAAGAAGATGACGAGGGAGGATGAAAAGCGGGGCAAAAGGTGAATGGGCAAAAAAGGGAAAAAAAACGCCCTGTTCGTTCCAAGTAGCGTGCCCTGGGGCACAGTAGGTGGGACTGTTACGAGAAGGCTGGGAACAGACGAGTACAACCATCCAGGCCCTGGGGGGGGGCAAAAACGCGGGAGGACCCTCCTCAGGCGCCTACCTCAATCCTAAGAGCACGCCGAAGAGGGAAAAGCAATCGTGTTATGGCCAAAGGGCAAAAAAAAAAGAAAAAAACCAAAGCATCAAACGCCGCGGGTAACTTGGTTGGGAAAAAGAACGAGACCGGGAAAAGCGGGTGGGGGGGGGGGGGGGGGCTTGAAATGGAGAAAAGGGAGCGGTCATGGACTTCACAAAGACCTTCTGGGAAACCCGGGAGCCGCCAAAATGGGTACAGAAAAAAGAAAAACACCCGAAAAGGAGCGCTTTCCCGTGTCCTGAACCGGTGGGTGACGATTGCGCTAATCGCAGAGAGCCCTCGCCGGCGAAAACGAAGCAGCAATTGGCAAAAGGATAAGCTCACAAAAAAGAGGACCGAAGGCCGTAGCAGGCCATTGCAGCGGGTGAAGGGCAACCCGCCGGCACTCGATGCGAGAAAACTGCAGCAGAAGTGGACAAAAGGGGTCGGATAGTGTCCAAACCCTGCAAGTCGGTAACAGAAACCCAAAAACAAAAGGAAGTTTAAGAGGAAATGCAAAGCTAAACGAACAAAGCAACTGGAAACCAACAAAGCAGGGGCCGTCCAGCGCCAGGGGGCTCGGGCTTTTGGTTCAAGAAGACACCAAGGGGGGAGGAGAGGGATTGTCCGCCGAAGAGGGATGGCGTGGTGTATCAAACCAACTGCGTCTAAGAGTCTCTCAAAAAAAAACAACAACGAGGAAAAAAAGAGGACCACGCGGACACAAATCATCGAAGAAAAAAGGAAAAAAAAAACGTCCACAGAGGAGACAAAATCACTGCCCACGCCTTGGCCTCCAAAAAGGGCCACCCCGCCCCCACAAAAAGACCGCCATGGGAGCCCTCAGCGTAATCTGCAGCTGACGACTGAGGAAATTCGCCTAGAACGCCTCTGGAGGCGGGGTGAGAGACGAGGGGGTGAAAAGACCCCGTGGGGGGAAAGGAGAGAAGAGAAAGCTACCAGAAAAAAGGCCCAATACAAAAAGCTGAAAAAAAAAAGATGAGTCTTCTCGGGAAGGGGCGAAAGAAAAAAATTTCGCAGATCCAAGACAGCAGAGGGGGGGCTCTCCGCATAGAGCCAGAAGAACGGTAACAGGAAAAAAAAAAAAACGGGGTCATGGGGAGATCATCTGGCGCGGGCCAGAGAGGGGAATCCAAGGCGCCCGCCGTCATCAGCGAACGGTGCCCTCAGAAAAAAAAAAAAAAAAAAACCCTCAAAATCGGCAGAGGGGGAAAAACCCCATAACGGAATTAGGTCCCCCCCAAGACGAAAGAACTTGATTCATGGGCGGAAGCGCAAACTGGAAGGGGGGTAACAAAGACCACGAAGGCTGGTATAATGGCCAGGTAAAATAGTCCAGCTCCACCATGAAAGCTTTGAGAGACACCTGTCAATCACGTCAAAAAAAACCCAACGGCCATCAGTCCATTCGACGGGGGCAACAGGAGAATGGTGGAAAACCAGTGTACTGGGGGGGTATCCAGGTTTGACGATGCTGCGGGGGGAAAAAAAGTCTCCCTCGACTAGGCAGCACCCAAGAACCGAATGGACCTTGCTCAAAGGGGGAAACCCGAGGGGAACAGACTCCAGTTGCCAGTCGTGTCAAGGGGCCGAGCCTTTGTCGCAAGGAAGGCAAACCCACTCGAAAACATTACGACGAAAATAGGCAGGAAAAAAACGGGGACTGGATGTGAGGGGGACTCAGCGCCGTGAGGGGCGTCGCCCGAGAGTATTTACCCAGAGGGATACTCGACCGCCAAAGAGTTACGCCAGAGACCTCCAGAAGATAGGCACAAAGGGGGCTGGGGGACCAAGGGGAGCTAAGCAGTGCGGAAAACAGGGGTACAAGGGTAAGCTGATTGGTCCCAAAAACCACGCCGCCCCGAGAATGATAGATACCTTTTGTTCAGACGGAAAAACTAGGGGAAGGATTCGCGAAAAAAAAGAAACCCGCGTGAACAGAGTGGGGCGACATAACCGGGGTTCATGGTAAGCCGTCTGAAGAACTGGCTCCTACGGGGACAAAAGGGGCTACGACGCCTCAAACGGCCTTCCAAAAACAAAATGAACCGGGGGGGAAGGCCAGAGGAACGTTTGGGGGGGGATCACAAACGGAAATTAAGAAGATGTCTGAAAAAGTCAGGTCGGCAACGCGAAAACCTTTGGGTCCTGTTCGAAAAAGGAACTAGAAGGTACCATCGAGTCCAGAGAGTTGGGCGAAGAGGGGGGACAAAATCGCTGGACCAACAGTAAAGGTTAACAAGGGTAAAAAAAAAAAAGGGTTGGACGGGGCCAACGGGAAAAAAAGACAAAAAAAGGGGAAAAAAAAAAGAAGCCCCAAGGAGGGTGTGCTGTTTGGCGGCGAAATAGGATAAACGTTGGGGTGGTCTACGCCATTCTCCACCAAAAGCTGGTGGAGGGTCAGGTTTTCACGCCGGCGGAGAAGAAAACAGACAACGGGAAGAAAAAACTGGCGAAAAAAAAGAAGTCGATACAACGTCGACGAATCACAGGTGATTTCCTTAGTGGCCTGGTCGGGAAAGGTAAAAGAAAATCCACTGCCTGGCGCCCCAGGAAAGCAAAAACTCAAAGAAAAGAGGCCGAGATCGAGAAGAAAAAAAAAAAAATAAAGCCAACCAACCAAGCCTACAAGACAAGCAGAATTTTGGGGCCCTGACCGGGACCCCACGCCAGAAAAAAAACCACTTGTAAGTGCGGGGGGAAACAAAGGAGGACCGGGATAGGGAGGAGAAGAAACTCGACAACTCGAAGAAACATCCTGCACTGGGGGACCAGCCAAGACAGGCAAAAAAAATAGAGAAAGTGAATCGTAGACTGCGCCAGAGACCCAGAACGCAAGAAAAAGACCCGAACGAAAGGGAAAAACAACTGGTTTGGGGGACCGCTCATGGTCCTAAGACTCAACCAAAAACAGAGGCAGCGGACAGAAACGACCAAAGGATGAGTTGTTTTAACGCTGTCGCAGTAGTTGGAGCAGGGGGTGCAGCCGGGGAAAAGAGAATGAAAGTAAGAAAACCGACTTTCGTTGCGTGTTTTGAAGTCTGGAAGGGGGGTGTGCGAAGGCGAATCAAAGCCCGCCCCGAAAGCAATCGGCAGGGTTACGGTGGTGCAGGGGAGGAAGGCCGGACACCAGCAAAACGGTCTTTTGAAACAGGGGGTCCGAAAGACCCAGGACCGGGGAAAGTCCACCCACCGGTTAATAAAAGGCAGAAAGAAGGTTCCAGGAGACTGACCAGTCCTCTGGGGAAAGCATGGCTTACCAGATCACAAAGAGTTGCAACAATAGGACCGACGACCCAGTGCGAAAGAAAAAGTCTGAGCGGGGGAGCGTCTCAAATGGGCGCTCAAAAAAAAAAAACAAAAGCTAGCGATTTCTATGGGTAGAATTGCGAATTTAAGGCACGACGTGTTCCACGCGGGGGGTCTAAAAAGTGCCAAGACGGAAGAAAAGAGCGGGAAAAGTCTCCAAAGGAAAATCGACCGGCAGAGACGGGCCACACGTACCTGTAAGGAGGCGCAACGGCCACGCGAGTCACAAGAAAAAGGACCTGGAGAGGTCGGGTATCCCAAAAAAAAAAAAAAAAAAAGGCACGGCATCAGAAACTCAGCACGTGTCAGTGGTTGAAAAAAAGGTTAAGGGCGAGAACAAGGCGGGAAGGTGCGGGGAACTCATCACACCCCCTAAAAAAGGGACCAGCTCATCGAAAACCGTCCCTTGGCGGACCAAGGGGGGGGGTGGAAAGCGGGGAAGGACGGCGCTCAGCTCCCAACCAAAACGCAGGACTTAACCGCACCGACGGTGAGGTCCAAAACCGCGGCCAACCCCGCTCTGCACTAAGGAAGAAAACATGCCCTTAAAAAAGGACGCTCGGTGTAGAGGGGGGCATGCGGCAAACAAACCGGGAGAAAGCTTTCTGACAGATCAAAGCCCGCTCCACAGGGGGGGCCGGCGGCTGGTTTGGCACGCCTAAAAAGTCCGGAAGGAAACCCGAAGCAGCGGACGGCTCGTCGAGACCCAATGCGGAAGTCAAGAACTGCATCCGCCCGCGAAGCGTTTCGGCGGGGCGCGATGGACATCAAAAACGACAAGGGGTGCAAAAAGAAAGTGGTCCAGGAAAGGATGATGTCGCGCCCCAAAAAAAAAAACGTCTTAAGACTGGTTCGCAGGGGGGGGGGAAGGGGCCAGCGGCTCGAACGGCAAAGAAAGCTGCAAGTCCGGAAGAGCACCACCCAAAAAAAGAAAGAAGCAAGGCCAACAGAAGAAAACTGCCCGCCTCCGGGAAAATGAAAAAAGCGCCATGCCTGAAGCAAAACACATTCAGACCAGAAACCCCTACACCAACCGGAGAAAAAAAGGGGTGAGCTCGCAACATCTCACAGGAAAAAAGGGAGGGGAAGGTAAGGGAAGAGAAGGCAGTTCAAAATCCCAAGGAAAGGGGGAAAAAGGTTGGTTTGGAGGGGGTCTTACTAAGTCTATTAAAAAAAAAAAGTGGAGAGAGAAGAAAAAAAAGGCGCGGCAAACATGGGAAAGGAGCATTGGTTAACCGACAGCACAAAACTTTAACGTTGGTTTTGGAGGCCAGCGTCTAGTCAGGGGAAGATTGTTCGGTGGTCAAAACGGGAGAGCAGGACTGCCAAAAAAAAAAAAAACTCAAAAAAAAGCGTTAATTCTCCGCGCAGGGAGCAAGAAAAAACAAAAATCAGTCCGGCCTGAGGGGGATCGGCACAACGGAAAGTGAAGCGGTTTTTCAACAAAAAGAAAGGGGAAGAGCCCTGCGGCGAAAGGGAAGAGTACGAGAGACGGCAAAAAAAGCTTGAAGGGCATGAAAAAGCGCGTCCTTCCAAGACACCAAAAGTGACGGGGTCCAGAGAAAACCGAAAACGGGAAAGGTGGGGAAGGGAAAGCTGAAAGGGAGACCAAGCTTTAAAACGCAAAAACGGAACACACCCCCACTCGAGGGGGCAGAAAATGAAGAAAGCATTAACCGACGGAAGGCGGGGGGGAAAAGGGAAGCGGTGGGAACACTTTGCTTGTACATAATGGGGGGGGGAAACCATGCCTATTCGGAGCCCCGCGACAGGGGACGCCAAGCAAGCAAAAAAAACAAGCAGTTGGAGTGGGGAGGGGCCCTACGGTTGGTATGGGGAGAAAAAAAAAGCAGCCGTTCTCGCCCTGACACCGGGGGTTAGGTACAAAAAGCACCAAAGGGGGAAGAAAAAGGGAAAGTCTTGGGTCCGCGGAAAAAGGGCCAAAGGGAAAAGCAAAAAAAAACCAAATACACAATCTTTGGAGAGCGAACGAGTTCAAAAAAGACAGGGAGGGTGGGGGGGCCACCAGAATAGGATTTTTGCCCAGAGTGCCAACTTTCCTATCGGACACGTCCGCCGGCGGGTCTCGAGGCGGAAAACAAAAAAAAAAAAGTGCAGGGGGAAACCCGTACGGTTGTTGCACGGAACGGGTCCGAGGGGAAAATAACCATAAGAAAATCGCAGTGTAAAAAGAAGGAAGGAGGAAGCAAAAAAGGTGAGTCCCTGAAAAAAAAACCGCCTCATCTCAGGGGGGTTAGTTGTCCCGAGGTTTCATCTCCCTAGGCACGGGGGAGGGTTAAAGGAGGGGAAAGGAGGGGGCCCAACAACCATCAAAAAGGAAAAGGGTCTGAGCAGCCGGGAAATGGAACACGCGGCTGGGACGGAGGGGAAATAAGGCAATGTCGAACAGCAAAAGTGGCAAAAAACGGACGGAAAAAAAACCGCAATCGGACGGCCGGAGAAAAGTAAACCCTGCCCTTGCATACGAAGGGGAGAGGGGCTTCTCCACTAGGAACCTAAAAGGCCGAACCAAAAAACGACCAAGGACCGTCCAAGTCCAGAAATAATGCGAAGCAGGCAAAAAAAACAAGCCAACTCCCCTGGCTAAACGGGGGGTCTGGTAACAAACCAGGAACATCCTGTGTCGCCTGACGGCTGCAGGAAGGTGGGGTGCTTGTTAACAAGACGAAAAGGAGGGAAAAAAAAAAAAGGAAGATCTCTTGGAGTACCTGAAACAAAGCACAGCGAATGTCAACGCGGCGACAAGCAAGAAAAACGGTCATGCAGGGAAAAAGGGGAGGGAATTTGCCGAGAGGAAAAGCAAGGGTCTAAAAAAAGTGGTCGAGTGAACAAAATGGGAAAAAATAAAAACAGGAAAGTGCTAAAGCCCTAACGGGAGAAAAAATGCATCCAATTCTGGAGCTGGAAATCACCGGGGCACCTGCAATACGAGGGGGGAGGGGCAAGGGCGGTGGCGGGTGAGACGGGTGCCCGGTCGGTCTTAAATCTCAGGGCCTCCGAGTGCAGGTTTTGGAGGTTGAGAGCGTGGGGGCGCCCTCCAGCGTGCCGAGAAACCACTTTTGTCGAACAAAAAAGGAAAAAGGGGGGATAACAAAGGTTCATCGTGTGGAGCGAGAATCAATCCATGGGGGGACCAAAGCGTGGCCGAAAGGGGACTGTGGGCGGGCACTAGAAGAACGAGGACAAAAAATCAACCATAAAAAGGGCTGGGTTTGGTACTGGGTTGCTTCGACACCAAAAAAACCCACGGGGAGTCATCAATCCTGAAGCAAAGGAAAAAACAAACCTCCCTAAACCGTTCTGACACACTAGAGAAAAAAAATGGCGGCCCGGAAGGGGAGACCAGCACGTCAAGCCCATCCAAGACAAAGGGAAGAAGGAGTCTATCCTCGACAAAATCTTCGAAAAACAGAAACAATCACAGTGATACCCAAAGTAAGGGACGCCGACAGACCACCAGGGTTTTCAAAAAGAGGGGGCAAAAACCGGTGCAGAAAGAATCAACTAGGACCAGAACGACGAAGACCACAAAGAAAAGGGGGGCCAAGGACAAAAAAAAACCCCATAAAAGAAAAGAGAAGACGTCGAAAGTCGTGAAGGGTCCGCCGGACCAACTGAGAGCACCCTCCCTTCTTGAAGCACGAGAGGAAAATAAAGGGTAAGCCTACCCCGGAGGTGAAACAAGAGGGCGCCGAAAAAAAAAAGGCGCTGCACCGAAGGAAAAAAGACAAAAAGGGGGGTGCAAAAAAATAACAATCGAGCGGGCAGAGCTCAAAACGGCGTCACTTTTGTTCCGGCAAGCCGCTACCGAAAAAAAAAAAAAAAAGCCCAAGGCCCGAGAGCAGGAAACAAAGACTTCAGGCGCGTAAATAGGGGAAAGCGTCTGCCGGCCGACGTCACCCTAAAAGGCGCGAGAACGACATCCAGAAGGGAACGGTAATCGCAAAATCAGGAAAAAGGGGCACGCAAGGGGAAAACATCCTCGGGACAGTGAATTGGCCCAAAAGGAGGAAGCTCCGTGGGGGCCTCAGAACGCCGTGAACCGCATTGGAGCAAATACTCGGGAAGAGTTGACTGGGTGGAGCCGTCAAGAAGGGGAAAAGCAAAAAATCGGGCAACCAAGCCAATCCATAAACTCAAAGGAGGGCCTAACAAACTCTCAGCGAAGTGAAGATGGGAAAGAGGCTCGGGAAGCCAGGCTGAGGGTCGGAAAAAAAGGGGTCGGGGTCAGGGGGGGATCGGGGACGAGAATCAAAAAAGCCGAGTAAAGAAAGCGGCCGGTCCCAGCCAATGGTAGGCGCAGACAGAAAGAAAAAAAAAAGTCCTAAAGGAAGAGCCGCCCGAACTCCTGGGGAAAACTCAATCAAACCTGTGGAATGGGCAAAGCAACCTTCTCAGAGCCTCGCGCTGCAAGGGGCGAAGGAGCAGGGAACCAGGGAGTGCCTGAAAGGACGCCGTAAAAAGTGAAAAATGTATTACCCAAACTCTCTTGAAAAGAGGTCTCGATGGCAGCTCGGACACGAAGCTAACGCGCGACGGTCCGGGTTCCCAAAACCGTGCAAATGAAGCTAAAAGACGAAGAAAAAGGAAAAAAAGACTAGAGGACCGAAAAATCGGAAGACAAAAAATACATGGAATCCTCAACTCACGCGAATTGCAGCGGTCCTTGCAGGGGAGGGACTCAAAGATGCAACTCAAGAGAAAAAAAGAAAAAAAACGAGGGTCAGAAAAGTCAGTTCCCCATCAGGAAACAAAACTGCAGTCCCTGACAGACCCCGGCCAAAAGGACGAGGCGTTTTTCGACAAAGAGGAGGGGAGGATCAACGACAGAAAAAAGATGCAAAAACCTAGACTCATTCCAAGAAAAGACTGGGCAGGGGGGAACTGGGACAAGGACCCCGGTGGAAAAGGCGAGGGCGGGAAAGGTTCTGTAATTCACTCAAAGGTCCAGTTGGATGACA
>Ga0179593_1317871_pt1 | contig 11649 bp, 15 predicted proteins | sample CZODoug2_1_08_16_FD_185931 | JGI IMG/M metagenome (GOLD analysis project Ga0179593, IMG submission 185931) | Vadose zone soil fungal communities from Angelo Coast Range Reserve, California, USA - CZODoug2_1_08_16fungal (PacBio error correction) | ecosystem: Environmental > Terrestrial > Soil >...
GACAAAAAACACATATACACAAAAACAAAAAAAAAACAGCCAGCATGAGTGGGAAGGCATCAAGAGGAAATGGAGAATGGCAAGAAGTAGAAGCAAACGGGGGGAAACGAAATCCTCCAGTACAGTCGGAGAAAACGAGAAACACACCACTCGAGAAGCGGTTATCCTCGAGCAAAAACAACAAGAAAGGGAAAATAACCGAGAAGGCCGCGTGCGCCGAGAATGTAGCTGCCACGGTGGGAGGCCATTTGAAAAAGTGGGGATCTCGCGAGTCGGAAAAAAAAGACAGTATGTTTAACGACGGAATGGTCGCCGGAGCCGCAATCGCATGCGCACGAAAACCGAGAAAGAGAGGGAGACGTTCCAATAACAAAGGGAAAGGTCCCGGAGGGGGAGAGGGGTCAGACAGAAGCGCGACGCGCCCTGTCGTCGAAAGAGGAGGAGGGAAAGCAAACAGCAGGGGCGCGCGCAGTAGTGGGCAACGTGGAAGGCAGCGAGAACGCTTCAGAGAAAAAGAAGGGCATCGCGGCACCACACGCAATGCGGGAGTAAAGGCCGGCCAGGGCGTAGTTAAAAAACCGAAATGGGACGCGCGTAACGTGCCGGGAGGGGAGGCTAGGGTACGGTCACTTAGAGGTTCAATGAAAGAGACGAGAGGTCGAAAAAAGGGATCGTGTGGGCGCTGCGCTAGAGGAACAGAAAAAAATGTCGGCGTCGATTATCAAATATGGAAAGCGAGCAAGGGGAACGACCACAGCTTCACCGCGAAAAAGGCGCAGAAAAGAGCGCGTGTACGCGCAGCATGCTAGGGGGGCGCAGGCGTGGGGCGGCAGAAAACAGGAAAGATAGAGAGGGAAAACCAAAAGGGTTCCTGACATGCTTCGAACTCAGTCATTCGGGGGAGGGGTGGGGGTACGTACAAGAGGCGAAAAACGCATACCGCTCGGGTAGTGTTAGCGGAGAAAAGCGAAGGGAAAAAAAAAATGGGGATGCCGAAGTCGGAAGACAAAGGACTTGTTGAACGCCATAACATCAGGAAAAGCACGGGAAACTGAGGGTCAGACCAGATAGGGCAGGGGGTCCCGGTGGGGAAGAGAGAGTCACGAATATGCCTTTGTGTAAAAGACATCGGCAAAATCAAGACGTCCAATAAGCTCAAATTCGAGCAAGTGGTAAAAGGGGCAACTCGATCGAAAGTGGAGCCAAGGTAGAAACGGAGAAAAAGAGACGGGCAGAAACTGGCTGGAAACACCCTGGAAAAAATCGGAAAACAATCCGGCCCGAAGACCCATGCAAACAAGAGCCACGCCTGCGACGGGCACGCAAGAAAAACCTTTCTGAGGCGCGCTTAACGGGTGTATGTTGTTCCAGGTTGTTTTTTGTATCAAGGAAAAAAAGGGGAAAGTGACTATGAAGGGAGGAAAAAAGCGCGGGAAGGAACTTCGACGACAAAGCGTCACCCATGCAGAGGGACAAGTTCAGGCGCACGGCCCGGAGCCGCAGCTCAGAAGAAAAAAAAAAGTCCGAAGGTCGCTACGTCAAAAAGAGAAAAATCTCGTACTGTATCAAGCAAAGATCTCGACGGAAAAAAAAAAAAAAAAACACAAAAAAAAAATAACCTTACCTGCAAGGCGCGAGATCGAGAAGGATCAGTAAGATGACAAACAAGTCCACCGATAGGGCATCAGTGGGTCACGGGGGAGAAACAAAATGGGGGGGGCGACCGAACATCTATGCACGTCAATCGTTTGGGACGTACAGGACATTGCTTTAGGAGCGATATAGGACGGCAAGGCTTCGGAAGAAAAAGAAGAAAAGGGGACCAGTAAGCTACCGCGGTCGGCGGACGCAGGACGGAGCGCGAAGAGAGTGACTTAAGTGAGTGAGGAGGGGAGAGAGGGTTGTCACTAAAGTAAAAAAACCGATCGTGTCTCCAAACAGTCGGGGGAAAACATAGGGAAAAGTTCAAAGGAGAGGAGAAAAGGCAATTAAAGGGTGCTCCTGGAGAACGAAACCAGCGGTTCAAAAGAACAGACGCAGGATAAAGACCAAGAAAAATGTCCTGCTCGGGACAAGTACCTGCATAATAGTGGGTGTTTCTCAAGTAGAGCAGGCGGAGGGACATCCCTGCAAAACGGTACGTACCGCGGGAGAAAACGATGACGGTTTATATCGAGAGAGGGGGGCACCGGTACCATTATTCAAAAGCGGATCGGGATGTTGTAGGTTAAATTGGAAAAAGGGAAGGACCAGGAGTGGTGGGTCCGAGGAGAAATTGAAGAGGATTCGTGGGGGCTGCCGTGGATGTTCAGAATTCAGATACATGCCTGCTCTTAGCGGTCGGGAAGAATAGAAGTTGGGTAGAGAAAACTCAGGTGAACAAAATACGCCTCATAAGAGCTCTGATCAACAACCCATTTTGTGGACAAGAACAGCAGAATCCCTTGGTGATTGAAGAGGAAGGGGCAGAAGACTGAAAACACTAGCGGCAAGAATCAGCGAGTAGAAAAGAAAAGAGCCTGAGCGGGGTCTGGAGGGGGAAATGCAAGGAAGGATCGTGCTACTCGGCAGGCAAGGGGGGCGGTCACTTCGCTAACAGAGCAAGAAGCATCGGTGGAGTATTGTGGAACGCTTGAGATGTAGATGCGCGTGAGGTAGGGGGAGTTCCGCGAGAAAGAAGAGAGAAGGTTGCGAATCGGAGAAGTTGCTTCATCAATGCTTTGCAGCTGAAAAGTAAAAACGGTTGACCGGTGCCGTAGCAGTGGGCAGGGGGAAACATCCCGGAGCACGAAAGTCAGGCAGCGGCAAGTGTTAAGGATAAAGCACGTGGAAGGATGGGGTCTCCGAGTCACCAAGAAGCAGCTCGCTAAGAAATGTTCAAAAGTGCGTGGGTAAAGAGAGAAAAAGCGGCCACTGTTAAGCCGACCATGGAAACATAGGGGCGGAAGGCGGGGGCGACGTGGCCAAGCACTAAAAAAAAAAGCTAAAAGGGTGCAACGCTTCGGTGGACAAATAAGAAATCGGAAAGAAGGAGCAGCGTTCCTGTACTTGCCTGCCATTCGCGAGACAGTGTGGGACCGGAGCGTACACACAGGAATGAGAACTAGATCTGCAAGAAATCAGGAAGAACAGGGGGAAAACAAAAGAAATCGTATAACCAGGCAAAAGAGGTCAACACGGAACAGAAAAGCAACAGCAACGCAGAGGGCGTTGGCCTCGTAGTACCGAGCCAACGAATGGGCAACATCGACGGCGCGACACTCAGAAAAAAAGGTTGATTGAAAGATGGGAAGGTCAAAATATCCGCGGCTAATCCGTGAGAGGGGAGATTGCAAGGAAGGGGGGTGAAACCACGTGGGAGTTAATGAAGAACGGGAGGGAAGGGATGGAGCGAAGCAAAACAACGGCCTGAGAAGTTCAAGTCCGGGAACAGTCAGCATTGGTACTTGCCCCAGGCCGAGGAATCCTGTCGTCGATTTCCCTCCAGAACGGAATGTCAGGGTGGGAGCAAGAGAGACAAGAGACGCGAATTGCCATTTTGGCACGGGTAAAAGGGCAACGGTCGGGCGGAGGGCATCTTCTTTCGGGGACCACGCAGCAACGACGAGGTCAAGAAAAAACAGGTTTAAGGGAGGGGCGGCAAACGAGGGAAGTCTCGAGATAAACAAAAAAAAAGAGAAAAAAGAGGCTTCGCCTGATAAAGAAAGAAAAAACCTGGTGGGGACTAAGTAGGAGTCATGAAATCGCAATAAAAAGAACAGATTGAAAAACAAAACAAAGGGCAGTGTGAGATGCTGCGGGAGCGGTTGGAAAACCCAAAAAGGGCCTGTCAATCGACGCAGGAAACGAAAAAAAACCGCCCTGAAGTACCGGCTAAGGAACAAATCATAAAAGGCCCTGTTACAAGTTTGGGGACTCGCAGCTACCAAGACAAAGGCGACCGCGGCTGCCAGGACTGACCAACGGGCCACCAATCAAAATATAACGAGAACCGGTAGCCGCCGGACTCAAAAAAGAACGACATCTTTGAAGTCATAGCACAGGCAGCAGAGCTCACAAGGAGCTGTGCCCCAGTCGAGGGCGGGCCAGAGACGCAAAAAATATTGCGTCTGGAAAAAGCGAAATCCGTGTCGAGTCTACGCGTCAATGTGTGTGGCAATGAAACACAGGGCGTGCCTTCGGTGGCAGTAAAACTCTGAATAAGAGTAACTCCCTCAAGCACTGGAGCCAAAAACTGGGTACAGCCAAGAAGATTGAAACCGGCGAGAGGCAAGTGTCACGCTTGCGAGGCGAAGTCCGGGGAAGCGAATTCTGGAAAAAAGGAGAATCGGGATGAACAAGGAATAACAACCGGAGGACAAAACGTCCTATACGAGTGGGGCAATGCGCGAGATAAAGCGGCGCACTTCGAGAGGACACCACAAGTAAACGACCAAGGCATACAGACGATAAGACGAAAATCATGGAGGAAAGTCTGGGAGAGGGGTAGGGAAAAATAGAAGGCACTTCACGGCCGGAGCACAGCCAGGAACAAAAGGTGAAAAGACGGCAGTGGATCATTAGGAAAAAAACAGGTGGAACAAACACACGCTACCACACGGGCGGCAAAAGTGGGGGCGCGCCGAGCGTCAACCGCATTGAGGAGAAAAGAGAAGATTCGGCCATAAACAGGCTAGTCTGAAGACGGAAAAACACTAATCTAGAAGACCACGCGCGGAGCAGAAATCGTGGCGCTCCACCAGAAAAAAACTCACGAGAGGCCTCAGAGAGAAAAGAGTGGAAAAAATGACGAAACAAGACGCACCGATAGAGACGCCGGGGGGAGGGGAAAACAAAGTGGGGTGCAGCAGTGTAGAGGGGGAAGTCGCAAGCTTGGCCGGAATGGCTGCTGACTAAACGAAAAATTTAAACACGGTTTTGCACGGAAAGGGTTCGTCAAACTGGGCAGGCGTCGGATACTTCAGGGTCGAAAAAACCACAGATAAAAGAAAATAAAGAAATTGTAAAAGGCGGGCACACGACAATAGCTTCTGGACGGAAGGGCCGGGTATGGAGGAAAAATCGACACCTAAAGGAGGGGCAGCAAAAAGTCTTGATATAGCACCGAGAAAGAATGGCAATCCTTGGGGCAAGAACCAGCAAAACATCAAAGTCGAGAGTTGAACCTGGTCCTAGGGGAACTCATAAGTCCGAATCACCAATCATAGGTATCCGCTCAGAGAAAAAACAGGGGAAACGATGCGGCAGCCCAGAGAACACACTCACCCGCGGAGTCTGACGGGTCGAGGAGGACCAGTGAAGGGACTAGAAAAGGAGGGGGCTAGGAAAATTCTTAATTACCCGGGTGAACCGGCATGGTTGAGATTCTTGGAGACAGGGCACACATGAAGACAGAGAGGGGGTCACGCGTAGGCGAGAAAGGTGAAAATTGTTTGCAAACCAGGCAGAGGGAGAGGGGGGTATACATCTCTTGGGAACAACAAGCCGACGAAAAGACTCAAAAGAAAAATCAAGGATACATACTCAGCAGAAAAAAGCAATTCGGACGGGGATCAAGGAAAAACGGCCTGGGGGCTGGGGGTAGGAAACTAGAAACGCGCCTACCGGGAAGGGCCGGCTCTCGCACATATGAATAAGACTGAACGTCGTCCAAAGGTGCGGGAGCGGGAATGTAGTGGTCGCTGGCAACAAACAGAGATAACAGGGAGACACTTACTGCACGTTCCGGTGACTTTGTTGCCAGTGAGGAAGCGGGAGAGAGGACGACGGGAGCAAATGTGAAGGTACGCATCTTTCCGGACGGTTGGCCGAGCTCCGAGCCTTTTCTCACGGCGGAAAGAGCAAGACGGAGAAGGGACGGAAAAAAAAAAAGGGGGGAGGCGATGTAAGCCGGCAAAAAGACCTGAAAAGGGGAGTGCCTGGCAAAGTGGTGGTCACTGGGTGGGAAAGGCAAAACCCAGCACCGCCTCATCGGCACCAAGCAGAGAAAAGACCGAAACCTCTGAAAAAGTTGTGTCCGAGGAACGCTCAGCGGGGTCGGCACGAAGGGTTTCAGTGATGGACTGGAAAAGGTAAGGTTGGGCTTCAAACACCAAGAATGACCGTGCACAGCAAGGGAAGCGGACCGCGAGGCCTACAGTGAAAACGGAAACTGGCAGTAGATTGTAATGCTTGACACTGGGACAAAATTTAATCTATCTAGACCCGGAAAGGTGGACCGTAGTGGTCGCCGAGCCGAGAAAAAAGGCATGGAAGTGAAGAAGCTATCCTAACCACGACCGGAAACCAATCCGGGCAAATGCAGCATAGGAGGGGAAATGACGGGTGTCATTTGGCTAGAAAAGGAAGTGGTCAAAGCGATGCAGAACCAAAGGAAAAAGCGGAGATTTCGGAAAAAACGAGAGGAACCAAAAAAAGAGGGGTGAAACGTTAGGGAGAACGTGGGTCATCAGACCAACAAGCACGGAAGTCGCCATCGGAATTTTTTCCAGGGGGCCGCCTGAGAAGAACGGAAAAACCGATGTTATGCGATAGAGCGAAGCAGCCCTGGTGACGGCCGACTCCAAGCCTGAGAAAACGGGAGCTGATGATGGAAGAGGATAGGGATAAGATCCCAAGTGGAGAAGCTGTTTCATTCTTAGGTAGGCATGATCGGGTGGGCCTGACATAGTAAGTGAAGGACTTTCCGAGAGTAGGAAAGCATGGGGGCTCGAACAGCTCGGCAAAAGGGTCAAATGGGAGAAAAAAAATCGACAGGAAAAGTTCGTACGACGAGAAAATACGAACACGCTCTTGGAATGTTCTTTAAAGTGAAAAGAAAAGGGAACCGAGGAAAGAGGTCCAAACGCGGTGGCTCTGGCACAGAAGAAAGTGGCCGGGCGCTTGGACCGGCAAGCACTTTCGCATTAGGGGGGGGACGAACGAAAATTTACCGAGAGAAGGTCGCGCTTGCAAGTGAACACCAATACGGCAAAGGGACCTCGACTCTCGAGTAGATCAGTCTGGACTATCCAGGACGGGGACGGGAAAGGTATGGAGGACGCAGTTAACTCTCCGGAGGGAGGCATAAGAAAAATTTTCTGAAAACTCGCGCCAGGGTTACGTAAATAGAAAATGGCCGTTGCTCGTGGTCGCAGCGAAGAGAGGAGAAAGGCGTCCCTAGTAAGAAAGTGCACAAAAATCCAGTCAGGGCAGTCCAAAAAAAAAAAAAAAATCGCAGGCTATGCTTCTGCAAGCGGGAACGACTCAGAAAAAAAAGAGGGAAAAGAGAAGAGGGGGCACGATGCGAAAGCAACAGGGATGGGAACCGACCGAGGCGCGTGGGGCTCACGGGTGAGATCTTCTTCCATTTCGGACAATTGAGGACGGCTGCAGAGCTGCGAAAAAAAGGGGAAGAAAAATGCGATGTACCAAGTCAATGGAAAACAGAAACAAAGCGCAGGCACAAAAAAGCGGAAAAAACGGCGAAGGCCACTACCTTTAGAAGGGCGCAAGTCGGGATCAGGGACAGACGGAAGGACGAAAGAAAAGAAGGGACCTGAAGTAAAGGTGTCACCAAAAGAGAAGGAGCGCGCGTGAATTGTATCTGACGGAGCAAAGCGGCAGCGGGAAAGACCGGTAGGGACGCTTTCGAACAGAAAATGGAGGGAAAGACAGAAAAAGGTGCCGGCAAACTTAAAAAAATGAGAAATCGGGGAAGCAGAAAGTCAAAGAACTGAGTAAAGTATCAGTGGAAAAGGAATGAAGCGCAAAAGGGAAGAACATCTAATCTTTAATCGCGGAGGAAGGAAGGAACCGGGAGAGGAGGGAAAAAAATCGATAAGAGATAGGAAGCACACAAAGTGCCTGCGGGAGGGGAGGCAAAGCCCTAAGCGGTAACCAATCAGCAAGGATGTTTGCTAACCATGAGGAGGAGGGAAGGTAACCATGGGGAAAGGGAGGCGAGCTATCAGAAAAGAAGTGCGGTGTGGGGTCAGCGAGAAAAATCCGAAGGGGGGGGAATAAGGGAAGTGTCTGGGAGGAAGAACCCGAGCGCAAAAGAAAAAACCGCGAGGGGAGGGGGAGGGTCCGACGCGCAAAAAAAAAAGGGCTACAGCCTGTGAGGGGGTCAGGGAAAGAGTGGTTACTCCAACAACTATTAAGGGACAAGGAGCCTTCAAATGGAACAGGAGAGGCGGGGGGTAAAACGGGTGAGACGAGAGGGAAAAAAACTGCCATTCAGTTGTAGTAGGAAAGCGGCGAAGAAAAAGGGGGAAAGTCAGGACGATCGTGCGACAAAAACGTTTGGTAAAAGGGGCACGCTGAGGGAAAAGACCAACGGGCAAAACATGAGCAAAACGCAGCGGACGTGCCTTGCAAAAGCGGGGTTAAGCCACGAGCTCCCTGATAGGCCCGCACACCAAAGAGAAGGGAAAAAATTCCTGCGAAGAAGCAACCAAAGGGCAACAGCAGAGACGGTCGTGAGCAAGAGTGAGGCGCTTGGGCGATGGAGGGGAGCGGTTTGCAAAGGGGCAACGTGACACAATATCGAACCAGGCAAACTGGGGTCAGCGGTCAGCCAAGGGGGAACGAAACCATGTAGGAAAATCGCCGGGGAAAGAAACTCGAGGCCGCCTGAGAAACGGCTCGTTCGTATCTAAAAGATCTCGTCGGAAAGATGGGCGTACAAGAAAAGAAGCCGCAAAGCGTCCAGGGAGGAAAAGCAACAACGTCAAAACGAGGGAACGTGCAGAAAAGTGAAGTTTTCAGACTGGGTGGGAAAAGAAGACCGAACCTTCACGTACAAATAGCAGGGGGGACGACGAAAGGGGGGAGGCGCGAGAGAGAGGAAAGAGCGGAGAGGGCCCGTCTAGTGCCAGAAAGACCGGGGGGAAAGGGGGGGGAGGAGAAGCCTAAATTTAGCGTAGCGGGCAGGCAGAGTTGAGAAGGGAGGTGGGAGTGAGTCAGTCTTCGGGAAAATAGTGAATCCCCAAAAGAGCGCATCCGAAGACCGGAGGTTGAAACCAAAAATAGGGCAATAGTCGCCGCGGACAACCAAATCGCTGTACAAGTGGTCGAAAAGACAAGGAGCCGAAAGAGAACCAGCCGGGTTGAAAGAACGGGCAAGACTGGGAAGAGAAGTTCGGGAAGAGAAAAGCAGGAGGGCCAGGTAAGGCTCAGTCCGACGAGAAGATGGGGTGGGTGGTTTAAACAGAGGGTCGACTGGGGTTTGTCCTAGCGCGGGCAAGAAGAGAAGTGACTAGGCGGCGATTCAGAAAAGATGGTGTAGGCGTCGAGGGGGCAAACTCGAAATGTATCAGAAGGATAGGTATGTGGTGAGGGTTTACGTGCAAAAGTGGGACCGGGAAATGCGGCTGGGGCCGAGCTCCGCGGGGGTTTTTTTTTTTTAACGGCAACAGGAGTCAGGCTAAAGGACCGCCCGCCACAGGAAAGGGACGACTGATCGTAGGGTATAAAAAATAGGAACATAGCAATTTTGTGAACGCGCAAGAGAGGGGGTGGAAGGGGGAAAAACGCAGGGAATAGTCGAAGAAGAAAGGTGGACGAACAGCGCCACACAGGGGGGTGAATGGGGGAAGAAAGAGGGAAGCAAAAACCACTAGCCGACAAAGAAAGCGTCCGTAAAAGCTCAAGAAAACTCGGTACTACCTTCCTGGGGGAAGGTAAAATACGGTATCGGGGGTGCGACGCTTTCACATTGAGGTTGCGCAAGGATAGAGCCAAAAGAGAAGAGGGGTGGGGTGGATCTGCTCTTGATGGAGAAGAAGGGAAAAGGGGAGAGGATGACGAAGTAGGAATCAGAACTAGACCGGGGGATGAAGGATTCTTATGAAAGCAATAGTTTTTAAAAAGTCGAGAGGAGACAAGGGGACAATGGGTCGAAAGGACTCTGAGGAACATGGGAAAGACCGAGCAACAAAAACACGGGAAAGGGAGGTACAGGCTGACTGGGGCCGAGGAAAACGTGAGGAGGGTGAGATCCGAGATCCCCCGGGGAGAGATCGGCACAATGTGGGCAAGAGGCGGGGGGGGGGACAGAGGGGAATCAATGTTCATCAAGCAGCCATTGGAAAAATAGGAGCGGGAAGGAGGTCTCGGGGGCGCAAAGCGGAAAGGGAAACGGGAAAAGGGGAGCCCCGCGGTGCGTCAAAGAAAGGGGAAGAAAACGGGCGCAGCAGAAATCTGACAGAACCAAGTTGAGAGACGCCGACAGGGCGGGCCACTGGGATTCGTACCCTGTGCAAGGAGCGCGAAATTCGAAGTAAGGGGAGAAAGGGGGAATTGGCAAACCAGTAGGAGTATAGACGAGCACGCGAGTGAGACGGCACATGCGCCAAGCCTAACGACTTAGTGGGCCGCGAGGGGAAAGCAAATGGGCCCATGCGCAGACGGGCATGCTTCTCTGGATGAAAGATTGTCGGTCCGAGGACCAGAGATCTCAGCGTCGGCAATTGAGTTGTGAGAAAAACTGGGAGGTCATGAAAAAAGGGGAGGTCCGGAAAAAGGGAAAAAAGTGTAATAAATGCCAAACGGCCGAAGAAGGTTCAGCCGGTGGTAAAGTAAGCATTGGTAAGTGTCTGCAAAAAAAGGTTCCAGGTCCTTCTGAGACGGTAAAAAAAAACGACCGGAATGTCCTTAAGGTTGGGGCTGGGAAAAAAGGGGAGAAAACGAAAAAAAGAAAGAAAAGTGCCAGGGGGCGGGGAAAAAGGCGGAGGCGACTTTCGGGTTCCAACCGACAGCAGGTCAATAACGGGAAAAGCTTGGCGGCAAACTCTGCGAAGTCAGAAATAGAAACAACACCAGAAAGAAAAGGGGAGGAGGAAAGAGAGAAGGAAAATTCGCCAAGAGGGGGGACCAAGCTTCAACTTGAGGGAAGGAAGGAGGAGTGAGCGAAAAGAAGGAAATAAAATACGAAACGCGTTAATACACCCGAAAGAACTTGCAAGTGGGAGGGATCTTGCGGGGGGAAGTGCTGGGGGGAACCAACATACTGATAGCCGAGGGATACGACAAAACGATCACCTCGGCCAGAGTGCGCAAAAAAGCAAGAAGCGGACCAGAGAGACAGGCCTCGTTACTGCCGTTGGCTCCCAAATACAAAAAGAAGAAACGCGGCTGAAAAAAAATAATTGGAAAAAAAACAAGGGCCCGATAAAAGAACGGGAAAAAGCGGTAAATTCAGGGGAACGAAAATCGGCAAGGAAGAAAATTGAAGATTCTCGAAAGACGAACGGGTAGAGTGGGCTAAGTGCTAAGCAAACGACAGAGTTCGCTGTAGCAGCTGGGACCGCAACCTCGCGTTGCGCAGACTATAAAAGAGAACTGTTTTTTCAAAAAAGGCGGAAAAGAGGGCGGTGAGCGCTCATCGGAAAAAGGGACGGGTACGCGCCGTATCCAATCATGGGCGGTCGCCGAGGGGGCACTGGGGGACGGCCAAAAGAGGGGAGCACTCGCTGGGGAGTACCGGGAGGCGCAAAGGGGCTAGGGCCCTGTACGGCTTCGCTCGGGGGATAAGACCAAAGATTCCAATAGACCTACCCTTCCCGCCATCAATGGGGGCAATGGGCGCGGGTGAAAAAAGGAAGCTGAGATAGACCCACTAAACAAATAACGACAGTACTTCGCACTTCTGCGGAGATGGAAACACTG